>Ga0308175_100000224_pt1 | contig 44047 bp, 36 predicted proteins | sample PhyCR1_3_FD_203893 | JGI IMG/M metagenome (GOLD analysis project Ga0308175, IMG submission 203893) | Soil microbial communities from UC Gill Tract Community Farm, Albany, California, United States - DLSLS.C.R1 | ecosystem: Environmental > Terrestrial > Soil > Agricultural land | place: USA...
AAGACTGTTCATGCTTATATCGGCGACCTAAAGCAATCCAAATTGTATTTAGCGACTACATATCAACGCTTCCTCATCATCTGTCTTACTATTGGTATTTTTTTTATTGTTTTAACTGCAGTAATTACGTTCGTAGTTACAAAACAAGGTTGGGATAATTCAACGAGAAAAAGAAAAGGCCTTTTGCTCACATCTGCATTCTACGGAATATTGTTAACAACGTATCCGAGGCTATTTGACCAAGACCAAAATTATAGAACCAACTTTACTGACTATACAGAACTATCAAAAGCTCAAATGTTTCTTTTTAAGAAATTAAGCCCCTACTTAGATAAGAAAAACAGTTCTTTAGACGGCAAAGACTCATCGAGCTTAATCAACGCAATGGATACAGCAACTACTGTTTTAATGCAGCACGCTAATATTGACATTAGCCTCGACAAGAGGCAACTTGAAATCAAAACTATCGACTTGGGACAATAATTCCGTCAAAGTACGAACGCACAACATTCGGTTTGCTACTATTCTGGCAGACGTGCAAGTCCTCGGAATTTTATCTGTTGTGCAGCAGTACCAGGGCAACGTTTTCCAATCTGGCTATAGTAATTTATCTTCACCAACAAAACAACTACTGGCTCCGTTTGTAGGCTAACCGAACACAGAATTCCAGCACAAACAGAAAGCCGCCGACGTTAGGCGCAACTTTACAACAAAGACGTATAAATTCAAACTAATTAAGGGAAGGTTTAAGTATTAATAAGGGCTTCTAATACACAAGGAGAAAGACTATGGCAAAAAACAAATTATTAAGAATGGACAATGTAGGTATCGTTGTCGAATCTTTGGAAAAAGCCATCTCTTTTTTTGCGGAAATAGGTCTGAAGCTTGAAGGACGAGCAACCATCGAAGGTGAATGGGCAGGCCGCGTTACTGGACTCGGCTCTCAGCGTGTAGAAATTGCCATGATGGTTACCCCGGATGGACACAGCCGGCTTGAGCTTTCACAGTTTCTCACCCCACCGACCATTGCAGATCATCGGACTGCCCCGGTGAACGCTCTTGGCTACCTGCGTGTCATGTTTACTGTTGAAGACATAAACGAAATGGTATCGAGACTTTGCAAGCAGGGTGCGCAACTCGTTGGTGAAGTAGTTCAGTACGAAAATTCTTACCGGCTCTGCTACGTTCGTGGCGCTGAAGGACTTCTTATTGGACTGGCGGAAGAAATTGGTAATAAATAAGCAAAAGCAGCGCATAGCAGCGGTTTTCTGCAATACAGGCTGAAGAACAAAACCTCCACGACAAATTACTATTTTGCTACAGAACAAAGGCTAAGCTGACGGAACATGAAATGCCTCAACGGACTCCAAGCCTCTCCAACGTTAGCGACTATCATCAAGATTTATAAGCCGGATGCCTTCGTTCTTGCTGCCTTTTTAGTCAGGTATCGCCTAACCGGAATATCGTAGAACCTCATGACCAAATAAGCAAAAACGACCAGTAAAATGGTGCCTGTTATGACGATATAGGTTAGCTCACCTGCCGGAGGCTTTTTATTGGTAAAATAATTTCCAAAGACCCAGATGGCTGCATAATGCGTCATGTAAAGAGGATAAGATATGTTGCCGGAGGCCAGGCAAACTTTTTTCCATTGAGGCGAAAGGATTGAGCCGGCTCCGAGAGAAACCAGCAGTGGAAAATAGAAGAGTACAACCAGTGCCTCAGTCAGCCAATTCCATTTGGAACCGGGCATGAGAAAGGCTAAGGCCAACAGGCAGGCCAATCCAACAAACCCAAGCCTGTTTTTTATAATCCAATTCGAACGGTAAAGCAAGAGGCCTGCTAAAAAGGAGTAAGCGACACGGGCGCCACCATCTAAGAAATTATCTTTTGACCATCCGCCCAAAAGGTTTCCTGCCCGGTAACTAAGAATGCAAATGCCTGCAGCAGCCAGGATGGTCAATACGGCCAGGAAGCGGCGCCTCACATTGCAAAGAACGAAAGCATAAAAAACATTGGCAACGTATTCCCAAAAAAGCGACCAGGATGGCGCATTGAAGGCAAAGAGGTTAAAGGCACGTTCTTGCATCACGGGAAGCGGAATAAGAAAAAGCGAGCAAAAAAAGAGCAAAACGATTCTACCTGCGTTGTAAGGGATGGGCAATACAAAGGGGTCCAACAGAAAGCCCACAAGTCCCAACACAGAACCCAAGATCACTAAAGGGTGCAATCGTATTAGCCGCAATTTGAAAAACTCCCCAACGCCCATTTTCCCGATGCGGTCGTCATAAGCGTAGCCAATGACAAAGCCGGATAAACAGAAGAAGAAATCAACCGCTAAAAAACCATGACCGATAAAGTTTTTGCTGGAATCAGGGAACACCCATTCCATAAAATGAAAAATGACAACGGCCAGCGCTGCAACGCCTCTTAACCCGTCAAGAAGGACAAAATGCTGTTTTGTATTTGAAAAACTCTGGTTCGGATTTTCCTTGTTCATCGTGCCTGGATAGGGTAAAAAACTCATGCGCCACTAACACCGCTTTTTGCAACGGCAAAAGAAGCGCTAAATGTAAGCAAGAAGTCGTAATCAGGCTTTCGTGTTTAAATGTTCTGAAGACTTGCCGAAGCCGTTACCTTAAGATTCTTTACCGTTAGTTCTCACTTATTCCCAACCATTTTTTCAAACTCATCTCTCGAAACCGTAAACACCGTTCCGTGCCTTATGCCTTTCGGGAACTCAACTTTATCCGAAACATCTTTCCAGTGCACCAAATCGGTTGAAGTAACTGCGCCATATTTGTGGTCGCGGTATTTGTCAAAGTAAACTATCCATTGGCCGGCCAGTTTTATTGCCGTCGGCCCTTCGGCCCAATAATCTCCGGTTATTGGCGGGCCAGGTTTTGAATAAGGTCCTTCGATATTTTTTGCGTACGCCACGCGAATGTTTTTTTCCACCGGCGACCGCGTTTCATTTTTCAAAAACATCACGTATTCATTTCCATTCGGAACAATCGTCGCATCAATTACACTGAAGCCAGGTTCGTACAAAAGATTTGTTTTACTCCAGGTTTTAAAATCTTTTGTGGTTGTGTAGTAAATGCGGTGATTGTTCTTCTGTCCTTCCGCCGATGTGTCCTTTTGCGGAAAACGACCCGGGATTGTTGTGGCCCAATGAACGATATATTCTTTCTTCTTTGGATTGTAATTAATCTCAGGCGCCCAGGCATTGTGTGCCGAATCTTCGTGCATCATCACCGGAATAAATTGCTGTTCGCTCCAGTGAATTAAATCGGTTGACGAAGCATAACCAATACCCCTGTCGGCCCAGCTCACCGTCCACACCATGTGGTATTTGCCATCAGCACCTTTGGTGATGCAAGGATCACGAAAAAGCTTGTCTTTGCTAACCATTGGCTTTAAGACAATACTGTCGTTAAAGAGTGCTTTCCACTTATGGCCGTCATCACTGTAAGCGTAATGCAAACCGTCGCCATTGCCTTTGAAATAACAGAACAGGTACACGCTGTTGCTTTGCTGTGCAAACAAGCAAGTGCTGATGAGCAATAAAACAAAGCCGCAATATTTTTTCATCATTCTTTAATTTAACGAACCAAGGTTAAAGCCATCAAGCCAATGACCACGTCATTGGCAACAGCTCTTACCGTTAACGATGACAATTCTTTTTGTGCGTTTAGCGACATTTCTAAAACCGTTGCCGCGCCGCCGTCAATGCCACGATTGCTAAAGCCTTTGATTGTGATAAATTGCTGAAATGTCTTTGTGTCTTCGCCGGATTTTAAGTAAACACGAAGCGGCTTTGGCGCACCGGTGGTAAACGCAAAACCGTCTTCGTAATAGTCCTGTTCAATAGGCCACCAGTTCTCCGGATTTTTCAAAGCCAGCGTGTCGCTGCTGCCGTCTTTGTATCGAACAATGACTTCTCCGTTTGTCATCCGGCTTTGCATCGGATTGGTAGAACCAGCCATCAGCAGACATGCTCGTGAAGATTGACCTTGCAAAGGAACCGTGATTGTTTTTGGATAAACATCCCATTGCGATGTGAATACAATGTTTTTTGCACCGGCTCCGGATGGTGTGGCGAACGGTATTTTATTTTCTGTGATGATTCCGTTTTTCTCCCCTGCTCTTTTGCGCAAGCCCGCATCATCAACGTTTGCGGTGGTCAACGGATAAGCCCAATTGCCGATGCCTTGCGTGGGCAATTGCAGCGTAGTGGTTTTGGGCCGTGGCGAGAAATATTGATTGCGGAAAATATTTTTTACGTCGTCATTAAAGAAAGTACCAAGGTCAATTTTTTCGTAGACACGAGAAGCATTGGCTTCTATTGAAGGTGCGTCAGTCTTCGTTGCCTCTGCTTTAAAAACGACCGGAAGCCAATACGTAAAACCGCCTTGCTTTAGTTGAATAAAAAACGTTTTCGTTCCTTGCTTTGCATTTACTGTTGCATGAAAATCTTGCGGCGAAACCTTTTTGTCTCTCAAGGTTTCCTGCGGATCGAAACAGTTTAAAAGCTTTGCATTTTTTAACGCGACGTTTATGGTTTCGCCTTGGCGGTACGCCGCTTTCAAAAATGGTTTTTCAAAGGCTTTTCTTTTCCAATTTATTTCAATGAGAAATGCTTTTGCGGCCAAGGCATTCACCAGTAGCAACGGTTGTTCAATCGCTGTAGAATCAAAATACCACGCAGTTTTCCTGCCGTTTACCAAAACCGATTTCACCTCATCGAGCCTTGCCTTCACTTGCAAAGAAAGCTGTACCGGGCTGGCAAATTTTGTTTTGAAAGAATAGCTGTCTGCATCGCCTTTGCGCTGAAACGAATAATCAATATCCGGCGTTGTCAACGAAGCTTGATTCCAGGCAGAAGGAAAGCCCGGTTTAACCACCAATTGGTTGTGCAGCAAGTCGGGTTCAATTCCGAACAATCCTTCCACTAAACTCCTAGCAGCCATGCCGATTGGGTCAGCAAAATCGCGGTACAATTCTCCGCGCACTGCATCGTAAAAAGAAAGCTGTTGAAAGTTGCCGGGACTTGCGCCGAGATACATGCTTTCCACCAAAGAACTTTTCCAAAGTTTGAACGCTTCTTCATTTTGTCCGCCTTGCCAATAAGCCAGCGATGTATGCAGCAATTCCGCTAAAGCAACGTTGTTGAGCGACCATGTGTAAGGTTGCCAGTTCGTCGTTGACAAAGTATAAAGCGAAGTATCGGTCAAACCCTTTGCACGAACCGGAATGTGCGGGATTTCATTGTTCACGTATTGCAACAATTGGTAAGCTTCAAACGCATTGGGCACGTGCGAATCAATTGCGTGATAGACTGTCCACAAACCGGCAGAAGGGTGAACAAGCTTTTCGCCCAGTAAATCTTTGTATTCGGCAAACCAGCCTTTGTCTTTTAACCACAATTCTTTTTGCATTGCAGCTAAAACTTTATCCGCTTCTTTTTGATAAGGCTCGCCGTTTTCGCCAATCAGTTTTGCCAACGCTGCCGCTGCTTTGTTTGCCCGGTAATTATAGGCCGATGAATGCGCCACACCGCCGCCGCTGTATTGCAATGCATCGCTTGCCCAAATGGCTGCGTACGCGTCGTACAAGCCATCGTCGTCACGATCAAAATTTCGCTTTTCCCAATCCAAATGGCGCACGATCAAAGGCCATATTTGCCGAACGTAGGCCGTGTCTCCCGTCCAGTTAAAATGATTGAGCAATTCATCCACGTAAACAAGGTTCATGTCGTAGTGATGAGCGACCTTGTTATTGCCGGGATTGCGTGAAATATAGCCGCTGCTAAAAAGCGATGTGCCCATCTTCTCTGCACCGCGTCCTAAATGCAAAGCTGTGTCCATTACCACAGGGCCATCAGAAGGCGATGTTACTTGCGATAAAGCATAGGAGCTAAAATGTTGTCTTGCCCTGTCGTGCCAACCCAAAACATCTGCCACATAAGGCCCGCGCCAGCCGTTAAGCCTCATGCGCCAGGCCACGGCACCATGCAGGTAAGAAGGCGCTTCCCAAATTGCATCGGCAGCCATGCTCAATGCGCCGCCCAACGTATTAATGTAAGCGTCGGGTGTTGAAACCTTTATTCGTTTTGCCAATTGTTCACGAGCCTTTTCGGCTTTCGTAAAAACGGCTTTAAGATTCTGTTCCAACGATTCTGCTTTTCCGTTGCGAACCAAAAAATACAACGGAACACTTGTAAAAGAAACCTGTGCAGCCAATGCCGGTGTTGCAGAGAATACTGATGTAAAAAAAGAAATCGGCGAGTCTTGTTGTTCAGCATCTGAAACTTTCAATTGCGCGTTTAGTGGAAACTCGCCGCTGATAAATTTTACACTGCTTTTTTTGTTTGTCGTATCCGCATTTTGTCCGGGCAGATGTTGTACTTCGTAACGTTCTTCTTCGCTCAAGGCTTTTGCACCGAATTGAAGAAAGAAAGCATTCTTGTTGAGAGTATAAACGTTGTTCTTGCAGTATTCCGGCTTCAGATAAAATGATGATTCAGGATCTGCGCCAATATCACCGTCGCGGGAAAATTTTGTGCCTGTTGAACCGCCGAAGGCAACGATCAATTTCACATCAGAAGAAAGATTTTTTCCTTCTGCTTTTACTATCATTCCTTCGTCATCGTGCAAAGCAAGTACGGTAAGAAGAAGTTGTCCGCTGCCGAGCAAAGGGTCTTCAATTTTGTAAAGCATGGAGCCGGCGCGATAACGCGATTCAATTTTTGTTGCGTTGATGATCCATTTGCTATTGTTGCCTTTTACGAAACCAAATTTCAAGTTTCCGCCCATGCCGGGCAGGTACATGGCAAATTCGGGAAGGTCACCGGCTTCTACGCGAAATGCCGTATTGTTTCCATACAAGGCCCGGTTAAAACGCCGCGTGCCTTTTATCAAAACAAAATCTTCACCCTCGGGTTTGTAATGCACTTCTCGTTCGATGCCGTGCCATAACTGCGGTTGTTGCGCAAACAAACAATTGCACGCAAAAAACAGCAAAGCCAAAAATGCAAAACCTGTTTGCTTCATGCTTTTAAATTGAGAACGGTTTGCCACGCCGTTTTTAAGACCGGAACGCCGTTTTGCAAATTTTCTTTTCGCGTTTGCACCAGGCGTTCACCGGGATAACGAATCATTTTTCCTTTGGCCTGTGATTGATGAAAATCGTTGATAATGGAAGAAAGGGTCTGTGCAATCATGGAGGCATTGCCAAGCTTGGCAAGATCAATGCAAATAAACACCTGCGACAAGCCGTGTTCTTTTTCTTGCTTTGTGATTTCATTTACCGACAATCCACCCGAGAAAACAGCCGCCAAAATATCGAGAAGTAATGAAAGCCCTGCGCCTTTCCAATAGCCGATGGGAAGTGGCCTTCGCGATTCCAAAATGGCCGAAGGATCGTCTGTTAAATTTCCTTCTTTGTCGTAACCGCTCACTACCTGAAGCTTCTCTCCTTTTGCTTTTGCCTGTTCCATTGCGCCAAAAGAATATTGGCTCATTGCTGTGTCAAGCACAATGGCTTCATTGTCGTAAGGCAAAGCCATAACAAGCGGATTGTTGCCAAGCTTTGCATCTACGGCACCCCATGCGGGCATGAGGGCTGTTGTGTTTGTCCACGCGATTAGAGCAAAGCCTTTCCTGGCCGCTTGCCAACCGTAATAACCGGCACGCATCCAGTGATTGGTATTTGCAAGCGCAACACAGCCAATGCCGAATTGCTGCGCCAATTGCATCGCTCTTTCTGTGGCTGCAATGGCGTTTAGCGGGCCCGCACCGAGATTGCCGTTCCATTGTTCCATGCCGTTGAATGCCGATTGCAAATCCGGCGCTGCTTCTTTTTTTACAAAGCCTTCTTTTACGTATTGCACAAAAACAGGAAAGCGGTTGACGCCGTGCGTATAAACACCGTCAATGCTGTTTGTTGTAAAGACTTCTGCCAACGCTTCTGCTCTTTCGTTTGTAAATCCTTCGCTCAAAAGAATCGAGAGAAAGATCTGTTTCATTTCACCTGCTGGTATAAGGATGGTTTCTGTCATTTGCAATTCTATAAATAGCGAAACGTTAAACGTAAGACGTGAAACCGTGAAGTTTTTTCAATCTTAAACGTCCATCAGTTTCACGTTTGACGTCCCACCTTATTAAAACACCTGGTCTATTGCGGGCCGGCTGTATTGTTCTTTTGCGTTGGATGTCTTCGGCAAACCAAAATAAAAATACAAAGTGCGTTTAATGGGACCGTGGAATTTTGCCAGTTCCGATTGGGGTCCAAGTGAAGCCGTGTTATTGTTAATGCCCAGCGCCAGTTTTGTACCGATGGGTGGAATGGCATCCAAAAAAGAAATATTTCCAACGGGCAATTCGGGATACGACTTTGGCCCCGTCAATCCGTAAAAATCAAACAAGCGAACGTACAAACCTGTGTCTTTGCTCGCCACGTAAAACTTGCCCTCAACGGTATTGAATTCCATCCAACTTATGTCGCCATAATAACCTTTGAACTCAGGATACACAATTGGGTTGTAACTCGTTTGCGTATTGTTGTAAAGGTTTTGCCAAACGTTCACCGGCGTGCCTTGCGAACGGTTTTTCCATTGACGGTAGGGGCCTTTGCCAAGCCATTTTGCACCCAGAACATAATTCTCGGGATAGCTGAAACTCACACCGGCAAAAGGATAGGAACCGTTTAATGAATATTCGTATTCAAGACTTGCCCAACCGCTGCCAAGCATTTTCCAACGAACGGTTTTCATCGCACCATCGTACAAGAATTCAACTACTTCATCCTTGCCGTCTTTGTAATGTTTGCTGCCCGTGAGTGTTGTTGTTCCTTGTACAAAAACCGGCCCTTTGGCAAAGGAGAGATTGTCGCTGGCTGCATTTTTTGTGCTTTGCAACAAACCCGTTTTTTTATTCAAAACAATTGTATTCTCTCCACCCTTTAACGTGTAGGTCGAATCACTTTCAGTAAAGGTTGTTGTGCTGTCATTCGTTGTCAGTATACCGGCAAGCAAAGACTCATTGCTCTTTATTTTCCACGTCCACTTATAAATTTCTTTTTTGAACGGATCGAAAGCGGCAAGAATCAACGCATCATAATTTCTAAAGTCAGGCGTTAAGCCAAGCTTTAAAACACCGTTTGCACCCGGTGCGATAGATGGCGAAGAAGAAATTCCTCTTTTCTCCACAACATAACCCGCTACCGGTTCCCAGGGCTTGCGAAAATTCACCAAAGCCCATTGAAAACTACATAGCGAAAGATTGGTGAAGTGATAACGATTTTGCACATCAACGTTGCCGGTAAAATCATCCGCTAAAGTTTTCATGGCAATGTGCACCGGTGAAAAAATTTCTTTTAGCGCAAAGAAGCTTCCCTCCTTTTCGCGATGCGGACCAAGAATGCCGTCGTTAGCATTCAGACCGTTTGCATCCAAAACATTGTTGTAATCCGTTCTTGCAACGGCTTCATCCAACAATGCCCAGATAAAGCCACCGCCACTGCGTTTGGCGTTCCAGTGCAGTTCCCAAAAATCGGCCATGCCGCTGCCAGCGCCGCCATCATCCTGCGAATGCAAAAACTCAGTTGGCATGTAAATGAGCGAATCGTTCAGGATATTTTTTGTGCTGTAGTAATCTTCGTAGTGGTTGCAATCAATGCCGTTGAACGCATTACCTGGGCGGTGATGTGGATGAATAACAGGACGAGCCGAAAAATCCCATTTTGGAAAATCGGCATCGAGTTCTTTGTTGGTGCCGCCTTCATTACCATTGTCCCAAAAAATAATGCTTGGGTGATTCAGATCTCTTGTCACCATCTCTTTTACCAAAGGCCTACCGGCTTTTGTACTGTAAAATTTTTGCCAGCCCGAAAGTTCATCCAGCACATAAAGGCCAAGCGAATCGCAAAGGTTTAAAAAATTCACATCGGGTGGATAGTGCGAACAACGAACGGCGTTCATGTTCATTTCCTTCATCAGCGAAATATCCACCAAGTCAATGTCGGGATTGACCGTGCGGCCCGTTTCGGGCCAGAACACGTGACGGTTTGCACCTTTCATTTTTATCTGCACGCCGTTCAGGTAAATGCCGTCACCGTGTCTTATTTCAATTGTGCGAAAACCAAATTTTTCACTTGTTTGATAAACTGTTTTTGCCCCTTCTTTCAACGACACAATCACTTTATAAAGATTGGGGGTTTCGGAAGTCCATTGCAAGGCATTGGAAATTTTTGTGTGCAGTTCAACAACCGAATCTTTTGCAGCCGCAGTTGTTGAAACGGTTCCAACTTTCGCTCCTTTTGCATCAAAAATTTCTGCTGTAACGTTTTTATTTGTTGAAAGTCCTTTTACAAAAGCCTTCATTGCAAACGCACCATTAGCCTTCGCGTCAACAGCGATGTGGTCAACAAATTCAGTCGGCACCGCTTCCAAATATACCGGACGAAAGATGCCGCCAAACACCCAGTAATCAGCAAGGCGCTCTGCGTTGTTCACGCTGGCATCGGCGCTCATCTTGCTCACGGTTGCCTCCAGGGAATTATTCGCTCCAAACTTTATCTTGTCGCTTACATCGTACTTAAAACGATAGAATGCACCTTGGTGAACCGGCCCTGCGCTCTTGCCGTTAATCTTTACATCAGTATCGGTCATCGAGCCTTCAAACACCAGAAATATTTGCTTTCCTTTCCAGGATGCGGGCACGGTAAACGAATGCTTATACATTCCTTTCTCGTCCCAAAACCGGGCATTCTTTCCGTAGGTTTTGTAATCGCGGCCGTAATTGTAACTACCAAAGCTTTGTTGCTCCCAGCAGGAAGGAACTTGAATCGTTGTCCAATAACCGCTGTTGCGGCCACCGGTGCAAAAGAAATCCCACGCAACGGTGTGCTTGCTATCGGTGCCCGAGAGATATTGAATCTGTTTCTGCTGCCCAAACAAACAAGCGTTGATAAATAAAAAGATGAAACTGAAAAGAAAGATTTTGCGTTGCATGTACAATTAAAAATTTTGCTTAAGAGGCTATAGAAAATTATTTCGGCCGGCTTCCTTCTTTGTTATCAGCGGTAATGACCTCAACGTCCTTCACCCTGCTCGGAAACCAAATCATCATCTCTCCTTCGCCGCGGTTTGCCCATGCGTAATACGGGATCAAAGTGACCCGTTTATTCTCTGTAGCCACGGACGTTTCGTTCTTTACCTGTAATACCGGTGCCGTTGTTTTTAATACGGTTACACCGTTCAATAAATCATTTTCAAATTCTGCCTGAAATGATGTGGAAGCAGGCAGCAAAATGTTTGCGGCTTTGCCGTCGTTGTCTTTCCATTCGGCGCAATAAACCAATGGCCCGCGTTCAACGGCAACTTTGCCCGCATCTTCTTTCAGGTTCGCATTGGCTTGAATCAACTTCGTTTCCATCGGCAGTTGTACTTCTACCGCGTCGCCTTTCTTCCACTTGCGGTTTAAAACAGCATAGCCTTTTTGCACGGTGTAATCTACTGTCTGACCGTTTATTTTAATCACGGGTTTGGCCGCATCAACAGCAGAAAAAAGGTAAAGATCAGAAGCTAGCACTTCGTTCTGCGCCCAGCCGGGAATGCGAACGAGAAGATTGAAAGCATCCGAAGATTTTGGTGAAACAATAAATTTCAAATCACCGTTCCAGGGATAATTGTTTTGCTGTTCGATGCTCACTTGTTTGTTGTGAACATTGAAAACTGTAATACTTGATGCAAAAAGATTCACGTAAACATCATCGCCTTTTTGTGCGTACATATAACCCGGCACCGATGGCAGCAAACGAACAAGATTTGTAGGACAGCATGAACATTCAAACCAGCCCGCACGGCTTCGCTCTAAAGCATTGTGCGAAAAATTATCCTTTACCTGCATGGCATTGCTGTAGAAAAAACTTTTTCCGTCAAGACCAATGCCCGAAAGCACCGCGTTGTATAAACTCTTTTCCAACACGTCAACGTACTTTGCATCGCCGTGCAAAAGAAACATGCGTTCGTTCCAAAAAACGTTGGCGATGGCCGCGCATGTTTCGTTGTAAGCCGTAGCGTTAGGCAGTTCGTAATCATCGCCAAAGCGTTCGCCGCCCGGCACCGCACCAATGCCGCCGTTGACGTATATCTTCTTTGAAACCATGTTTTGCCAGATCGTATCAATCGCTTGTAACAAAGCCTTATCACCCGTGAGTGCGGCCACGTCGGCTACGCCTGAATACAAATAAGCGGCTCGCACCGCGTGACCAATGGCTTCGTCTTGTTGCACGAGCGGCACGTTGTCCTGCCAGTAGGCACCGTTCTTCCACTCGTCTTTGCTTTTCGGATCGTAGTGCGTATCGTGTCCGCGTTCTTCAATAAAAAACTTTGCGGTTTGCAAGTAATCCTGCTTGCCCGTGATGCGGTACAATTTCACCAAACCCATTTCCACGATCTCGTGTCCTGGTGCAACGTGTTTTTTATCGGGACCGAAAGTTGCGCAAACCAGATCTGCATTTTTCAATGCAACGTTTAACAGCGATTTTTTTCCTGTTGCGTAATAATGTGCGGCAGCGGCTTCGTACAAATGGCCCGAGTTGTACAACTCGTGACTGAGTTCGCGTTCTCTTTCCCAACGCACCTTTCCCGACCAGGGATGCGGATGCGCAGTGTCTATTGTTCGTGCGGTGTAGAGATAGCCATCGGGTTCTTGTGCTGCTGCAATTTTTTGAATGAGCGTATCAATGTAAGCTTCTAACTTTTTATCCGGGAAAAGGGAAAGCGAATAGGAAGCGCCTTCGATGGTTTTGTAAATGTCGGTATCATCGAAGGGAAACTTGGTGCAGAACTTTCCGCTTCGCGCCGCAGCCATTTCAAAATTCTTTACACGGCCTGTGCTTTCGCAACGTGCAAAAGAAGCGGGAATGGTAACGGTGTGATTTGTTTTCAAGCGCGGCAACCAAAACTTGTCCGTTAACTTAACCTTGGTAAAATTTACGGCTTGAATGCCGTAGTCACTTTGCTGCGCAGAAGCTAGGAGAAAGCTTCCGTTTAATAATGTGACCAGAAAAAATTTTTTCATGATTCTATTTTAGAGCAATGAAACGATTTATGAAACCGGCTGAAGTGCTACTATAAAACTTTTGTTGCGTCGCACACTTCAGCGTCTTGTTTGCTGTTGAGAAATATCAAGCAGAAACATTGAGCGCAAGTGGAAAGTTTTCTGCGTGAATTAATATGATGCGTTGCGAACAGAACGTACAAGAGTGCGACGCAACCGAAGCTCAATGGCAGCACTTGCTTCTGGCTCATCTTCCTTGCTTCAACTCTATCGTTACTATGCTCTTCGCCGGCAAGTCAATGCTCAATTTATTTCCGTTCAACTTCGCACCTGTAAACGGTATCGCAATGACTTTCTTTTCTTGTTCAAATGTATTAACGTCCGTAAGTTTTGCCGATGTTATGACTCGTCCTGATACACTCTTCCAATTTCCGTCCAATGCCGTTTGCACCGAAAGATTTTTGTTCGGATCGAGATTTACCAGCGAGATGTGCAAAGCACCGGTTGAGTCTTTTGAAGCCGAAACATTCAGGGCCGAAATTTTTGCATCGCCGTTTACATAATCAGGGCTTTCAAATTTTACCGGAACCAGTTTTGCATCCTGGTGCACTTTGTACAAATCAAACACGTAATACGTTGGCGTAAGCAGAAGTTGCGAGCCTTTCGTCAACACCAAAGCTTGCAATACGTTCACCGTTTGTGCAAGGTTGGCGAGACGGACCCTGTCCGCATGATTATTAAAAATGTTCAGCGTTGTTGCGGCTACCAAGGCATCACGCAAGCTGTTTTGCTGGTAAAGAAAAGCGGGATTGGTGCCGGGTTCAACGTCCGTCCAGATGCCCCACTCGTCAACAGCCAAAGCCACCCTTTTAGCGCTGTCGTATTTGTCCATGATGGCCGAATGTTTGCTCACGAGTTCTTCCATGTGCAAACAATTTTTCATGGTACTGAAATATTCTTTCTCGTCAAACTTTGTAGCCGAGCCTTTGCTGCGCCAACTACCGGTAGGTATCGTGTAATAGTGAAGTCCAACGCCCCACATCATGCCGTGCGGAATGTTTTTCATCAGGGTTTCTGTCCAATGATAATCGCTGGAGTTAGCACCACTGGCTACTTTGCTCAACCTTGCGGCCGGATAATTTTTACAATAGGAAGCATAGCGACGAAAAACGTCGGCATAATATTCAGCGGTCATGTTGCCGCCACAACCCCAGGCTTCGTTGCCAATGCCCCAAAAGTGTACGTTATACGGTTTTGGATGACCGTTCGCTTTTCTTTCATTCGCCATTGGGCTTTCGCCGTCGAAGTTGAGATACTCTACCCATTTATCCATTTCTTCAACGCTACCACTGCCCACATTACCCGAAATGTAAGGCTCGCAATTGAGCAGCGAACACAGTTCCAAAAATTCGTTCGTACCGAAGCTGTTGTCTTCCGTTACACCACCCCAGTTTGTGTTCACCATCTTGGGGCGCTTGGCCCTTGGGCCTATGCCGTCGCGCCAATGGTATTCATCGGCAAAGCAACCGCCCGGCCAACGAAGAACAGGGATTTGAATCCGTTTCAAGGCATCAACAATGTCCAAACGAATGCGGCCTTTTTTCGGAACCTTCACCGAATCGCCCACCCAAAAACCATCGTAAATACAGCGGCCTAAATGCTCGGAGAAATGACCATAAATAAAACGGCTGATGGTGGTTTTGTTATCGGCTGTATTTAAGGCCAACTGTACCTGTTGCGCCCAAACAGCGGAAGAAAAACAGAAGCACAAAAAGAGAACAGAGAGAATTTTATTCATGTGCAGAAATTACTGAAATTCAATTATTCGCTCACAACCGGCGTTAACGTTACTGGTCCCAACAGTCCCGAAGGCAAAGGCTTCCACGATGACGCATCAAACAAACCGGCCTTGCTGTTTTCTCTTTTGCGGGCAGGCATGTTGGTATTGTAAAAAATCTTCCACGGAAGATTGTTCTTGTCCATATAACTAATGCGGTTTGCCATCAGGTTGGCCACAACAATTTCCAAGGTATTCGTCGCTTTTAAATCCGTTGATGAAACAGTTGTTTGAAACGAAGGACCGATTAACGTAGCCAATTTCTTTCCGTTCAAAAACACTTCAGCGGTTTCGTGCACGGTGCCTAAATCAAGCAAGTACGCTTTTGCGTTGTCCGAAGGTTTTGCAAACGTCGTCGTGTATTTGGCTGTACCGGAAAATGCTTTTGCATCATCGCTTAACGCCGTCCATGAATCAAGTTTGCTTAGCGTTGCTTTCGCGGGAAGCGAGGGGCCACCGTTCAAGAATTCCAAAGCCCACGATGAGCCGATTGTTTGTGCATCGCCGGCTGTTTTGAGATAGGAATATTTCTTACCGGTTTTTGCTGTGTTGTAGGTTTGAACAATTACCGATTCGGAAGGTGGCAGTTGCACCAGCACTTCAATGCCGTTGTCCGCTTTGCGCCATTGTGCCAAACCTGTTTTGCCAAACATCGGTTCGAACAAAGCAACCGATATAGCACTTGCGCTTAACGGAATCCATTCGTTCAAGGCTTTGCTGCCGCGGTTGTTAATAAAGTAAATCGTTCCTTCGTTGTTCTTTCTGCGGATCAGCGACAGACCTTTCTCATCAAGATGCTCGCGTCTTACTTTGCCTGCTTCCATCAAGGCCTCCATGTCATCACTTATAACGAAAGCGCCTTTGCCGATGGTTGCTTTCTTCACCTTACCGCTTTCGATAAACGTAAGTTGAGAAAGCAAAGACTGAAACACTTTTCTTCTTTGATCCAATTTGTTCCAGCCCGGAATATCAGCAGGCATATTCTTATAAACTAAAATCGTTGCGCCGGCTTTTGCCAACGTAATTAATTTTTCAAACGAAGCATCAGCAATTAACTTATTTGCCGGAAGCAAAATTGTTTGATAGTTGTTGCCACCGGTTTGCACAGCCGAACCGGCGTTGGTAAATTTTTGCAATTGCCGGTCGGAGAAGAAATCAAAACCATAACCTTTTCCCATCATCCATTCCGAAACTTTTTCAAAATCAGTGCCTGTAAAATTTCTTTCCATGCCGTCAAAGTGTTGCAACAATTCGCCACCCGTTTGCGAGTAACGATCAATGATGGGATAATACAACAACACATCGTTGTCGGGCTTTCCTTTTTGCAGGAACGATTGCACTCTTGCGATGTACTGATTCAGTGTACCAAAATCTTTCCATTGCGGGTTGACCGGTTGAAAATGCACGGCTGCATAAAACAACCATCCGGGCCAGGGCGCATCCTTTGGCGAGTAAGCCGTGCCGTGATAAAAAATATGATTCACACCGCCGAGAAAATAAAGGTCAATCGCTTTTTTCACATCTCCCCACGAAGACATGAAATGTTCGTTGAGCCACGTACAGGATTCCGACGAAGCCAACGGCTTGCCGCCCACGTTTGCAACCGACGTCGCAAACTTAAAGCGCAAAATATCCGTGCCTTCGGTTTCAGGAATGTCAACGGCGTTGTACAAATCAAGCGTGTTGGCCGGTGAGCCGTGCGATTGATTGCGCACCATCGCTCCTTTTGAAGCGCCCCACTTCTTCCATTCTTCCGTAAAGTTTTGCAGGAGCAATTCGTCTATCGTTGCGCGGTAATCATAAAGCACTCTTGCGTTCTTTTCTTTTTCATCTTTCCCAAACAAGGCTGGCAGTTGTTCGCGCAAATCATAACCTCTGCGCTTTTTAAACTCTTCAAAAAAAAGCGGCGTCCAATTGGCTTGCCCGCGGGCATCGTCAACTTCATAAGAATCGTTGAAGAAAGCGCGAAGGCCCGAAAGATTTTGTCCTTTAAAAGCGTCGTCAAATTTTTGGAAATAATCTTTTGCCGCTTTCGCAGAAAAATGATCAATGGCATAACCTTCGCCGCCGGGTGCTGCACGTTCCACCATCTTGCCGTGAAGTCCGACGAACAAAGCATACAATGTCCATTTGCCTTGCGGTGCCGTCCAATTCAATTTGCCTTCCTTGTTCACCTTTGCCGTTAAGTCAACAGCCGTTCCTTTTTCATCGTAAGCCATCAACGCTTGCAACGGAAGAAGGCCTGGATAAACAATCTGATCGAGCGCTAAGTCCTGCAAATTTTTGTTGGCCGAAACCGGTTGTTTAATATTATCAATGTTTGCCGGTTTGTTGTTGGCCGTGCGCACCAAGGCTTCTTGTTTGTATTGAATAAGGTCGTTCAAACTTTCACCGCCGTTCAACGAATAAGTTTTGTAATAAACCGTTTTGCTGGCGTCTTCGTCCTTCACCCAAGGCCCGCCGAAAGGCCAGCCGGTTGCGTTGGCCAGGTCCACGCCGAGGCCTAGGCGCTTTGCCTCCGTAAGTGTATGTTTAAACACATCCATCCACTGCGGCGAAAGAAAATTGATTGATTCGGACTCGTGGCCATAGACCTGGTAAATTGGCGTTACTTCCACGCCGCCCAAACCGGCTTTTTGGTATTGTTCCAAATTCCAGGTGAGGTCTTTTTTGTTTACGGCGCTTCCCTCCCACCACCAACGTGTCCAGGGTTTGGTGGTGGTTGTAATCGAAGGCCATTGCAGTTGTGCGTTTGTTTTGAGAAAGAAAAGCGTTGAAGCGAAAAAGAAGATTCGTTTAAGCATTGTGTAAGTTAATTATGAACGGAGCAGCATTACTACTATTAAGCTTCTGTTGTGTCACTCACTTGTGACGTTCGGTAATTCTATTCAACAAAAAGGAATGCGTCTCTCTGTTGCGCAATCCGTTCGTTATTGCTCAGCGCTTTATTTGTGCTCCGCAATCTCCACGGCATACACATTTTCAATGCCCTCAAAATTGGCGCGGAAAATAATCCATTTGCCATCAGGACTAAAGTGCACGTTCGGCTCCAAATGATAATTGTGGTGCTTCATGTTCACCAACCGCGTCGAAGCAAAATGATCGCCTTCGGGTTTAAAGAAATAAATCCACATGCCGTCTTTTGCTTTGGCTACTTGCGTGTCGTTGCCGCCATCGCCGCAAAAGAATTTTTCATCCGGCGAAATGTTGTAGTGGATTGACCATTCATCGCGTGTCAGTTCATACTTTTTTTCGTCGCCCGTTTTTACGTCCGTTCCAGCCACAAAAAACCTTGTGCTGCGCGGCTGTTGCAAATCAAACCAAATGCGTTTGCCATCAGGTTCAAACCATTCGTGCCCGGCAATCTCCATGTCCATCGTGCGTTTGTGCATCAACCTTCTTTCTTTGGTGTTGATGTTGATGGTCCAGATGCGGTCAACCTTTTGCCAGGGGCCTTCGTGGCAAAACATAAGCAGCGCTGGATCGGCCGATGAAAACTGCACGTGATTGAGCCAGGCACTGTCGGTAAAAACTTTTTTTAACTCACCCGTTTTTATGTTCACGGTGAACAAGGTTCGCGGTAACCTCGCTTCGAAAATGACGTTGAAATAATCGCTTTTGTTCGGATGCTCTTTGAAGAGTTCTTTTTCCTTGTCTTCGTTCCAAACACCCGCGAGCAAGGTGTTGTCAGCGTTTACGGTTGTAATGCCCGCCTGAAAATTTTTCGGAAAAACATACACAAGCCAGTTCTGTTTCGTCAGCGCATTTACACACCAAACGCTGTCCTTGATTTGGTAATAAACGTCACCGCTTTTATTATTTACAATCTCGCCGTTCATGGGCGAATGCTGATGCGTAAGTTGCTCCGCTTTGTAATTACCTAAATCCAAAACATACAATTGCTTGTTCTGCGACAATGCGGCATCGTAAGACTCCAACTTTTGGTCGGTGCGGGCGGCGTTGACATTGCTGCCATAATAAACCATCTTATCGCCCACAAAAGGGTTGTTGTGAAAATAAAAGCTCATGTTGCTGCCGCTGTTGCGTGTAAGTCTTACAACTTTGTGGTGCGTGTCTTTGTCAATCCATTCATCCAGCATTTTTTGTCCGCCGGTTTCCAATACGGGTTGTGCAAACACAGTGTTCGAAGAAAGGAAAACACAAAAAAGAATTGCAGGCAATAGAGAGGATTTCATACACCAAGCTTAGGTGGATAAAGTAAGGATTAAGCCCCTCATTTTGTGTCCTGAACTGTCCTGAAAAACTGGCGTAAATTTCGTGTGGCAATGCAAAACGGATGTGGCCGACTTAAACAAAATAAACACAGTCCGGCCTACTTCTTCCTTTAACTTGTGTAAATGCCTTTAGCCTTTGTTGCCGATATAAATCATCAACAAAGGCTTCTTAAAACAAGAAAGTGCAAGGCGAAAGGTGAAATCAGTTTTTCTTAAACCGGTAGGGATTAATGGAGCCGCCGCCTACTTTATATGAACCTTGTTTCTGTTCTTTTGGCTCTGCTTCCTGTACGGTAATTTGATAACTGCTTATGGTCGTTTGATCCAATGCAGCAATTGCCGTTCTGGCCTGTTCGTCATTGGGCATTTCCACGTAGCCAAATCCCCGGGACTTGTCAGTAAAAGCATCCATTTCAATGGCGGCTGATTTGACCTCGCCAAACGGTGTAAAAAGTGTTTCGAGATCTTTGTCTTTCCATTCTATGTCGAAGCGAGCAACGTAAATATTCATTAAAAAAAGTTTGAAATAAGGAAATGTGTCTGAGAGAAGCAGGAGTAAGAAAATGAGAAGATGCGGAATTTCGATACCGGTGCCAAGCTCAAATCGCAGTGAAGGTAATCGTTTACGTTGCGTCGTTATGAAATAATTTAAGAGGGATTTCTTTCTTTACCGTTGTCTTCACAACGAAAGGTTTATCTTCACGTTTCTTATTCAATGTGACTTAGATAAATTTCTTCCTTATTCCGTAGAAGCTCATCTGGTCCTTCTGGTGAGACCCTTGCTCTGCAAGAGCTTTTTAAACAAAACGAAATTTCATGTTATTCGATCAAATTGGTTTGACACCGCCCTTGCTGAAGGCGCTCAAACAAGAGGGTTATACAACACCCACACCCATTCAGCATCAAGCCATACCCCATGCGTTGGCTGGAAAGGATATTTTAGGCCTTGCGCAAACAGGTACCGGAAAAACAGCGGCCTTTGCGCTACCCATCCTGCAAAAACTAAGTGCATTGGCATCGGGCAACGGCTATAGGTACACGAGAGCCTTGATTCTTACACCCACTCGCGAACTGGCGCTTCAGATAAGCGAAAGTTTTGCAAGCTATGGCCGCTATACCGGCCTGAAGCACGAAGTGATCTTTGGCGGTGTTCCGCAAACCCCACAAACCCTTGCCCTGCGCGACGGCGTTGACGTATTGATTGCAACACCCGGCCGCCTTCTCGACCTGATGAATCAAGGTTATGTTTACCTTGATTACCTGGAAACTTTCGTCCTCGACGAAGCTGACCGCATGTTGGACATGGGCTTTATTCATGACGTAAAAAGAATCATCAAAATTCTGCCAACGCAAAGACAGACAATGTTGTTCTCGGCCACCATGCCGCCGCAGATTACACAACTGGCTTCCTCTCTTTTGCATCAACCGGTGAGAGTAGAAGTAACGCCTGTTTCGTCAACCGCCGAAAAAATTGAGCAGTCGGTTTACTTTATTCCAAAGCAACACAAGCAATCATTGTTGGTGCATTTGCTGAGCGAAAAAAACATTCAGCGGACACTGGTGTTTACCCGCACAAAGCACGGTGCCGACAAGATTGCAAAGCAATTGAAGAAAGCAAATATTCAGGCCGATGCCATTCACGGCAACAAGTCGCAGGCGGCCCGGCAAAACGCCCTGGTAAACTTCAAAAGAGGAAAGTTGAAAGTATTGGTGGCAACTGATATCGCAGCAAGAGGCATTGACGTAGAGGCACTGGAACACGTCATTAATTACGATTTGCCCGATGTAGCTGAAACTTATGTGCATCGCATTGGAAGAACCGGGCGAGCCGGCGCCAGCGGCACAGCAATCTCCTTCTGTGACGGAAAAGAAGAAATGAGCAACCTCCGAAGCATCAACAAGCTCATTGGTTTAAAAATACCTGCGGTGGAGCATCCTTTCGAAGGATAAGAAAACGAATGTTTCAAATAAAAAAGCCCTCGGTTGAGGGCTTTTTACTGCATATAACTATTGTACAATTTCAGGAGATGAGCCAAGCCAGCTTTACCGTTTCAGGTTCCTTCATACGTTCGGCAATTTTGTGGTAGCGCTCGGCTAAATCACTCAGATAATCTTGTGCTTTTGCCGCATAATCGGTGAGCCCGGTTAACGTTTCCACCTTCCACAACTGCGTCAGGTGTTTGATAATGGCGGCATAGTCGAAGGTTGTATAAATACCCATTTTCTGTGTAATGGCAGAGAACCGTGTAAAGAGATTGTCAACAGGCGCTGTATCCATCATGATGGCCGGCATGGCAATTTGTTTTTTCATCATCTTTTCAAAAGCCAACAAAGCACCGTTCGGGTCAATTTCAAAAATCTTTGCCATGAAAGTCTTGTAGGCCTTTTCGTGGCGAGCTTCGTCGCCGGCAATGGTTTTGCAAATTCGCGACAAGACGACATCGCCACCTTTGTCAGCAAGTTTGCCAGTATTCACGTGTGAAATTTTGGTAGCCCTTTCCTGAAACGATGTATAAATGAATGCCTGGTAAGGATCGCCTTCAGTACGCGGATCAAAACCGTTGGCTAACAAGTTGTGAATGGTAATCTCCACTTGCTTCATGTCGGCACGGCCGGAGAGATAGAGATATTTGTTTAAAAGGTCACCGTGACGGTTTTCTTCGGCCGTCCAGCGGCGCGACCATTTTACCCAACCTTTGTCCGATGCAATGTTTCCTTCATCGTTCACGCCTTTGATAAGGTTAAAGTAAGTCGTATAAGTTGGCAAAGCTTCTTCGGTAATCATGTTGCCAACCAATGAAGTAATGACTTCAGGAGGTAAGCCGGAAGCTCTTTCCTGCAATTCCCGGATTTCTTTTATTGCATCCGGCGAGCTCATTTCCGGTAAAAAATCAGACGGTTGCCAAGCCGTTTCGGCCTCAACAAGATATGAATCAACTGCTTCGGAAGCCATTGCTTCCATGGCTGAAATGACTTCGATGTTTTTTTGAAGTTCGTTTGATGTGGGTGTATAATGTGTCATTGATTAAACAGTCCGTGCAATTAATAAAGCAAGGCCAGCTAAAGTTTAAGTGTCAATAAATATGCCTGTATCAGCGAATGCCGTCTTTACCTGCCAGAAAAAGAAAATTGCTTATCAGCAATAAGCTTTGTCAATGGCTTCTCCCAACTCTTTTTCGAGTTTCTTAATCCAGGAAGGAACCTGTTGCCAAATTTCCCAGTTGCCGTTGTCGCCAATGATCATTTTGAAATTCTGGTTGTCAACCGATACCCTGCATACTTCGTCCGTGCCCTCGAAAAAGCCCTGAAAATTAAACTCAATGCCGTTGATTGTTTTTGAAAACTGTTCCATGTACGTCTTTTGCTTCAAAAGAAAAGCAGTTATTTTTTAAATGAATTTTTCCTATGCTTCCTCTACATCTGCGGCTTGCAATTGCTCCTGATGATGCGGAATGTGCTTAATGGTCAATTGATATTTGGCGTTCATGCTAATGTGAAACTCGTTTGCGGCCACCATTTCTTTTATGGCCGCATCTTCCAGCAAAGCCGTGGCCAGGCTCGACGCAATGGGCATATCAACAATAACATTACTTAACCTGCCGTCTCTTAATTTGATAAGAAACTTGTAGCCTGATTTTCGCTTGTGGCCGGCCCGTTCAAAATCAGGAGCGTTCAACGTAAACTGCTGCTCTGCAGCAAGCGAGCGTTTCAACACGATGCGAAGAACGGGCAAATATTTTACCCAAACGTTTGTAAACATAAAATGATTTGTAGAATAAAAAAATATCGTTGCGGCTGATGAAGTAGGCACAAAGGTCGTCATTTAAAAGCCAACAAGAGGATAATCTTTTCTTCGTTTCGAAAGTAAATCTCTTTCGCTTCGTTTACTTATTATGATCAAATTCTTACTGTCTCTTCTTTCGCCATATATTTTCGCAAGAAATCCTGTTTGGAATCGCGGTACGATGAGACGGCTCCCAATTTGTACAAAGTATAAATGTAAATCCACGGGAGATCCAATTGATACGAAAGAAAACCTGCCCTTGCTGAACCCGGATAAAGATGGTGATTGTTGTGCCACTCACCCGCAAAGAGGCCGGGGCGTAACTGGTTTACCGAAAGATTGCTGCGATCAAAATCCACGCCTTCCACGTGCTTCTTCTCTCCTTTACCGTGCCCCGTATAATTAAACGCACGAACAAGTACAAACCAAAAAAGCGCTGCGCTGAACAAAGCACAAACCAACCCAAGACCTCCGATAAGGTAAAAAGCCGCGAACCAAAATGTCCAGTTCAAAAACCAAACTGAAATTGTATAGAAAGGCGACGAGACCGACGCCCATTTTTTATACTGCTTATAGCTATTGGCTTTGACACCAGTATGGTTCATAAAATGAAGCACTTTCTGATAATCTTCTTTCGAAAGATTGGATGAAATGCGCTGGTGATTGAACTCGGCCAACATGCAGTACAGAAAACCCGCTTGTGCATTGTATGGATCGCCGGGCTCATCGGACTTTGAATGATGAACGTGGTGCGATACGACGTAAATTTCTTCCGGCAATGTTTTTATCACAAGGTTTTGTGTAAGCACTCGCCATAAAGGATGGCTAAAACGGAAGGCCTTATGCGTACAGTACCTGTGAAACCAGATGGTGCCGTGCGTTCCCATAAAAATCATGGCGTAAAGCAAAAACACAAGAAGAAGTTTCCATGAAAAATAATGAAAAAGGAAGGCGTACAAAAAAGGCAACAGGCAAACAATCATCATCAGGCTGCTGAACGAAATCCAATTTTTTTTAGAACTGAAAATATTCATGCGGTTAAACGCTTCTCGCCAAAGACGCTTTGAATCTGGTTTTACAAGAGTACCGTTCCCGGTCTTCCATCCGTAGGAAGGTTGTTGCAATACATCGTCAATAAAAGCCATAGGATAATAAAGGATTTAGAAAATCACTTAGCGATACCGTTACATAAAAAATTTCCTTCACGAATTTTATATTCGTTACGCAAACGGAATGCAAAAAATTTCAGAAGTTAAATTACCTTAGTTAAAGCTCTCTTCGTATGTCGCTAGCTTTGAAAATTCGGCACCGTTGAAAACCCTCGCCAGGTTTGGATTTTTTGTTGTCTTGTAAGCTTCCAATTGGCTCTGCGGCACGATACGCCAGAAGTTCTTTGCTTTTAAATAGCCGTAATCGGCGTCTTTTAAAAACAGACCATAAATCGCTTCTCGTTGTTTAAAAGTAATCTTGACGTAATCTTCGTTAATGATTGCTTTTTTTTCAAAAAACTTTTCAATGTCTTCAATGTTCATAATTCAGGTTTAGAAATGAAGTGGCCGCTGATTTAATGCAGCGATAAAAGCAGGCAGAAGACATCAAAGGGTGAGACAAGATGAAGACTGGATGCTAACAGTTCAACGCAACTCTTCAAATGTAATCTTTATTGTCCGAGTAAGGCAAGTTGCAAAAATGCTTTGTGATAGTTTTGGCTGAATGTACGCAAAGAAAACATACCTTCACCGGGTTAATTTGAGCCTTGCATTTGTAATCGTTAATAGTTCTGCTTTGCATGATTCATTATCCCTTACCATTGCCTTCCTCAAGTATTCCTAAATTTTAATTGAAAAGAACATGAACATTTATGTTTCGAATTTAAGCTTCGATGTAAAGGACGAAGACTTAAGAGAATTTTTTACACCCTACGGCGAAGTTACCTCGGCCAAAATCATCAACGACAAATTCACCGGCAAAAGCCGTGGCTTTGGCTTTGTAGAAATGACCGACGCAGCCGCCGCCAGCAAAGCAATCCAGGAACTGAACGAAGCAACGGTTGACGGCAGAAACATCAAGGTCATGGAAGCCAAGCCGAAAGAAGACCGGCCTGCCCGCAGCAACAGCGGCGGCGGTTTCCGCAACAACGGCGGCGGTGGTTATAACAAAAGCAGATGGTAATTCCAACGATAAATCAACAAAGCCTTTGGAATTCCAAAGGCTTTTCTTTCTCACACAACTCCAGAAGATTAAAAACACAATTTATTTCGCAACGTTTCTGACTTTTGTTAAGTCAAGAACGTTTCACCTTTAACGATAAAAGCAATGGCGAGATCGCAACAGTCCTTCAGTAAAAGAGAAAAAGAAAAACAACGGGCAAAAGAAAAACAAGAGAAAAAAGAAAAGATGGCTGAACGCAAAGCCACAAAAAAAGAACAGTCTTTAGAAGACATGATGGCCTACATTGACGAGAACGGCAACCTTTCTTCTACCCCGCCCGATCCATCAAAAATGAAATCATTCAACGCCGATGAAATTGAGATTGGTGTGCCGCAACAAAAGCCGCTGAGCCCGGAAGAATTAATCCGGCAGGGTTCTGTCAGCTTTTTTAATTCGGCAAAAGGCTTTGGTTTTATTAAAGACAGCCAGACCGGTGAAAGTGTCTTCTTTCATCAAAAAAACTTATCCTTTCTGGTAAAAGAAGGCGACCGCCTGATCTTTGAAACGGAAATGGGCGATAGAGGCCCCGTGGCGATTAACGTAAAAAAACAACCATAACGCAGGCTTGTTTAATTGTTGAATTCACCCGGTTTGTAAGCAACCTCCTGCACCACAATTTTTTTGCCGTCAAGCAGCATGCGATTGAGAGCTAAAATCGCTTGCTCTGCTTCGGCTTCGTGCGGCATCTCCAAAAAAGCACTGCCTTTGGAGCGGCCGCTGATTTTATCACGCACAACAGCAGCATAACTTACTTCGCCGTAAGCAGAAAACAATTGCACAAGATCGCTGCCAATAATGTTTACACTTAAATTAGATACCAAAATATTCATGACCACCGTTAACCTTGGAACAAAGCAATACGGTTGAAGGTACGCTTGTTTCAAGCATCTTCCGGTAAAGAAAAGCGCCTACCCATCTCCTGTAAAAGGTCTATCTTTATTCTGATCTTGTCTTAAGCACCGCACATAGTAACAGATTCAATCTTGCGTTCTTCGTTAACTATCTTGCTCTTCGATTTTTCTTCACTCTTTAAATCTTTTGGTATGCACATTCATGTTTCCAATTTAAACAGCAACTTAATTGAGTCTGACCTGCAACGAATGTTTTCAAAATATGGTGAAGTATCATCGGTAGAACTGGTGCGGGACAAATTGAACAACCGGTCGCTTTGCCACGGATTCATTGATATGCCCGTGCGCCGGGACGCGGAGCAGGCAGTTACCTGTTTGGACAGAACTGATATAAAAGGGAAGCGCATTAACGTTGCAGAAGTAGTTTATGATCCTTCGCCACATGCATCGTGGTCACACAGCCTAAAAGCGTAATTCTTTCTGTCTAAAGGCGTTCGGCTGATTTTCTAACTGAACAAAAGTGATAAGTTATTCTATCAATATAGCTTCACTTATGCGGGAGTTGTTTACAAGTTTCGAACCAAATGACCTTTGATTTGAGAGCAATCCTTGAATTCATAGCCAAATCAGGCAGTTGCTAATTTCTTTTTGGTATTCATAACGCCGGCATTTTTGAAATGCGCATTTTCAGACACTTTCAATTTATAGGGTCGGTTGAATGCTTCCTGAGAAATTTTAAAATGCCCCGCCAGTTGCAATAAAGGGACTAAGAATTTTTGACCGCTTTGGGTTTAACGTTCCCAAGAAAAACAAAATGAAAACAGGGGTGCAACTAACCGACGATTACCAGCTGTGGCAATACCATTTAAAAAGCAGCGATTGGGTAAGCGAAGAAAGCGACGGAGGCCTTACTAATTTTACCAAGGATTTTGAAACGGAAAACCTTTTGGAATCCAACATTGATACCGAAGCTGAATAAATGCAAATGGTCCGATAAGCGAGACGAATGAATTATTTTGGCGGTAAACGAAAGAAAGCATAAGGAAAAATTTTACTTTCCTGTTTACCTAAACCAAACCGCTTGCTTATGCTTCCTGCGGTTACCTTACGGCCTTGTCATTACCGGGGCCTAGAAATTATTGGGATTGACCCTCACAATGATCTTTCGCTGCAAAAGAAATCAGGAAAATAAAAGGCGTGAAATGGTGGGGTGAAAAAAAACTTTGGTACCTGCCACTATCACAAGCCAATTATGAAAGCATAAAAGTCTTCCTTTCCGGAAAGCCACCATCCAAACTGAACTACTGCGCAACTATTTGGAGCAGCAGAAGGCCGTACAGCCGCTTATTCAGCGCGATAAAGTATCCAAGAAAAGAGCCCAGCACTTTTTGCAATACCCGCTTTCAAACGAAAACCTGGTAGCCTTTCAAAAGTTTCAACAGTTGATTACCCTGAAAGGCTATAGCGAAAAAACGCTTAAAACCTACGGCACTGAATTTCACTACCTGCTTCGCCTGTTGGGCGAAGTGCCGTGCATTCGCTTACAAAGGCGCATATTCACGCCTACCTCCTGTGGCTCTTGCAAAAGCGGGGCTACTCCGAAGTTCACGTTCACACGGCGGTGAATGCACTGAAGTTTTATTTTGAACAGGTAGAGGGAAGAGCAAAAGAGTTATATGATCTGCCTCGGCCTAAAAAGCCACAAAAGCTCCCTTCCATTCTCCCAGAAGAAGAAGTGCTAGCCCTCATCCAAAAAACCGAAAACCTAAAATACAGGGCGCTGCTGATGACCTCTTACAGCGCAGGGCTCCGGGTAAGTGAATTAGTGGGCCTGAAAATCAGGGATATAGACTCCAAACGCATGATGCTGCATATTCGGGAGGGCAAAGGAAAAAAGGACCGCATGGTGCCTCTTTCTGAAAAGCTGTTGGAAACGCTTCGCGAGTACTTCCGGCGGTACAAACCAAAGCAGTACCTCTTTGAAGGGGACGGCAACCAGCCTTATAGCAGCCGGAGCGCTCAACTTATCCTCCAGCAGGCCAAAGCAAAGGCCGGCATTCACAAACAAGGTAGTATTCATCTTCTCAGGCACAGTTACGCGACGCACCTCTTGGAAGCGGGCACTGATATTCGCTACATACAGGCTTTTGGGGGTCATAACTCCTTGCAAACTACCATGCGCTACACACATGTAAGCCGCCTTAAAATTGAAAGCATTCAAAGCCCGTTGGATAGACTCAACTGGTAGTGGCCCTTTCGTTTTTGGGTTGTCCATTGCACAAACGGCGGGGTTTGCTGAGTGAAAAACCCAAAAAACGAAAAGAAAACGCCTTGTGCGTGAAGCCCTTACGTTTTGAAATGCGAAATGGACAACTTATTTTGCTTCGCCTAATAATTGTTATAGGCAATGCTCCACACTCATCATGAAGGTACTACCATTACTAACGCTGACACTCCTTTTTGGCTGCAATAGCCTTAGTGAACACATCGAACAGTAGGTTAATGGCAAAGTTGAAGCTGCGAAGCAAGACATGAACGTAGAAGTTGAGAAATCGAAACAAGACTTCATCGCAGCATATAACACTGTTGAAAAAAGCACCGCCGAAAAGTTGGTACAGCAAGACCTGCAAATCTTTAGGGAAACCTTTAGCAATGCTGACCACTATCTTGATAGCATAAAAACAGAGATGGATAAGTTGGATGAAATGGACGTTCACAATATGGAATTAGTAAAGTCAACTTTCCTTTACAAAGGTGTCGGAGACACGATTGTCAGCAAGATGAAAGCCTCGGTCGCAGCAGCGCAGTCGGTCGCAAGAACCGAGGCGCAGAGGGCAGCAATAAAAAATGCAAGCGATAGTTTAGGAATAGCGCCAAACACTGACAGATGGAAGGAGCAAACGTTTGGCATGGCCAATACTCTTGGTGCCAGTATGATACTTTATGGGCTTCGAACAGAATTGTACAAAATCGGGATGGAAGCACTGCGAAACCAATAGCAATGCCTATAACAGGGTATTGCTAAAATACAGGCAGAAGTACAACCATGAGAAGAAAAATCAATTTGTTTATTTTACAACATCAATCAACGACAGGAATGCCAAGTCCTGCACTTCGGCAATACCTTTGACGTTGGCTGAAATTGACTAAGAAGGTCTCACAAAATTTCAAATAAGATAGCTTTTAGGTGTAACTTACCTGACAACTAAAACTAATGTACTTATGCAACAAGTTCCCCCGCCTGTTCAATTGATGCAAATGCTATTTGGTTTTGCAGCCTCACGTGCAATCGGTGTTTCAGCCGAATTGCATATTGCTGACTTACTAAAAGATGGCGCCAAATCAGCGGAAGAATTAGCGCAGCAAACAGGGGTTCATGCACGTTCTCTCTATCGGATATTAAGGGCTTGTGCAAGTATTGGTGTATATTCTGAAGACAATGAAAAAAAATTTTCTTTAACTCCATTAGCCGAACCATTACTGTGCGATGCTTCCGGTAGTTTGCGTGCCTTTGCTGAAATGATAACCTGCGATTGGCAATTTCAGACATGGGCAGAACTTCCTTATAGTGTTAAAACAGGCAAGCCTTCTTTTGATAAAGTACATGGCAAATCTTCTTTTGATTATTTCTGGAGCAATGAGAAAGCCGGAAAAGTTTTTAATGATGCCATGACCAGTAACAGTGCTTTTTCAAGTGTTGCAGTGGTGAATGCTTATGATTTTTCTTCCGTTGCAAAATTAGTAGATGTAGGTGGCGGACACGGGTTTTTATTGGCTTCTATTCTTTTAAAATATGGCAATGTACAAGGAGTTTTGTACGATACACCTGCTATTGTTGCGGCGGCAGAAAAACTTTTGGTGGAGCATGGAGTTACCGACAGGTGCGAAACTGTAGGTGGTGATTTCTTTGAGTCTGTACCATCAGGTGGTGACGCTTACATTATGAAACATATTATTCACGACTGGAACGATGAACAATGTATTACCCTGCTTAAAAATTGTCGAAAAGCAATGGCAGAGGGTGGAAAGATACTCGTGGTAGAAATGGTAGTCCCGGAAGGAAATGAACCGTCCCCTGCAAAACTACTTGACTTGCAGATGCTGCAATTTTTACCTGGCTGCGAAAGAACCGAGAAAGAATACAGCGACTTGTTTGATAAAGCAGGATTAAAGTTGAGTAGAATAATACCAACTATGTCTCCTTTCAGCATTTTAGAAGGAGTAAGTAAATAGGTAAATAATGACCGATAAACTACAGCCAACAAAGGTATTTATGCAAGTGTAACGGGAGGTTATAAATCAGGCGGACGAATATAACGGAATCAATAGATTTTCAATGAGTAAGAGTACTGCCAATTCCACCCCTGCATAAATGCTTCAACGTTGGCAGCAATGCGAAAAAAATAATTTGAGCGTCAATACTTATTATCATGATCTTTTATTATCTCGTCAAAAAGATAGTGATGAATAAGTTATTAAAGATTGACTGAAAGAACAATGAAATGTGGCTTTCCTTTAATTGGTTGACTACCTATAAGTATCAAAGACGGTAATTTTATTCAATCTTTATGAGCTTTCGATTTCCAATCAGTCCAAGCTTCTCTATCACCGGTCAACCAATCGCACGCCTGATTAGTGGAGATGTTCCCGAGTTGTGGACCAAGCGGACCGAATTATTTGATGCGGTGCTACGCAAGTTTGCAAATATTCATGAGGGGCATGAAAAGGCTCGTGCAATTGCTCTTTCCTCACAAAGAAGTGCTTCCACGTGTTTCACATTGTACCTTCGCAATTTCGGTATAGAAGAATACAGGTACTCTGATGATCCTACTGAACGGATGTATAACTTACGACTTGCGCAATTTCGAAAAGAGGTTAAAGAATGGGTAATACGAGCAGGCTCCGATCTCCTTTCGCTGCGTGGAGGCAATGATCAATTGGATGAGCTTTTAGGCTCGGGAGAACTTGTTTTTACCGGGCAATCGAGGAATTGGCATTCCCTCGCAGGAGAACTCATTCAGGCAGCTAAGGCCATTATAATCTTTGCAAATGACGTGAGCCCGGTCTTCTTGAAGAAATTGATATCATTCAATCTTTACAAAAAACAGATCGTACCGTTGTTTACTTGTCAAAAGCCTCCAAAAAACTTAATGAGCTGTTATATAATGAAGGCGACCCAGATACATTTGCACGTTTAAAGTCGCATTTTTTACAATTTGAAAACGTCTACGAAACTCCTGAGTTGGAAGGTTGGAGCTACTCTGTAAGTGAAGGTGACAAATTACTGACTTGGCCGGGTGCCAGGCGGATCTATGAGCTATTGAACGATTTATACATCGGCACCAGTGAAATGCAAACTGTTCGAACTGTGCCCTGTCAGATTTTAAGTCAGGCAGAGTTACAGAGCCCGGATCATAAAGCCGCCCGTGAATACTTAAAAAACGTAACATTAAAACTAAGAGAGAGCATTCGAAACCTAAACCTTAAAAGCCCTTACCCGCATAGCGTTATTGAAAACGGCTCCGATGCTACTCATCCAGCTTTGCATCTTGCCCGTTCCACTTTTGGTATTGCTGCAGCATTTGAAGATTACGCAGCTATGATCGAAAGCCTGGCTATTCTTGGCGAGATATATACCTACCTGCTGGCAAATCCGTTGCAAGGTATTGCACATGCCGAGGATGCCTTGAACTTATTAACCATGCGATATTACAAGAGTGTGCGTAGCCAAGATTTACCTGGAAACATGGCCAATCCTTTTGATTATGCTCGTGAGCTAATTGGCAATGTGTATTATGCATTGGCTCGAATGCGACGGGAACAAGGCCAACCTAACGGTGCTTTAGCTGCCTACGAAGCCTCACTAGCAGTCCGGGGCCATTAGAGACAATAACTGCACAGAAGGGCGTTGCAGCCACGCTGCACAGCATGGCAGGCTTGCTGCATGCTTGTGGACAGGATGCAGAAGCAAAAGTGGTCATTGATCGGGCAATTTCTTTGAAGGAAACCCTCTACGGCAACGAACCTAACGAAGAGGTTGCCGCATCGCTGCACAATCTTGGAAGCATACTTCTTAACATGAATGATTTAAAAGGGGCAGAAGCTGCCATTCGCCGCAGCTTAGACATGAAGAAAGTTCTGTTTGGAACCAATGTACTATTTTCATCCGCAAGACAATATTCAACGGCAGGAAGGTAAGTGATGCTGTAGTTTTCCAAATACCACCACAACGCCAAGCCCTGTTCGTTGTAGGCAACCTCTAAGAACAGTCACCGCATTTAGTTTCGTAAATAGACACGACAATGAAATCAAAATTTCTTTGGTTTTGCGTTTTTGCTTTTCAACTAAGTTTCAGCCAAAACTATCCCAGACAATATTTTACGATCAGACATGAGGTTGACTCCTTGTTCTCTGCAAAAGCATACAAAGAAGCAGCAGAAAAACTTACTTATGCAATTAACCTCGTTGGCCAAAGGGTCACTACCGAAGACCGGATATACAGTGCCAGTGCATGGGCTTTGGCAATAATCTGGACAGCGCCTTTTATCAGCTGGATGCAGCGGCAAAAAGTGGCAGATATGTAAATTTTGAAATCACGGGAAGCCCAAATTTCGCATCACTTCACAAGGATAAACGCTGGCAAACGTTTGTGGAGCAAATCAAGAGATTTGACTTACCGCTTTTATGTACGCACACCTACCATCCTCCATCTCCAATTCCAATAATCTTTCTCCTTGACCCAAAGAGCACGTACCTGAAAAGCGATGGCTTTGGAAAGTATCAAAATGATCTGGATAATGTGGTTTCGGTAAGTACACACGCCTACAACTTGAGCATACTCAGGAATAAAATGGGCGACCTATCCAAGTGTTCCCTGACACTAAACTTAAAACATCCAGTTCAAGGGTCGGGAGCAAAAGCGCAAGGGCTCGTCGCCGACAGCCTGGCCAGTTTTCATGTTTTCTATAAATTGGATACCACAGCAAACCCTTGGACCGTTTACAATTTTCGGGACATGCCAATCGGACCACTGTTTTAAGTCCCCGTACGGAAATATTTGTTCACATCAATGGAGGCCTGCATGTTTTGTAGTTAGGTTTTTGGGGACTTGGAGATTGCAATGAAACCGATGAAAAAGGTGGACGCAACGGCGGGGTGAGTACGACACCTGTTAAACTTATCCGCAATTCAGAAACGTCATACACTATAGTGGCATCAAAAGGTAGCGTTGGTCGTTTATGGGATATTTCAAGTTCGCCTCACACAGTTGATAAAGGTTTGTTTAAGACAGGATTTATAGTCCACTTGACTTATCAGCAGTAAGGTACGGCAGACGGCTGCCCACAACATCGGGCTTGCCGCTATGACGGGGCGACGAACAGGCCATCCGCTATGTGCAGGCATCAGCATTAGTTCCAGCGTGACGAACAACGCCAAGCTGTAGTTCTTATCATCAGCAGCATTAACTTTATTGGGCAGCGGTCCGGGGACGTTCAATGAATGCCGCCACAGCAGCAAGCCCTGGCCGTTGAGCGTCACCTTCGAGAATCTTCCATTATGAAGAAATTACTTGTCGCTATATTATATTTATGTTTCGCTGTTGCGATTTCTGCCCAAAGTAATTCCAGTGGAGACAACTCATGTAAAAAAGTATACAGGGAGACAGCAACGCGTATCAATGACTTAGTACATACGAAACTGGATGCAAAACTTGATTTCAACAAGGCCTATATGTACGGAAAAGTTTGGCTCACATGTAAACCGCATTTCTATTCCACGGATTCGCTTACGTTGGATGCAATGGGAATGGAAATTCACAAGGTTGCCCTTGTAAAAGGGAGCATAATGAAAGACATCGCTTATCAGTACGACAAATGGCAGTTAAAAATCAACCTGGACAAAATTTATAAAGAAGGTGAACGCTATACAATTTATATTGAGTACACAGCTAAACCCGATGAAATAAAAGAGGCTGATAAAGAATTGCATGAAATAGATGATGTTGGAGGGTTGAAATTTAGCAATCCACAGGGGAAAATAAAAGGTGTACCTATTCAACTTTGGACAGTTGGCGAAACAGAGCAAAATTCAGTATGGATGCCCACTATAGATAAGCCCAATCAAAAATCTACTGAGGAAATCTACATGACAGTGCCCAATAATTTTGTTACCCTTTCAAATGGCAAGCTGGTGAGCCAAAGGAAAAATAAGGATGGCACTCGAACAGATTATTGGAAACTGGACCTTCCGCATGCGCCCTATCTTTTTTTTATGGCTGCCGGCGATTATGCAGTAATAAAAGATAGCTGGAAGGATAAAGAAATTCTTTATTATGTGGAGAAACCGTATGCGCCAACAGCTAAGAGAATGTTTGGACTTACCCCGGAAATGATCAGTTTTTTTTCAAGGATAACAGGTGTTGATTATCCCTGGCCCAAATATGCACAAATAACAAGTTGCCATCCTGGCCTTGCCATGGAAAATACATCCGCAACTCTTATGTCGGATGGTGAGCAGCAAGATGAACGAGAACTAGCAGATGGCAACAGAACAGAACAGACTATTGCACATGAATTATTTCACCAATGGTTTGGCGATTATGTGACCGCTGAAAGTTGGAGCAATATCACCTTGAATGAATCCTTTGCCGATTTTGGTGAAATCTTGTGGTGCAACCACAAACACGGAAAAGACTCTGGAGATGCAAAGAATTTTACAAACTTAAATTTTTATTTAGCGGATAAGGAGAATGTTAACAAGCCACTTGTTCCTTTTTATTATGCACTAAGAGATGATGCATTTAATCAATTGAGTTATGCAAAAGGAAGCTGTATATTAAATATGCTTTTCAATTTTGTTGGCGATAGTGCATTCTTCAAATCCATCAACGTTTATTTAACTACTAATAAATTCAAGTCTGCAGAGGCACAGCAACTCCGTTTAGCTTTTGAAGAAGTAACGGGTAAGGATTTAAACTGGTTTTGGAACCAATGGTATTATGGAAGTGGACATCCAAAGCTGGACATTCAATATAGCTACGATGAAAGCAATAATCGAGTACAGGTTATAGTTAATCAAACGCAACCTGATAAATCATTTGTTCTTCCGGTGGCAATCGATGTTTACCATGGTTTAAACAAATCACGCTTTCAAGTGTGGGTAAAAAACAAAGCAGATACATTTTATTTTACAACAACAAAACCTGACCTGATAAACTTTGACGGAGATAAAATATTGGTTGCTGAAAAAATAGAAAACAAAACATTAGCTGAATATAATTATCAATACAAATATGCTGGCAGCTACGTTGACCGAAGAGAAGCCATTGATTTTGTAGCAAAAAATCAAACAGATACAAATGCGATGGAACTATTGAAGTCGGCCTTAAAAGATAGGTATGCTGGCCTTCGCAATTATGCGCTTGGAAAGATCGACTTCAAAAACAAAAAGACACAACTTGTTCTGGAACCTGTATTGGTTGAACTCGCGATTAAAGATTCAAATAGGATTATAAAAGCAAATGCTATTAGACAACTAGGCCAATATCGAAATACTAAATATGCACCTTTGTTTAAATCATTTATCAACGACAGTTCTTATACATTGTCAGGCGCTGCTTTATTCGCATTGTTTTTAGCTGATAGTGTAGCGGGTATAAAGGAAGCTAAGCGTTTATCAGTTTATCCTTCGAGAGGTTGGTTATCCACTGGTATCATTTCAATTCTGGTAAGGTCTGAAGATGGCTCTTCAGGGAACATAGTACTTGGCTTTTTTGAAAGAATGAAGTTTTGGAAAGATAAAATTCAAGCGCTACCGTCAATTGACAAATTTCTTTTAAAGACCAAAAGCTTATCTGTTTTAAAAAGAGGTATTGATGACATCGTTAGTTGCCGTGACGCTTTGCCTGCCGCCTATAGTCGTTGGAAAATATCTATTAATGAAGGGCTTTTAAATGGCCTTTTACTCAAGAAAAAACAAGCAGGTCTGATAGAACAAGCTGCTTATATTCAATCCAAACTGCCTGCTGAAAATAATAAATGATTTCAGTAAAATAGTCTATTAAAAAGTCTTAAGTAAAATAAATTGCATGCAAAGTCCAAAGGCGAACGCACAACAAATAGCTTTGCAATATAGCAGCTGAAGTCCTATCTTTCATCTGTAAATCACTATTGAACAGCAGTGCTAAAATGAAGCCGAAGTAATTCTTGCCCCATCGCAAAGCCCTTCACGTTACCTGCCATTTGGGATTACGAGTCAAATGCACAAGCAGAAAGAAAAATATATTACACTTGCGTTTGCTGTTTTAGTGACTGTCGGTATAAAGGCATTTAGTCAGACACCGAATTTTTCCACCGTTCCTAGCCTTGAGCCTAACGACTCCTTGCAAATAACCCGCTTAGTAAACAAGGGCACAAAAGTGAGTAAGGGAAACATTATCGCTTGGTTTCCCAAAGACTCTTTGCCCTTGGAACGGATGAACCGGATAGTAGACACCTTAAAAACGGGCGTTGCCGCAGCCGAGCAGTTCGTCAAGGCGCCGCAACCTTGGCAGGTGCACCAGAAGGGACAGCCTTACATTTATTATTTTCGGTTGGACAGTTTTGTTTCGCACGCCTCGGGTGCGGGTTTTGTTTCCATTCCTTTTTGGCGCATCAAGCAAGGCAAAGCCCCTTGGCTGCACGAGGCCTTGCACGAGATGCTCAACACCAAAGCCGGGAGTTGGGAGTCTTCCTCAGAAGACGTATGGGCGAAGAACATGCCTTTATGGTTGGCGGAAGGCCTGCCGGACTTTATCAGCCTGCAGGTGTCGCAAGATTATCATCTGCCACACTTCGATGTTTTTACAAATTCCCTTCTGACCAATGTAGACAGCGTTTGTAGACAGGATCTAAAAAGCAGCAGAGCCGATTCCATTCTTTTGTTTATCGGGAAAAAAGGAGCACTGACGGCGCTCTTTGGTAAGGAGCGGCAGTTATACGCGCCAACCTTTTATCACTGTTCCTGCTCTTTTGTAAAATACCTTGCCGAACGGGTAGGTCTTCCGCCTTTAATCGAAAGCCTTGCGGCTTATCCAGCCGAAATGGAGGAATTGGAAAAGAGGACGTCTGCGTCTTTAGCTGAGCTAAAAAAGCTGTGGCTAATTAAACTAAACGGCCGGTAACATCAGTTTGCTGCAATAGCGGCCGGATGAACAAAGAGGATTTGATAACCGGCACATCTTTTCCCAAGCTGACTTACAGGAATGCCACACATGACAGCAATGCTTTTACGTTAGCAGCAAGGTAGTCCTCAGTGTGAAGAAAAAACACGCGAATTTGCTCCCCATCACAAATAAAAAACGCAAAGCCGCTACAGCATTGCGTTTTAAGATTTTGGTGGCGGGCTACAAGGGACAACTTTCGAACTTTTTTAATGACTTACATAAGACCTACTTGTTCGCTAAAACTCATCTGTCATAGTAAAAAAAAGTTCTGATTCCATCCTGAGCATATCAATGTTTTTGGGGCGATTTTTCACAGAATTGCCTTTTGTTTTCTTTTGAAAGTCTTGTACTTGGCTCAACCCGCTGAAGAGGGTATTCACTCTGTTGTTTCGATTTGCAAGAGTTCGCCTCTTTGCTACACTGCGATCCTTTGAAAACGGATCGTCGTACTTTTTTATTACGATGCTACGCTTTGTTTTGTTGTTTCTCAAGCAAGGCTTGCAGCATGACTGCTTTTCCCTGCTTGCTTTTTAGTATCCACTTTTTGTTCGCTGACTTTCTGTCGCAAGGTTAACAAACCGAAAGCTCCGCGACTAAATGATTTACCTCCAGATGAAAGTCGAAAGCTTTTTGCGCCTCATTCGACGACTTGTCAGTTTGTTTATTCCCTGTATTTTTCTTCTTGAACTACAAATTCTACTCGTCTGTTTTGCAAACGCCCATTCTCCGTATGATTATCGGCAACCGGCCTTTCTTGTCCGTAACCAATACTGCTGACTCGATCCCTCTTGATGCCGTGAGAAATCAGGTAATCTTTGACAGCCTTCGCCCTGTTCTCGCTCAATATTTGGTTACTGCTTTTCGTTCCGATGTTGTCTGTATGTCCTTCAATTGAAATCGAGAGTGACGGGTATTTATTCAGAAGTTCAACCACTTCATTCAAAGCCGAAAACGATGAAGCCAAAAGTCGGTAGCTATTGTTTTCGAAATAGATGTTCCTTGCGGCCAAACGTAATTGATTTTCGATCGTGTCAGGCATCACAGGACAACCGTGATTTTTTACTGAGCCTTTGAGAAACCGGCAACTGTCCTCTAAATCATTTATTCCGTCCCCATCTGAATCTGGAACCGGACAACCTTTGTAAGCCAGTACGCCGGGTACGTCTGGACAACGGTCTTCCTCATCGTTAATACCGTCGCCATCTCTATCGGGGATTGGACAGCCTGCATAAGCCGCCACACCAAACACGGTAGGACACTTGTCAAGGCGATCTTCGATGCCGTCACCATCACTGTCCGGGCAACCATGAAACGCTGCCAATCCAGCCACCGCCGGACAGGCGTCAAGAGAATCAACTATTCCATCACCATCTGAATCCTTCGCACGTTTCGGCTGCATGTCTAAAGCTGGTGACTTCGCATTTCCGTGCCTTTCGGTAAGTTGATTTTTCTTACCAATAAGGCCCGATAGACCAACTGTATAAACATAATGGCTGCGCAAATTATCGATAAAGGACTGCCGGTAACTGAAGGAGGTTTCCAAAAAAAAGCCCTTGTAACTTATTGCCAGTCCCGGCCCAAAGGCCGCGAATGCTGATCCTTTTGACTGAAAAAGAGAGCCTCCAATACCTGCTTGTAAATAGGGTTGCAGAAGCGTCATCTTTTTAAACAATCTTGCCCTAAGCGAAAAGCTGCTCACTAACAATAATTTTTTCTCACTGGTTTGCGGCATTGTTTTAGAAACCGAATCTGCAAAAGCGCCGTCTAAATCCACAGCATAATCAAACCGCGAAGAAAGTCCGTGCACAAAGCGAATCCCAAAGCCGGGGCTCATCTGCGCAAAGTCGCCAAACGCTTGATTTTGTGAAAAATCGTAGAGGTTAAATTGAAGGCCTAAGGTTGTAGGGTGACGATAAACGCTTTGTTGCGCAGTAGCAAATAAGGAGAAAATTAACGCAAAGGGTAACGCAACTATTTTCATAAAGCGTTTCAATATAAACGAATTGCAGTTCATGGGGAACAGTTTTCAAAACGCATTGTGAGTAACTGATGGTAACCGATCGAAACGATTACTTCTTAGGTTCACTTCGTTCTTTTATAAGGATTAACAAGGCAGAATGGTTTGCAACTTCTTTTCTTTTAAGAGGGCAAACATTTTTTCTGATTCAGAGTCCTGATAAGCCTGTGCCCAAAAAACATAACGGTAAAATTCTTTTGTACCCGGTGCGTGGCCACTAATCTTGCGCACCACTTGTTCTGGCATGCCGAGGCAAAGCATGGTTGTAATGGCTGTTCTTCGCATTGTATGAGTGCTTACCACATCACAAAAACGCACACCCCGTTTTCGCAGCAGAACAGGAACGCCTCTACGCTCTCTATAAACCGCCACCGGACTGGTAAAACCTGCTTTTTCCAGTAATTGTTTGATGTACTGATTCAAGTTCGATTTGTTGAAGAGGGGCAACACGCTGCTTTTGTTTTTTTCGTATTTGCGCAGGATACTAATAGCGTACGGAGGCAGTTTTACGAGCGTATACGTCGCTGTTTTTTGGGAGCGGACTGTTAGGTAATGTTGCTGATTAACGACACGTATGGATGATTTTTTCAGCCGCAACAAATCAGAGACACGCAAAGCCACCGTGCAGCCAAAAACGAAAACATCTTTCACTTCCTGCATCCGTTTGGAAAGCGAACGCTCGAATGAGACATCGTAAATGAGATAATTTAATTCTTCCGGGAGAAGGGAGAAAATGGCAATTTCTTCTTTGCGCACATAAAATGATTTGTAGTATGGTCCTACAACCAAACCCACCTCGCGTTGCAGGTAGCCAAAGAAAGTCTTTACATTTTTTAGTGTGGCGCCCACGTAATTGTCGAAATGGCCTAAATCGTTATAGAGGTAATCGGTAAAACGGCGATGAAACTTTTTCCAATAATTTTTTTCCCTTTCTGCTTCCCGTTTTGTTAGTGCCTGTTCGGGGAAAATTCGCAAAACGAAGGATTTTGCTTGACAGAAACCTTGCAGCACCTTTTGTGTGGATGAATAATTTTTCACGGTACCGGAAGAATAGCGTTTGCCATTTGGTTGAAGTCGTTTTCCGGATTGACTGTCACGTACAAATTTTTCATAGAGGGGAAAAAAGTCGTAAGCTCGCTTTTTTGTTTTGGGCATAAGCAGTCAATTTGAGGCGCGGGTTGGGACAAAAATAAGGCCCAGAATTTAGCTAAAATGTTGCACTTTGAGCGGAAACAATGATTGTTCTGTTCTTTGAAATGACTGTTGCGTTTGTATCTCTATAACCACACGCACTCTTCCTTTGGGATGCTGATGCCGGGAAGGAACGGTTACCAAGCACAAGGCGGATGGGCGCAGGGTGGTAGCACCAACGGACTGCCGGCAAGTTTGCAGCTCGATCGCCGCATCGGTAATCAACCCTCCGAATACAAAGCCTCCGACCGCATTGATTTTGTACCAGGCTTCACCAGTGGAGACAGTGACAATTTTGACGCCTATATTACCAGTGATAACGGAAGCAGCGATAGAGGCAGTGGAAGCAGTTCAAAGGCTGGAGGTTACCGATATATGTTTAATGGCCAGGAAAGAAGTACAGAAATCGGAGACGACACGTATGGGGCTGAATTTTGGGAATATGATTCACGAATCGGAAGAAGGTGGAGTGTTGACCCAAGCCCGAATGTCTCCATCAGTCCTTACAATTGCTTTGCAGGGAATCCGATTTGGTACATCGACTCCCGAGGTGATACCTTACAACCGATGGCAGGTTTTGCGAACACGCAAACAGCATATGGGAAAGGCTTGGGCTTGTTATTACAAGGGCAAACTTTCAAGTCAGCTTTATCTTCTTTTGATATTGGGGGCAGTACCAGCTTAACGGGAAATAAAACGGATGGTCAATACTCAAGTCGCATCAACGTCAAATTTGTGAATTGCGATGATTGTGAGACACATACCGGGATGGCTTTCATTGACAAGAATGGTAAATCCACTTATACTCAAGTATACAATGGAATTACTTCCGAACAGCCTTATGTGCTCAGTAATCTTAAAGACCATGCGGATCAATTTGACGCTTCTTCAAGAGTGGAAATAACAGTCTATCGGCAAAACGCGTACAGGAAAAACGATCCTGCAACACTTGAGGGTGTAGCATTTGATGTTAAACACGAGGTAGGGGTTCACGGAATTGTTGACAGGTTTTTAGTGGCCAAAGGTTTTGTTGATGGTGGTGTAAACGGCGCCTTTGCTGCGTCGGCAAAAATAGGCCGTCTTGGCGAAGAGGAATATTCACATGGTTATGCCGCATCCGGCGCAAATCTTTTATACATGAGAATGGGACAAGAACTAAAGCCTTTGTTTAATTCGAAGCAGCTAATTCATTACAAGAAAATTGCGAAAGAACATTTTGACAGGGATGGCTATGTAGAAGCGTACAGAAGATACAACCCAGGGCCAATTAATAAGATCATGCCCAGTAACTATTAAACTTCAGTCTAATGAGATTTATTAATATTAAAACATTGTTTTTATTCGGTAGTTGCATTATTCTTTATTTGCCATTGCAGGCACAAGAATCAAGAACAAGAATTGTGATTACTGCTGGAGATAGTGTTTATAAATGGAATGCTTATACTCCAGATGGTGGCATAAGAACGTTCTCTATTGAGAAAGGGACTGTGATAGATATTGACAACGAAAGTCACTCCATTTTACGGATGCATTCTGTTTGTGGCAGGGGTGATTGTGCTAATGGTGCAGATATTCGTTATTATCCAAACGGCCTTATGGAATCCAAGGGTAAATATGGCTATACAACTAATGTCGATAGCTTAAAGGAAAAAAGTAGGGATGGATACTTAGATTACGTAGGCAAGGACGGTTATTGGTATTACTGGAACGAGCAAGGATTTTTGATACGAAGGGAGAAGTGGGTAAAAGGCAAACTAATCGAAACAGTTCATTACAAAACGACGCCTCTTAGTGCTATAAAAAACAATAAGACTAAACACTAACCATGTATTGCATTGCAAAATATCGCCGCCTATGCAGCGATATTTTCATGCTTCCTGCAGCACGCTGCTTAAATTATCTTTTAATTTTTTCTTACTCATGAGGGCATCGAGCATGATGAAGAAGGCGGTGCGTTCTTTTTTGTCGAGGGAATCAATCAAAGCAATTTTTTCCATCAAGGTTTTGTTCGGGGGTTGACATCTCTAAAAACTTCATTGAAGGTAAACACACCCAAAGCCTTGCAATTTTCATCATGAAGAAAATGGCTGTTCGGTTTAGATGTTATGAATAGAGGTACTTGACCGGACCTTTCTTTGGAATACCGTCACTTCGTTAATTCACATGAAATCAAAAAGCCCTTACTTAGAGTGAGGGCTTTGAATCAATTTTGTTTGCAGTGACTTCTACTATTTTGATGAAAGTTGCTTCTCCAGATCTACAATTCTTTTTTGTTGCTCATCAATTTGCTTTTTCATCTGGATCATGTAGAGTGTCATTTCTTCAACTTTTTTCAAAAGTGCTGCCTGGTTTTCGCCGACATCCAGCCCGTTTTTTTCAACTTCCTTTGCAGATGCAATGCCTTCCAAATGGCCGTATTTTTTAATGTAGGCCTCAACTTCTCTTAAAGAGGGCAAACGATAGTTGTCGTTAAATACATAATCTGCCCATCCCGTTTGTGTTACTGTTAGCTTGGTGGTCGTAATTGTGCCATTGACTGAGAGCCTTGACTGTGGGTGGACCGTACCAATACCAACATTACCGTTCGCAAGATAACTAAGCACCGGCGTTGCATTTCCCCAGTAGCCAAAATCGGTGCGGTTTGAGGAACTTGAGTTGCCATCATAAACAAATCGCCATTCCGCTGCATTATTAGCAGACCCGCTTTGGCCAAACCGGATTTGTGATGCGTTGCCGGTCGTGGTGTTGCTTGCAGCATAAAATTCGGCCACAGGGACATAGCTGCCGTTCTGTGAATTATTCACCGTAAGGGGAGATGAAGGACTGGATGTGCCAATACCGACATAACCCGCAGAATTAATGCGCAAGCGCTCTGCGAGAGAGCCGCCGTTCGGGCGGGTCGCAAACACCAAGTCTCCGTAACTGGGCCATCCCTGTTGCTCGTGATAAATGGAAGCGCTGACGTGGTTCCATTGTGTATTATTGCCGCCAAAGGCGATTCCTTGCGACGCGAGATCCCCGTTGTTATAGTCTGGTCTAACATAAATCGCATAACTCGACGCGTCGCTCAAGTCGTTGGTAACGGTGGCCGGCGCTCGAAACGTTAACATCGCTGTTGGGTCAGTGCCAATGCCGATTCGTCCCGTATTATTCATTCGGAGCCCGCCCACTGCATTTGCCCAAGGGGCTAATACAAAGCCACCTGAATTTCCTAGACTTCCTCCTTTAAAAATGATTCCAATGTCGTTCTGATGTACAAGGGGATGGTAGCTAACTTCGTTCATATTGGCCATAATATCTAAGTAGTACGTTCCACCGCCGATGCGAACACCATCGTTCGTATAGGGTGTTCCTACGCTGAGGGCTAGTGGCGCAGATGTTGTTCCAATGCCTACATTCCCGCCGTATTTCTGGAGAAATAGATTTTTGGGAAGTGAATTGTAATTGTTTGTTGCTTGGATAAGGCCGTAGCTTCCATCGTCTCCCGACAGGTACACACCGGCATTGTTCGCCTGGCTGGAGGAGAAGATGGTTCCTTTTACTTCAAGTTTGGTCAGTGGTGACAACGTTCCAATGCCAACATCACCGGTGGAATCCAATTTGTTGGTAGCGGTTTGGGCAAAGCTGGATGCAGAAGACAAAGCAGTCAGC
>Ga0308175_100000225_pt1 | contig 43963 bp, 29 predicted proteins | sample PhyCR1_3_FD_203893 | JGI IMG/M metagenome (GOLD analysis project Ga0308175, IMG submission 203893) | Soil microbial communities from UC Gill Tract Community Farm, Albany, California, United States - DLSLS.C.R1 | ecosystem: Environmental > Terrestrial > Soil > Agricultural land | place: USA...
CGCCATCACGTAACGACTGGAAATGGCGACGATGGGCAAGTTGCGTCGAAATGTGGTCAAGCAGCGCACGCAGGACCGGCGACCGGTCCAACCCGAGGTGCGCCCGCGACGGCCGCTGAGCCCGGCCTCGCCATCGCCCCGGCGCATGAAGCCGGCGCGGAAGCTGCGAGCTGCGCAGGCCCAGCCGGTGCCACCCGCGAGGCTACAGCGGCAGCTCGAGGAACCCGTCAGCGCAGCGCCGGAGGGTCGCTGGTTTCCAATCGTCGGAATCGGGGCTTCCGCGGGAGGGCTCGAAGCCCTGACGTCGTTCCTGCAGAACATGCCGGCGGGCGCCCGGACGGCAGTGATCGTGCTCCAGCACCTCGATCCGACGCACACGGGCATGCTGCCGGAGTTGCTCCAGCGCGCGACCTCCCTGCCGGTCGTACAGGCCGCCGATCGCATGCCGATCGAGCCCGGGCGCGTGTATGTGACGCCGCCCAACACGGACCTCTCGCTGTTGCACGGCACGCTGCACCTCTTGCCGGTCGCCTCGCCGCGCGGCCTGAACCTGCCGATCGACTTCTTCTTTCGCGCGCTCGCCGAGGATCAAGGCGAGCGCAGCATCGGCGTGATCCTGTCGGGCATGGGCTCGGATGGGACGCTCGGCCTGGGCGCGATCAAGGAGAAGGGCGGAGCGACGTTCGTCCAGACCCCCGGGTCGGCGAAGTTCGACGGCATGCCGCGCAGCGCGATCGACGCCGGGCTGGCGGACGTGGTGGCGCCCGTCGAGGAGCTGCCGAGCCGGATCGACGCGTTCCTCACCCACACGCCGTATATCAGCCATCCCGATGGCTCGGCCGTGGCGCGCTCGGACGGCGCGCTCGAGAAGGTGTTCATCCTGCTGCGGGCGAAGACCGGCAACGACTTCTCGCTGTACAAGCGGAGCACGATCGTTCGCCGCATCGAGCGCCGGATGGGGCTGCACCAGATCACGAGCGTCGCGAACTACGTCCGCTTCCTGCGCGAGAACCCCGAGGAGATCGATCTGCTGTTCAAGGAGCTCTTGATCGGCGTCACCTGCTTCTTTCGCGATCCCGCCGCGTGGGAGCGGCTCAGGCAGGACGTGATGCCGCTCCTCCTCTCGACGCGCTCGAACGTCGGCGGTATCCGGGCCTGGGTCGCCGGGTGCTCGACCGGCGAAGAAGCCTACTCGCTCGCGATGGTGTTCAAGGAGGCCATGGAGCCGTTCAAGGCGCTCAAGGATCTCGCGCTCCAGGTGTTCGCGACGGATCTGGACCGCGATGCGATCGAACGCGCGCGGATCGGCCTTTACCCCAGCAACATCATCGCGGATGTCTCGGCCGAGCGGCTGCGCCGGTTCTTCGTCCGCGAGGAGCACGGCTATCGGATCTGCAAGGAGATCCGCGAGGCGGTCGTGTTCGCGCCGCAGAACCTCGTCATGGATCCGCCGTTCACGAAGGTGGACATCGTGGTCTGCCGCAACCTGCTGATCTACCTGTCGGCCGAGATCCAGAAGAAGCTGATCCCGCTGTTTCACTACTGCCTGCACCCGGATGGCATCCTGTTCCTCGGGAGCGCCGAGACGATCGGCACCTTCAGCGGCCGGTTCGCGCCGATCGACGGCAAGGCCCGGCTCTATCGCCGGCTGGACAACGTCGAGGCGACCCTGCCGATCGAGCTGCGGGTCGCCTCGCTCGGTCGCACCGCGATGGCGGCCGGACCGCGCGAACCGGATCATGTGGTCGCGTACAAGCCGACCGTCTCGAACCTCCAGACGCTGGTGGATCGCGTGCTGGTGCAGCGGTTCTCGCCGACCGGGATCCTGTGCAACGACAAGGGCGACATCCTCTACGTCAGCGGCCGCGCCGGGAAGTACCTCGAGCCGGCGATCGGCAAGGCCAACCTGAACATCTTCGCGATGGCGCGCGAGGGCCTGCACTATGATCTATCGAAGGCGTTCTCCACGGCCATCCGCGGTGATCGCGGCGTCACCGTGCGCGGGATCAAGGTCGGGACCAACGGTGGCATGCAGTACATCGACCTCACGGTCCAGAAGCTGGCGGAGCCCAAGGAGCTGGCGGGCACCGTGATCGTCGTGATCGCCGACGCGCCAAAGGTGAGCGGCGCCGTCAAGGTGACCAAGGCCCGGCCGACCTCCAAGCTTCACGGCTCGCGGCTCAAGGAGCTCGAGCACGAGCTGCAGCGGGCTCGCGACGAGGTGCAGACCACGCGCGAGGAGATGCAGACGTCGCAGGAAGAGCTCAAGTCGACCAACGAGGAGCTGCAGTCGACCAACGAGGAGCTGCAATCGACCAACGAGGAGCTGACGACCTCGAAGGAGGAGATGCAGTCGCTGAACGAGGAGCTCCAGACCGTCAACCACGAGCTGCAGGCCAAGGTCGACGAGCTGTCGCGCTCCAACAACGACATGAAGAACCTGCTCAACAGCACGGAGATCGCCACGCTGTTCCTCGACGGCGAGCTCCGGGTGCGGCGGTTCACGACGCCCACGGCCAAGATCATCAAGCTGATCCCCGGGGACACGGGCCGCCCGATCACCGACATCGCCTCCGATCTCGACTACGCCGAGCTCGCCGCCGACGCCCGCGAGGTGCTGCGGACGCTGGTCTACCAGGAGAGGCAGGTGGCGACGCGCGACGGGCGCTGGTTCGTGGTGCGCATCATGCCGTATCGCACGCTCGACAACGTGATCGACGGCGTCGTGTTCACGTTCACCGATGCGAGCGCGTCGCGGGCGCTCGAGATCGCGTTGCGCGAGCAAGCCAGCCAGCTGCGCCAGATGGCCGAGGCGTTGCCGAACCTGGTGTGGGGTGCACGACCGGACGGCGCGTTCGATTACCTCAGCCGGCAGTGGGTCAATTACACCGGCATTCCAGGTACGGACCAGTTGTCGTGGGGGTGGCTCGACCAGATTCATCCCGAGGATCGCGATCGGGTGCGGGAGGCCTGGCGCGCCGCGGTCAAGCAGTCGGCGAACCTGGAGATCGAGGCGCGCATCCGGAGCGCCACGGGGGTGTATCGCTGGTTCAAGACCCGCGGGACCCCGATCCGCGATGAACGGGGCAACATCGTCAAGTGGTACGGCACCAGCACCGATGTCGATGATCTCAAGGCGGCGCTATCGGTGGCGCCCGCGCCGTCGCTGTCGTCGAACGGAGCGTGAGCGATGAAGCGGCGACCATTGAAGCGATCTCCGGGTCCGGGCGAGCTGCGCCGGAAAGCCGAACAGCGGCTCGCCGGACGCCGGACCAAGCAGATCGCGGCGCCGCCGATCGCCGACGAGCGCCGCTTGCTGCACGAGCTGGACGTCCACCAGGTCGAGCTCGAGCTGCAGAACGAGGAGCTCCGCCGGGCCCGCGTCGAGCTCGAGGCGGCCGTCGAGCGCTACTCGGAGCTGTTCGACTTCGCGCCGATCGGCTACGCGGCCCTGAACGAAGACGATACGATCCGCGAGATCAATCACGCGGGGGCGCGCCTCCTCAGCACGGAGCGAGCTCGGCTGGTCGGGGCCCGGTTCATCGGGTTTGTCGAGCTGCGCAATGCCGCGAACTTCCATGCCCTCCTCGCGAAGGCACGCGAGGGTGAGGCCAGCGCGCGCGTCGAGCTGGGGCTCGCGCTCGCCGGGAGCGCACCGCTGCGCGTGCGCCTGACCGCCACGCTGCTGGCCCGCGGCGAACGACTCATCTTGCTCGCGTTCGAGGACATCACCGAGCGGTACGCTCAGGAACAGGCGCTCGCGCGCTCGCAGGCCGCCCTGCACGAGGCGAACCGCCGGAAGGACGACTTCATGGCGACGCTGTCGCACGAGCTGCGCAACCCGCTGGCGCCGATCCGGAACAGCCTGCTCGTGCTCGAGCTCGCACCGGCCGGCAGCGAGGGGGCACGCAAGGCACAGGAGGTCATCGGCCGTCAAGTGACCCACCTGACGCGGCTGATCGACGATCTGCTCGACATCACCCGCATCACGCGCCAGAAACTCCAGCTCCACCGCCAGCGGGTCGAGCTCACCGAGCTCGTGCACCGCACCATCGAGGACAACCGCCGGGGCTTCGAGGCTCGCGGCATCAAGCTCGACGTCAACGCGAGCCCCGAGCCCTTGTGGATCGATGCCGATTCCGAGCGTCTCAATCAGGTCGTGAGCAACCTGCTCGGCAACGCGGAGAAGTTCACGCCGGCGGGCGGCTCGGTCCTGGTCGGTATTCAGCCGGGCGGCCTGGGGGCCGTGCTGGTCGTCCGTGACACCGGCTCGGGGATCCCGCCGGACCTCATCGAACAGCTGTTCGAGCCGTTCGCGCAGGCTCCGCAGACGCTGGATCGCAGCCGGGGTGGGCTCGGGCTCGGCCTCGCGATGGTCAAGGGGATCGTCGAGCTGCACGGCGGGACGGTCACGATCGCGAGCCCGGGCCTCGGTGGCGGGACCGAGGTGGTCGTCTCGCTGCCGCTGGTCAGCGCCCCGGTGCAGGCGTCGGCCGCGGCACCGGCGCCCTCGACGCCGCCCCGCCGCGTGCTGGTGATCGAGGACAACCCTGATGCGGCGACGAGCCTCGCCGATGTGATGGCGCTCAGAGGGCATGACGTCAAGATTGCCCACGACGGTCGGAACGGGATCGCGGAGGCCCGCAGCTTCTACCCCGACATCGTGATCTGCGACATCGGCCTCCCCGGGATGGACGGCTACGCCGTCGCGCGCGCCTTCCGAGCCGATCCCGTGCTCGCGCGCACCTACCTGATCGCGATCAGCGGCTATGCCCAGGACACGGACGTTCAGCGTGCGATCACCGCGGGGTTCGATCACCACCTCGCGAAGCCTCCGGACCTCCCGACCCTGTACCGGATCGTCCACGAGGCATCCCTCGACGGGCGCCGGCCGAGCCCGGGCTCCGGCGATGGATGAGGTGGTCCCGCGCGATGACCTTCAGGTCAGAGCTTCGACCCGTCGGCGCGCGTCAGGAGGTTGCCGTTCAGGACGATCTGGCGGATCAGCTTGGCGTTATCTAGCTGACTGTTCGCCTTCTCGCTGAAGCGCTCGCGGAGGTCGCCCGTCTCGCGCATGCTCAACCGGGCGCTGAGCGCGGCGCTCTCCTCGAGCGCGCGGATCGCCGCCCACAGCGCCCGCTCGACCGCCTCGCTTTGCTCGCGCACCAGGCTGTCGGGCGAGAACGCGTGGCCGACGTGGCAGCGAAAGTGCTGGTACGCGTCGCGCTGCGCCTCGGTCAGCACGCCATCGCACAGCGGGCAGACGATCTCGACGGCCGCGCCGAGCTCCTGGCCTTCGAGCTGCTTGATGAAGGTATCCGGCTGGATTTCGGGGCCAGCCGGCACGCGTACCAGGCGCGCGAGGAGCTGGGGGAGCTCTTCCGGATCGACGATGTGATCCACCGAGACCTGATCGATCACGCTTCGTGGCATGTCCTTTGCGAGCGCCGTTGCCGGCGACTGCACGACGCACATCCCGCCCCGCGCTTTGATCGACAGCATCCCCGCGGTGCCGCAGGTCTGATATCCCGACAGGACCACGCCGATGACGCGAGGTCCGTACGCGGTTGCCGCCGTCCGGAACAACGCGTCGGCCGCGGGGCGATGGCCGTTCTCCTTCGGGCCTCGTACCACCGCCATGGAGCCTTGCCGGATCATGAGGTGGTTGTCGGGCGGTGCGACGTAGATGTGGCCGGGGACGATCTCCTCGTCGTGCAGCGGGTGCTTGGCCGGGAGCGGGCCGCGGTGGGTCAAGAGGTCGGGCAGGACGCTCGGCTGGTTCGGAGCCAGGTGGACCACGATGAAGACGGACGCCGGCAGATCGGCCGGCAGGGCGTGAACCAGGTTGAACAGTACTTCTATCCCGCCAGCGGACGCGCCGATCGCGATGATGTCATGCGTCATCGATTCGAACCGTGACGCGTTCTTTCCGGATGCCAAGCCTGTCGTCCGCTCGCGAGCGAGCCCGGGCGCGGGCGCACGCATGAGGTTTCTACCGACCAGCAGCGCAGGTGAAGATCGCGGCTAACCAGGCGCTCGACCCCGGTCCTCCGCGCGCCACGCCGCGAGGACGAGGCCCATGTGGACGAAGCCCGCGGTCCATTGCACCGCGGTGACGAGCAGGTACACGCGATGGACCGCGTAGAAGCGGGTGTGATCGACGATGGTGCGCGTGGCCGGATCGAGCAGACGGTCGAGGCTGCCGGGTGACATGGGGGAGCTCCTCCCATTATCATGGAAGCGTCGGCACGACGCGCGAGAGCTCCGTTTACAGGGCGGCGTGGCCGCGCTACCGATCGCGGGTGCCGTTTGTTCAGATCGCCGGATCGCCGATGCTCCCCGACGCGCGCCCGATCGAGCTGTACTACCGCGACCTCGGGGACGCCGCGGGCACGCCGCTGCTCGTGCTGCACGGCGGCTGGGGCTACGCGTTCTATCCGTTCGACGCGCAGATCGCGGCGCTCGACGATCACCGGTTCGTGATCCCGGATCGCACGGGCTACGGCAAGTCGCCGCGGCTCGCGGCGCTGCCGGCGCGGTTTCACCATGCCGCGGCGGCCGAGCACGAGGCGCTGCTCGACGCGCTGGGGATCGAGCGCTGCGCGATCTGGGGCCACAGCGACGGCGCGGTGATCGCCGCGATCATGGCGCTGCGGCGCCCCGCGCGGGTCACCGCGATCATCCTCGAAGCGCTGCACCTCGATCGCGCCAAGCCGCGGTCGCGCGCGTTCTTCGTGAAGATGGTCGAGGATCCCGATGGATTTGGCCCGCGGATCGCGGCCCGGCTCGCCGCCGATCACGGCGAGGACTACTGGCGCACGGTGCTCCACGCGGGCGGACGCGCGTGGCTCGACATCGCCCAGGCGCCCGAGGACGACTTCTACGACCAGCGCCTCCACGAGATCGCCGTACCGGTGCTGGTGCTCCAGGGCGCCGAGGACCCGCGGACCGAGCCGGGCGAGCTCGATCGACTCGCCCGCGAGCTGCCGGGCGCGACGATCCACTGGATCCCCGGCGGCGGGCATGCGCCGCACAGCGAGCGCGAGTCGAGCGCCGAGGCGACGGCGGTGGCTGCGAAGTTCCTACGCGCCCGCTAGCTGCAGGGGTCGGCAAGTCGCGGGTACGGGCGGCAAGCCGGAACGCGCGTGCGTCATGATCGGCGAGCCTGTGCTACCAATGCGCCACCTGATGCGGCTGGCGCATTGCTCCGATCTCCACCTGCTGTCGCATGACGGCGCGCGGTGGCTCGATCTCGCGAACAAGCGGTGGATCGGGGCGATGAACCTGCTCTCGAACCGCAGCCGGCATTATCACGTCGATGCCTTCGACGACATGGTGAACGATCTCAACGCGATCGGGGTCGATCACGTGCTGTGCACGGGGGACGTCACCAACCTCGCGCTGCGCCAGGAGTTCACGTTCGCCCGGAGCAAGTTCGACCAGCTCGCGCGCGGGCCGCTCGACGTGACGGTGATCCCCGGCAACCACGACGCGTATGTCGCCGAGGGCGTGCCGCTGTTCGCCGAGATGTTCGCGCCGTTCGCCGCGGGCGATCCGGGGTGGGCGTGGTCGGAGGCCGACGTGGGCACGGCGGACGGCCCGGACGGCCCGGACGGCCCGGGCGGCAACGACGGCAACGACGGCGAGCCCGACGATCTGCGCTGGCCGATCGTCCGGGTGCGCGGCGAGCTCGCGCTGATCGGAACGTCGACCAGCCGCGCAACGCCGTGGTTTACCGCTTATGGCCGGCTGGGATCGGGCCAGCTCGCGCGTCTTACCCGTGTGCTCAGCGATCCTCGCCTGGCGGACAAGATCCGGGTCGTCGCGATCCACCACCCGCCCGCCGGCAAGCGCGCCCGGAGCCGGATCCGCGGGCTGCGCGACCATGCGGCGTTTGCCGAGGTGATCGCCCGGACCGGCGCCCACCTGATCGTCCATGGCCACGAGCATCGCGATATGACCGAGACGCTACCGGGCCCCACCGGTCCGGTGCCGGTGCGCGGGATCGCCTCGGGGACGTACTTCCACGCCAAGGCGAACCCCGACCGCATCGCGCGCTATCGCATCTACGAGCTTGAAGGCGGCCACGTGGCCTCCGACCACGTCCGGATCTGGGATCCGCAGCGCCGAAGCTTTGCCGGCGAAACTCACCCTGCCACGGCGATCTAAATCTAGAACTTGACTTGGATTTGTTACGTGCGGTACCGACTCAACCACTGACGCCACGGAGACCTCATGGGTGAACAGATCCCCGACGCCGACGCGATCGAAGCAGCCGACGAAAAATATGTGATGCGTCCCTGGACGCATCCGGCGGGTGAGCCAGTGATCATCGCCAAGGCGCGCGGCTGCGTCGTCACCGATGTCCATGGCAAGGACTACCTCGACCTCACGGCCGGGTACTTCGTCAACAACGCCGGGCACTGCCACCCGCGGATCATCGAGGCGGCCCAGAAGCAGCTCGGAGAGGTGCTGCAGGTGTCCGGCAAGCACGGCACGGTGGCGTCGGTCCGGCTCGCCGAGAAGCTGGTCAACCTCGCGCCCAAGAGCATCCACAAGGCGTTCTTCTCGACGGGCGGCTCGGAGGCCAACGAGTTCGCGCTCAAGCTCGCGCGGCAGTTCACGAAGAAGCCGGACATCGCGTTCCTCGAGAACGGCTACCACGGCCTGACGCTCGGCTCGCTCGAGGTCACCGCGAGCGAGAAGTACCGCGAGTCCGCCGGCAAGCCGCTCGGCAAGGACAACTACGCGGTCCCCACGGCGTACTGCTACCGCTGCAAGTTCGGCCCGAACACCAAGTGCAAGGTCGAATGCCTCGACGGGGTCGACGCGATGTTCGACGCGCACCCGAGCACCGCGGGCCTGATCGCCGAGCCGATCCAGGCGGTCGGCGGGCTCGCCCCGCCGCAGAAGTGGTGGGACCGGCTCGACCAGGCCCGCAAGAAGCGCGGCATCGTGCTCATCGCCGACGAGATCCAGACCGGCATGGGCCGCACCGGCAAGATGTTCGCGATCGACCACTACGGCCTCGAGCCCGAGATCATGACCGGCGGCAAGGGGCTGTCCGGCGGCGTCGGCTCGCTCGGCCTGACCGCCGCCGGCAACGAGATCGCGAAGAACTTCTTCGGCGGGACCACGCCGACGTCGGGCGGTAACGCCGTGTCCGCCGCGGGCGGCCTCGCGATGATCGAGACGATCTTCGCCGAGGGGCTGATCGAGAATGCGGCGAAGATGGGGCGCTACTTCACCGAGGCGGCCTGGGCGCTCCGGGATCCGTGGATCGGCGACGTCCGGTTCATCGGGCTCTTGGGCGGCATCGAGCTGGTGAAGAATCGCGACACCCGGGAAGTCCTCGGCAAGGCCGAGATGGGTAAGGTAAAGGACCATCTCCACGCCCAGGGAATGCTGATCACGGTCTCGGGCTTGCACGGCAACGTGCTGCGCCTGCAGCCCCCCCTGTCGATCACCTCGCAACAGCTCGATCAGTTTATCGCGGCCCTGCGCAACACGTTGCGCACCATCCGCGGCAGCTGATCGCTCGTACGATCAGGCGTGTAGCGATCTTCTCACCGTCCATTCTGGAACGCACCAGACCCACAACTTCGACTAGAGTCTCCGGCAGATGAACCTCTTCGCGCTACGCAAGCAGCTCGATCGGATCCTTCACCCGATCGTGTCCTCGCTGGCGAAGCTCCCGCTGCACGCCAACGCCTGGACGATGTTCGGGGCGCTGGTCGGCCTGGTCGGCGGCGTCGTGTTCTTCTACGGCTACTGGTGGTCGGGGTTCGTCCTCTTGCTGGTGCGCGGCCTGATCGACCACATCGACGGCTTCAAGGCGCGTAACTTCAACCAGCGCTCGACGTTTGGCGCCGTGATGGACGACGTGTGCGACCGCTGGGTGCTCGGCATCATGTACGCCGGCGGCTGCCTGAACCTCAGCTACGACTATCCGCACATCCTGATCGTGCTCGGGTTCGGCATCACGGGCTCGCTCACCAACGTCATCATCAAGCTGTCGATCTACGCCGAGAGCCAGCAGGACATCTGGCGCGAGAAGGGCAAGATCGGCCACCCGGTCGACGTGGTCGGCCTGTTCGGCTCCGCGGAGTTCTTGATCTATTACGGCTTCGGCGTGCTGTTCACCGCGCTGTTGCACGATCCACGGCCGGTGCTCGCGGGGTGCTGGGCGGTCGCGATCATGAGCCACGTCTCGCTGCTCCAGCGGGTGCGGTTTGCCTGGAAGCGCTATCGCTTCGTGGATCCGGGGCTGCCGGCCGAAGCGGATCAGCCGGGCGCATCGGGAGCCATGACCGACGTCGGGGCGTCATGATGGCGGCCACCGCCGCGGTGGATGAGGCCGTGGCCAGCCGCGCTGCCGCGCCGCGCGTGGTCTCGCCCTGGAACCCGGCGAACGCCGTCACCGCGTCGCGCTACCTCACGCTGCCGCCGCTGTGGTGGGCGATCGACCACGGGTACCATCAGTACGCGACGCTGTTCATCCTGATCTGCGCGCTGCTCGACAAGCTCGACGGGCTGGCCGCCCGGATCTTCGATTGCCGCAGCACGTTCGGCGAGCTGTTCGACGCGATCACCGACGGCATCTGCTACGGCTTCGGCCTGATCCTGGTCGCCGCGTATGGCTGGGCGCCGGTCGTGCCGGTGGTGTTCGTCATCGCGCTGGGCCTGTTCAACACCGGCTTGCGGGGCGTCTACCTGCGGCGCGCCGGCCGCGCGGTCAACTACAAGTCGTACGCGATGGAGCGGATCGTCGCCTACACCGGCTACCTGATCGGGTTTGCGACCAGCGGCATGGAGGTCCGGTTCTTCTACTGGGCGTTCATGCCGGTCATGCTGGTGATCGTGCTGCACGACGCCAAGCGCATGCTGGTCGATCCGATCCCCGGGCCAACCCCGGCGCCCACCGCGAGGGCCGTGTCATGACGCTGGTCCCGGACGGGATGTTCAAGTTGCTGATCAGCCTCATCACCGGCGTGGTCGCCGGGGCATGGACGATCCACGACCTCGTGCTGCTCGCGCGGCTGCGCGGGGCCAATCGCCGCGATTCGCTCGTCGGCGACCAGCGGTTTGGCTACGTGATGGGGATCGTGATCGGAATGATCGGCGTCGTGGGCACGTTGATCTTCATGCGCTCCAACGGCGTGCTGTAACGAGATGACGTCACGCGCGAGCAAGCCCGAGGCTCTCGCCGTGGGCGAGCACGCGGACTGCATCGGCCTTGCCGCGCTCGTGCGCGATCCTGGCGAGCCGGCGGCGCGGCGCGCCCGGCAAGCCGAACGGCAGGTGCACCGTGCCCCAGTGGATCGGGACGAGCGTGCGCGCGCCGAGCCGCTCGAAGATGTCGAGGGCGCAGTCCGGATCGATGTGGATCCCGCCGTCCATCACGCGGCGGCGCCAGCGGTAGTACCAGACCGGGAGCATGCCGCCGATCGGCAGGAGCGCGGCGTCGATCGCGTGGCGCTTGCCGATGTCGTCGAACACCGCATGATCCGAGAAGTCGACGTCGCCGGCGTGGTGCAGCGTGACGCCGCCGGCGGTGACGACGTAGCCCAGGGCCTCGGGCGTGCCGCCCTTGCGCCAGCGGCCGAAGTCGTGGCGCGTCGGGACCGCGGTGATCGCCAGGCCGCCGATGCCGAGCTCGCCGCCGGCGGTGAGCTCGGTGACCTCGCGAAACCCCAGGTCGGCGACGATGTGCCTGGCGCCCATCGGCACCACGAGGTGGGTGTCGCGATCGACCGCCCTGAGGCTCCAGCGGTTCAGGTGATCGACGTGCGAGTGGGTGACCAGCACGGCGTCGACCTTGCCGGCGGCGCGGGCGCGCGAGCGCAGCAGCGGATCGAACAGCACGCGGGTCGTGCCGAGGTCGGCGACCGCCGTGGCGTGGCCGAGCCAGGTAACGGTCGGGCCACTGGGGGGCAGGGCGCTGGGAGTCGCGGGTTCTGTGGCCGCCGGGGGCACGGTGCTGCTATAGCACGGGGGCTTCCTTGCTGAGGTTCATCTTGCTGGGCGCGACCGCCGGTGCACTCACCGGTGTGCCGATCGGGCCGGTCAACGTCGCCGTGATCGACGCCGCGTACCGGCACACGCTGCGGCGCGCGTTCGCGGTCGGGCTCGGCGGGGCCTGCGCCGATGGCCTGTACTCGACGCTGGGCCTGCTCGGCGTCACGCCGGTCCTGCGGACCTATCCGACGGTCACGCCGATCCTCTATGCGGTCAGCGGCATCGTGCTCCTGGTGTACGGCTTTTTGACCGCGCGCAGCCAGCCGGTCACGCCGGCGCACCACGAGGCGCTGAACGCCGCCCCACCCTCGGATGACCTGATGGCGGGGTTCCGGACCGGCCTCGCGCTGATCTTGCTCAACCCCGCGGCGGTCATGACCTGGGTCGTGATCACCGAGGGGCTCACGAAGATGCTGCCCGACGTGACGCCGATCAAGGGCATCGCCTGCGCGCTCGGCGTGATGGCCGGCAGCTTCGGCTGGTTCGCCCTGGTCGCGTACCTGACCCAGAAGGGCAAGAACGTGCTCGGCGACAAGGCGGCGTGGATCCCCCGCGTCATCGGCATCGCGCTGATGGTCTATGCCGTGTACCTGATCGCGATGGCGGTCAGGTACGTCGTGGCGTGAGCCGCCGGCCGCCCGGAAGCCGCCCTCGCGCTACTCCGGGTCGGGGACGGGGGCCTTGGCCGCCGGCAGGTTGCCCTGCGCGATCCGCGCCTCGGCGACGGCGGTCCCGATCAGCACGTCGGCGTCGCCCCACGAATCTTCGCGGAGGATCTCGCCGATCTGGTGGGCCATCTGGCGCGCGGAGACGAAGCGCTCGGCCGGATCCTTGGCCAGCGCGCGATGGATCGCCGCGGCCAGCGGGGCCGGGACGTCAGCGCGCCGATCGGTCAGCGGCGGGATCTCGCAGCGCCGGATCTGCTCGACGACCTGGGCGTCGCCCTTGGCGTGGAACAGGCGCTGCCCGGCGAGCGCTTCCCACAGCGTGCACGCCAGGGAGAACAGATCGCTGATCGGCGTCGCCGGGTTGCCGGTCAGGATCTCGGGCGCCATGTAGGACAGCGTGCCCTTCACGAAGCCGGGCGCGGTGTGCTCGGCGATCCGATCGCGGGCGCGGGCCATGCCGAAATCGGCGAGCTTGATGTCGCCGTTGAGCGCCAGGAGGATGTTCTGCGGCGAGACGTCCCGGTGGATGACGGGCGACACCGTGTTGTCGGGCAGGCGGCGCTCGTGGGCGGCGGCGAGGCCGCGGAGGATGCGGAGGCCGATCGTGGCGATCAGCGCCCACGACAGCTTGCGGCCGAGCTGCTTCTCGACGCGCAGCATCGTGCGGAGATCGATGCCGTCGACCCACTCCATCACCAGGCAGTAGGTCGGTCCGGACGGCGTCGCCTCGACGATGAAGTCGAGGACCTGGATCACGTTGGCGTGCTGGAGGCGCGCGCCGATCCGCGCTTCCTCGAGGAACATCGAGAGGTAGGGGCCGCCGACCGTCGAGAACGCGCGCTTCATCACCTTGATCGCGACCGGGCGCGCGAACACCTCGCTGCTGCGCGCGACCCCCTGCCAGACCGTGGACAGGCCGCCTTCGGCGACCACGTCGACGAGCTGGTAGCGCCCACCGATCATCGAGCCGGGTTGCATGGCCCGATCCTATCCGATCCAGCGTTTCAGTCGCTCGTCGAGCCGGAACCTTTGCCAGCACAGGCTGAGGCCGGCGATCGCCCCGGCGAGGGCGATCCGGGGGCCCTGATCGAGCGGCGGCGTGCCGAACACGGCCACGGCGCCGGCCGTCACCAGCTCGAGCGCGCCGAACGTCAGGCCCCCGGCCGCGAGCGCGAGGGCCGCGGGGCGTATGTTGCGGATCACAGCCGGGGCGCTGCGCCAGGCCGGCCGCAGGGTTTGCACGTTCAAGAGCGCGACGACCACGATCGCGGCGATCGCGATGAACCCGATCAGCGTGCGCTCGGTGCTGCTCTCGGTGCTCCCCGATGGCCAGATGAACGCGGCGAGCAGGGCCGCGATCCACGCGCCGGCCGCAAGGCTCGAGGTCGCGGCGACGAACACGGCGAGCGGGCGAGCGATCCGCGCGCGCACGACGATCTGGGTCGCCCGCGGATCGGCGGCGGCGGGGCCCTCGGGCGTGACCACGCTCAGCGCCGCGGAGGTCTTGCCCGCGGGCGCCGCGCTGCGGTCGAACGCGGCGAGCTGCGCCTCGAGCTCGATCGCGCTCGGGATCCGCGCGGTGCGCTCGCGCGCCATCGCGTGCTGGATCACGGCCTCGACGCCGTCGGGGATCTCCGGCTCGAGCGAGCGCGGCCGCGCCGGCTCCTCGTGGAGCACCATCGCCAGCCGGCTGAACGCGGGCACGTTGCCGTACGGCGGCTGGCCGGTCAGCATGTGGTACATGACCGCGCTCGTCGAGTAGACGTCGGCGAGCGGCCCGGCGTCGGCGGCGCGCCGAGCCTGCTCGGGCGCCATATACGCGGCGGTGCCCATGACCGTATCGGTCCGCGTGAGCAGCTTCTCGTCGTCCTCGAGCTTGGCGACGCCGAAATCGAACACCTTGACGAGCGGCCCGCCAGCGCTCTTGCACATGAACACGTTCGACGGCTTGAGATCGCGGTGGACGACGCCGACCGCGTGGGCCGCGGCGACGGCGCGGCAGATCTGCCGCGCGATCGGGATCGCCTCGGCGACGCTCAGCTTCTTCACCCGGTCGAGCATCGCCTGCAGGTCCTCGCCCTCGAGGAGCTCGGTGACCAGGCACGGCCGGTTGTCCGCGGTGCGCAGGACATCGACCATGCGCACGACATGCTCGGAGTGAATCCGCGCCGCGGCGCGCGCTTCGCGCTCGAACCTCGCCAGGAGACTGGCGTCGCGCGACAGGTCGTCGTGGATGACCTTGACGGCGTAGCGCGCGTCGATCCGCAGGTGCTCGGCCTCGTACAGCCGCGCCATCCCGCCTTCGCCGAGCACGCGGACCACGCGGTACGTGCGCCCGAGCACTTGTCCGATCAGCGGATCGGCCCCGGCCGCGATCTGCTCGGCCCGCGGTGTTGCGTCGCGCGGGCAGACGGCGAAGTCGCTCGGGTAGAGGTTGTGGCACGTCGGGCAGGTCCACGAGCCCACCGCCGGCACGACGGCTGGGGTATCTCCGACGGGGTCTGTCATGATCGGCCGGGGGAGGATAGTCCGGTATGGGCCGGCGAGCGAGGGGTGCGACGATTCGACCACCGATGCGGGCCCAGGGGGCTCGGTTGGCTCCGTTGACTCGGATGGCTCAGTTCTCGATCGCCTCGAGGAGCTCGCCGATCGTCTCCTCGACCTTGATCGCCAGCTGCTTGGGCACGGGCGCCCCGTCCTCGGCGATCAGCGACGACAGCCGGCGGGCGGCCTGCGCGATCGACCCGCGCAGCTTCTCGCGCCGATCGCCATCGGTCTGGGGAAATGCGAGCTTGCCAAACTGGCGCGTCAGCACCGGCGCCTCGGCGCCTTCGTCGAACGCGACCCGGTGGATCGAGCGCAGCGTCTCGGCGTCGGCCGCCCCGGTCTCGGTCGCGCGCTGCACGAACTCGACGACCGGCAAGCTCGGAATCGGCGCCTCGTAGTGGTCGGTTCGCGCCCGCTCGATCACGCGTGGCGCGGAGGTCTCGAGGAAGCGGTAGCTGCCGAGCAGCTTCGCGACGGTCGACCCGCGGAGGTGAAGCTCCTTGCGGCAATATGCGTCAAAATCGGAGAACCCCCACTTTTCCCACAGCCGCTTGTCGTTCGCCCGGCTGAGCGCCTCGGCGAGCTCGAGCCAGGTCCGTTTGAACGCACGCGCTTTTTGCAATGTATCGGCACGCTCGGGGTCGCCCGCGACGGCGAGCATCCGGTCTTCCATCTGGCGGTCGGTCTTCGTGATGATCTTGGCGCCCATCGCGGCGCAGACGCTACGCGATCGGTCTGATCTGCTCGCCAACCACCAGACCCACCGTCGCCGTAACGCGTTATAATGACGGCCTCATGACCGTTGACAGTCCCCCAGCCTCGGGGTCCATGCCCCAGGCCCCCTCGCTGGTCGGGCAGATTCTCGACGGACGCTATCGCATCATGAGCAAGCTGGGGGAGGGCGGGATGGGCGAGGTCTACGCGGCCGAGCACGTCCATATCGAAAAGCGCTTCGCCATCAAGCTGTTGCGCCAGGAGATCGTTTCCAACCCCGAGGCGGTGACCCGGTTCCGCCAGGAGGCGCGGTCGTCGTCATCGATCGGCCACCGCAACATCATCGCGATCGAAGACTTCGGCCAGCTCGCCGACGGCCGGATCTACATGTGCATGGAGCTCCTCAACGGGGCTGCCCTGAACGACATGATCACGCAGCCGATGGCGGCCGATCGGCTGCTCAACATCATGATCCAGACCGGGCACGGCCTCGCCGCGGCGCACGCCAAGGGCATCGTCCATCGCGACATGAAGCCCGAGAACATCTTCGTCACGATCGGCGCGAACGGCGAAGATATCCCCAAGATCCTGGACTTCGGGATCGCCAAGGTCTCGGGGAACGAGGGGCAGAACCACCTCACCCGCACCGGCACGATCTTCGGCACGCCGTTCTACATGGCGCCGGAGCAGGCGCTGGGTAACCCGGTCGACGCGCGGACCGATATCTACGCGGTCGGCGTGATCATGTACGAGTGCTTCGCAGGGTCGCTGCCGTTTCAGGGCGATTCGTTCATGGGCATCCTGACGCAGCACATCACGATGGAGCCCGAGCCGGTCGCCCAGCGCGCGGCCAAGGCAGGTCGTCCGCTGCCGCCGGGGCTCGCCGAGGTGATCACGCGCTGCATGCAGAAGAACCCGGCCCAGCGGTTCGGCACGATGGACGAGCTCGTCAACGCCCTCATCCAGATCTACCGCGGCATGGTCGGTCCGGGGATGAGCACGTACATGGAGGCCTTCCCGGTGATGCCGAGCTCGGCGCACCAGGTCCAGCCGACGCCGCCGCCGATGACCGGGCCCGTCATGATCACCGGCGCCCACGCCGCGACCATCGCCGCCTCCGGCCCCTCGGGCTCGGCGCCGGTCATGGCGACCCCGACCTCGGGCGTGTACTCCGCGCCTCCGGTCGCCGGGGGCAAGAGCAAGGCGGGGCTCATCGTCGCAGTCCTCGCGGTGCTCGCGGTCGGCGGTGGCATCGCGGTGTTCGTGAGCAAGAACCCCGGCGCGGGCCCGGGGAGCGGGAGCACCGGCTCGGGATCCACGGGCCACGGCTCGAATCTCGCGGTATACGATGCCCCGGTCCTGGACGGCACGGCGATCGCGGTGACCGTGCTGCACGACGCTCCTGATCCGAACGGCACCGGCAGCGGCTTCATGGACGCGAATCTTGAACCGACCAGCACGCCCGACGCGGCAGGCAACAGTCTGCCCCCGGTCGAGGTCGTAGAGGTGCCGTTGTTTGCCAAGAACGTCAACTCGTTCGAGGTGTTCGAGAACGGGACCAAGGTGCTCGACGGCCCCGACAACCTCGAGGTCCCCAGGGGCGAGAAGCGGACGCTCGTGATCAAGGCCAAAGGTTTCAAGGACAAGACGATCGTCGTCGAAGGCACGAAGAAGAAGGTTCAATTTTCACTCGAGCGCCTCCCGCGCGTTCCGGTGCCCATCGATCAGGGCTCGGGGCACGTCGCCCCACCACCACCTGGTCTGAACTGCACGAGCACGATCGTCGATCCGAAGAGCAAAGCCTGCGTCTCGCAGTACTGCGCCATGCACCCCAAGGACGACAACTGCGACTTTCTCCAGTGACCCCTCGAAGGTGTCGCGTATCACCGCATGTGGCAGCCAGCTTGCCTCACACTGTTCAAAAGGAATCCGCCATGCGCCAGCCAACCAGCGTGCTTCGATATCTCGTGATCTTGTTGGCGCTGACCTTCACAGCGCACGCGTATGCCGACGATCGCGCCGAGGCGCGCACGCACTATCAGGCGGGCGTGAAGTTCTATGGCAGCGGCGACTACCGCAACGCGATCCGCGAGTTCTCGGCCGCGCAGCAGCTCGTCCCGGCGGACCTCAATAACTACAACCTGGCGCTGTGCTACGACAAGCTGGGCGACGCCGAGCCGGCGACGCAGTACTACCGCGCGTTCCTCGACAAGCAGCCGAACACCGACAAGCGCGCCGAGATCGAGGCGAGCATCAGCCGGCTCGAGGCGGCGTCGCGATCGGCGGCGAGCAAGAAGGCCGAGGAGGCGCGCCGGATCGACGAAGCACGCAAGGCCGACGAAGCGCGCAGGGCCGATGATGCGAGGAGGGCGGCCGAGGCGGCCAAGGCCGAGGAGGCCAAGCGAACGGCGGGGCCGGTGCTTGGCCCACCGGCACCTCCAGGACCGCCCGCACCTCCGGCTCCCACGGGACCCACGCTGGGCCCCCCCGGACCGCCCGCAGGACCTGCGATCGGGCCGGCACCAGGGCCTGCCGCGGGACCGGCCCTTGGACCCGCGCCGGAATCGCCCGACGAGGCCCCGGCGCCGCCTGCCCGCAAGCCTCACAAGGGTCCCGCGATCAGCGGCTCGCTCGGCACGCCGGGCTCGGGGACCCCGGCCGCGACGGGCGATTCGCAGCTCGATCGCGTCAACGCGATCAACATCGATCAGATCCGCGATGCGCGCATGGGGAGCGCGGGCAGCGGGATGGCCGACACCCGCGGTGGCCCGGCCGTCGCCGCCGGTGCGGGAGCCGGGCAACCGGGCCCCCAAGCGCAGGTCGGGCAACCAGCACCCGGGCAACCCGGGCAACTGGCGCCGAATGCCGCGAACGGTCCGCCGATGCCCGGCGACGAGCCCAAGCAGGAGACCCCGGTCTACAAGAAGTGGTGGTTCTGGGGGATCGTGGCGGTCGCCGCCTACGTCGGCTACGAGCTCGTCGCGAACTCGAACTCGATGCAATCGCAGACCATCGGCCGCCAGGTGCCGCAGGTGGGCCACGCGGCCCCGCCGCCCGGCGGCCTGACGCTCCTGCGCTGGTGATCACGAGCACGCCGGGCGCCCGCTGGTGTGCCGGCGTGAGAACGTCCGCGCGGCCCGAGCGCTCGCCGTCGGTGGGTGAGGTACCATTCGTGCCGGTGACCGTCACCCTCGACAACCTGGCTCGCGCGACCGCGAAGCTGCGCCGGCACCCGCGGCAGACCAGCGCGTGGCTCGAGGTCGCGGCGATCTTGCACGCCCTCGGCAACACCGACGACGCCGAGCTGGCGTTCGCGACGATCGGCGAGGCCGCCCGGATCGGCGGCCAGGTCGCGCTCGCGGTCGCCTGCGCGCGGCACCTCGCGGATCTCGGCAGCGTGCGCGGCCCCGAGCTCATCGATCAGATCATCGAAACCTATGCGACGGGCGGGCCCCACTTCGCGTTCTCGCCGCCCCGCGCGCGCGCCGCGTCCGAGCCGGCCGAGCCGGCCGAGCCGGCCGAGCCGGCCGAAGATCCAGTCGTCGAAGCGCGGGCCGTGATCGAGCGCTACGGCCGCTGGCTCGTGTCCCGGCAGCCCACGGCCGTGCCGCCCGCGCCGCTCCTGTCGGCGCTGTCGCCCTCGGGGGCGCGCGCGCTCGCCGGCGTGATGACCGCGCGCGCGTTCCCGGCAGGCGCCCGGATCATCGAGGCCGGCGAGCCCGCGACCGCGATGTACTGGATCGCGCACGGCACCGTCGTGATCACGCGCAACGCTGTGGGCCGGCCGGCCGGAGCGACCCGGCCGGAGGACTGGACCGTGCTCGGCGAGCTGCACTCCGGCGCGTTCTTCGGCGAGATCGCGCTCGTCGGCGGGACCCGGCGGACCGCGCGCGTCACCGCGCGCGACGACGTCTGGCTGCTCGAGATCCCCGCGCGGGCGATCGCGACCGCCGCGGCCAAGCAGCCCCAGCTCGCCGAGGTGCTCGCGTTCCACGCGCGGGCGCGCCTGCTCGCCAACCTCCTGCGCACCTCGGAGCTGTTCCGCGCGCTCGGCGAGGACGATCGCGAAGCCTTGCTCGCGAAGTTCTCCACCGAGCTCGTCCCGGCGGGGACGCGCTTCATCCAGGAAGGCACGCCCAACGAGCACCTGTGGGTCGTGGTCGCGGGGCGCTGCGAGGTGCGGACCGCCGGCGGCTCGATCGCCGAGCTCGGGCCCGGCGCGGCGGTCGGCGAGATCTCGCTGGTCAGCGGCGAGCCGGCGGTCGCCGACGTCATCGCCGTCGAGCCCGCGGTGCTGCTACGGCTGTCCAGGCAAGACTTCGATGTGGTCGCCGGGAAGTATCCGACGCTGCTCGCCGAGGTCCAGCGCCTGGTCGTCGCCCGCGAGACGGCCAACCGGGCGCTGTTTCAGGACGCCTCGGATCTCATCGTGTAGCGCGGAGCTCCGGCAGCTTCGGGAAGGCGTTCGCGCCGATGCTCTTGCTGGGCAGACCACGAACATCCAGCGGGACCGGCCTCTCGCCATGCTAGGGTGAATTGTGGTCTCCGGCGCCAGGCACCATCGCTACACGTATCAGGAGTACCTGGCCTTCGAGCGCAGCGCGAATGTTCGCCACGAGTTCTTCGACGGCGAGATCTACGCAATGGCAGGTGGCACGCCGACCCACGCGGCGATCTCCGCCAACCTCACCACCCTGTTGGGTTCCCAGCTCCGCGGGAAGGGTTGCCAGGCGTACACCTCGGATCTCCGGATCCGCGTGCTCGAGACCGGGCTCGCGACCTATCCTGATGTGACCGTCGTGTGCGGCCGGCGCGAGATCGACCCCGAGGATCGCAACACGGTGACCAATCCCGTGATCCTGGTCGAGGTTCTGAGCCCCAGCAGCGCGGTCTATGATCGCGGCGAGAAGCTCGAGCATTACAAGCGGATCTCATCGCTGCGCGAGGTCTTGCTGGTGGCGCACGACGAGCGCCTGATCGAGGTCTGGCGGCGTGGTGAGGACGGTGCCTGGTCGCGCAGTGAAGCGCGCCGCGGCAACCTGACGCTCACCTCGGTGCCCTGCACGCTGGAGGTCGACGAGGTGTATCGCGACGAGCTCGCGTCCGGCTGATCGCCGCGGGCGGTCTGGTGGCGCCGCCCAGGCGGCGACAGGTCGCGGCCGGTGGTGCGTGGCGTTTCGGGTAGAGTTGCGAGATGCGCAGCGTGCTTGTTGCCGCCGGCCTGGTCGCCTGGGTCGCGTGTGTCGATCAGGGGCCGGGGCCGCAGCCCAAGAAGATCGATCCGGGCTATGTCACCGGCCACCTGCTTGCCAAGTTGCCCGACGGCGTGACGCCTCCGCTCGACGTCTTGCTCGGCGGCAAGGTCGTGTACGCCGGCAACACGATCGACAAGCCGATGATCGCGCCCGGCCAGACCGTGCGCGTCACGCATTACTGGCGGGTCGTCCAGCCGATCGGCGCGGGGTGGCGCGTGTTCGCGCTGGTGCGCGGGGCGCCGAACACCGCCGACTTCATGAACCTCACCGCGACCGACATGGAGATCGCCCACGGTCCGGCGACCTGGAAGCCGGGCGAGCTGATCGAGGACATCCAGGACGTCACGCTGCGGCCCGACTGGCACTCGGCGACCGCGACGCTCTACGTCGGGCTGATCGCGATCGGCGCGCACGGCCTGGGCGATCGCATGGCGGCGACCGGCGGCCACACCGAGGATCGCGCGGTGATCGCGCGCACGATCGACGTCGATCTCTCGCGGGCGCCGCCGCCGGCGGGTACCGTGTACATCCCGCGCGCGCCGGGGCCGATCACCGTCGACGGCGTCGCCTCGGAGGCGGCGTGGACCAGCGCGGCGACGTCGCCCGAGCTCGTGACCGCGGAGGGCAGCGCCGATCCGGTCGGCAAGGCGATCGCCAAGCTGACCTGGGACGATCAGTTCCTCTACGCGTTCGTCAGCATCACCGACAGCGACGTCGTGAGCGAGTACAAGAAGCACGACGATCCGCTGTGGAAGCAGGATTGCGTCGAGCTGTTCATCGACGCCGACGGCAACCGGCGCGGCTACGTCGAGCTCCAGGTCGGGCCGAACAACGCGACCTTCGACTCGTGGTTCGCGACCACGCGGGCCCAGCCGGGCGACGTGAGCTGGGACTCCGGGATGCAGACCGCCGTCAAGCTGCGCGGCACCACCGAGCCCGGCGATACCGATCAAGGCTGGGACGTCGAGATCGCGATTCCCTGGCAGGCGGTGCGCGGCCGCGACGACGCGATGGCCGTGCGGCTCCCCCCCCAGGTCGGCGATCGCTGGCGCTTGAACCTCGTGCGCGTCGACGTGAAGACCGGGGACAAGAACCCGCAGGCGTCGTCGTGGAACCGGATCACCTCGGCGGACTTTCACGCCCTCGATCGCATGTTGACGGCGGTGTTCGCCGACCCGAGCGGTTCGATCGCCCCGGCCCCGCCCGGCGCGGGTAGCGGCTCCGGCCCGGCGACCACGCCCGCGGCGCTCACGCCTGGCGGCCCGGCGACGACCGGCCCGGCGGGCGCGGGCAGCACCGCGGGATCTGCGGTGGGGAGCGCGGGCGCTGCGAGCAAGGCAGGATCGGCGGCGATGGGCAGCGGCGCGGGCTCTGCGAAGTAGTGGCCATGTGGCTACCGCGATGCAGTGTCACCGGCGCTGGCGAGCTGGTGTCTTGTTCGCGTCATGTTCGTCACAGGGGAGCGCTGCACTGATTCCAAAGAATGGCGCGCGGTGGCAACCTGCGTGTTACGCTCGTTTCCCGATGCGACGCCTCGTGATCACGATGTTCGTGCTCGGGGCGTGTTCCGCCACAGGGCCGCAGTTCATCGGTGCTCAGCCGAGCTGGCGCGGCGGAGCGACGGCCACCGCGCAGGGCGGGGCGCCGGTGACGTTTGCCCCGGCGAGCGAGCCGGCGATGCACTACAACGAGCCGCTGCAAGCGGCCCCGCACACGGCGCTGGGCGACGCGGTGACCGCGGCGGTCAAGGCGGCCGCCGCGCACGCCGGCATGCCGGTCCCGGTCGCCGATGCCCGGCTGTTTCGCGTGTGCGCCGAGCTCGCCGAGGTCGTGCCCGAGGAGGGCATCGTCGCGTACACGCTGGTCGAGTTCGCGCTGCAGCGCAACGGCATCATCGAGCCGTCGCCGCACCTGCTCGTCGTGTGGGGCGACATCGGCTCGCCCGCGGTGATCGTCGAGCAGCTTTCGCCGCGGCTCGCCGAGATCCTCGGGGATGGCGCCACCGCGCGGCTCGGGGTCGGGGCCGCCCGGCGCAAGCCCGATGGCTCGGGCGCCGTCGTGTTCGCGTTGCAGGGCTCCGGCATCTCGACCTCGCCGATCCCGCGCGCGGTCGCCGCCGGCAGCTCGATCGCGATCGACGCGGTCGTCGATCCGCGCTACCGCGATCCGGAGGTGTTCGTGACCCACGAGGACGGCGGCACCCAGCGGCTCGCGCTCAAGCAGGGGGGGGCGGGGAGCTTCACGTCGCAGGTGCCATGCGGCGCGCGCAAGGGCCGCCAGCAGATCGAGATCACCGCGAGCGACGCCGCCGGTTCGACCGTGCTCGCCAACTTCCCGGTGTGGTGCGCCGCGGAGCCACCGCAGGCGGTCACCGTCGATCCGGGTCACGACGATCCGCCGGCGGCGACTCCGGAGGACGCCGAGCGCCACCTGCTGGCGAACCTCAACCGCGACCGCGCGGCGGCCGGGCTCCCGGTGCTGGCGTGGGACGATCGCGTCGCGGGCGTCGCGCGCGGCCACTCCGAGGAGATGCGCCGGACCCACAACGTGGCCCATATCTCGCCGGCGACCGGCTCGGCCGCCGATCGCGTGCGGGTGGCGAAGATCAAGACCGGCGTGGTGCTCGAGAACGTCGCGCGGGCGTACGGCGTCAACGAGGCGCACGACGGGCTGATGAACAGCCCGGGCCATCGCGCCAACATCCTGTCGCCCGAGGTGACCCACATCGGCATCGGCGTCACGTTCGGCGACGAGGTCTCGGGCCGGCGCGAGATGTTCATCACGCAGGTGTTCACGCGCGTGCCGCCGAAGATCGATCGCGCCGGGGCGATCGAGGCCGTGTGGCACAAGCTCGCCGCGACGCGGTCGACGCTGGTGGTCCAGCCCACGCTCTCGGAGTTCGCGCAAAAGCTCGTCGATGCGGTCGCGGCCGGCGAGACCTTCGACGTGGCCTACCAGCGGATCAAGCACCAGCTCGAGAAGGTCACCTGGAGCTACCATCGGCTCGCCAGCGTGATCAACGCGACGGCCAACCTCGACACGCTCGACGGCGCCGGCCTGCTCGGCGGCTCGGCCTCCGATGACGTCGGCATCGGCATCGCCCAGGGCCCGCACCCCGAGCTCGGCGACAACGCGATCTGGGTCGTCCTCCTGTTCGGCGACCGGCGCCCCTGACGCGGGAGCTCGCGCGTCCCAGCCTTCTCGTGTTGGTCCTGCCGCCGCCGAGGCACACCTGCTGCGGCGGACCTGGTAGCGCCGAGCGTTGCACGCTGCGCGATCTGAGCGGCGCCGGTGGTCGTCGATGGTGACGGCGATCAGTGGCCGTGGTCGTCGTGGTCGCCGTCGCCGTCGTGCCCGCAGTCGGAGTCGCCGCCGCAGCCAAGCGATCGCGAGAACGCGACGGTCGCGGTCGCGAAGTAGTGGGAGGCGGCCACCTCGACCGCCCGCTCGGCGTTGGTGAACTGCTCGAGCGGGTGCGGGGCCTCGAGCGTCACCTCGAAGGCGATCCGGCCCGTGTCGTCGGCCTGGAGCGCCATGGGCTGGCCGCCGAGGCCGGTCACGACCACGCGCTCGTGCTTGCCGAACAGCGGCGCCGTGGTGACGTGCACCGTGCCGGAGCCGGTGAGCGACAGGCCGTGACTCGACGCCCCGGTGATATCGAGGAACTCGGGAGCGCGCCCGCCGAGGACGTCGAACGACCAGTCCCACGCCGACGAGCTGATGTCGCCCGTCCGGTAGTTGAACTGGGCGGGGGCCTTCCTCCCGAACGCCTTGAACATCTGCGGCCAGAACTCGACGAGAGATTGGTTGCTGTTGGAGAACTGGTGGACGCCGCAGCTCCTGAACCTCGTGGTGTGAGCGACGCCGGCGTCGATCAGCGCCTGGTCGAACGACTGGCTCATGTCGTGCACCGCACCCTCGGCGAAGACGAGGAACGGGTCCGCATCGATCTGATCGGCGCAGGGGGTCCCGTTGGCGCTGCTGAGGTACACGGAGATGTCGTGGAGGTTGCGCGCGAGGTTGACCGGGTCGTGGCCAGTCCAGCCCATGGGGTGCGCATCCGGATCGCCCCAGAGGTCGTTGGGGCCGATCCTGCCACCGCAGAGGTCGTCCTCGAAGCCGACGAACTCCTGCACGATGCCGATGCCGGTGGGATCGAAGGGGTCGAGGAATCCGGAAAACGAGCCCACCGCGGCGAACAGCTCGGGGTGCCGCGCGGCGTAGACCGTGGCGTTCATTCCGCCTGCGGAGAAGCCGGCGCCCGCGCGGTGACCTCCGTCGTTCAGCGTTCGATAATGGGCGTCGATGTACGGCAGCAGTGTCTTGATGACGTACGTCTCTTGCGGGTGCGCCCCGTCGACCCAGTCGCGCCCGGCGGGTAGGTGACTGCCGTCGGGCATCACGACGATGGCCTGCAGCTGCTCGGGCTGGGACGCGGTGAAGGAGAGCAGGTCCGTCTGGGTGGAGAACGAGTCCTCGTCGCCGAACGCGCCGTGGAAGAGGTAGAGCACGGGGTAGCGCCTGCCGTGGTCCTGATGATACCGCGGCGGAAGCAGTACGTTCACGTTCGTCCCGGCCACGGAGAGGTGCTCGATCCGGGGGTCGGTGCTCGGCGCGTTGTTGGGATCCATCACCTGGGCACAGGCCCCGGTGAACTCGTGCGCGAGCGCGGCGGCCGGAACGCCCAGCGCCATGAGGAACGCGAGCGCGGCGGCGCTGCGAGAAGAGGGAGCTGCCGAAGCCGCGGGCGCGCACTGGTCGGGCAGATACGCTCCGCAGAAATTTTGCACGGTGGTCATCGGGTCATCCACGTCCGGTCAGAAGGAGAAAAAAAGGAGAGCAACCATACGTGCTGATCGAGCCGTGATCGCAGCTGCCATCGTTTTAAACGTATCGTGCCCCACTGCTATATCTTCAATCAATGGACGAAACAGTCAAGGGCAGTGACCACAGAGATGAAAATGCATATAAATTCAACAGGATTGACACTGAGAAAAAATGCGCAGTGTTCCATACGTTAGTCACTGTGGGGGCAGTATGCCTCTACTCCACCGACGAGGTTGTGACCTTGTTCACGCCCCGCGCGTTACAAGTGGAAGCGGCTGACGCGGCGCCACGAGGCATTCGCTCAAACCCGTTCAAAGCGTTAATATTCAATGTGAATGTTGCAGTTTCCCGGAGCTATCGATTCGAGGAGCCTTGTGCCAATGCAGATAATCTTCTTGAATCGTTAAGGAATCGTCGTTGAGACGAAGAGTGGGCTCGTGTCTCTGCTTTTTGTGCGAAGGAGCGACCATTTGCTTGACAGAGGGCGCAAGATAGTCGCAGCGGAAGGTACCGGGGCTCGCTGCGCTCGGGGCACTGGCGACGGCTCCCGCATGGAAGCTCATGGCGGATCATTCTGACGACCCCGACCCGGCGACCCTCGTGGACATGCTGCGCCTTCGCGCGAAGCGATGTGGAGGCGCTCGTGTCTACAGTTTCCTCCACGACGACGGGCGCCGGGAATCGCTGACGTTCGGGGAGCTCGATCGGCGCGCGAGGGCCGTCGCTCAGGGCGTGAGCGCGCAGGTCGGCCCGGGTGACCGGGTCCTCGTGCTCTGTCCGCCCGGGCTCGACTACGCGATCGCGTTCTACGGATGCCTCTACGCCGGGTGCGTCGCGGTGCCGGCGTTCCCGCCGGACGCCGGGCGCGTGCGGCGCGAGGGAGAACGGCTGTCGGTGATCGTCGCCGACGCCGGCGCGCGGCTGGCGCTGTCGACGTGCGCGGTCCTCGAGTCAGGCACCATCGCGCGCGCGCTCCCGGGGTTGCCGGTGCTCCCGAGCGACGAGCTGGCAGGCTCCGACCCGACGGCATGGCAGGAGCCGCCTACGGGGTCTGCGGGCCTCGCGCTGCTCCAGTACACGTCCGGCTCCACGAGCGCTCCGCGCGGCGTGATGCTCACCCACCGGAACGTGCTGCACAACGCGCAGCTCCAGCGCCGCGCCTGGCGGCTGTCCAGTGGTTCGGTCGGTGTGTCCTGGCTACCGCTCTATCACGACCTCGGGGTCCTTACCTGTCTCCTCCAGCCGATCTTCTCCGGGTTCGCCGCGACGCTGATGTCGCCGGTGGCGTTCCTGAGGAGCCCGGTGTCCTGGCTCCGGGCGATTTCAGAGGAGCGCGGGACGTTCGCCGGAGGTCCCAATTTCGCCTTCGATCTGTGTGTCCGCAAGACGACGGCGGCGCAGCGTGCGGCGCTCGATCTGTCGACGTGGGACCGGGCGTTCAACGGCGCCGAGCCGGTCCGCCCCGAGACGCTCCGCGCGTTCGCCGAGGCGTTCGCGCCGTCAGGCTTCCGCGCCGAAGCGATGTACCCCTGCTACGGGCTGTCGGAGGCGAACCTCGTGTCCGGAAGGCTCGGAGACGCGGCGCCGACCGTCACGCGCCTCGATCGCGACCAGCTGGCGAACGGGCGCGTCGTGCGCGCCGCCCCGGACAGCCCCGCGGAGCGCGTGCGTCTCGTCGTCGGCTGCGGCACATGGCAGGACGAGCAGGACGTCCGCGTCGTCGATCCGGAGACGCGAGAACTCCGGGCGGACGGCGCCCTGGGAGAGATCTGGGTCCGCGGGCCGAGCGTGGCCGAAGGTTACTGGGGCCGCGCGGAAGAATCGGCGACCGTGTTCGGCGCGCGACTCGCGAACGGGGCAGAAGGGACCTACCTCCGCACCGGCGATCTCGGGTTCGTGCTGGACGGCGAGCTCCACGTCGCCGGACGGATCAAGGACCTCCTCATCGTCCGCGGTCGCAACCATTACCCGCAGGACATCGAGGAGACGGTGCAGGCGGTACATCCTGCGTTCAGGCCGGGCGGCGGGGCCGCGTTCTCGATCGACGGAGACGGCGAGGAGCGGCTCGTGATCGTCCAGGAGGCCGGCGGTGAGCTCGACGCGGACCGCCTGTTCGGCGATCTCCGCCAGCGCATCGCGGAAGACCACGACCTCTCGCTGTACGCGGCGGTGCTCGTGCGGCCGGGGACGATCCCGAAGACCACGAGCGGCAAGGTGCAACGCCGCGCGTGCCGGCAGGCGTTCCTCGAGGACTCGCTCGACGTCGTCGCCGGCTTCCGCGCGCGCCTCGTGGACGTCCGGGACGGCGCGGCGGACGGTTCGAGCGCTCCACTCGATCGCCGCGGGCTCGAACGCCGGCTCGTTGCCTGGCTCGCCCCTCGTCTCGGCGTGGCTCCCGCGGAGCTCTCGACCACCGAGCCGCTCGCGCGGTACGGGCTCGACTCGCGGGCGGCGGCAGATCTCTCCGGTGAGCTCGAGCGCTGGCTCGGACGCCGCATTCCGGCGACCATCGCGTACGCCCATCCTTCGGTGTCGGCGCTGGCGGAGTACCTCGCGGGGAGTGAGATGGTGCGCGACGCCTCGTTCGGACGTGATCCGGCGCCGGAGCCGATCGCCATCGTCGGCATCGGTTGTCGGTTCCCGGGAGCGCCCGGTCCGGCGGCATACTGGGCGCTGCTGCGCGACGGCATCGACGCGATCACCGAGGTCCCCGCTTCACGCTGGGACGCGCGCGCCATCTATCACGCGGACCCGAGCGTCCCAGGCAAGACCCATAGCAAGTGGGGTGGCTTCCTCGATCGCATCGACGAGTTCGACCCCCTGTTCTTTGGCATCTCTCCCCGTGAGGCGGCGCACATCGATCCGCAGCAACGGCTGCTCCTCGAGGTCGCGTGGGAGGCGCTCGAGGATGCCGGGATCCCGCCCTCGACCCTCGCCGGCTCGAACGCCGGGGTGTTCATCGGGATCACGACGGACGACTACGGCAAGCTGGTGTGGGCCCGCCCGCGCGACCTCGACGCGTCCTCGGCCACCGGCACGCTGAACTGCATTGCCGCGAACCGGATCTCCTACGTGCTCGACCTACGCGGGCCGAGCATGGCGATCGATACCGCGTGCTCCGCGTCGCTCGTCGCCATCCACGAGGCTTGCCAGAGCGTGTGGTCGGGTGAGACGACCCTCGCGATCGCGGGCGGCGTGAACGTCATCTTGACCCCGGAGAACACGATCTCGCAGACCAAGCTCGGGGCGCTCGCCGCCGACGGGCGCTGCAAGGCCTTCGACGCGCGCGCCGAAGGATTCGTGCGCGGCGAGGGCGTGGGGATCATCGTGCTCAAACGGCTGTCGCGGGCGCTCGCCGACGGAGATCGCATCCACGCGCTCGTCCGCGGGACGGCGGTGACGCAGGACGGGCGGTCCAACGGCCTGACGGCGCCCAACCCGGAGGCGCAGAAGGCGGTGCTGCGCGAGGCCTACCGCCACGCCGGCGTCTCTGCCGGCGAGGTGCAAGTCGTGGAGGCCCATGGCACCGGGACGGCGCTCGGCGATCCCATCGAGGCGCGCGCGCTGGGCGAGGTGCTCGCGGAGGGCCGCCCGCCGGGCGAGCGTTGCGTGATCGGGTCGGTGAAGACGAACATCGGTCACCTCGAGAGCGCGGCCGGCGTCGCCGGGCTCATCAAGATGACGCTCGCCTTGTCGCACGGGGAGATCCCGCGGAGCCTCCACTACACGGCGCCGAACCCGGAGATCCCGTTCGAAGCGATCCCGCTCCGCGTGGCGACCGAGCACGAGCCGTGGCCGGAGCGCGCGCGCGAGCGCCTGGCAGGGGTGAGCTCGTTCGGGATGGGCGGGACGAACGCCCATGTCGTGCTGTCCAGCGCGCCGCCGGTCGGGCCCGGGGAGGCGGGCGTCAAGGCGGGGCCGATGCTCCTGCCGCTGTCGGCGCGCTCGGCGGAGGCGCTCCGGGCGCGCGCGGGACAGCTGCGAGAGGCGCTCGCGACGCGGCAAGCCGCCGACGTCGTGCACACCGCCGGAGCGCGAAGCGAGCATCACGAGCACCGCGCCGCCGTCGTCGGGTCGACGTCCGAGGAGCTCGCCGAGGCGCTGCGCGCGGTCGAGGTCGGCTCTGCGACGCGGTTGTCGGCGCTCGGGACCAAGCCCGCGAGCGGAGCGCCGCCCTTGTGCTTCGTGTTCTCCGGTCACGGCTCGCAGCAGGCCGGCATGGGGCGCGCGCTGTTCGCCGAGGAGCCGGCGTTCGCGCGGGCCATCCGGCGCTGCGACGAGGCGCTGGCGCCGCACCTGGGGTGGTCGGTCGCCGACGCCGTCGCCAACGCGGCGGAGGTCGAGCGCTTCGATCGCGCGCAGCCGATGATCTTCGCGATGCAGGTTGCCCTCGCGGCGCTCTGGGAAGCGCGCGGCGTGGTGCCGGACGTCGTCGTCGGCCACAGCGTGGGCGAGATCGCCGCGTCCTTCGTCACCGGAGCGCTGTCGCTCGAGGACGCCGCCGCGGTCGTCGCCATGAGGTGCAAGCTCCTGTCGCGAGCGAGCGGCCGTGGCGAGATGGCGGCGATCGGCCTCTCTCTCTGCGAGGCGAAGGCGGCGATCGCAGGGCACGCCGGCCGGGTCAGCGTCGCCGTGAGTAATAGCCCCGCGTCGACGGTGATCGCGGGCGAGCCCGAGGCCGTCGCCCGCGTCCTCGCGGAGCTGCGCGCGCGGGACGTGTATTGCCGCGTCGTGCAGGTGGACGTGGCGGCTCACTGTCACCTCGTCGATCCCTTCCGCGACGAGCTCGAAGCCGGCCTCGCCCGCGTCTGTCCTCGATCGGGCTCCATCCGTTACGTTTCGAGCGTGGCCGGCGGCGAGATCGACACCGCCTCGATGAACGCGGCGTTCTGGGGCCGTCATCTGCGCGAGCCGGTGCTGTTCGCCGCGGCGATCGAGTCCATCGCCGAGCCCGGCGCCACGTACCTCGAGATCTCCCCGCACCCGCTCCTGACGACGGCGATCGCGCAGGTGCTCGAGCACGCCGGGCGGAAGGGCACCGCGATCGCTTCGTTGCGGCGCGACGAGCCGGACGGAGCGGCGATCCTGGCGGCGACGGGTGCGCTCTACGCCGCCGGCAGGGCGATCGACTTCGCGGGTCTGCCTCGCCACGGAGGGCGCGTCGTCGCGCTGCCGCCGTATCCGTGGCAGCGAGCGCGCTACTGGCTGGCTGACGCCGGCGGCGCCGGAGCCGTCCCGCCGGGCAGCCATCAGCTCCTCTCCCGTTCGCTCCGGGACGCCGGAGGGGACAAGTGGCGGGCGGAGCTCGACGCGTCGCGGACGTCACCGCCGTTCGCCGAGGACCACGCGATCGCCGGATCGGCGGTGTGGTGCAGCCTCGCGTTCACCGAAATGGCGCGCGCCGGCGCCGGTGCCGCCCTTGGTGCGGGCGACTACGCGGTCACCGGCGTCGAGCTCCGTCGCGCGCTGTTCCTGTCCGACGAGACGCGCGTCGTGCAGCTCGTCATCACGCCGGAGGCGGCGGGCGGAGGGGCGTTCGAGATCGCGAGCCGCGCGGGCGATGATCCCCACGGAGCCTGGACGGTCCATGTCGCCGGGCGCGTCGAACGAGCCCGAGACCCGCGCCCTGCCTCCGAGCTCGATCAGGTGCGAGAGATCCGCGCGCGCTGCTCGGAGCTTGTCACCGATGACGAACTCCACCGCGCGCTCGACGCTCAGGGAATGCACTTCGGGCCGCGGTTCCGCGGTCTCCTGCGTCTGTGGCGGCGTGACGGGGAGGCGCTCGGCGAGGTCGTCGTCCCGCGCGCGCTGGCGGCAGACCTCGACGGCTACCGGTTCCACCCGGCGCTGCTCGACGCCTGCGCGCGTGCGCTGCTCGGAACGACGCCCGCGGTCCGCGCCTTCATGCCGATCTCGATCGAGCGCGTGCGCGTCTACGAGCCTGCCGAAGGCCGCCTGTGGAGCCACGCGATCCGCGTCGCGGAGGATCGTGGCGGGCTTCGCGGCGACATTCGCGTGTTCTCCGAGGCCGGGGAGCTCGTCGCCGAGGTCCTCGGCGCGCGGCTGCGCTACCTCGATGAGATCGAAGCGTCTAGCACCGGCGACGCGATCGAGCGCTGGCGCTACGAGATCGCGTGGCGAGGCGCACCGGCCGGCGCCGGCGCCGAACAGCGAGGCGGCGCGTGGGTGGTCCTCGCCGACCGCGGCGGCACGGGCGCGCGACTCGCCGAGGCGCTGCGACGGACGGACGCGCGATGCGTGGTGATCGAGGCCGGCCCTGCGCGCGCACGGCTCGACGCCGACCGGTGGTGCGCGTCGCCCGCCGATCTTCGCGCGGTGCTCGCGGAGCTCTTGGCCGAGGGTCGATGGCGCGGCGTGATCCACCTGTGGTCGCTCGACGCGCCGGACAACGACCGCGCGACCGACCCCGCAGCGCGCGATCTCGGGCTCGGGTCGATGTTCGCCGCGCTCTCCGTGATCGCGTCGCAGGATCCGCCGGCGAGGCTGTTCGTCGTCACCCGCGGCGCGGCGTGCGCCCGCCGGTCGGATCCGCCCGCGAAGGGTGCCGCTGCCGCGTTGTGGGGCGCGGGCCGGACGCTGGCCGTCGAGCACGCCGAGGCCTGGGGCAAGCTGATCGATCTCGATCCTGCAGCCGACCTCCCGAGCGAGAACGAGAGCGAGAACGAGATCAAACGCCTCGTGGAGGAGATCCAGGCCGACGGCGACGAGGATCAGATCGCGCTGCGCGGGCGCGATCGACTCGTCCCTCGCCTCGTGCGCGCGGCGGTCGGAGGCCCGCGCCGCCCTCTCGTCTGGCGGAAGGACGCGACGTACCTCGTGACCGGCGGCCTCGGCGGGATCGGGCTCGAAGTGGCTCGCTTCCTCGCAGAGTTCGGGGCCCGGCGGCTCCTCCTGCTGGGGCGTTCGCCGCTGCCGCCGCGCTCCATGTGGCGAGACGCGCCCGCACAGAGTCGCGACGCGGACCGCATCGCCAAGGTGCGCGCGATCGAGGCCCTCGGCGCCAGCGTGCACATCATGGCCGTCGACGTGGGCGACGAAGCGGCGCTCACGCGGGCGCTGGCGCTCCACGAGCAAGAAGGGTGGCCGGAGATCCGCGGGGTGATCCACGCCGCCGCGATCTCCAGCGTGCGCGCCGCCAGCTCGATCGACGTGGAGGCGCTCGACGCGGACCTCCGCCCGAAGGTCGCCGCGGCCCTGGCGCTCGATCGCTGGTTTGTGGATCGCCCGCTCGATTTCTTCGTCGCGTTCTCCTCGCTCTCCGCCGTGCTCCCGTCGCCGCTCCTGTCGAGCTACGCCGCGGCGAACGCCTTCCTCGACGCGTTGATGCGCGATCGGCACGCGCGAGGGCTGCCCGCAACGACGATCGACTGGGGCATGTGGTCGGAGGTCGGGCTGTCCGCTCGTCACGAGGCGGCGGAGGCGCGCGACCGGGGATGGTCATCGGGCAGCCTCTCGCCGCGGCAGGGGCTGGAGGCGTTCGCCGACGTGCTCGCCGCAGGCGACGCTCACGCGATCATCGCGAGGATCGACTGGCGCGACTACGCCGCGTCTTACCCGTCGGTGGCGGCGCGACCGATGCTGGCCGAGCTCGTCGCCGGACGCTCGGCCCATGAGCTGCCACCGGCGCCGGCCGGCGACGAGGATCTCGACGCGCTGTCGCCGGAGGCGCTGGCACAGCGCGTGCGCGACATCGTCTCCGCGCTCGCCGCGAAGGTGCTCCGCATCGGCGACGCGCGGATCGACGAGGCGACGAAGCTCGACTCGCTCGGCCTCGATTCGCTGATGGCCGCCGAGCTCCGCAACGCCGTGACGTCGCGGCTCGGGGTGACGCTGCCGATGGTCGCCTTCCTCCGGCGGCCCACGCTGCGGGAGCTGGCCGCGAAGGTCCTCGCGGCGAGAACGGCCGGGGCCGGGGCCCTCGCCCGGCGTTCGCCGTTCGCCGTCGTGCCGCGCGATCGCGATCTGCCGCTGTCTCCCGCGCAGGCGGGGCTCGCCTATCTGGACGAGCTCGCCCCGGCCCGCACCGTCTACTTCATGACCCTCGCGCACCGCATCGACGGCCCGATCGATCTTCGCGCGCTCGATGCGGCGCTCACCGCGCTGGCCGCGAGGCACGAGGCGTTGCGCACGACGTTCCCGATCGTCGACTGCGCGCGCGTGCAGCGGGTGGCGCTGCCCTCGGCCCCGGCGGTGATCCACATGGACCTCACCGGTCTCCCCGTGACCGAACGCGCGGAGGCGCTCCGGGCGTGGGCGTCGCGCGAGGCGCGCACGCCCGCCGATCTCGCGCAGGGGCCGCTGTTCCGCGCGGGCGTGGTCCGGATCTCCGAACACGAGCACATGGTGACCTTCGGCCTGCACCACATCATCGCCGACGGCTGGTCGATGCGGGTGATGACGGAGGACCTCGCCGAGCTCTACGCCGCCGCGAGGGCGGGGGACCACGCACGGCTTCCGCCGCTGGAAGGCCAGCTCGCCGACTGGGTGCGCTGGCAGGGGCGCGTGCTCGACGGCAGCGAACGCGAGGCGATGATCGCGTTCTGGCAGAACAGCCTGGCCGGGGTCCCTCACGTGCTCGCGCTCCCGACGGATCGAACGCGGACGGCCGTACCGACGTACGCCGGCGACACGGTCCCGATGCGGATCGATCCGGAGCTGGGCCGGCGCCTCACCGAGTTCGCGCGCGCGGAGGGCGCGACGACGTTCATGGCGCTGTTCGCCGCGGTCGCGGTCGTCCTCGGCCGCCACGCATCGCAGGACGACTTCGTGATCGGCTCCCCGGTTGCGAACCGCGGCGCGCGTGAGCTGGAGCGCTCGGTCGGGTTCTTCAACAACATGTTGCCGCTGCGCGCCGATCTGCGCGGCGACCCGACGTTCCGCGAGCTCGTCGGCAGGACGCGCGAGCACGCGCTCGGTGCGTACGAGCACCAGGCCCTGCCATTCGCCGAGATCGTCCAGGCGCTGCAAGTCGCGCGAGAGCCTGCGTTCGCGCCGCTGTTCCAGGTGGAGCTCGCGCTGCAGCCGCCCATGCCGCCGCTCGCGCTCACCGGTGCGACCGGGCACATCCCGGAGATCCTCGAGGACGGCACGGCGCGGTTCGACCTCTACTTCGATCTCGTCGATCGCGGCGATGGCAGCATCTCCGGCGGGGTGGAGTACGCCACGGATCTGTTCGATCGATCGACGATCGAGCGGCTCGCGTCGGAGGTCGTGACGCTGATCGCCGCCGCGACCAGGGCACCGGACATCGTGGTCTCGGCGCTCCCCCTGCTCGACGCCGAGGCGTGCGCCCGGGTGCTCGCGATGGCGCGAGGCACCGGCGCCGACTACCCGAACGACTGGCCCGTCGACGCCGTGATCGAGGCGCAGGCCGCGCGTGCTCCAGACGCGATGGCCATCGTGTTCGGCTCAGCGCGGGTCACGTACGCGGAGCTCGGCGCGCGCGCGAACCGCCTCGCGCATCACCTGATCGCGCTCGGCGTCGGTCCGGAGGAGCGCGTCGCGCTGCTCCTCGAACGCTCGGTGGAGATGGTGGTCGCGATCCTCGCGGTGCTGCGCGCGGGCGGCGCCTACGTACCGCTCGACGCCGACCACCCCGTGTCGCGGCTCGCGTTCATGCTCGCCAACGCCGCTCCCCGCGTGGTCCTCACCCAGACCGCGCTGCTCGGCGTCGCGCGGGCCGCGGCACGATCGATCGACGTCGTGGCCGTCGACGGAGACGCGGCGTCATGGGCGGCGGAGCCGTCGTCGTCACCGTCGCGAGCGAAGCGCTCCGCGTCGCAGCTCGCGTACGTCATCTACACATCCGGCTCGACCGGGGAGCCCAAGGGCGCGATGAACACGCACCACGCGCTCGCCAACCGCCTGCTCTGGATGCAGGACGCCTACGGGCTGACCGCCGCGGATCGCGTGCTCCAGAAGACGCCGTACACGTTCGACGTGTCGGTGTGGGAGTTCCTGTGGCCGCTGATGGTCGGGGCCACGCTGGTGGTGGCGCGGCCGGGCGGGCATCGCGAGCCGGCATACCTTCGCGACCTCATCGTGCGCGAAGGCGTGACGACGGTGCACTTCGTCCCCTCGATGCTGCAGGCCTTCGTGCTCGAGCCCGACCTCGAGCGTTGCACCTCGCTCGCTCGCGTCATCTGCAGCGGAGAGGCCCTCCCGTTCGAGCTCACCGAGGCGGTCCACGCGCGGCTCGCGGCGGAGTTGACCAACCTCTACGGCCCCACCGAGGCGGCGATCGACGTGACGAGCTGGCGCTGTCCCCGAGGACAGGCCGGCGGACGCCGGATCGTTCCGATCGGTAAGCCCATCGCCGGCACGCGCATCCACGTGCTCGATCGCCACGGCGAGCCGGTCCCCGTTGGCGTCGCCGGCGAGCTCTACATCGCCGGCCGCAACGTGGGTCGCGGGTATCTCGGGCGCGCCGATCTGACCGCCGATCGCTTCGTGCCGGACCCGTTCTCCGAGGCGCCCGGCGCGCGCATGTACCGCACCGGTGACCGCGGCTGCCTCCTGCCGACCGGCGACATCGAGTTCCTCGGGCGCGTCGATCACCAGGTCAAGCTGCGCGGCCTGCGCATCGAGCTCGGTGAGATCGAGAACGCGCTCGAGCGTCACCCGGCGGTGCAGGAGAGCGTCGTCGTCGTGGCGTCGGCAAACGACGATCGCCGGCGGCGCCTCGTCGCCTACTGGGTGGCCAAGCCGTCCTGCCAGGCCGATGCAAACGAGCTGCGCGCGGCGCTGCGCGAGCGGCTCCCCGAGTACATGGTCCCCGCCGAGTTCCTCGAGCTCCCGGCGATGCCGTTGCTCGCGAGCGGCAAGGTGAACCGCGCCGCGCTCCCGTCGCCCGATGTTCCGGGACAGGGTGAGAGCCTCCGCGTGGAACGCGCGCCTCGCACCGAGCTCGAGGCCATCGTTGCCGCCACGTTCGCGCGGGTGCTCGGCATCGCCAGCGTGGGGGTTGACGACGACTTCTTCCTGCTCGGAGGTCACTCGCTCCTCGCCACCCGCCTCGTGCTCGAGCTCAGGCGCGTGTTCGCGCGCGACGTCCCGCTCCGCGCGCTCACCCAGGCTCCGACGGTCGCTCGGCTGGCCGCGTTCCTTGGCGGCGCCGTGCTCGAGGATCTCGACGCCACGATCATCGCCGACGCGATTCCGCCAGCTCTCGACGTCGAGCCGATCCAGGACCCCCACGAGCCGATGCGCGCCGCGTTCGTCACAGGCGCGACCGGCTTCGTCGGCGCCTTCCTCGTCAACGAGCTCCTGCACCGCACCGACGCAGTGATTTACTGTCTCGTGCGCGCCGCGAGCGTGTCCGAAGGCAAGCGCAGGCTCCTCGAAGCACAGGCGCGTCACGGGCTCTCACATGGGTCGGCAGCGTCGAGGATCGTCGCGATGCCCGGAGATCTCGAAGCGCCTCGGCTCGGCCAGGGCGACGCCGGCTACGAGGCGCTCGCGGCCGCGGTCGACACCATCTTCCACTCCGGGGCGGCGGTGAACTTCATCCGCCCGTACCCGAGCCTGCGCCCGGCCAACATCTCCGGCACGCGCGAGATCCTCGCGCTCGCCGCGCACCGGCGGACCAAGCATCTTCACCACCTGTCGACGATCGCCGTGCTCGCCGGCGCGCCGCTGCGCGGGAAGCCGGTGCTCTTCGAGGAGCCGCTCGACCCGCGCCCCGACGGGCTCCCGAACAGCTACGCGCAGAGCAAGTGGGCCGCCGAGCGGATGGCGCAGGAGGCCGCGCGCCAGGGCCTCCCGGTCACGATCCATCGCCTCGGTCAGGTCGTGGGCCACAGCATGTCGGGCGTCGCACAGACCGAAGACTTCGTGGCGCACTTCCTCGAGGGCTGCGTGCAGATGGGCCGTACGCTCCGCTCCGATGCCGTGATCGATCTCGTTCCGGTCGACTACGTCGCGCAGGCGATCGTGACCATCGCCTCGCGCCGCGGCGGCGAGGCCGGCGCCGTTCATCACATCGTCAACCCACGCCCGGCGCGCTGGTCCGCGGTCGTGGAGCTCCTTCGCCAGCTCGGCTATCCGCTGGTCGAGCTGCCGTTCGCAGACTTCCACGGGGCGCTCGTCGCCGACGCGCGCGCCGGTCGGGAGAGCGCGCTCGCGCCGTACCTCGCGATGATGGAAGAGGTGCGCGACGCGATGGCGAAGATCCCGCGGTTCGATCGCGCGCGAACCGGCGCAGCGCTCGAGGGGAGTGACATCGAGTGTCACCCGATCGACGCCGACTTCGTGCGTACGCTCGTCACGTTCTACTTGGCCAAGGGCGTCTTACCGGCGGATGCCGCGTCACAGTGCCAGTTCGCCACCTGAGCCCCCCGGCTAGCTCGGCGGGCTCGGGCTCAGTTTGCTGCGCATGCGCGACTCTGCACCCTCGCGGAGAAAGCCATCGAGGCGGGTACGCTCGCGCACCGTGAGGATCTCTCCGAGCCAGGTCGTGAGATCTGTCGGCAAGAGGAACGCCTTGCGGTTCTGGTAGCCGGCCTCGCGGATGATTCGCTCGACCTGCATGCTGAACACGGCGCCTTCGCCGACGAGCACCGCGTTGCGCTCGACGATCGGGGCATCCTGCTTGATGATCGCCGTCCAGCGCTGCGTGACCGGCTGGGTGAAGACGGTCGCGCCAGCGAAGTCGGTGCATACCGCGACCTGGCCTCGTATCGGCTTGCATACCTTCCCGAACGTGTCCTGGAACTGCAGGAGCTCTTCGTACGTCACCGGGGATTCGACGCGCAACTCGACAAGCCGTCCCACTCGGTTCTCGATGGTGTACATCCCGTTCCCTTCGCCTCCGTGAGGTTAGCCTGCCCCATTCTAACAGAGCTCGCAAGCGCGGGCGAACCTGGCGCAGCGTCGGTTCGGGAGCGGAGGTGCTGCTCACGTTTGCGCGCGCGGCCAGTCCGTAGGTCGCACGAGCCACTCGGCGGTCTTCGCGACCATGCCCCGGATCTCTCGAAGCGAAGAGAGATATGCTATGTACATAACATTAAGTTGAGGGCCAGATAGGGCTCCGGACGCAGGTGCCTATCCGACATGTAGGGCGTCGAGGTGACGGCATTGCGCGACGGCGACGCTCTCGCGCCGGGCTAGCGTGAGCCGAGGGCGGCGAGCACCGCGATGTCGACGGCATCGGCGGCGGCGTAGAGCGACTCGCCGTCGACGGGCGGCGCGAACCGGGGCAGGGCGGCGCCGACGTCGTCGGTGAGCATCCGGGCCAGGGCGTCGAAGGTCGGCTCGGCGCCGGCGATCCCGGCGACGACCGCGACGATCGCCGCGACGTCGTCGATCGGGCGCGACTCGGTGACCGGCCCCAGGCCCGCCGCCATGACGGTCGGGACCGCGCCGTCGTCGAGCACGATGGTGCGCGGCGAGATCGCGCCGTGGCTGCCGCCGACGACGTGGATCGCGGCGGCGGCGCGCGCGAGCCGCTTGAGCATGCGGACGGTCTCGGCGGGCGGCAGCTGGGGCGGGGCGTCGGCGAGTGACGCGCCGGCCGGGGCCTCGAACACGGCGACGCGGGCGGCGCGGTCGAGGCTGAGCGCGCGCTGGACGAACGGGCTCTGGGCGCGTCCGAGCAGGCGGGCGCGATCGAGGGCGCGCGTGGCCTCGTCGCTGGCGTCGAACCGCTCGATCACGACCGAGCGATCGAGGACGGTGTCGACGGCGCGCGCGAGCTCGGAGATCGCGGTGCGGCCGAGCGGCGTCTCGAACTGATAGCGCGGCCGGACCTCGCCCTCCTCGGCGAGCGCGGCGATCGAGTGCGGGCCGGTGGCGGGTCTCTGGCGGGCGCCGAGGGGTGATCCGAGGCGCGGCTGGCCGCCGAGGTCGAGGGCCTCGAGCCGGTGCCGGAGGTCACCGAGCGTGGGCGTGCGCTCGCTCGGGCTCTTGACCAGGAGGTCCGCGAGGATCGGATCCCACCCGGGGGCGAGGTCGGGGACGATGCTGGTCGCGCTGGGCGCGGGCTCGCCGAGGTGCTGCGCCACGAAGTCGGGGCCGAGGAACGGCAGGCGGCCGGTGACCGCCTCGAACAGGGTGACGCCGAGCGCGTAGAGGTCGGCGGCGATCGAGATCGGCGCGCCGGTGATCTGCTCGGGCGACATGTACGCGAGGGTGCCGATCAGGCCGCCGGTCTGGGTCTGACCGAGGTCGACGAGGTGGGCGACGCCGAAATCGCCGAGCTTGGCGGTGCCGCGGGCGTCGAAGAAGATGTTGGCCGGTTTCACGTCGCGATGGACGACGCTGCGGTGATGCGCGGCCTCGAGGCCGGCGATGATGTCGAGCGCCATCCGGCGGACGTGGGGGGTGGCGAGCCGTTCGCCGCCGGCGAGCCGCTGCGCGAGCGAGCCGCCGGGCAGGTACTCCATCACGAGGAAGCCGCGCTCGACCGAGACGTCGTAGACCTCGACCAGCGACGGATGGCGCAGCGTGCTCGCGAGCCGCGCCTCGCGGACGAACCGCTCGTAGGCCGCCCCGCCGCGCGCCCCGGCGGCGAAGAACATCTTGATCGCGACGGCCTTGCCGGTGACCTCGTCGGCGGCGAGGAACACCCGGCCCGAGGCGCCGGCGCCGAGCAGCTTGTCGAGGCGGTAGCGGTTGGCGACGATCTCGCGATCGCGGCCGGTCTTGCGCTCGGTGGTCTCGTCGCGCCAGCTCCGGAGGTAGTGGTCGAGATCGGCGGGGATCGTGGGATCCTGGGCGCGGAGCTCGAGCAGGGCGTCGCGGGCGCCGTCGCGCAGCCCCATCGCGGCGAGCGTCGCGATCAGGTGGCGCTGCGCCTCGGGGCGCAGGGCGGCGTCCTTGCGGGCGTCTTGCAGCAGGCGGGCGGCCTCGGGGTAGGCGCCGCGGCGGGCGAGGATCCGGCCGAGCGCGAGCTGGATCGCCGCGCGCTCGCTGGCCAAGGCGAGATCGAGCGCGCGCTCGAGCAGGCGGCCGGCGTCGCGGTCGCGGCCCTGGGCCTCGAGCAGCCGCGCGGCGTCGAGATCCTTGTGGGCGCGCGTGTACAGCTCGATCGCCCGCTCGACCTCGCCGAGCCGTTCGGCGAGCGGCGCGGCCTCGGCGTGGCGGCGCAGCCGGGTCAAGACGTCGAGCGCCGTGCGGGTGCCGTCGTCGGTGGCGGTCAGCGCGCCCATCGCCTCACCGATCGCGGCCGTATCGCCGAGCTCGAGCGCGTAGCGCAGGGCGCGCGCCAGGTCGCCGCCGGCGGTCGCGGCCCCCAGGGCACCGCGAAAGTCCCACAGCTTCTCGTAGATCTCGGCGGCGCGCGTGTGGTCGCCCATGGCCGATGCTGCCCGGGCCGCGTCGCCATGGCGGCCGGCGGCGATCATCGCCTCGATGGAGTGCTCGTCGGAATTGCCTGTCACGGCAAACCGATGGTACCAGCACTAGTCATGCACGTCCGCAGCGCCCATCGTTCCCTGCTCGTCGTCGGCTCGGTTGCGCTCGACGACATCGACGGCCCGTTCGGGCTCCACCGCGACCTGCTCGGCGGCTCGGCGTCGTTCATCGCCCGCGCCGCGGCCTACTTCACCCGGCGCGTCTCGGTCGTCGGGGTGATCGGCGATGACTTCCCGCGGCGCCACGTCGACGAGCTCGCCGGGATCGGCGTGGACATCTCCGGGATCGAGCGCACGCCCGGCGAGACGTTCCACTGGGTCGGCCGCTACGCGCCGGACCTGGCGACCCGCGAGACCCTCGACACCCGGCTCGGCGTGTTCGCCGACTTCCAGCCCAAGCTGCACGACGCGCACAAGGACGCCGAGCTGGTCCTGCTCGGCAACATCGATCCGGTGCTCCAGCTCGACGTGCTGCGCCAGGTCCGGTCCCCGGTGCTGGTCGCCGCCGACACGATGAACCTGTGGATCGACATCAAGCGCGACGACCTGGTGAAGACGCTCGCGAAGGTCGGGACGCTGATGCTCAACGACGAGGAGGCCCGCCAGCTCGCCGAGGAGCACAACCTGCGGCGCGCGGCGGGCAAGATCCTCAAGATGGGGCCGACGTCCTTGATCATCAAGCGCGGCGACGCCGGTGCCCTGCTGTTCCACGGCGGGGGGGTGTTCGCGGCGCCCGCGATGCCGCTCGCGGAGGTCAAAGATCCGACCGGCGCGGGGGACAGCTTCGCCGGCGGCCTCATGGGCTACCTCGCGTATGCAGGCGATCTGTCGCCGTCGACGATCCGCACCGCGATGATCATGGGCAGCGTGATGGGGAGCTTCGCCGTCGAGCAGTTCTCGGTCGACGGGCTGCGCGATCTGACCACGGCGAAGATCCAGCAGCGGTTCGATGAGCTCGCGGAGCTCGCCCACTTCGAGCGCGTGCACCTGTAGGCGGAGCGGTCGCGGTGATGTGGGAGCTACAGGTCGTACCCGATCATCGAACGAACGTACACGGGCCCGTACGGCTCGCCAGGGACCAGGTTGTGCGAGGGATCCGTGACGCGGAGGTAGGCGCCCACGGCCCACCACAGCCTGCCGAAGTTGATCATCGCGGCGGGCCCGACATAGGCCGCGGGACCCAGGCGGAACGTCCGGGTCGCTGGCCTGGGGTGACTCGGATACTCGCCGCGCAGCCAGCTATCGACCCCGAGGTGTCGTTGACCAGCTGGTCGCGGGTCCCCGTGACCAGGTAGTTGCCAGCGTGGTTGGTGTGCATCGGGTTGTGGCACCGGCTGCAGTGCTGGACCAGCAGCGGCGCGACCTCGTCGGTGAACGAGCGCCGGATGTGGGTCTCGCGGACGGCCGCGCCGGGTGGCACCGTGCCGGACGTGCCGTCAGGGTTGATCATCGCCGCGCCTGCGTAGCGCTGATCCTCGATCCCGGCGATCACAAGTCCGGATTCTTGCGGGCGGCGGTCGACGTGAACCCGGTCAGCGGCATCGCGTTACCGGCGGTGTCGAGCGAGTAGAGCCACAGATCGGTGATTACCGGCGTGGTGCCGTCACACGCGATGATGTCCAGGGTCGCGACCGGGGGAACGTCGGTGCTGGTGCCGGGGCTGATCGTCAGTTTCGTCGCCACCGTTAGCAAGGTCTCCTGGTAGGTCGCAGGTCCGGCGTTTCTGCCGTCGTCTGGGGTACCGGCGCCTGGTCGAGCTTCCGCCGTGTCGGTGGCACGGGCGCTGCGGTCAAGCCGAGATCGCGGACCACAGTCGACCGACGACACGCCACCAACGGAACCGCGGAACATTGCCAAACGACCACGATCTACGTGGGCCTATCATCTTCGGTGCGCAGCTTCGTCGCGCCAGGCTTGTGACCCTCTTTCGGGCGCTTCCGTGGAGGTCGAACCGCTTACCGTAACTCCCGCGCGGCTGCGGCAGGGAACCTAAGGCACCGCTGCGGGCGGACGTACATCCGTCGCAGACCATGCAGCGGCTTCGGCCGCCGCGTTTTGCAGCGTCACGTGGACGCCACAGTGGGTTGAGCAATGTGCTCACAAACTCACACTGAACACCGGTAGAAATTCAACAGCTCAGCTTGGCCATTGTACCAGAAGTCGTCCCGATCTGTGGATCTCGATGCAACGCCGACAAGATCAACTGCCGAGGATCGAATGCCTCCGCTGAAGCAGATCCCAGCACACGGCATGACCCTTGCTGATTCTGAGACAAACAATCCGGGAGGAGCGATCATGTCGCGCCCCCGGGGAGGTGTGCGGTGATACAGGCGGTTCGCTTTCTGCCCTACGAAGTCATCCTCGGACGGTACGAGGTGTTCCATGAACTCGCCGAGGGCGGGATGGCCACTGTGATCCTGGCGCGCGATGTCCGGCTCGAGCGCCGCGTCGCGATCAAGCTGCTGCGGCACAATCACCCAGAGCTGATGCGACGGCTGTTCAACGAAGCGCGCGTCACCGTCCGCTGTCACCACGACAACGTTGTGGTCGTGCACGAGGCGGG
>Ga0308175_100000226_pt1 | contig 43882 bp, 40 predicted proteins | sample PhyCR1_3_FD_203893 | JGI IMG/M metagenome (GOLD analysis project Ga0308175, IMG submission 203893) | Soil microbial communities from UC Gill Tract Community Farm, Albany, California, United States - DLSLS.C.R1 | ecosystem: Environmental > Terrestrial > Soil > Agricultural land | place: USA...
GGTTTAGAACGTCGTGAGACAGTTCGGTCCCTATCCGCCGCGCGCGCAGGAGACTTGAGAAGGGCTGTCCCTAGTACGAGAGGACCGGGACGGACGAACCTCTGGTGTGCCAGTTGTTCCGCCAGGAGCACTGCTGGTTGGCTACGTTCGGCAGGGATAACCGCTGAAAGCATCTAAGCGGGAAGCTCGCTTCAAGATGAGGTCTCCCATCCGTTATGGAGTAAGGCCCCCGGTAGACCACCGGGTTGATAGGCCGGATGTGGAAGCGGGGTAACTCGTGAAGCTGACCGGTACTAATAGGCCGAGGACTTGACCACAAATGCTACGCGTCCACTGTGCGGTTCCCGAGGTGCGGTCGTCTGCACGACCACATCTCCATAGAGTTTCGGCGGCCATGGCGAAAGGGAAACGCCCGGTTCCATCCCGAACCCGGAAGCTAAGCCTTTCTGCGCCGATGGTACTGCGCGGGGGACTGCGTGGGAGAGTAGGACGCCGCCGGACATCTTTCTCGATGGGGACCACTTCGGTGGTCCCCATCGATGTTTTCGCAGTCCAGCACTGCCGAAGGGATGGATCCGGTGAGCAACGATCGGTCCGAGCACCCGAATCCGAGCCGCCGTGGCGGCACCCCCCGCAGGCCGTCGGCCCACCCGGTCGCCGGCACCCGGCGAGCGCGCCGGCCCGACGCTCAGGGCACTGATCCGTCCGCCCGCCGGCAGCCCGGCGACGGTTCCCAGGGCCATCGGCGGGATCCTGACCCGAGCCCCCGCGCCGGGTCGTCCCACAGCCGCCGAACTTCGGCCGGCCGTAACCCGGAGAGTCCTCACCCGAGCGCCGGCGCTGGCTCCCGCAGCCGCCGGCCCCCGGCGGGCCGTGAGTCCGAGAGTCCTGACCTGAACGCCGGCGCCGGGTCCCGCAGCCGCCGGACTCCTGCCGGCCGTAAGCCGGACACCGGTACTCCTCGCGCCGGGTCCAGGGGCCGTTCCTACGCAGGCACGGGCTCCGCCGACCGCCAGGCGACTGCCGGTTCGTCCGCCCGGTCTCCCCGCTCCCGTGATCAGCAGGCTGGTACCCGCGACGGGCGACGGGGTGCTGACCGTGATTCGGAACGGCGCCCATACGGGCAGCCCAACGCCGCCGGCCGGGACCCGGGCAGCGGCGGCCGGGAAGGTGGTTCGTCCGGTCAGAGGCGGGCGGAGGCTGCCGGTCGAGGGGCCGGAGAACGGTTCGCCAGCTATCCGTCACGCCGCGGCTCCGGTCCGAGCGGTCAGGGGAGCTCCGCCGGCGACCGTCGGCAGGGCGGCCCGTCTCAGCGCCGTGCCGCCGGCCGTGGAACCAACGCTGACGCGGACTTCCGCGGCGGCCGGCGCCCAGGGGCGGGCGCGGACTTTGGTGCCCGGACAGACCGCGAGAGCGCACGCCGCTCGACCCCCCGCGGCGTCGCCGGCGGCCGGGATGGTGCGGGCGAGGGCACCGCTGAGGCGGGATCCGGCGCCAGGCGGCACGACACGCGGACCGGCGCCGGCAGGGACGGCGCGAGCGTAGGCGGTCGTGATCGCGCGCGCGGTCGCACGGAGCGGCGCGACGGGGGCACGGCTGCGGAGCGGAGCTTCGGTGATGGCCGGCGCGGCGAGCGGCCGGGTAGGCCTGGCTACGGGCACGACGGGAGCCGGCGGGGCGAGCGGCCGGATGGGCGCGGCTACGGGGACGACGGGAGCCGGCGGGGCGAGCGGCCGGGTGGGCGCGACTATGCGGATGACAGGAGCCGGCGCGGCGAGGAGCGGCCGGTGCGAGGTGGTGTCGCCGGGTCGAGGCGGGCGGGACCGGCGGTGGAGCCGCCGGACGACGTCGACCCGCGGGAACTGGCGCATGAGGTGCGGTCGCAACTGCGGACGCTGAGCAAGGTCGCGGCCGACCGGGTCGCGCGGCACCTCGTCGCGGCCGGGCGGCTTGTCGACGACGACCCGAAGGCGGCGCTCGAGCAGGCGCGGGCCGCGCGGGCGCTCGGGGCGCGCGTCGCCGTCGTGCGGGAGGCGGTCGGTGAGACCGCCTACGCCGCAGGGGAATGGTCCGAGGCCATCGCCGAGCTGCGTACGGCGCGGCGGATGACGGGGGACGACTCGGCGTTGCCGATGATCGCGGACGCCGAGCGGGCGTTGGGCCGGCCGGAGCGGGCGCTGCGGATCGCGCAGTCACCTGAGGTGCAGCGGTTGGCGCCGGCCGAGCAGGCCGAGATGCGCATCGTCGAGGCAGGAGCTCGTCGGGATCTTGGGCAGCTTGATGCCGCTCTCGTCACGCTGCAGGACTTCGGGCTGGACCGACGGGCGGTGCGGCCGTGGTCGGCGCGGGTCTGGTACGCCTACGCGGACCTGCTGCTCGCCGCGGGGCGGGAGGACGAGGCGCGCGACTGGTTCCTCGCCGCCGCCGGCGCGGATCCCGACGGCACTACCGACGCCGACGAACGCCTCCTCGAGCTCGACGGCATCGAGATCCTCACCGACGATGACCTCCTCGTGGACGAGGAGGACGAGACCCCCGAGACGACGCCACCCTCACCCGACCGACCCGCCCGCGACCAGGCGGCTGCCCCGGACGAGGTGGCTGCCGCGGACGAGGTGGCTGCCGCGGACGAGGTGGCTGCCCCGGACGAGGTGGCTGCCGCGGACGAGGTGGCCGCTCCGGACGAGACGGCCGCCGTGGATGAGGCGGCTGCCGTGGATGAGGTGGCGGCCCCGGACGAGACGGCCGCCGTGGACGAGGTGACCGCCGTGGACGAGGTGGCGGAGGGGACGCCGGTGTTCAAGGAGGCGGTCACCACCGACGACGGCGCCGACGAGGCGGCGCCCACCACGGCGGCGCCGGCGGACGTGCCGGTCGTGTTCAGCGATCAGGCGGACCAGTCGGGCTCGTCCGCGTAGGCGCGGATCAGCAGGCCGGTGCGGGGCTTCGGCGTGAACAGCGTCGACTTGCGCGGCATCCGCTCGCCGGCCTCCGCCACCGCGGCGACCGCCTCGACCGGTGTCGGGTTGAGCAGCAACGCGACCCCGCCGGTACGTTGCGCCGCCGCGACCGCGGCCGGCACGTCGTGCTCGAAGCCGACCACGTCCTCGGTGTCCTGCAGCTGCCACAGCCGGTCGATGAGAACCCGGTGCGCGATCGTCACGTCAAGCGACCGCCAGGCCGCCGACCGCTCGGCCGGCAGCGTGGACGCGACCAGGTCCGGGGACGGGTCGGTGAGCAGCACCCACCGGTCCCCGTCGGTGACCAGGAACGCCGTCGCCTTGTCCGCCGCCGCGAGCGCGGCCAGCGCGGACGATCCCGGCACGTCCTGCACGGCGAACCCGGCCGCCGCCCGGGACACCGCGTCGTCCAGCGACAGCCCCGGCACGTACCGGTGAATCGCGTGTACCTGCGGCCCGTACGTGCTCGCGTCGACCAGCAACGCCAGGCCGCGGTCCCACGGACCGGCTCCGGCCCCGGCCGCGTGCCGGTCCGCTTGGTGTCGCAGATACGTCGCGTAGCGGTGGTGACCATCCGCGATGACCGTCCGCCGCGGGAGCAGGTCCGCCGCGATGTCGGCCAGCGCTCCAGCATCGGTGAGGGCCCAGATGCGGTGCGTCACCCCGTCGACGACCGCCGAGGCCAGCGGCGGTCCGGACACGGACGCGACCGCCTGCGACGCCGCGCCGCCGCCCGAGTACACCAGGTAGATCGGCTCGAGGTTGGCCTGTGTCGCCTCGGTCAGCGCCAGCCGGTCGGCCACCGGGCCGGCCATCGTGTTCTCGTGCGGCAGCACGACCCCGGCCTCCGGCGGGGTCAGCCCGATCGCGCCGACCAGCCCCCGGGTGCGCGAGTCGCCCTCCTCCATCTCGTACACGTAGAGCGCGGGCATCGGGTCCGGGACCAGCACACCGGACGAACGCCACGCACCGAGCAGCGATGCTGCCGCACCGTAGGCGCTGCCGGGTTGATCATCGAGGTCACGTGGGAGGATGAGACGGACGACATTGTGCGGGTCGGACGCCTCCAGCCCGCGCCGTTCGTCCTCGTCGATGACGTCGTAGGGCGGGGAGAGCAGCGGCGCCAGGTCGGAGGCGGCGAACCGCAGGGCACGGAACGGCACCAGGCGGAGTCCCTCGGGACCCGGGGAGGAGGCGGGCGGCGGCGACGCGGCAGACGTCATGGTCCGCATCGTAGAAGTGGATGCCGGACCGTTCGCGCGCGGCCACCAGCGCGCCAGAGCAGGAGGAGGACCATTCGTGCCGAGCCGGGACGACTGGGATGACGAAGCACCACCGCTGCCACCGTTCGCCGACGCGCCTCCGCCGCCGCCCGACGTGCTGCCCCAAGGCGAGGTCTACGACTGGTATGTCCGCGGTCTGGACCTGCTCGAGTCCGGCAACGCCGCCGCCGCCGTCACGCTGCTGACCCACGCCGCCAACGCGGAGCCGGAGTCCCGCAGCGTGCGCGAGGCACTGGCGCGGGCCCAGTTCGACTCCGGCCTGTACGACGAGGCCGTCGAGAGCTTCAGCTGGATCATCTCGATCAACCCGGCCGATGACTACGCGCAGTTCGGGCTCGGTCTGGCCGCGGCGAAGATCGGCGACCTCAACGCCGCCGTGGAGCACCTGGCTCTGGCCGCTGCGATGCGCCCGGACATCACCCACTACTCGACCGCACTGCGGGGCGCGCGCGCCGCGCTCGCCGCCAACCGGTGACCGACGCGCCGGAGCCCCCGGCGGACGACGCCGGCGAGCCGGACCGGTTCGCGGGCGGGCCATCGGGCTCGGGTGCGGACGTGCAGGAGCCGCCGGCGCACCGCTACGACGTGGCGCTGCTCGATCTGGACGGCGTCGTCTACCTCGGCTCGACCGCGATCCAGGACGTGCCGGAGGCGCTGGCCGAGGTACGCAAGTCCGGGATGCGGCTGGCGTTCGTCACCAACAACGCGTCCCGCACACCGGCGGCCGTCGCCGAGATGCTGACCGGGATGGGCGTGCAGGCGACCGCGGACGAGGTGGTCAACTCCGCGCAGGCCGCCTCCCACGTGCTCGCCGAGAAGTTGCCGGCCGGTGCAAAGGTGCTGGTGGTGGGCGCCACGGGGCTGATCGAGGCGGCCCGCGAGCGCGGCTTCACGCTGGTCGAGTCGGCGGACGACGACCCCGCCGCGGTCGTGCAGGGGTACGGGCCGAACGTCGGCTGGCAGCAGCTGGCCGAGGCCACGGTCGCGGTCCGCCGCGGCGCCTGGTTCGTCGCCACCAACCTGGACGCGACCGTGCCGTCGAACCGCGGCCCGCTGCCCGGCAACGGCGCGCTGGTCGGCGTCGTCGCGCAGACCACCGGCGTCACCCCCACCGCCGTCGGCAAGCCGGACCCGGCCATGCACCGCGAGTCCGTGCAGCGCAGCGGCGCCACCCACCCGATCGTGGTCGGCGACCGTTTGGACACCGACATCGAGGGCGCCGGGCGGGTCGGCTGCGACAGCATGCTCGTGTTCACCGGCGTCACCACCCCGGCCGACCTGCTCGGCGCCGGGCCGCGGCAGCGCCCGACGTACGTGGCCGCGTCCGTACGGGGGCTGCTCGACCCGCAGTCGGTGCCGCGCCGGGAGGGGGACGGCTGGGTCTGCGGCGGTTGGCGGGCGACCGCCGACCTGGCGCTGAGCGGGGACGGCGACGACCTCGACGCGTTGCGGGCACTGTCCGCGGCGGCCTGGGCGGCCGGCGGCGTCGACCGCCGGGCCGCGGCGGCCGCGGTGAAGGGACTGCGGCTCTAGAGGAGGCTGCGCAGCTTGATCAGGTCGAAGACGCTCGCGTCGATCTTCAGCCGCCCGGACGCCCAGGCCTTGGCGAAGTTGAGCTGCCCGTCGACCAGCGCGACCAGGTCGTCGCTGGAGGTGGTGAGCTTGAGCTGGCCGTCCGGCGCGGGCGTGCGGTGGATGTCGACGATATCGCCGCCGCGCAGCCGGCCGCCGAACGTGACGTCGAGGTCGCGCAGGTGGCAGCTGATCGAGCGGTCGATCAGCTTGCCCCGCGCCTGGGCGCCGTCCGGCGACTTCAGCCGGTCCGCCAGCTTGTGCATGGCGGCCTCGCACTCCTCGACCGTCGCCACCCCGACTCCCTCCCGGTACGCGGTACGGCTGCCTGCGGCGGACCGTACCCCACCGGGCCGATGCCGTAGCGTGGTCGCCGTGAGTGCGTCCACCCCGCGGCCGGGCCCGCCGCCGGACCGCCCGGACCCGCCGGCCGGCAACCCGCCCGGCAACCCACCGGCCGGCAACCCGACCGGCCACCCCGCCGGTGCGGACAGCGCGGCGAGCACCGTGGCCGCCGTACAGGCGTCGGTGACGGATCTCGACCAGCTCGACGACCTCCCGGTGGCCGACCACGTCTCCCGGTACGACGCCCTGCACGGCACGCTGTCCGAGGCCCTTGCCGCCATCGACGGCGTGTAGGGCGGTGGTCCGTCGTGCGCGGCTCGACGCCGAGCTGGTCCGCCGGGGGCTCGCCCGGTCCCGGGAGCAGGCGGCCGAGCTGGTGCACGCCGGCCGGGTGAAGGTCGCCGGCGCCACCGCCACGAAGCCGGCGACCGCGGTCGAGCCCAGCACGCCGGTGCTGATCGAGGCCGACTCGGACGACCCCGGGTACGCCTCCCGCGGCGGGCACAAGCTGGCCGGCGCCCTGGACGCGCTGCCGGTGCCGGTCGAGGGCCGGCGGGTGCTCGATGCCGGCGCCTCCACCGGCGGGTTCACCGACGTGCTGCTGCGCCGCGGCGCCCGCGAGGTGGTCGCGGTCGACGTCGGCTACGGCCAGCTGGCCTGGCAGCTGCGTACCGACCAGAGGGTGAGCGTCCACGACCGCACCAACGTCCGCGAGCTGACCCCGGAGCAGATCGGCGGCCCGGTCGAGCTCACCGTCGCGGACCTGTCGTTCATCCCGCTCAGACTGGTGCTGCCGGCGCTGGCCGCGTGCACGACCGAGGACCTGCTGCCGATGGTGAAGCCGCAGTTCGAGGTGGGCCGGGAGCGGGTCGGCGCGAAGGGTGTGGTCCGCGATCCCCGGCTGCGGGCCGAGGCGATCCGCACGGTCGCCGAGCGGGCGTACGAGCTGGGTCTCGGCACCCGGGGTATGACCCGCAGTGCGCTGCCGGGGCCGGCCGGCAACGTCGAGTTCTTCCTCTGGCTGCGCCGGGACGCGCCGCCGGTGGACCCGGCCGAGATCGCGAGGGTGGTGGAGCCGTGAGCGGCCGCTCGAGGAGCAGGAGATGAGCCGGGACGCGTTGCTGGTCACGCACACCGGCCGGTGGGACATGGTCGACCGGGCCCGCGAGGTCAGCGATCTGCTGCTGTCCGCCGGGTTCCAGGTCCGGATGCTCGAGGAGGAGGCCGCCGACCTCGGCGTGACCGACGTCAAGGCGGTGTCGCCGGACGAGTCGGCGGCGGCCGGCTGCGAGGTCGTGCTGGTGCTCGGCGGCGACGGCACGTTCCTGCGGGCGGCGGAGCTGGCCCGGCCGGCCCGGGCGGCGCTGCTCGGGGTCAACCTGGGTCGGGTCGGGTTCCTCACCGAGACCGAGCCGGAGGCGCTGCCCGACACGGTCCGGCACATCGTCGAGCGCAGCTACCAGGTGGAGGAGCGGCTCACCCTCGACGTCGACGTCACCGTCGGCGAACGGGTGGTGGCCCGGGACTGGGCGCTCAACGAGGCGTCGGTGGAGAAGACCAAGCGCGAGCGGATGCTCGAGGTGGCCCTCGAGATCGACGATCGGCCGCTGACCAGTTTCGGCTGCGACGGGGTGGTGTGCGCATCGCCGACCGGCTCCACCGCGTACGCGTTCTCCTCCGGCGGTCCGGTTGCCTGGCCGGAGGTGCAGGCACTGCTGGTGGTGCCGAACGCGGCGCACGCGCTGTTCGCCCGCCCGCTGGTGATCTCGCCGGAGTCGACGGTGGCGATCACGGTCGCCGACGCCGGCCACGACGGCGTGCTCGGCTGCGACGGCCGGCGCACCTCGCCCGTGCCGGCCGGCGCGCGGGTGACCGTCCGGCGCGGCGGGAAGCCGGTGTTCATCGCCCGTACGCACGCGTTGCCGTTCACCGACCGGCTGGTGGCCAAGTTCGGGTTGCCGGTCAGCGGCTTCCGGGCCGGCCGGGAGCGGCACGACTGACCGGGCCTGTGGACGGTTCCCGCGTCCGGACGCCCGGAGTGGTTACGCTTCCGGCGTGCTGTCCGAGATCCGAATCCGCGGCCTCGGCGTCATCGAGGACGTCACGCTCGAGCTCGGTCCCGGCCTGACGGTGGTGACCGGCGAGACCGGGGCCGGCAAGACCATGGTCGTCACCGGGCTGCACCTGCTCTTCGGCGGCCGGGCCGACCCGGCCAGGGTCCGGTCCGGGTCGGGCCGGGCGGTGGTCGACGGGCGGTTGCGGCTGCCGGCCGACTCGCCGGTGCTGGCCCGCGCGGTCGACGCCGGCGCCGAGGTGGACGAGGACGGCGAGCTGCTGGTCTCCCGCGCGATCGCGGTCGAGGGCCGGTCCCGGGCCTACCTCGGCGGCAGCGCGGTGCCGGCCGGGCTGCTCGGCGAGCTGGCCGAGGGCGTGCTGGCCCTGCACGGGCAGTCCGACCAGCTGCGGTTGCTCAAGCCGGCCGAGCAGCGCGCCGCCCTGGACCGGTACGGGTCGCTGGGAAAGCTGGTCGACCGGCACCGGGAGACGTTCGCGACCTGGCGCCGGCTGGCCGACGACCTGGCCGACCGTACGGCGAGGGCGCGCGAGCTGGCTCGCGAGGCGGACGGGCTGCGGGCCGGGCTGGAGGAGATCGCGACCGTCGAGCCGCAGCCCGGCGAGGACGGCGCGCTCGCCACCGAGGCGGAGAAGCTCGCGCACGCCGACGCGCTCCGGCTGGCGGCGCGGACCGCGCATGTCGCGCTGGCGGGCGATCCCGACGACCCAGCCGCGGACGGCGCCGATGTGACCGCGTTGCTCGGCGGGGCGCGCCGGGCTCTCGCGCACGAGTCGGCCGCCGACCCGGAGCTGGCCGCGCTGGAGAAGCGGCTGGACGAGGTGGCCTACCTGGTCGCGGACGTGGGCACCGAGCTGGCCAGCTACGGCGAGCGGCTGGACGCCGACCCGGCCCGGCTGGCCGCGGTGGAGGAGCGGCGGGCGGCGCTCAAGGCGCTGGTACGGAAGTACGGCGGCGTGGAGGGGACCGTCGACGAGGTGCTCGCGTGGTCGGCGACCGCGGCGGAGCGGCTGGCCACGCTGGACGTGTCCGAGGACGCGCTGGCCGCGCTGGCCGCCGAGCGGGAGGCGGCCGAGGCGGCGACCACCTCGGTGGCCGCGGAGCTGTCGCGAGCCCGGCACGAGGCGGCCGAACGGTTCGGCGCGGCCGTGACCGAGGAGCTCACCGGACTGGCGATGCCCCATGCGGTCGTCTCGGTCGACGTGCACGCGAAGCCGGCGGGTGATGGGCCGTCGATCGAGCTGGCCGGCGACCGGGTCGCGGTCGGGCCGGACGGCGTCGACGAGGTCGAGCTGCTGCTCCGGCCGCACCGGGGCGCCCCGCCGCTGCCGGTGCAGCGCGGCGCGTCCGGCGGTGAGCTGTCCCGGGTGATGCTGGCGATCGAGGTGGTCTTCGCCGGCTCCGACCCGGTCCCGACGATGGTGTTCGACGAGGTCGACGCCGGCGTCGGCGGGCGGGCCGCGGTCGAGGTCGGCCGCCGGCTGGCCCGGCTCGCGGCCGACCACCAGGTCCTCGTCGTGACCCACCTGCCGCAGGTCGCGGCGTACGCGGACGCCCACGTGGTGGTGGACAAGGCCGACTCCGAGGGCACCCTGGTCACCCGCAGCGACGTGCGGCTGCTCGACGACGCCGGCCGGGTGCGGGAGCTGGCCCGGATGCTGGCCGGCCTGGACGACTCCGAGCTGGGCCGGGCGCATGCCGAGGAGCTGCTCGCCACGGCCGCCGCGGATCGTCAACGCTGATTTATCGATCTGGGTGTTTCGCTCCGCATCCAGCGCGTAGTCGGGTGGCACGCTGGCGCGCATGAGGCTCGCTCTGCGACGTCGCACCGACACCGCGCTGCCGGGTGTGATCGGCGTGGCCAGGGTCGACCGCCGGGCCGAGGCCCTGCTGCCGCGGCTGCGCCGGGGCGACATCGCGGTGCTCGACCAGGTCGACCTCGACCGGGCCACCGCCGACGCGCTGGTCGCCGCCGAGGTCGCCGGCGTGGTCAACGCCAGCCCCTGCATCTCCGGCCGCTACCCGACGCTCGGGCCGGAGATCCTGGTCAAAGCCGGAGTGCCGGTCCTCGACGCGGCCGGCACCGACGTGTTCCGCCAGGTCAAGGACGGCACCAGGGTGCGGCTGCACGAGCAGCTGCTCTACCCGGCCGAGTCCGAGGACCCGCTGGCCGAGGGCCGGCTGCAGACCGCGGACACCGTGGCCGCCCAGCTGATGGAGGCCAAGGAGGGCCTGTCCACCCAGCTCGAGGCGTTCGCCGCCGCCACCATGGAGTACATGAAGCAGGAGCGGACCCTCCTGCTCGACGGCGTCGGCGTGCCCGCGGTGCAGACGCCGATGACCGGCCGGCACGTGCTCGTCGTCGCCCGCGGCTACGACTACCGGGACGACCTGGTCGGGCTGCGCCACTACATCAAGGAGTTCCGCCCGGTGCTGATCGGCATCGACGGGGGCGCCGAGGCGCTGGTCGAGGCCGGCTACCACCCCGACCTCATCGTCGGCGACCTGCACGCGGTCTCGGACGAGATCCTGCGTGGCGGGGCCGAGGTCGTCGTCCGCGCCGACCAGGACGGTCGCGCGGCCGCGCTGGAGCGGGTGCAGGACATCGGGGTCGACGTGATCGCGTTCCCGACGTCGGGCACCAGCGAGGACGTGGCGCTGCTGCTCGCCGACGCGCACGGCGCCGAGCTGGTCGTCACCGTCGGCACGCACGCCACGCTGCTGGAGTTCCTCGACCGCGACCGGGCCGGCACCGCCTCGACGTTCCTGGTCCGGCTCAAGCTCGGCGGCAAGCTCGTCGACGCCAAGGCGGCCAGCCGGCTGCACCGCAGCCGCATCTCCGCCGGCGCGCTGCTGCTGCTCGTGTTCGTCACGCTCGTGGCGGTCGGCGTGATCTTCGCGCTGGCGGCCGACGGCCGGGCCTGGACGGCGATGATCGCCGGCTGGTGGGACCAGCTGTACGCGTGGGCGAAAGGCCTGGGGCAGTGATCGGCTTCCGCTACCACATCGTGTCGCTGGCCGCGGTGCTGCTGGCCGTCGCGCTCGGCGTGCTGCTCGGCACGACGCAGCTGTCCGGCGCCATCGGCGACGACCAGAAGGCGCAGGTCCGCAGCCTGGCCAAGGACAACGGCGACCTGCAGGCACAGCTGAGGTCGGCCACCGCGCTGACCCGCTCGGACGACGCGGTGACCACCCGGCTGGCGCCGAAGCTCGTCGCCGGCGCGCTGAAGGGCGCGAAGGTCGTCGTGCTCGCCACCCCGCAGGCCACCGACGCGGGTACGGACGGGGTCACCAAGGCGCTGCAGCAGGCCGGCGCCACCGTGACCGGGCGGGTGCAGCTCACCGACGGCTACTCCGACCCGCGCCGCGCCGAGGACGCGAAGTCGTTCGTCACCGGCGGCAGCCAGCCGGCCGGCTTCCAGCTGCCCGAGTCGGACGACGCCGGCGTGCTGTCCGCTGCGCTGCTGTCGTACGCGCTGCTCGGCGACAAGAAGGGCGACCCGACGGCGGCGACGACCAGCGAGGTCCTGTCCGGTTTCAGCACGCTGAAGATGCTGCGGACCGACAGCGACTCGGTCGCCGCCGGCGACCTGGCCGTGGTGGTCAGCTCGGGCGCGGTGACCGGCGCCGAGCCGGCGCCGCGGCTGGCCACGCTGACCTCGCTGGTCTCCTCGCTGGACAACGCCGGCCGCGGCGTCGTGGTGGTCGGCGGCCCGGCGGCCGCGGGCCCGACCGGGCTGATCGGCGCGCTGCGTGCCGACCAGGGGCTGGCCTCGGCCGTGTCGTCGGTGGACGACGCCGACCGGCCGGTCGGGCAGGTCGCGACCGTGTTCGCGCTGGCCCAGGAGGCGGCCGGGCACAGCGGCCAGTACGGCACGGCGGCCGGCAGCGAGGGTCCGTTCCCGCCGTTGTCGGCGTCCTGACCGTCGCATTCCGCACCGGCTCGGACGGCGCGGCGGACGGCCGGGCTAACCGTTCGTGTTACCGTGGACTCCCGTGGATCGCGGGCGCGAAGCAGTCGGACGGCCCGCACGGACACCGCGGGAGATCCCCTTGGCGCAGTCCAGCCGCCAGACCAAGCACGTCTTCGTCACCGGGGGCGTCGCCTCCTCACTCGGCAAGGGCCTCACGGCCAGCAGCCTGGGCAGCCTGCTCAAGGCCCGCGGCCTGCGGGTCACGATGCAGAAGCTCGACCCGTACCTCAACGTCGACCCCGGGACGATGAACCCGTTCCAGCACGGCGAGGTCTACGTCACCGAGGACGGCGCCGAGACCGACCTCGACGTCGGGCACTACGAGCGGTTCCTCGACACCGACCTGCGGGCCTCGGCCAACGTCACCACCGGCCAGGTCTACTCGTCGGTGATCGCCAAGGAGCGCCGCGGCGAATACCTCGGCGACACCGTGCAGGTGATCCCGCACATCACCAACGAGATCAAGGACCGGATGCAGGCGTCCGCCCGCTCCGACGACCCACCGGACGTGGTGATCACCGAGATCGGCGGCACCGTCGGCGACATCGAGTCGCTGCCGTTCCTGGAGGCGGCCCGCCAGCTGCGGCACGACGTCGGCCGGGACAACTGCTTCTTCCTGCACGTCTCGCTGGTGCCCTACCTGGCGCCGAGCGGGGAGCTGAAGACCAAGCCGACCCAGCACTCGGTGGCGGCGTTGCGCTCGATCGGCATCCAGCCGGACGCGGTGGTCTGCCGGTCCGACCGGGAGTTGCCGCCCGGGCTCAAGCGCAAGATCTCGCTGATGTGCGACGTGGACACCGACGGCGTGGTGTCCGCCGTGGACGCCCCGTCCATCTACGACATCCCGAAGGTGCTGCACACCGAGGGCCTCGACGCGTACGTCGTCCGCCGGCTGGGACTGCCGTTCCGGGACGTGGACTGGGCGGTGTGGGGCGACCTGCTCGACCGGGTGCACCGCCCGAGCCGGACGGTCATCGTCGCGCTGGTCGGCAAGTATGTCGACCTTCCGGACGCGTACCTGTCCGTGATCGAGGCGCTGCGGGCCGGCGGGTTCGCGCACCGGACCAGGGTCGAGATCCGCTGGGTGCCGTCCGACGACTGCGCCACCCCGGCCGGCGCCGCAGCCGCACTGTCCGGTGTGGACGGTGTGCTGATTCCCGGCGGCTTCGGCGTTCGCGGCATCGAGGGGAAGGTCGGCGCCATCCGGTACGCGCGGGAGCGCGGCATCCCGGCCCTCGGCCTCTGCCTCGGTCTGCAGTGCATGGTGATCGAGACCGCCCGGCACCTGGCCGGGCTGGAGGACGCGAACTCCACCGAGTTCGACCCGGCGACGCCGCACCCGGTGATTTCCACGATGGTCGACCAGGTCGACGTCATCGCCGGTGAGCGGGACATGGGCGGCACGATGCGACTCGGCGCCTACCCGGAGAAGCTGGTGCCCGGCTCGATCGTCGCCGAGGCGTACGGGCGGGTCGAGGTGTCCGCCCGGCACCGGCACCGGTACGAGGTGAACAACGACTACCGGGCCCGGCTGCGGGACGCGGGCCTGCTCGTGTCCGGCACGTCCCCGGACGGCCGGCTGGTCGAGTACGTCGAGCTGTCCCGGGAACTGCACCCGTTCTTCGTCGGCACCCAGGCGCACCCCGAGTTCACCAGCCGGCCGACCCGGCCGCAGCCGCTGTTCCGGGCGTTCGTGGCCGCCGCGCTGGACTACGAGGCGGCGGAGCGGCTGCCGGTCGACATCGGCGACTCCGGCCGGCATGCCTCCGACCACAATGGACGGTCGGTCGCGGGCGTCTCGGTGTGAGCGACTTCGACACGGTCTCCTCCCGGACCGTCTACACCGGACACGTGCTCACGCTGCGGGTCGACGAGGTACGGATGCCCGGCGGCGAGGTCAAGGACCGGGAGGTCGTCGAGCAGCCGGGTGCGGTCGGCATCGTCGCGCTCGACGAGCAGGACCGGGTGGTGTTCATCCGGCAGTACCGCCACCCGGTCGGCGAGTGGCTGATCGAGATCCCGGCCGGGCTGCTCGACGTGCCGGAGGAGAAGGCGTACGCGACCGCGGCCCGCGAGTTGGCCGAGGAGGTCGCGCTGAGCGCCCGGCGCTGGGACGTGCTGGTCGATCTGCACATGTCGCCCGGCCTGTCCACTGAGGCGGTGCGCATCTACCTCGCCCGCGACCTCGCGCCGGTGCCCGACTCCGACCGGCACGTCGGGATCGACGAGGAGGCCGACCTCGGAATACACCGCCGGCCGCTGGACGAGGCGGTCGCCGCCGTGTTCACCGGCGAGATCGACAACGCGCTGACCGTCGCCGGGCTGCTCGCCACCGCGTACGCGCGCGAGCACGGCTGGTCGACGCTGCGCCCCGCCCACACCCCCTGGTCCGCCCGCCCCAACCACTGACGCCCCGGGTCGGCCGCGGCACGGCGATGTGGACCGGGCGCTGGTCCCATTCGACCGCGAATGTCGCAGTCCAGACGTTCACGGCGGTGACGCCGCCCGCATCCACCCGGCAGCCGTCGGCACGTCCTACACTGCGGCGGTCGTGGCGAGTCGCGGCAACGGCGCCGCGTCGGTCCATGCGAGGAGGGGACGGGTCGTGAGAGTCGGGATCCCGCGCGAGGTCAAGGACCACGAATACCGGGTGGCAATCACTCCGGCCGGAGTGCACGAGCTGACCCGGGCCGGTCACCAGGTCTGCGTCGAGAAGGACGCCGGGCTCGGCTCCCTGCTGCCGGACGACGACTTCGTCGCGGCCGGCGCGACGATCTTCGCCGACCCGGACGACGTCTGGGACGTCGACCTGGTGCTCAAGGTGAAGGAACCGGTCGCCGAGGAATACCACCGGATGCGCGCCGGGCGCACCCTGTTCACCTACCTGCACCTGGCCGCGTCCCGCGAGTGCACCCAGGCGCTGCTGGACTCCGGCATCGACGCCGTGGCCTACGAGACCGTGCAGACCGCCGACGGCGCGCTGCCGCTGCTGGCCCCGATGTCCGAGGTCGCCGGGCGGATGGCGCCGCAGGTCGGGGCGCACACGCTGGAGCGCGCGCAGGGCGGCCGTGGCGTGCTCATGGGCGGCGTCTCCGGCGTGTACGCGGCGAAGGTCGTGGTGCTCGGCGCCGGCGTGTCCGGCATGAACGCCGCGGCGATCGCGCTCGGCATGCAGGCCGAGGTGCTGCTGCTCGACCTCAACATCGACAAGCTGCGCTCGGCCGACCGCATCTACCAGGGCCACCTGCAGACGATCGCGTCCAATGCGTACGAGGTCGAGCGGGCCTGCCTGGACGCGGACCTCGTCATCGGCGCGGTCCTGGTGCCCGGGGCGAAGGCGCCGATGCTGGTGTCGGACGACCTGGTGCGGCGGATGAAGCCAGGCTCGGTGCTCGTCGACATCGCCGTCGACCAGGGCGGCTGCTTCGAGTCGTCCCGGCCGACCACGCACTCCGACCCGACCTACCCGGTGGCGAACTCCGTGTTCTACTGCGTGGCCAACATGCCCGGCGCGGTGCCGCACACCTCGACGTACGCGCTGACCAACGTGACCATGCCGTACGCGCTGGCGCTGGCCAACCGCGGGCTGCGCGACGCCGTGCGGGAGTCGCCGGCCCTGCTGCCCGGGGTCAACGTCGTCAACGGTCAGGTCACCAGCGAACCGGTCGCCGACGCGCACGGACTGCCCTGGGTGAGCGCGGAGCAGGCGCTGTCGCTTTGAGACAGTCCGCAGTGGACCGTCGGGATGCACCCAGGGTGGTGGTCGAGGACTACCTGGCGCACCTCGCGGTCGAGCGCGGCGTGGCGGCCAACACGCTCGCCGCGTACGGCCGGGACCTGCGGCGCTACCTGCAGCATCTCGGCTCGGTGGACCGGCTCGGCGACGTGTCCGAGGCACAGGTCGCCGGCTTCCTCGCCGCGCTGCGGGAGGGCGACGCCGACCACCCGCCGCTGTCGGCCTCCTCGGCCGCGCGGGCGGTGGTCGCGGTCCGCGGGCTGCACCGGTTCGCCGCCCGGGACGGGCTGGTCGCCGCCGACGTGGCCCGCGCGGTCCGGCCGCCGACGCCGCCCCGCCGGCTGCCCAAGGCGATCTCGGTCGACGACGTGGAGCGGTTGCTGGAGGCGGCCGGGTTCGACGGCACCCCGCTGGCGCTGCGGGACCGGGCGCTGCTGGAGGTGCTCTACGGCACCGGCGCGCGGATCTCCGAGGCGGTCGGCCTCGACGTCGACGACCTGCTCGAGCGGGACGCGGTCGTGCTGCGCGGGAAAGGCGGGAAGGAGCGGGTCGTCCCGGTCGGCTCGTACGCGCGCAAGGCGGTCGACGACTACCTCGTCCGGGGCCGTCCGGCGCTGGCGGCCGGTGGGCGGGGAACGCCCCGGCTGTTCCTCAACGCCCGCGGCGGCGCGCTGTCCCGGCAGAGCGCGTGGACGATCCTGCGGGTCGCGGCCGAGCGCGCCGGGCTGGCGACCGAGATCTCCCCGCACACGCTCCGTCACTCGTACGCGACGCACCTGCTCGACGGCGGCGCGGACGTGCGGGTCGTGCAGGAGCTGCTCGGGCACGCGTCGGTGAGCACGACGCAGGTCTACACGCTGGTCACGGTCGACCGGCTGCGCGAGGTGTACGCGACCGCGCATCCCCGGGCGCGGTGACCGCGCATCCTCTCGCCCCCCGAACATGGCGCATTGTTTGTCCACAGCTCGGTCCCCAGGTTCTCCACCTGTCGTCCACAGCGGCACGCCGAGTTGTCCCCAGCTTCGGTGAGGCAGCTTGTCCCCCGTCCGGAGCAGCCCTACAGTCGGCTCGCCGTCGGTGTGATGGCTAGGCGCTAGAGAGGCCAATGGACTGATGGGCATGTCGATAAACGGTGGCGCGGAGGACAGCACTCTGCTTGCCACCGACGACATGCGCGCGGCTGCCCGGCGCGTCCGCGAGGAAGCCCGCAGCGCCCGCGATGACGGCGAGGAGCCGCGCGCGGCCCGTGCCCCCGACCCCGCCACCCAGCGCCGGACCCGGCCGATCCCCGAACCCGAGCCGCTGAAGAGCCACGGACCCGCCCGCGTCGTCGCTCTCTGCAACCAGAAGGGCGGGGTCGGCAAGACCACCTCGACGATCAACCTCGGCGCGGCACTGACCGAATACGGCCGCCGGGTGCTGCTGCTCGACTTCGACCCGCAGGGCGCCCTGTCGGTCGGCCTCGGCGTGCAGCCGCACCAGCTCGACCGGACCGTCTACGACGTGCTGATGGAGTCCTCGGTCGGCCTCGACGACGTGCTGCTGAAGACCAACGTCCCCGGCATGGACCTGGTCCCCAGCAACATCGACCTGTCCGCGGCCGAGGTGCAGCTGGTCAACGAGGTCGCCCGGGAGCAGACGCTGGCCCGCGCGCTCACGCCGGCGCTGGCCGACTACGACCTCGTGCTCATCGACTGCCAGCCGTCGCTCGGCCTGCTCACCGTCAACGCGCTCACCGCCGCCGACGAGGTGGTCATCCCGCTGGAGTGCGAGTTCTTCAGCCTGCGCGGGGTGGCGCTGCTCATCGACACCATCGAGAAGGTGCGCGAGCGGCTCAACCCGCGGCTGCACATCGCCGGCATCCTCGCGACCATGTACGACTCGCGCACCGTGCACGGCCGCGAGGTCTTCGCCCGCGTGGTCGAAGCGTTCGGGGACACCGTCTTCGACACGGTGATCACCCGTACCGTCCGGTTCCCGGAGACCACCGTCGCCGGGGAACCGATCACCACGTGGGCACCGAGCTCGTCAGGCGCCCAGCAATACCGTGCCCTGGCCAAGGAGGTGCTCGCTCGATGAGTCGGCGTCCGAGTCTGCCCGGCGCCGCCGAGCTGTTCCGCTCAACCGGCGGTCCCGGCGGCGCACCTGAAACGCCCGAGCCCGCGGAGCCACGCCGCGGTCCGGAACGGGCCGCCGACCGGCTGGCCCGGCTCGGCGCGCCGCGGGAGGAGGAGCCGGCCGCCGCGCCCGCCGCGGCGCCGGCCGACGAGTTCGAGACCGGCGCGCCGCTGCGGGCGCTGTCGGCAGAGCCGGTGCGGGGGCTTCGACCGTCCACAGAGGACGACTTCGTCGAGCCGATGCCGTCGCCGCGCGCGCCCGTCCGGATCCGCCAGACCCGCCGGCAGCCGCTCCGCGGGGGAGCGGACCGCCGGCCCAGCGGCCGGGAGAAGCACGACGAGAAGATCACCGTCTACTGCTCGGCCGAGGAGCTGTTCCTGCTGGAGCGGGCGCGGCTGGCGCTGCGCGGCGACCACGGGCTGGTCGTCGACCGCGGACGGATCGTCCGCGAGGCGGTGGCCGTCGTGCTCGCCGATCTGGACGCCAAGGGCGAGAGTTCGATCCTCGTCCGCCGGCTCCGCGAGTCGTAGTGGGTCCGCTCCCAACCCCGGTGCGGACCCGTACCGGGGCGCTGGCTCGCGAGGTGCGCTGAGATGCTGCGTGCGCTCAGCCACCCGGTCGCGTTCCTCGGGATGCTCGTCGGCTTCCTCGTCGCGGTGCCCGTTCAGGCGTACGTCCAGGTGTCGTGCGCCCGGGTGTTCGGGGACCGGCCGGTGTTCCGCCGGGCGTTCGGCGACCGGCTGACCCGGCGGCGGGTCGGCGACTTGCGCCGGGTGCTCGACCCGTTCGGGGCGGTGGCGGCCGCGCTCGGCGGTCTCGGCTGGGGCGTGACGCCGGACATGCAGCTGCGCTCGCGCGGCCGGCTGGCGCTGGCGCTGCTGGCCGGGCCGGTCGCGGTGCTGGTGCTCGGGGCGCTGGCGGTGTTCGGGTTCGTCCTCGTCGGCGGTCCGGCCGAGTTCCTGCCCGGGAAGGGTCCCGGGTCGGTGCTCACCGGCGTGGACGGGCCGCCCGCGCAGCTGTTCTTCCTCGGGCTGGCGATGGAGCTGCTCGGCATGGCGGTGCTGGCGCTGGTGCCGCTGCCGCCGCTGCCCGGCTGGCGATTGCTCGAGTTGGCCTCGACCGGGTCGGTGGGCTGGCAGCGGGCGCGCGAGTATCTGGTCGAGCGCAACCTCGGCGTGCTCGCGCTGCTCGTGCTGCTGATCCTGCCGATCGGCGGCCCGACGCCGCTGCTGATCAACATCGTCGACACGGTCGTAGGTTCCCTTCTCGGCCTAGCTGCTTAGGCTCTTGTACGTATGTCGACACCGTTGCGCTCTGCGTCTGCTGCCGGCCCGCCCGGGCCGGCCGGGCCGGCCACGGACGCGGCGCCCGCGGCATCGGTTCGTTCCGCCGAGTTCCGCGAGGGTGGGTACACCCGCTCGGTGTCGACGTCGAATCCGGATCCGTCGCCCGGGGCTGCGTCCGGGCCGAGCGCGGGACCGCCGGACACACCGTCAGACCCGACCGCCGAGGTCGCGGCGGGGGAGGGACGGCCGGCCGCATTCGAGGTGCGGCTCTCGAACTTCGAGGGCCCGTTCGATCTCCTGCTCACGCTGATCTCCAAGCACCAGCTCGACGTCACCGAGGTCGCCCTGTCCCAGGTGACAGACGAGTTCATCGCGTACATCCGCGCCCTCGGCTCGTCCTGGGACCTCGGCCAGGCGACCGAGTTCCTCGTCGTCGCGGCCACGCTGCTCGATCTGAAGGCGGCCCGGCTGCTGCCGTCGGCCGAGGTGGAGGACGAGGAGGACCTCGCCCTGCTCGAAGCGCGCGACCTGCTGTTCGCGCGCCTGCTCCAGTACCGGGCGTACAAGCAGGCGGCCGCCCACCTGCAGGACCGTGAGCGCGAGCAGTCCCGGCGCTTCCCGCGCGCGGTCGCGCTGGAGCCGCGTTTCGCCGAGCTCATGCCGGAACTGCTGCTCACGATCAGCCCTGAGCAGCTCGCCCGCATCGCCGCCGAGGCGCTGCGGCCGAAGCCACCCCCGGTCGTCTCGATCGCGCACGTCCACGCCGCCCGGGTGAGCGTCCGCGAGCACGCGATGATCCTGCGCGAGCGCCTGGCCCGTACCGGCCGGTCGACGTTCCGCGCGCTCACCCACGACTGCGAGCACTCCGTCGAGATCGTCGCTCGCTTCCTGGCCCTGCTCGAGCTCTACCGCGAGGGTGCGGTCGCCTTCGACCAGGTCGCGCCGCTGGGAGAGCTGTGGGTCCGGTGGACCGGCGCAGTCGGCCCTGAGGAGCCGGCCGAGGACGAGAACATGGACGAGGAGTACGGGTGAGCGACCCTCTCAACCCCGAAGTCGAGACCAACGGCAGCGATTCGTCCACTTCTCGACCCCAGCACGAGACTGGTTCTGCGTTGACGTCCACGACCTCCGGGGATGCGGAGCGGGCGCCCGAGCGGCCGACCGGCGCCGATGACGTCTCGCCGCAGACCTCCAGCTCGAGGGTCGACGCGCCGACAGCCTTCGACGACCCGAGCGCCGCAGCCGGTAGTCAGGAAAGCGACCTGACGACGCCGCCCGATCGCGAACCAGCCGCCGCCGCCGTTCCGCCAGCCGGCCGGGAGAAGACCAACCGCACGCCGCTTCGGCCCAACGCTGCACGCCGTACCCAGAGCGAGGTCCACCCGCACCTAGCACAACAAGCCGACCTATCGACAAACCGCCCCGCCGACATGCCGACCCGGGCCGAAGACACCCGCCCGCCGGGGACGCAGCCAGCCCAGCAACCGGGAACAGCTGACGACCGCCGGACCACCGGTTCCGGGTCGCCATCGGAAGCCAGCTCGATAGGAGCCGGCTCGATGGGCGCAGCCGACTTGGCGGGCGCAGCCGACTTGGCGGGCGCAGCCGACTTGGCGGGCGCAGCCGCGTCGGGAGCCGGAAGCGACTTGGCGGCCGGAAGCGACTTGGCGGCCGGAACCGACTTGGCGGCCGGGGCCGAGCTCGCAGCCGACGCGCGCCCGGGAGCCGAAGCGGGCCCCGGAGCCGAAGGGGCTCTGGACGCCGAAGGGGGCCTGAGAGCCGAAACGGACGCGCCGGCGACGGTCCCCCGCGATGGTGATCTGAGCATGGACACCGAGCTAGTTGTCGAGGGCTCGAGTACACGGGTCGACTCGATGTCCAGTCGTGGCTCCGTCGTGAGCCAGGGCGGGGCGACTCACGGCGACTCCGGAGGCGGAGCCGTCACGGACAAGGCTGATTCAGGCGGCCCGGGGATTGGCAGCGCGCGCGCTGCGCTGGGGAATGGTGATGCCCCCGAGTCGCCTGGCGCGATGTCGGCTGGAGAGGGATCCCCCGGCGAGGGTGGCACCTCCGGCGAGGACGACGCGGACTCGGATGCTCCTCCCGGGGAGGGGAGCGGCGGCCCCGTTCAGGCGGAGCTGGACGAGCTTGCCGACCCGGACCGTCTCCGTTCTGCCGTTGAAGCGGTTTTGCTCGTTGTCGACACGCCGACCAGTACCCAGATGCTGGCCCAGGTCCTCGGGCGATCGGTGCCCGAGGTCGAGGGCGCCCTCCACTCGCTGCGGGACGACTACGACGCCGGCGGCCGCGGCTTCGACCTTCGGGAGGTTGCCGACGGCTGGCGCCTCTACAGCCGCGACGAGTTCGCCGCGTACGTGGAGCGGTTCGTGCTCGACGGCCAGCGGGCCCGGCTCACCCAGGCGGCCCTCGAGACCCTCGCGGTCATCGCCTATCGCCAACCCGTGACCCGCTCGCGCATCTCGGCGATCCGGGGGGTGAGCGTCGACGCGGTCATGCGTACCCTGCTCACCAGGGGTCTCGTGGAGGAGTGCGGCGCAGACCCGGACACCGGTGGCGGCCTTTACCGGACAACATCGCTCTTCTTGGAGAAGATGGGTCTCCGGTCATTGGACGAACTTCCGTCTCTTGCTCCACTCCTACCCGATACCTCACAGCTGGACGATGTCGAACTCTCTACCTGAGAAGCAGACCGAAGGCGTACGTCTGCAAAAAGTGTTGGCTGCGGCCGGGCTTGGTTCTCGGCGCGCGTGCGAGGAACTGATCGCCGCCGGCCGCGTTTCCGTCGACGGCAGGGTCGTGCGCGGCCAGGGAATGCGCGTGGATCCGCGGACCGCGGTTGTCAGCGTCGACGGTGCGCGTATCAACGTGCGCGAGGATCTCGTCTATCTCGCGCTGAACAAGCCCCGTGGCGTCCTGTCCACGATGAGCGATCCAGAGGGCCGGCCGACGGTGGGGGACTACGTCGCCGAGCGCTCACAGCGGCTGTTCCACGTCGGCCGGCTCGACGCCGAGACGGAAGGCCTGCTGCTCCTCACCAACGACGGCGACCTCGCGCACCGGCTGACCCATCCGTCGTTCGAGGTGCCGAAGACCTACCTCGCGGAGGTGCCCGGGCCGATCCCGCGGTCGCTGGGGCGCCGGCTGCGCGAGGGGATCGAGCTCGAGGACGGGCTGATCAAGGTCGACTCGTTCGCCGTCGTCGATGTGGCAGCGGGGCGCGCGGTCGTCGAGCTCGTCCTGCACGAGGGTCGCAACCACCTCGTGCGCCGGCTGCTCGAAGCGGTCGACCATCCGGTGTCGCGGCTCGTCCGGACTGCGATCGGTCCGGTGAAGCTCGGCCATCAGCGCCAGGGCACCGTCCGGAAGCTCACCCAGCACGAGATCGGCGACCTTCACGGTCTCGCCTCCAAGCCTGCCTAGCTGTATAGCGGCTCAAGGGTTCAACGCTACGTCACCTCATCGACGAAACTTTTTGTCGACTGTAGTTCCTCCACACTGGTCGGCCGTTATGTCGATATAGGGCTTGTGATCGTATGCGGCGACGTCGGGTGCAGGGCAGCAGTACGCGTCGACTCATCGACCTGATCGCGGGGCGAGCACGCTGAGGCAAATGACTAAGTCGACTTCGAATCGTCGAGCAACCGCACAACCGGGCGTGCGGGGTAGATGTCGACTAAGAGTCAAGTCTTGCTACGCCAAGTAGGACCCTGTTTATGAGTAGAGCAGATGCTCTAGCGTTCTGTCGATATAGCCTCTAGCTGCTAGAACAATAGAAGCGTCTACAGCTACATCTGTTGATCTTGGGGTACCGGCTCCATGAATCCCGCGCAGCTGGGCGAGGACCCGGTCAGTGCTGAAGTGCCGCTGGCAGATGAATGGACCCGGGATGGCCCGGATCTGACGTCGGCTCAGCCGGTGTGTGCCACATGAGGTTCGGACGCGGTGCTGGCTACTCGGTGGCCAACTCGACCGGCTCGCGCCGGCGCCTCGGACAGCAGGTTCGTGGGCACGCCGCCGACATGGGCACCGAGGACCACCGTTAGCCGCCGGTGCGACGGCACGATGAACAGGGTTCCGACGAACGCGGTGCTGTTGGCCGTCGCACCGAGGTGGTCAGCAGACCCGACCTGAACGCGACTCCGGGCAGGTCGTGTAGCGGCCAGTGAGCGTCGACCGCGGTGCTGTCGCCGCCTCCACCGACCGGGCAGCCAACCGACAGGTAGCGAACCCGGCCAATCCGCTGAGGCGGGAGGGTCGAACACCCCGCCGGGCCGTCCGGTTACCGGCCCGGGGCGGAGCCAGCCTCGTAGCGCATCGTCAACGCTGTTGGCGGCCGTGGTCGCGGACGCTGCGGTGGCCGGGGGGCCGTGCCTGGGGGGCGCGCGCCGCGCGCCTGCGGGTGCGGTTCCTGTTGCGGTGCCCGGGCTGCGCCGGCGAGCGTGGGGGTCCTGAGGAACGATCCGTGGGCTGCCAGCCATCGTGGGGGCGCGGGGTCGCGCCCTCCTCGGGTTGCGTTGGTTCCGGGCGGATCCGCGCCAGCACACCGCCGCGACCACAGTCACGAGGCCCGTTGAGCCGCGGCGACCCAGCTCCGAGATCCTGGCGTCGCAGCTGGCGGCTGGGGATGGATGGACGTCTCGGGTGGGTGGCCACGCTTGGTGGGCGGCGGGGATGGGCGATTCTCGGGCGGCGCGCTGAGGCACGGGTTGGGGAGGTCAGCCGTGCCGGCCGAGCACCGGCGCGCCGGAGTGCGGAACAGCGAGCACGGCCGACGCTGAGCGTGCGTTCTGGTAGCTGTAGATCAGTTGTGCAGTTGAGAGATAGACATTTCGGATCAAGATGTCTAGGGCTGCCAGCGAGGGGTGGTCGAAGCGGTCGGTGGGTGACCGGGCTGGCGGTGCGGGCACAATGTCGGCCGTGTGGTCGGAGCAGGCGTCGGACGCCGTGCGGGACGTGATCGCCCTCGACGGACCGTCGGGCACCGGCAAGTCGACCGTCGCTCGCGGGTTGGCCCGTCGGCTGGGCTTCCGGTACCTCGACACCGGCGCCATGTACCGGGCGGTGACCTGGGTCGTCCTGCGGGACGGCGTCGACCCGGACGACGCGGCCGCCGTCACCGACCTTGCTGCCCGTACGCGCATCACCGTGACGACCGATCCGGACGACCAGCACGTCAGCGTCGACGGGCGCCGGGTCGACCGGGAGATCCGCTCGCAGGCCGTCACCACGGCGGTCAGCCCGGTATCCGCCATCCCGGAGGTGCGCGTTCTCCTCGTCGCCCAGCAGCGCGAGCTCATCGGCACCGGGGCGGTCGTCGTCGAGGGACGGGACATCGGGACCGTCGTCGCCCCCGACGCACCGCTGAAGATCTTCCTTACCGCCTCGCCGGACGCCCGGGCGACGCGACGGTCGCGGCAGGACGGCACCGAGCGGAGCGGCACGGCTGCGGACCTCGATCGGCGGGACGCGTACGACAGCAGCCGGGCGCACAGCCCACTGCGGGCGGCCGAGGACGCCGTGCATCTCGACACAACGAGGATGGATATCGACGAGGTAATCCAGCACCTCGTCGACTTGGCGGCCGAGAGACATATCGTCGGTGCGGATGCGCAGCGCCCTACGTGATCCTGCGCTGGGGCTTCTGCGGGGGCACTGAAAAGAGCAGGTCAGAGCCGAGGTGGGGGGTCGGGCCGGCTTCGTGGGACCCGGGCGATCCGCGGGTCGGAAGCCGAGGTGGGCCGGGCCGGCTTCGTGGGAACCCGGGCGATCCGCGGGTCGGATGCCGAGGCGGGTCGGGCCGGCTTCGTGGGACCCGGGCGATCGGCGGGTCGGAAGCCGAGGTGGGTCGGGCCGGCTTCGTGGGACCCGGGCGATCGGGCGGGTTCTTGGCCGGGCGCCGGCTCGGATGACCATCGTCGGATCCGTTCCGGATAGCGGGCGGTGTTGCCAGCGGTGAACCACACTGCGCTCGGCGAGGGGCCGATGCTGTACGGACTGCGGCCGCACCGGCCGCCGATCCTGGTCGCGTTCGGCGATCCGCGCCGGCTGCCCGACGGCCCCGCGACACGGCGTACCGTTGCCGCTGCCGCTGCCGCCGACGAGATCCACCGCGCGCTCGCGGCCCATGTCGCCGCCACGCGCCCGGCGCCCGCCGAACCGGAAAGAGACCAGCCATGACCGTCGCCGAGGACACCGATGACGTCCTCGACCTGCCCGTGCTCGCCGTCGTCGGCCGACCCAATGTCGGCAAGTCGACCCTGGTCAACCGCATTCTGGGGCGGCGCGAGGCGGTCGTGCAGGACGTGCCAGGGGTGACCCGGGACCGCGTCGCGTACGACGCGCAGTGGTCGGGCCGGCGGTTCACCGTGGTCGACACCGGCGGCTGGGAGCCGGACGCCAAGGGGTTCCAGGCCCGGGTGACCGCCCAGGCCGACCACGCCATGCGCACTGCCGACGCCGTCCTGCTGGTCGTCGATGCCAGCGTCGGCGCAACCGCGACCGACGAGGCCGTCGCCAGGGTCCTGCGGCGCGGCGGCAAGCCGGTCGTGCTGGCCGCGAACAAGGTGGACGACGAGCGCACCGAGCCGGAAGCTGCCTCGTTGTGGTCGCTCGGCCTGGGGGAGCCGTACGCGGTCAGCGCGCTGCACGGCCGGGGCTCCGGCGACCTGCTCGACGCGATCCTCGAGGCGCTGCCCGAGGCGCCGGAGGACCGCGACGACGAGGAGAACGGGCCGCGCCGGGTCGCGCTCATCGGGCGGCCGAACGTGGGCAAGTCGAGCCTGCTCAACCGGCTGACCGGGGAGGAGCGGGCGGTGGTCGACCCGGTCGCCGGTACGACGGTCGACCCCGTCGATTCGCTGGTTGAGATCGGTGAAGAGACGTGGCGGTTTGTCGATACGGCGGGATTGCGGCGGCGGGTCGCGCATGCCAGCGGTGCCGAGTACTACGCCTCCCTCCGGACGGCGGCCGCGATCGAGGCCGCCGAGGTCGCCGTCGTGCTGCTGGACGCGAGCGAGCCGATCAGCGAACAGGACCAGCGGGTCATCGGCGCGGTGATCGAGGCCGGCCGGGCGCTCGTGATCGCGTTCAACAAGTGGGACCTGGTCGACGCCGACCGCCGGCAGCGGCTGGACAAGGAGATCGACCGCGAGCTGCTGCGGGTCCGCTGGGCTCCGCGCGTGAACATCTCCGCGTCATCAGGTCGTGGTGTCGACAAGCTCGCGCCGGCGCTGCGCACCGCGCTGGAGTCCTGGGAGCGGCGAGTGCCGACCGGGCGGCTCAACAGTTGGCTGGGCGAGCTGATCGCCGCGACGCCGCCGCCGGTGCGGGGTGGCAAGCAGCCGCGGGTCCTGTTCGCGACCCAGGCCGGCACGAAGCCGCCGCGGTTCGTGCTGTTCACGACCGGCTTCCTGGAGCCGGCGTACCGGCGGTTCGTGGAGCGGCGGCTGCGTGAGGACTTCGGCTTCCCGGGGTCGCCGGTCGAGGTCGCGGTGCGGGTCCGGGAGCGGCGCAAGTAGGCGCGCCGGGAAGATCGACGTTGGATCCACGTGAAACGTTGACGGAAGTCCCATCCTCCAGTGCAGGTGCAGACGGAGTCGCGCTTTGATGCGCACGGAGGCGGGACCGGGGCTGCGGTAGGCTCAAGGCCGCGCCCGAGAGGGTGCGGATCGGGACGTGGCGCAGTTTGGTAGCGCACCTGACTGGGGGTCAGGGGGTCGCAGGTTCAAATCCTGTCGTCCCGACAGGGAACGCGAGCGCCGAGGAGGGCGGGGGTGCCGCCGAGGAGCGGGGAGCCGATGACGGCCGCCCGGGGCGCAGCCCCCACCGATCGGGTCTTCACGATCCCCAATGTCCTGTCGATCCTGCGGTTGGCCGGGGTACCGGTCTTCCTCTGGTTGCTGCTCGGCCCACACGCCGATCTCGCCGCGCTGGCGGTGCTGGCCTTCGCCGGCATCAGCGACTATCTCGACGGCAAGATCGCCCGGGCGCTCGGCCAGACCAGCAAGCTCGGCATCGTCCTCGACCCGGCGGCGGACCGCCTCTACATCCTGGCCACGCTGGTCGCGTTCGTGCTGCGCGACATCATCCCGTGGTGGCTGGCCGCGATCATCGTCGGCCGTGACCTGGTGCTGGCGCCCGGCGTCTGGCTGCTGCGCCGGCGGGGAATTGCCCCGCTCAACGTGAGCTATCTCGGCAAGTCAGCCACCTTCTGCCTGCTCTACGCATTCCCGCTGCTGCTCATCGGGGCGCACGACTGGGCGGTGTCCGACGTCGCCCGGCCGATCGCCTGGGCGTTCGTCTGGTGGGGGACGACGTTCTACCTGCTCTCCGGCGTGCTGTACGGGACGCAGGTGGTGCAGGTGATCAGGGCCGACCGGGCCGGCGGGACTGACCGCGGAGCGGGCGCCGGGTGATCAAGGGCAAGGGCGAGCACGCCGAGGGTGCGCCGGACCCGATGGTCCGCCGGGCCCTCGAGTTGCGCGGCGACGAGCACACCAGCCACCGCCCGCGGATCGGCAACATGTCGACTTCGCTGCTCATCGAATTGTTCACGGATCACCTTGACAGTGGGTATGCCGCAGCCGCTCGTCGACAAAAGGACGAGTCGCCGAAGACACGGAGGCGGACGACCGCGATCCTCGCCGCCGGTCTGCTGCTCCTCGGCTTCGTGCTCGCCATCGCCTATCGGGCGACGCTGCGGCAGGCGCCGGACTCCGAGCGGGTCCGGCAGGCGCTCGTGCAGGACGTCCGGGACGGGTCGGCGCTGTCCGACTCGTTGCAGCGGCGCGCCCAGCAGCTGTCGGGGCAGCTGTCCCGACAGCGGGATGCGGCACTGACCGCGAGCCGGGACGGCGACCGGGCCGCGGCCCAGGTACGGCGGCTGGAGGAGGCGGCGGCGCAGCGGGCGGTGCACGGGCCCGGCGTCGCCGTCGTGGTCGGCGACGCGTCGGGGACCGATCAGGTGGACCCGAACACCGGCCAGCGGGTGCCCGTGTCCGTCGACGACAACGGGCGGATCCAGGACCGGGACCTGCAGAGCCTCGTGAACGCGCTGTGGGCGGCCGGTGCGGAGGCGGTGTCGGTCGGCGGCCAGCGGCTCGCGCCGACCACCACGATCCGCGGGGCCGGCGAGGCGATCCTGGTCGACCTGCGACCGGTGCAGAGCCCGTACACGCTCGCGGCGGTCGGGGACCCGGCCACGCTGCTGCCGCGGTTCGCCGACAGCGAGGCGGCGCGGCGGTTCCAGTCGTACACCGGGCTGTACGGGATCCAGTTCACCGTCCGGGCGGCCAAGGACCTGCAGTTGCCAGCGGCGACCGACCCCGACCTCCGCTACGCCTCGCCGGTGCCGCCGCCGACTACTGTGTCGACGCCGGGCTCGGCTCCGGCGCCTCGACCCTCCGGAGGTGGACAGTGATCCCCGCGCTCGCGCTCGTCGCCGGCGTGGCGCTCGGGCTGGTGTTCGAGCCGGTGGTGCCGCTGTGGTTGCAGCCGTACCTGCCGATCGCGGTCGTGGCGGCGCTCGATGCGATGTTCGGCGGGATCCGGGCGAGGCTGGACGGAATCTTCGACGCGAAGGTCTTCGTCGTGTCGTTCGTGTCGAACGTGCTCGTGGCGGCGCTGATCGTGTTCCTCGGGGACAAGCTCGGGGTGGGCGCGCAGCTGTCGACCGGCGTGGTGGTCGTGCTCGGGATCCGCATCTTCGGCAACGCGGCGGCTATCCGCCGCCACCTGTTCCGGGCATGAGTAGGGACGAGGAGTCCCACCCTCGACCCGAGGATGAGACTCGGGATCGTTCGGAGACCATGAGTCCGCTGGGGGTGGCGGGGCCGGGCGCGACGGCCGCACCGGAGTCCACCACCTCGACTGCGGCGCAGGCCACGGAGTCGGCTTCGGCCGGGTCGGCGGGTGGCGTCGTCGAGTCCGGTGTGGGGTCGGGCGTGGAGGTGGGTGGCGAGTCAGGCGGCGAGTCGGGGGGCGAGTCCGCGGTGGGACGGGCGGAGGAGTCCGGCTTCGAGTCCGCGGCCGAGTCGGCCGGTGGCGTCGTCGAGTCCGGTGTCCGGTCGGCAGCGGGGTCGGCGGTGGAGTCGGGGGGCGAGTCGGGGGGCGAGTCGGGGGGCGAGTCCGCGGTAGGGCGGGCGGGGGAGTCCGGCGGCGGGCCCGCCTTCGAGCCCGACGGCGCATCCCTCGGCGAATCCCCGGTAGGGCTGGCGGAGGAGTCCCTTCCCGGACCCGCGACGGCGCGCGGGGCGCAGGCCGAGTGGGAAGACGAGGACGAGTGGGAGGACGAGGCGGAATGGGAGGGCAGGGAGTTCGGCGGCGGAGGCCTGCTGCCGCCGGTCGCCGCGCATGACGCCGATCTCCGATCGGCGGCACTGAGCGCCCGCGGCGGCGGTGGGGACGCGTCTGACGGCCGAGGCGTGGAGGAGGCCGACGGCGCAGGAGACGGCGCAGGAGACGGCGCAGGAGACGGCGCAGGAGACGGCGCAGGAGAGGGTGCAGGCGACGGTGCAGGAGCGGGGGAGAGCGGGGCCGGGCGGCGTCGGGTGTTGCGGTGGAGCCGGTCGCCGGCGGCGATCCTGGTCGGCGTGCTGATCGGCCTGCTCGGGTTCGGTTTAGCGGTTCAGGTACGAAGCAATACGTCGACAAGTGGACTCCCTGCCGCGCGGCAGGAGGACCTGGTGCGGATCCTCGACGACCTCTCCTCCCGGGAGGACCGGCTGCGCCGGCAGATCGCCGAGCTCGAGGCGGCTCGCGCCCGGCTGTCCAGCGCCGGCGACACGTCGAGCACCGCCCTGCAGGAGGCCCGCAAGCGCTCCGAGGCGCTCGGCATCCTGGCCGGCACCGTCACCGCGCAGGGCCCCGGTGTCGTGCTGACGATCACCGACCCCGACCACCGGCTGGCCGCCGAGGACCTGCTCGACACCGTCGAGGAGCTGCGCGCCGCCGGCGCCGAGGCGATCCAGGTCGGCGGCGTCCGGATCGGCCTCGACTCGAGCTTCACCGCCGCGGACACGGGGATCGCGGTCGACGGCGTCGCCGTCACCGTCCCGTACACGATCCTGGCAATCGGCGACCCGCCCACGCTCGCCACCGCGATGGGCATCCCGGGCGGGGTCGCCGACACGGCCAAGCGGGCCGGCGGCGAGGCCCGCACCGAGCAGCGCCAGCAGGTGGTCATCCGGGCGCTGCGCCCGGTGAAGACCCCGCACTACTCCCGACCCACGAACTGAGCCGGACACCACCGCGACCGCGGTGGGACCGCCGCGGGGATGCACCGGCGGGTGCGGGGCGCGGCAGGACTAGTACGGTCTCGCGCGTGAACCTGCCCGAGGACCTGAAGTACACCGCCGAGCACGAGTGGGTCCGCGCGACCGAGGGCCACACGCTGCGGGTCGGCATCACGGACTACGCGCAGAGCGCGCTCGGCGACATCGTCTACGTCTCGCTGCCCGGCGTCGGCACCGCCGTCACGGCCGGGCAGCCGATGGGCGAGGTCGAGTCGACCAAGAGCGTCTCGGACGTCTTCGCCCCGGTCGCCGGCACTGTGCTGGCCCGCAACGACGCCCTGGAGTCGCAGCCCGAGCTGCTCAACTCCGACCCGTACGGGGAGGGCTGGATCGTCGAGATCGAGGTCGGCGACATCGGCGTGGTCAACTCGCTTCTCGACGCGGACGCGTACCGTGAGCTCGTCGAGGACTCCTGATTCCTTCAAGCTCCACTACCGGTTGACCCTTGCGGAACGGGCTGACTAGGCTCGCTCGTCCCTCATACACACGACGACCGAGCCGGGAGGCGAGCGCGACGTGTTCTGCACCCGCTGCGGCCACGACAACCCCGACGACGCGCGCTTCTGCGCCCAGTGCGGGGCGCCGCTGGCCCGGGTCGAGTACGCCGCCTCGCCGGATGCGACCTCGATCTTCCAGCCCGGTGCGTTCGACGAGGGTCCCGTCGACGAGCCGAACGAGGAGGCGGCCGGTGCCGTCGACGCACTGCCGGCCGGTTCGGCGTTGCTGGTGGTCAAGCGTGGCCCCAACGCGGGCAGCCGGTTCCTGCTCGACCAGGACGTGACGACGGCGGGCCGTCACCCGGACAGCGACATCTTCCTCGACGACGTGACGGTCTCCCGCCGGCACGCCGAGTTCCGCCGCGAGGGCGGCGGCTTCGTGGTTCACGACGTCGGCAGCCTCAACGGGACCTACGTCAACCGGCAGCGCATCGACGTCGCGGCGCTGGCCGGCGGCGACGAGGTGCAGATCGGCAAGTTCCGGCTGCTCTACCTCGCGGGCGCCCGGGCCGGCGGTGAAGAGCCGGCCGCCGCGCGGTGAGCTCCACGGGGGCCAACGCCAGGTCCTCCCTGAGCATCGGGGAGGTCCTCGGCCAGCTGCGCCCCGAATTCCCGGACATCACGATCTCCAAGATCCGCTTCCTGGAGGCGGAGGGGCTGATCCACCCGGAGCGGACCCCGTCCGGCTACCGGAAGTTCTCCTCCGGCGACGTGGCCCGGCTCCGGTTCGTGCTGGCCGAGCAGCGTGACCACTACCTGCCGCTGCGGGTGATCAAGGACCACCTCGACGCCATCGACCGCGGGCTCGAGCCGCCGGAGCGGGGTCCGGGCAGCACCACCAGGCGCGGCCCGCGCGCGGTCTCGGCGGTGCCGATGCCCGGCGCCGAGGCGTTCGTGCCGGAGTCGTCCGAGGTCCGGATGAGCCGCGAGGAGCTGCTCGACGAGGCCGGGCTGGAGGCGGAGCAGCTCGAGCAGCTCGAGCAGTTCGGGTTGCTCAGCAAGCGGGCCGGCGGGGCGTACGACGGCGACGCGCTTGCGGTCGCGACCTGCGCCGCCGAGATGGCCCGGTATGGAATCGAGCCACGGCACCTGCGTGCCTTCCGGACCGCGGCCGACCGCGAGATCGGGCTGTTCGAGCAGGTGGTCACGCCGCTGATCCGGCAGCGCAACCCGGAGGCCCGCGGCCGGGCCGACGAGGCGATCCGGGAGCTGGCCGCGCTGTCGGTGCGGCTGCACGCGACGCTCGTCAAGGCCGGCCTGCGGGCCGAGCTCGGTGGCTGAACCCCCGCTTCCACAGGGTCACCCGCCCGGCGGCACGAGGCCCCACCCGAGGGCGATCCGGCCCCGCACCGTGTAGCGTCGGAACGGCAGAACCTGCTGGGTGGGAGGCTCCGCTGTGAACGAGCTGCGTGTGGTGGGAGTACGGGTGGAGCTGCCCGTGAACCAGCCGATCGTGCTGCTCAAGGAAGCCGAGGGCGACCGTTACCTGCCGATCTGGATCGGCGCGGTCGAGGCATCCGCGATCGCGTTCGAGCAGCAGGGTGTCCGCCCGGCCCGCCCGCTGACCCACGACCTGCTGCGGGACGTGATCGGCGCGCTCGGCGCCCGGTTGGAGGCCGTGCACATCACCGACCTGCGCGACGGCGTGTTCTACGCGGAGCTGGTCTTCGCCGGCGGGGCCCGGGTCAGCGCCCGGCCGTCGGACGCGATCGCGCTGGCGCTGCGGTCCGGAACGACGATCCTCGGCGAGGAGGCCGTGCTGGCAGAGGCCGGCATCTCGATCCCGGACGAGCAGGAGGACGAGGTGGAGAAGTTCCGTGAGTTCCTCGACACCATCTCGCCGGACGACTTCGCTGGTCAGTGAGGTGAGCAGGGACACGCCGGGGTGGTGCGTTGACCCTGGCGGTCGGACCGCATAGCGTCCGAATCACCACCGTGCAACTCCCCGGCCGGTGTACCGAGAAGGGCATCCCCGTGAGCGACGGCCAGCCACCGCTACAGGAGGCGCTGTTCTCGGTTGGGTTCCCGGCCGAGGTGCCCGACGAGCTGCTCGGCTACCGCGGGACGACCGCGTGCAGCGCCGCCGGCATCACCTACCGGCAGCTCGACTACTGGGCCCGCACCGACCTCGTCGCGCCGTCGATCCGGTCCGCGGCCGGCTCCGGTACGCAGCGGCTCTACTCGTTCAAGGACATCCTCGTCCTCAAGGTGGTCAAGCGGCTGCTCGACACCGGGGTCTCGCTGCACAACATCCGGGTCGCCGTCGAGCACCTGCGGGCGCGCGGGGTCGACGACCTGGCGAACGTCACGCTGCTGTCGGACGGGACGACGGTGTACGAGTGCACCTCGGCCGAGGAGGTCGTCGACCTGCTCGCCGGCGGCCAGGGCGTGTTCGGGATCGCCGTCAGCGGGGCGCTCAAGGAGCTGCACGGGTCGCTGGCGCACCTGCCCGCCGAGCGGGCCGAGCCCGCCGCCGCGACGGCTCCGGCCGAGCCGACCGCCGCCGACGAGCTCGGCCAGCGCCGCCGCCGGCGCACCGCCTCCGCCTGAGCCCGACCACACCTACCCCCTCGCCCTCAGCGGCGCCGGGTCGCCGCCGGGGCGGCGCGTCACGCCGTCCCGCCGGGAGACGCGTCCGTCACGCGGTGCCGGGGGTGGTGTCCGGCCGCTGCCGCCTCAGCGCCGCGTGACGCCGGCGGACGGTCGGGCGCCTGCCTGCCCGCCCTCAGTGGTGACCCCAAGCGGCGACGGGGTCGTAGTGGGCCAAGGGTGGACTAGAGGTTGAGACTAGCGCGGATGTCGCCGAGGCCGCGGGCGACGAGGAGGCGGCCGCCGGGCGGAAGGCGGTCCCAGCCGGCGTCGGTCCAGCGGCGCCACAGGCGGGCATCGGTCTCGACCCGGACGGGCACCGTCCGGCCCGGCCCGGCGGTGACCGCGCTCCAGCCGACGAGCCGCACGGGCTGGTCGGCGTCGGCCGGCTCCAGGTAGACCTGCACGACCTCGCGGCTGGTCCGGCCGCCGGTGTTGGTCACCTCCACCGTCACAGCCGACCCGTCCACCGCCGCCGGCCCGTACGACCAGCTCGAGTAGCCGAGCCCGTGCCCGAACCAGAACGCCGGCGCCGGCGCCCGCCCCGCGTAGTGACCGCGGTGGCCGATGAACGTGCCCTCGGCGTAGACGAGCGTGCCGTCGACCGGGGTGACCGAGCAGGCCGGCGCGGCCCCGTCGGCGGCCGGGAACGTGCTCACCAGCCGGCCGGCCGGCTCGATGTCGCCGAGCAGCGCCGCGGCGACCGCGCGCCCGGCCTCCTGCCCGGGCAGTCCGGCCCAGAGCACCGCGTCGACCTCCGCCAGCCACGGCATCAGCACGGGCGTGGCCGCGTTCACCACGACGACGGTCCGGGCGGCGGCCGCCGCCACCGCGGACACCAGCGCGTCCTGCGCGCCGGGCAGCGACAGCGTGGTCTTGTCGACCGCCTCGGTCTCCTGCTCGGCGGTCAGCCCGACCACGACCACGGCGACCTCCGCCGTCCGCGCCGCCGCCGCCGCCTCGGCGATCACCGTCTCCGGGTCCCGCCGGGCCGGGCGGACGACCAGCCCGAACAGTCCCGCGCCGGCCATCGGCGACCCGGCCGCGATCCGCCGCGTCGCGGTGGCCTCGACCTCCCGCGCCGTCTCGTACCGGTCCACCGCGGCGGGCGGGGCGAGGATCTCCTCGCCGAAGCCGCGGCCCGACGTGGTCAGCTCGGTCGCGCGCACCGCCCCGTCCACGCTCAGCCGCCAGGACGCGGCCCCGAGCACGCCGACCTCAACCGGCCCGTCACCGGCCACCAGGGCCCGGATCCGTACCGCGGCCACGGTCTGCGGGAAGTCGTCGTCGAAGCCGACCAGCGCGGACGCCAGGTCGCTGTGCCGGTCCTGGATGACCCCGCCGTGCTCGTCGAACAGGGTCAGCCGCACGCCCGCCGCACCGTCCTGCGGATCGCTGACGTCCCCGGCCGCCGCCGGCACCGGCCGGGACCGCACCTCGACCCCGTCGGTGACCGTGACCGCGTCGCCGAGCAGCGCCCGCAGCCCGTCGGCCACGCTGATCTGGTACGGCGGAGTGACCTGGGCCGAGCCGCCACCCATCCCGACCGTGTCGAGGGCGTGCCGGCCGATCAGCGCGACCCGCTGCCCGCGGGACAGCGGCAGCACGCCGTCGTTGGTCAGCACGGTCATCCCGGCGGCGGCGAGCCGGGTGAGCTGCTCGCGGCGGACCGGGCCATCCGGCGCCGGCAGCGGTCCGGGCGCGGGCAGCGGTCGGGGTGCCGGCCGGGCGTCCCCGAGCGCGCCCACCCGGGTGGCCAGCCGCAGCAGCCGGCGCAGGTGGTCGTCGATCACCGACTCGGCCACCTCGCCGGAGCGGACCGCGTCGACCAGAGCGTCGCCCCACGGCCCGACCGGACCCGGCATGACGAGGTCGAGGCCGCCGTTCGCGGCCGGACCGGCCGACTTGGTCGCGAACCAGTCGGACATCACCAGCCCGTCCCAGCCCCACTCGCCCTTGAGGATCCCGTTGATCACGTGGTCCTGCTCGGTCGCCGGCACGCCGTTCACGTCGTTGTACGCCGCCATCACCGACCAAGGGCCCGCCCCGGCGACCGCGATCTCGAACGGCAGCAGGTAGAGCTCGCGCAGCGTGGCCTCGTCGAGCACGCTGTCGACGGTGTTGCGGTCGGTCTCGGACTCGTTCGCGACCAGGTGCTTGAGGCAGCCGCCGACGCCGCGCTCCTGCAGCCCGCGGATGTACGCGGCGGCTAGCCGGCCGGTCAGCAGCGGGTCCTCGGAGTAGGCCTCGAAGACCCGTCCGCCGAGCAGCGAGCGGTGCAGGTTGATCGTCGGCCCGAGTACCACGTGGATGTCCTGGGCCAGCGCCTCCTCGGCCAGCAGCCCGCCGACCTCGTACGCGGTGTCCTCGCTCCAGGCCTGGGCCAGCAGGGTCGCATTGGGGAACAGCGAGACCACCCGGCCGCCGCTGAACTTCAGCCCGCGCACCCCGGTCGGCCCGTCGGACAGCCGCAGCTCGCCCAGGCCGATCGCCGGCTCCGGCGCGAGCGTGAACGTGCTCGCGCCGGTGAGCAGCCGGACCTTGGCCGGCAGGTCCAGCCGCGAGACGAGGTCGACGAGGGTGCTCATCAGGCTCACCTTCTCCTTGAGGGTTGAACCCGGCCGAGATTGCGTGGCGGGTGCCGCACACCCGGCAGACCGGGCGTGCGGCCCTGCGCGGGGTCAGTCCGTCCAGAACGGGCGGATCTCGATCGTGCCCCAGGCGGCCACCGGGTGCCGGGAGGCGATCGCGATCGCCTCGTCCAGGTCGGCGCAGTCGATCACGTCGTACCCGGCGATCTGCTCCTTGGTCTCGGCGAACGGTCCGTCGGTGACGACCTGCCTGCCGTTGCGGGAACGGACGCTGGTCGCCGCCGCGGGGCCCTGCAGGCGGTCGCCGTCCAGCCGCACCTCCTTGACCGAGTCGAGCCATTCGTTGATGTCGCCGATCTTCTCCGGCACCGGCGCGGCTGGGTCGGCGGTGATGAAGAGCATGTACTTCATGTGGGTTCCTCCTCGTAAGGAACATCGTCGGGGCATTCCGTCGACATGACGAGCGGCCGGCCGCCCAGATCGACATTCGCGGCGCTGGTAACCTGTTCCGCGCTGCAGAACCCGCACGGGAGAGTCTCCGGCAAGCCAGCCGGAGCGCCGAAGGGGCAACCTCCCCGGAACCTCTCAGGCGTCAGGAACCGCGCGGGCGAGGCGACTCTGGACGGGTATGGACAGAGGGGGAGCGCCGGGCTTCGATGCCCGGGGTGCCCACTCGACCGCGACCGCAGGGAATCGCCGCAGATGACCACACTGGACGAGCTCGAAGCGAGCATGCCGTTCGCCGGGCGGCACATCGGGACCGACGCGGAGGACCAGGCCACGATGCTGGCCGCGGTCGGGTACGGCTCGATGGAGGAGCTGGTTGCGGCCGCCGTGCCCGGCTCGATCGCCGACCGCCATCTCGACCTGCCGGACGCCGCCGACGAGGCCACCGTGCTGGCCGAGCTGGGCGCGCTCGCCGCCCGCAACACCACCGCGGTGAGCATGATCGGCCTCGGCTACTCCGACACCGTCACGCCGCCGGTGATCCGCCGGAACATCCTGGAGAACCCGGCCTGGTACACGGCCTACACGCCGTACCAGCCGGAGATCTCGCAGGGCCGGCTGGAGATGCTGCTCAACTTCCAGACGATGGTCGCCGACCTGACCGCGCTGCCGACCGCGAACGCGAGCCTGCTGGACGAGGCCACCGCGGCGGCCGAGGCGGTCGCGCTGGCCCGGCGGGTGTCCAAGGCCCCGCCGGACGCGCCGGTCGTGCTCGACGCCGACTGCCTGCCGCAGACGATCGCGGTGATCCGGACCCGGGCGGTGCCGCTGGGCATCCCGGTCGTGGTCCGGGACGTCGCCGCCGAGGGGCTGCCGGACGGGCCGCTGGTCGGCCTGCTGCTGCAGGATCCCGGGGCGTCCGGTGCGGTGCGGGACTGGGCCGCGGTGACGGCGGAGGCGAAGGAGCGCGGCGCGGTCGTCGCGGTCGCGGCCGACCTGCTCGCGCTGACCCTGCTGCCGGCGCCGGGCGAGTGGGGCGCGGACGTGGCCGTCGGCTCGGCGCAGCGGTTCGGCGTCCCGCTCGGGTTCGGCGGGCCGCACGCCGGCTACATGGCGGTCCGGGACGGGCTGGCCCGGCAGCTGCCCGGCCGGCTGGTCGGGGTGTCGGTGGACGCGGACGGGTCGCCGGCCTACCGGCTCGCGCTGCAGACCCGCGAGCAGCACATCCGCCGGGAGAAGGCGACCAGCAACATCTGCACGGCGCAGGTGCTGCTCGCGGTGATGGCCGGGGCCTACGCGGTCTACCACGGACCGGACGGGCTCCGCTCGATCGCCCGCCGGGTGCACCGGCTGACCGCGATCCTCGCGGCAGGCCTGCGGGCCGCCGGGATCGAGGTCAGCGCGGGGGCCTTCTTCGACACCATTCAGGTCCATGTCGCCGGAGCGGCGAAGAGTGTTGTCGACAAAGCCGCAAGCAGTGGTATCAATCTGCGGCTGGTCGACGCGGACACGGTCGGGATCGCCTGCGACGAGGTGACCCGCCGGCAGCACGTGGCCGCGGTGTGGGACGCGTTCGGCGTGACGGCGGACGGTGCCGACGACATCGCCGCGCTCGACCGGGCCACCCCGGACGCGTACGGACCGGAGCGCACGTCCGAGTTCCTCACCCACCCGGTCTTCGCCCGGCACCGCAGCGAGACCGCGATGCTGCGCTACCTGCGCCGGCTCGCCGACTACGACTACGCGCTCGACCGCGGCATGATCCCGCTCGGCTCCTGCACGATGAAGCTCAACGCGGCCGCCGAGATGGAGCCGGTGTCGCTGCCCGGCTTCTCCACCGTGCACCCGTTCGCGCCGGCCGAGCAGGTGCCGGGCTACCTCGAGCTGATCGGTGACCTCGAACGGTGGTTGGCCGAGATCACCGGGTACGACGCGGTCTCGCTGCAGCCCAACGCCGGCTCGCAGGGCGAGCTCGCCGGGCTGCTGGCGATCCACGCGTACCACGCCGCGAACGGTCAGTCTGGCCGGGACGTCTGCCTGATCCCGCAGTCCGCGCACGGCACCAACGCCGCGTCGGCCGCCATGGCCGGGATGCGGGTGGTCGTGGTGGCGACCCGGGACAACGGCGACGTCGACCTGGACGACCTGCGGGCCAAGATCGCCCAGCACGCCGACCGGCTCGGCGCGCTGATGATCACGTACCCGTCGACGCACGGGGTGTTCGAGCAGGACATCGCCGAGATCTGCGCGGCCGTGCACGAAGCCGGCGGGCAGGTGTACGTCGACGGCGCCAACCTCAACGCGCTGGTCGGGCTGGCGAAGCCGGGCAGGTTCGGTGCCGACGTCAGCCACCTCAACCTGCACAAGACGTTCTGCATCCCGCACGGCGGCGGCGGTCCCGGCGTCGGGCCGGTGGCGGCGCGGGCGCACCTCGCGCCATACCTGCCGAACCACCCGCTGCAGCCGCTCGCCGGGCCGTCCACCGGTCCCGGCCCGGTGTCGGCGGCGCCGTGGGGGAGCGCGTCGATCCTGCCGATCTCCTGGGCGTACGTGCGGCTGATGGGGCCGGACGGGCTGGCCGCGGCGACCCGGGCGGCGATCCTCGCCGCCAACTACGTCGCGGCCCGGCTGCGGCCGCACTACCCGGTCCTCTACACCGGGCAGGGCGGGTTGGTCGCGCACGAGTGCATCGTCGACCTGCGGGCGATCACCAAGGCGACCGGCGTGAGCGTGGACGACGTGGCCAAGCGGCTGATCGACTACGGGTTCCACGCCCCGACGATGTCGTTCCCGGTCGCGGGCACGCTGATGATCGAGCCGACCGAGTCGGAGGACCTCGCCGAGCTCGACCGGTTCGTCGAGGCGATGATCTCGATCAAGGCGGAGATCGACCGGGTCGCCTCCGGCGAGTGGGACGCGATCGACAACCCGCTGCGGAACGCGCCGCACACGGCCGTCATGCTCACCACGCAGAAGTGGGACCGGCCGTACGAGCGGGAGCTCGGTGGGTATCCGGGCGAGACGCCGCACACCGGCAAGTACTGGCCGCCGGTCCGCCGCATCGACGGCGCGTACGGCGACCGCAACCTGATCTGCAACTGCCCGCCCATCTCCGCCTACGAGGACTGAGCGGGTCGGGCGGGCCGCCGGGGGGTGGGTTGACCCGCGTTACCTTTCGCGGGCCGGGAGCGTCATGGTCGTGACGATCCCGGCCGCGGAGGGTGACCCGTGAACGAACGCGATCTGCTGGCCCGGCGGTTCGACGCCGAGCGGGGACGGCTGCGCGCGGTCGCGTACCGGATGCTCGGCTCGCTGGCCGACGCCGAGGACGCGGTGCAGGAGGCCTGGGTGCGGCTGGCCCGCACCGACGCCGCCGCGATCGACAACCTCGGCGGCTGGCTCACCACCGTGGTGGGCCGGGTCTGCCTCGACATGCTGCGCGCCCGCGCGGCCCGACCGGAGGAGTCCGCCGGCGGCAGCCTGCCCGACCCCGTGGTGACCTACGGCGACGTGCCAGACCCGGAGGCCGAGGCGCTGCTCGCCGACTCCGTCGGCCTCGCCCTGCTCGTCGTGCTCGACACGCTGACGCCGGCCGAGCGGCTGGCGTTCGTGCTGCACGACACGTTCGGGGTGCCGTTCGACGAGATCGGCCGCACCCTCGGCCGGTCGACCGACGCGGCCAAGATGCTGGCGAGTCGCGCGCGCCGGCGGGTGCGCGGCGCCACCCCGGCCGATCCCGCGCACGTCGACCCGGCCCGGCAGCGCGCGGTCGTCGACGCCTTCCTCGCCGCTGCCCGCGGTGGCGACGTGGCGGCGCTGCTGGCGGTGCTCGACCCGGACGTGGTGCTGCGGGCGGACACCGCCGGCGGCCCGGTGCTGGCCACCGGAGCGCACGAGGTCGCCGGCCGGGCGGCGATGGTCGCCCGGCTGGCCGCGCACGTCCGGCCGGTGCTCGTCAACGGGCTGCCGGGCGTGCTGGCCGCGACGGCGGACGGCGAGCCGATGTCGGTGATGGCCTTCACCGTGGCCGGCGACCGGATCGTCGAGATCGACAGCATCGCCGACCCGCGCCGGCTGGCCGCGCTCAACCTGCGCTTCACGGACTGACCGCCGGTTACCTTTCCGGCCCGCCGCCCGTCATGGCAGCAGGAACGCAACCACGACGGAGGACAGCATGAAGATCGCAGTTGCCGGCGCGACCGGACGGCTCGGGCGGCACGTCGCCGAGGTGCTCGCCGAGCGCGGCCACGTGGTCGTGCCGATCTCGCGGGCGACCGGGGTGGACGTGATCAGCGGCACCGGGCTCGCCGAGGCGCTCGACGGGGTCGAGGTCGTCGTCGACGCCGCCACCGGGCCGTCGGCCGAGGAGCGGCCGGCCACCGACTTCTTCGTCACCGCCGCGCACAACCTGCAGGAGGCCGGCGTTCGCGCCGGCGTGCGAGCGGCGGTGGTGGTGTCGATCATCGGCATCGAGCGGTTCACCGGCGGGTACGGCGCGGCCAAGGTCGCGCACGAGCAGGCCTGGCGGTCCGGTCCGATCCCGGTCCGGATCGTCCGGGCCGCGCAGTTCCACGAGTTCGTCGGCCAGTTGCTGGAGTGGGGTAGCCGCGGTGAGGTGAGCGTGGTGCCGGAGATGCGCACGCAGATCGTCGCGGCCCGGGCGGTCGCGGAGGTGATCGCGGACGTGATCGAGGCGGATGCGGCCGGCGCCGGCGGCAGCGGGACGATCGAGGTGGCCGGGCCGCGGGAGGAGACCCTGGCGGCGCTGGCGACCGAGCTCGCCGCCCGGCAGGGCAGTGCGGCCGCGGTGCGGGCGGTCCGGGACCCGGCCGACCGCGACGGCGAGATGCAGGCGACCGGCGGCCTGCTGCCCGGCCCCGGCGCTCTGCTGGTGGGCCCCACCTTCCGCGAGTGGTTGGCCACCCAGTAGCGCCGCCGCCGGAAAGCGGGGCTCGCAAGGCGACGACCGGGCCACCGGTGACGGTGGCCCGGTCGGGAAAGGCGATAGCTAGGGAAGGGCCCGGCTCCTGTGCCGGGCGGCGAGGTCGGCGACCTCAGGCGACGCGCAGCACCTTGGTGGGGGCGCGTCGAGCACCGATGCAGCGTCCGTCCGGCAGGATCTCGCCGCAGTCCTCGAACAGCACGATTCCGTTGCAGAGGAGGCTCCACCCCTGCTCCGGATGGCTGGCGACGACGGCGGCGGCGTCGCGGTCGGGCGCGTCGGAGGTCGGACACGCTGGGTGATGCGGGCACATGGTCTACTGCTCCGATTGGCTGTCAGTGCTGGTCGTCGTTTGTGGGCACGCTCACAGTACCTACGAGGTTCGACGCCGCGCCGTGATACGCGCAATGATCCCGGCAACGACTTGGTAAATCTTGCAACGCAAGACCCGGCGGGACCCTTCCCCTCCGCCGTACGTCCGAACACCCGTTAGGTCGCACGCAGCAGCGTCGCGTACAGCGTCAGACCCGGACCGAAGGCGAGGGCGACGAGGTGCCCGCCCGGCGCCACGTCCCCGGCCGCGCGCATCCGCTCCAGGACCAGCAGCACCGTGGCCGAGGAGCAGTTGCCATGGTCACGCAACACCCCGTACGAGTGGTCCAGCGCATTCCCGGGCAGATCGAGCCGGCGCTGCACGACCTCGAGGATCCGCCGCCCGCCCGGATGCACCGCCCAGCCGTCCACGTCGGCCCGGTCAAGGCCGTGCGCGGCCAGCAGCTCGTCCACGACGCCGGCCACGTGCCGGGCCAGCACCGCCGGCACCCGCGGCGAGAGCCCCATCCGGAAGCCGAGGTCGGTGACGTCCCAGGTCATGTACTCCGCCGTGGACACGTCCGTCCGGGCGACCACGTCGAGCACCTCGAACCCGGGTCGCTCGGCCGGCTCGAGCACCACCGCCGCGGCCGCGTCGGCGAACAGCGCGTGCGCCACCACCTGGTCGACGTGGGTGGTCGGCGGCTGCACGTGCAGGCTCGTCAGCTCCAGGCAGAGCAGCACCGACGGGCGCCCGCGGGCGGCGGTGAAGTCGGCCACCGTGCCCAGCCCGGGCAGCGCCGCGTAGCACCCCATGTGGCCGACGAACAGCCGCCGCACGCGGTCGGACATGCCAAGGTCGCAGGACAGCCTGATGTCCACGCCCGGGGTCACGTACCCGGTGCACGAGGTGACCGCGAACAGCCCGATGTCGGCAGCGGCGATCCCGGCGTCGGCGAGCGCGGCGGAGACCGCGTCCTTGCCCAGCGGCAGCGCCTCGGCCAGGTAGCGCTCCATCCGGGCCGCGGTGCCCCAGCGGGAGACGTCTTCGTACACCGGGTTGGCCACCGCGTGGCGGGTCAGCACGCCGGAGTTGGCGAACAGCTGCTCGGCGACGTCGACGTCCCGGTAGTGGTCGGCGAAGAATCCGGTCCACACCGACGACTGGCTGTACGCGGCGGGCAGCGCGTGCCCCATCCCGACGACGCGCGCCGGGCTTACCACCGGCCGCCCGCCTCGGGATCGTCGCCGAGGGCGGCGGCACCGAGCCAGTCGGCGCAGACGTCGGAGGTGGCCGGCTGCAGCGAGCCGCACCGGGCGTCCCGGAAGATCCGCTCCAGCGGCGAACCCCGCCGCATCGCCGAGGTGCCGGCCGCCTCCAGCATCGACGCGGCCACGTCCATCGCGGTCTCGCCGGCCAGCAGCTTGGCTCGCCACACCCAGCGGTTCGTCTCCGGGTCGCCCGGGGCCGCGTCCACCCGGCGGGCCGCCTCCAGCACGACCAGCCGGGCCGCCTCCACCCTGGCCTCGGCCCGGCCGACCCTGGCGCGGACCGCGGGCAGCGCGGTCAGCGTGCGCGCCTGCAGGTGCGCGATCGCCGCGGTCACCGCCGAGCGGGCCACGCCGACGTACACGGCCGCGTACGAGGCGACCAGCCACTGCGGCATCACCTGGGCCAGCAGCAGGGTCAGCCCCTCGATGCCGCCGAGCAGCGCGTCGGCGCCGACGGTGACGTCGAGGTGCAGGTCGTCGCTGCCGGTGGCGCGCATGCCCATCGAGTCCCAGGTGCGCTCGACGGTGATCCCGGGGCCGGCGGGGACGAGGAAGTGCGACACCGCGTCCCC
>Ga0308175_100000227_pt1 | contig 43874 bp, 55 predicted proteins | sample PhyCR1_3_FD_203893 | JGI IMG/M metagenome (GOLD analysis project Ga0308175, IMG submission 203893) | Soil microbial communities from UC Gill Tract Community Farm, Albany, California, United States - DLSLS.C.R1 | ecosystem: Environmental > Terrestrial > Soil > Agricultural land | place: USA...
CTGGCCGACGATCCGCGCGACCTGCGCCCGCACTTCCTCCACCGTGATGTCGAGAGACTCGAGTACCCGCGCCGCAAGGCCCTCTTCCTCGCGGAGCAGACCGAGCAGGATGTGCTCGGTGCCGATGTAGTTGTGCTTGAGCGCCCGCGCCTCGTCCTGTGCGAGGACGACGACCTGGCGAGCCCGTTCGGTGAAGCGTTCGAACAAGTCCCTCGACTCTCCTTTCGTGTACAACCGCCGCTGGACGGTCGAAGGTGCACTCATCGTAGCCGACCCCCATGTCGCTGCAGAGCGCACGAAGGACGGGTTTACCCACCCCTGATCGGCTCGGATGTGCCGTCTAGTCGCGCGCGCGGAGCGTCGGGAAGAGCATCACGTCGCGGATCGTGTCCTTGCCGAGGACGACCATCGCGAGCCGGTCGATGCCCACGCCGCAGCCGCCGTTCGGCGCCATGCCGTACGACATCGCCTCCACGTAGTCCGGATCGCCGGGCTCCGCCTCGGCGTCGCCCGCCTCGCGTTCCGACTCCTGCATCGCGAAGCGACGGGCCTGCTCCTCGGAATCGTTGAGCTCGCTGAAGGCGTTCGCGAACTCCATCCCGCTCACGACGGCCTCGAAGCGCTCGACGAGCGTGTCGTCCCCGTCGGTCGTGCGCGCGAAGGGGGACATCTCGATCGGCCAGTCGTAGACGATCGTCGGCTGCGTCAGCTCGGTCTCGACGAAGTGGGAGTACGCGTGGTCGGCGAGCTGTGCCCAGCTGCGATCGCCTGAGACGTCGACCCCGGCCTCGGTCAGCTTCGCGCGGAGCTCGGCCTCGTCGCGCGTCCACACGCCGTGGGCGTCGAGCGCCTCGACGAAACGGATCTCCTGCCACTGCGAAAGATCGACGTCGTGCCCGCGGAACGTCGTCTTCGTCCCGCCGATCGTCTTCTCCGCAGCGTGCTGGACGAGCTGCTTCAGGCGGGCGGCGGTGTCCTTGTAGTCCGCGTACGCCTCGTACCACTCGACCTGCGTGAACTCCGGGGAGTGCTTGTACGAGGTGCTCTCGTTGCGAAAGTCCTTCGAGAGCTCGTACACCTTCTCGAGGCCGCCGACGATGAGCCGCTTGAGGTAGAGCTCGTCGGCGATGCGGAGATAGAGGTTGTCCTCGAGCTCGTTCGACTCGGTCACGAACGGCTCCGCGAACCCGCCGCCGTACCGCGGCTGGAGGATCGGCGTCTCGACCTCGAGGAAGCCCTCGCCGTCGAGATAGGCGCGGATCGCCGACACCATCCGCGCGCGCTTGATCGTCTCCTCGCGCGACTCCTCGCTCATGAGGAGGTCGAGATAGCGCTTGCGGTAGCGCAGCTCGACGTCCTCGATCCCGTGGAACGTGTCCGGCAGCGGAGCGCGGATCCGTGCGAGCACCTCCAGCTTGTCCACCTGGAGCGACGGCTCACCGCGACGCGACTGGGCCGGCGAGCCCGTCACGCCGACGACGTCGCCGAGGTGGAGGTCCACCTCGCCCGTCCGGTCGGCGGGGCAGATCAGCTGGATGCGGCCGGAACGGTCGACGAGATCGAGGAAGACGAGCTTCCCCATGTCCCGCCGCGCCATGACGCGACCCGCGAGGCGGCGTTTCGTCGCGTCGTCGGTCGCGCCGGCCTCGAGGCCCTCGGCCTCGGCGCGGACGGACGCGACATCGTCCCGGTCGGGGAACCGCTTCGGAAGGCTCATCGCCGCGCGAGTCTACGCGGCCTTGATCTCCATGATCTTGAACTTCTTGGCGCCGCGAGGGGTCGGCGCCTCGACCACGTCGCCCTTCTTGTGGCCCATGATCGCCTTGCCGACGGGGGACTCGTTCGAGAGCTTCAGCTCCGCCGGGTTCGCCTCCGCAGAGCCGACGACGTGGTACTCGACCGTCTTGTTCGAGCCCATGTCCTTGAGGCGCACCTTCGTTCCGACCGAGACCTCGCCGGAGCGAATCTCCTTCTTCGTCACGACACGCGCGTTCTTGAGCCGCTCCTCGAGCGTCGCGATCCGCGCCTCGAGATGGGCCTGGTCGTTCTTGGCGGAGTCGTACTCCGCGTTCTCGGCGATGTCGCCGAACTCCCGAGCGATGCGGATGCGATCCGCGACCTCGCGCCGCCGCACGGTCGACAATTCCTCGATCTCCGCCTGGAGCTTCTTGTAGCCCTCCGGCGTGAGAATGACTTCCTTCACCACTGTCCTCCTGGACCCCGCAACATGAAACAGCCGGCGGCAACCGGCCGTCGGCGGGGGCGGATGGTACCCCCGCGATCACCCCCCGTCAATAGGCCGCCGATACCATCGCCCGATGCCGGTGAATCTCCAGCAGCCGTGGGCGATCGGCGGCGTCGAGGTGCCGACGCGGATCGTCCTCGCCCCGATGGCCGGAGTCAGCATCCAGGCCTTTCGGCGGCAGGGACGGCGTTTCGGCGCGGGCCTCGTGTGCTCGGAGATGGTCTCGGCGGCCGGGATCGAGCACCGGAACGAGCGAACGTTCGGCTACCTCCGCGTCTCCTCCGACGAGCACCCGCTCGCGATCCAGATCTTCGGCTCGGATCCTGGTGCCATGGCCGAGGCGGCGCGGATGGTCGAGGCCGCCGGTGCGGACATCGTGGACATGAACTTCGGCTGTCCCGTGCGGAAGGTGACGAAGACCGGCGCGGGCGCTCATCTCATGGAGGATCCGGCGGCCGCGTGCCGCGTCGTGGAAGCCGTCGCGCGCGCCGTCGACGTGCCGGTGACGGTGAAGATGCGGCGTGGAGTCGCCAACGGGTCGCGCGCGTGCCTCGAGCTCGGGCCGCAACTCGTGGACGCCGGCGCGGCCGCGCTGACGCTTCATCCGCGCTCGGCGCAGCAGATGTACACCGGCGAGGCCGACCACGGGCTGACCGCGGAGCTCATCGCGCGCGTCGACGTCCCCGTCATCGCATCCGGCGACGTGACGTCGCGCGAGAAGGCGCTCGCGGTGCTCGAGCGGACAGGAGCGGCGGCCGTGATGGTCGCGCGCGGCGCGCAGGGGAACCCGTGGGCGCTGCGCGAGATGATCGAGGGCGAGTCGTTTCGACCGACGCGGGAGGAGGTCGCGGCCGAGCTCGTCGTCTTCATCCGGGAGGCCGTGCGCGAGCTCGGCGAGGAGCGGGCCGTCGGCTTCCTGAAGAAGTTCTACGGCTGGTACCTCGGCCACGGCCGCTTCCCGAAGCCGTTCAAGCAGGAGGTCGTCCAGCTCAGGACCACCGAGGACGTCGTGACGCGGCTCTTCGCCGCAGCGCCCGGCGCGGCGCCGTTGGTGGAGCGGCTCGAAGGAGAGCTGCCCGCCGCGGAGGACGAGGTGCTCCTCGATCGGCTGCCGATCTCGGTCTACGGCGGCGGCTGAGCGTGCGGATGCACGCGGACGAGGTCGACACCGACCCGTCTCTCGTGCAGCGGCTCGTCGCGCGCAGCTTCCCGGAGTGGGCGGGCCTGCCGGTCGAACCCGTCCTCCCGCGCGGGACGGACAACGCGAACTACCGGCTCGGCAAGGACAAGCTCGTGCGACTGCCGCGGCAGGAGGAGAAGGTCGCAGGGTTGGAGCGCGAGCTCGAGTGGCTTCCCGTTTTCGCAAAGGTATTGCCGCTCGAGGTTCCCGAGGCGCTCGGCAGAGGCGAGCCCGCCGAGGGATTCCCGTTCCCGTGGGCCGTGTTCACATGGGTCGAAGGCGAGAACGTCACGGTCGAGGAGATCGCCGACCCCCAGCACGCCGCCCTTGCGCTTGCGGAGCTGATCCTCGCCGTGCGCGGCCTCGACCCGAGCGGTGCGCCGCCGGGCCTGCGCGATGGCGCGCTGCGCGAGCTCGACGACTGGGTTCGCGCCGGCGCGGCGAGGCTGGACGGCCGCCACGACGCCGCCGGACTGCTCGCCGCCTGGGACGAGGCGCTCGAGATTCCGCCCTGGGACGGCCCGCCGACCTGGTGCCACTGTGACCTCGACCTCCGCAACCTCCTGTTCCGCGAGGGCCGGCCGTCCGGCGTCCTCGACTGGGGCTGGGCCGGCATCGGCGACCCGGCGAGCGACTCGGCGGTCGCGTGGAGGGTGCTTCCCGCACAGGCCCGCGACGGGTTCTGGGAAGCCCTCGGCGCCGACGAGGCGGAGATCGGACGCGGCCGCGGCTGGACGCTCATGCAGTGTGCCGGAGCCTTGTCGTACTACACACCCGAGAACAACCCGGCCCTCTTCCACGAAGCCGAGCGCTGGCTCAGGGAGCTTCTCGGTTCCGCTCCCAGACGATCCTGAGCCCCTCGAGCGTGAGGAACGGCTCGATGTGCCCGATCGTGCGGGAATGCGGCGCGATGAGGTGGGCGAGGCCGCCGGTGCCGATCACGGGCGCATCGACGCCGAGCTCGCGGCGGACGGCGTCCACGATGCCGTCGACCTGTCCGGCGAAGCCGTAGACGAGCCCCGACTGCAGCGCGCCCGCGGTCGTCTTTCCGATCACCTGCGGCGGTTCGGCGTAGTCGATCTTCACGAGGCGCGCGGCGCGTGCGAACAGCGCCTCCATCGAGATCTCGATCCCGGGAGCGAGCACTCCGCCGACGTATGCGCCCTCCGCCGACACGATGTCGAAGTTCGTCGACGTCCCGAAGTCGGCGACGATGGCCGGCGCGCCGTACAGCTCCTTCGCCGCGACCGCGTTGACGATGCGGTCCGGGCCGATGTCCCGTGGAGCGTCGTGCTCGATCGGGATCCCCGTGCGCACGCCGGGACCGACGACCAGCAGCTCGGCCTTCGCCCAGCGCTCGGCGACATGCTCGTACTCGGACACGAGCCGCGGCACGGTGGAGGACAGGCAGATCCCGTCGATCGAGCCGAGGTCGAGGAAGTCGGCCAGCAGCGCGCCGAGCTCGTCTCCCGTCCGGTGCGCCTCGGTGGCGATGCGCCAGCGCTCGCCGAGCTCCGCCCCCGCGTAGAGGCCGAAGACGGTCTGCGTGTTGCCGACGTCGACCGCGAGAAGCATCGCGGCGCGAGCCTACCTACCGGCCTAGACCTCGTCCTCGCCGCGGAGCGGCTCGCCGATCCGCTCGGCGAGCGCCTCGGCCGTCAGCGTCGGCTCGTCGCCCTCGCCGCGCAGCTCCTCGATCGTGACGTCGCCCGAGGTGAAGACCTTCGTGCGCGGGATGATCCGCAGCGGCCGGTTCTTGTCCCAGACCCAGACGTCCTCGAGCTCGAGCTGGAAGAACGGAAGGCCGCCGGCCGCGCTCGGCGCCGCCTGCTGAACCTCCAGCCTGTTGCAGAGGTACGTCGCGTCCTGCGTGAGCACGCAGAAGCGGAAGAGCGAGAAGACGGCCTGGTACTCCCTCTTCAGCGCGAGCTCGAGCTCGGCCTCGTACTCGTCGAGATCGTCGAGGTGGGACATCCGCGGTCAGTGTACCCCTGTGAGCAGGGATTCCACGTCGCCGCGCCCGGGCACGAGGAGGCCGGGAGCGAGCTCGGCGAGCGGCTCGAGGACGAAGCGCCGCTCGTGCAGGCGCGGGTGCGGAATCGTCAGTCCGGGCTCGTCGATCGTCTCGTCGCCGTAGAGGAGAAGGTCGAGATCGAGGGTGCGCGGGCCGTGCTCCCCGGCGACGCGCACGCGGCCGAAGCGCTGCTCGACCGCGAGCAGCCGGTCGAGCAACTCCCGCGCCGAGAGGGTCGTGTCGAGCGCGACCGCGCCGTTGAGGAAGCGCGGCTGCCGGCCGACACCGACCGGCTCCGTCTCGCGGAGCGTGGAGACGGCGACGACCTCGATGCCCTCCTCCGCACCGAGGGCTCCGACCGCGGCGCGGAGCGTCTCCTCTCGGTCGCCGATGTTCGCGCCGAGCCCGACGTAGGCGCGGGTCACGGCCGCATGACGGTGACGGCCACCGTGCCGTCGAGGCCCGCGGGACTCACGCCCGGCTTGCGGACACGGACGCGGACTCGTTCGGGGGCGAACCGCCGTTCGAGCTCGTCCGCGACGGCCGACGCGAGCGCCTCGAGCAGCGCGTACTGCTTCGCCTCGGAGACGTCGCGCACGGCCTTCGCAACCTCGACGTAGTTCACCGCATCCTCGAGCCGGTCGCTCGTCCCGCGCTCGCCGACCTCGAGCTCGACGTCGAAGACGAAATCCTGGCCGCGCTCGCGCTCCTCGTCGTGCACGCCGTGCCGCCCGAACAACCGCAGGTCGCGAACCTCGACCGTGATCACGCGATCGCGCCGGCGACGGTGAGCGCGTCGACGTGCGGCTTGACGTCGTGGACACGCAGGATCGTCGCGCCGCGCTCGAACGCGGCGACCGCGGCCGCCACGCTGGCGCCGAGCAGGTCGTCGGATCCGGTGAGCTTGCGCAGCGAGCTCTTGCGGGAGAACCCGACGACGACCGGCCGGCCGAGCGCGAGAAGGACGTCGAGGCGTCGCACGAGCTCGAGGTTGTGCGCCACCGTCTTGCCGAAGCCGATCCCAGGGTCGAGGCAGATCCGCTCCTCCGGGATCCCCTGCGCGACCGCGAACGCGAGCCGTGCCTCGAGGAAGGCCGCGACCTCCGCCGCGACGTCGTCGTAGCGCGGCTCCGCCTGCATCGTCCTGGGCGCCCCGTGCATGTGCATGAGGCAGAGATACGCATTGGAGCCGACGACCTCCGCCAGCTCGGGATCGCCCTGCAGAGCCGTCACGTCGTTGACGAGGATCGCCCCGCGCTCGAGCGCCGCGCGGGCAACGGCCGCCTTGGACGTGTCGATCGAGAGCGGAACCTCCCTGCCCAGGCGGTCGAGGACGGGCACGACGCGCCGCAGCTCCTCCTCCGCCGACACGCCGTCGGAGCCGGGACGCGTCGACTCCCCTCCCACGTCGACGATCGCGGCTCCCTCCTCGACCATGCGGCGCGCCGCGCCGGCCGCAGCGTCCGGGTCGAGGTGGACGCCACCGTCCGAGAACGAGTCGGGCGTGACGTTGACCACGCCCATCACGGACGGCCGCGGAAAGCGCTCCTCGATCGGAATCACGCCGGGAACTAAAGCACCCGTATCCCGGTGCCGACATACGGCTGGCGATGATCGACGACCGGCTTCTCGAGCACTGGACGCGGGAGCGTGCCGCGCGGGATCGGCTGCGGAGCTCGCTGCCGCCGTCCTGGCGGAACGATCCGCGACCGAACATGGACGTGGTGCGCGAGCTCTACATCGAGGCGATGCTTCGCCTGAAGGAGCCCGCGGTGCAGCCGGTCGCGATCGGCGACGACGACCGCTGACGTAGCTTTACGGGGGTGCGGCGGTTGAGACAGGTCCCCTCGAGACTCGTCCGGAACCTGGTTCCGGACGTGTCCGTTCGAGACGGTCGCTGAACGAATGGTCGCCGAGCGGTTCGAGAGCGCGCTGTGGGAGACGTCGTCGCTCCTCCTCGCCGACGGGAGCGAGGCGGTGCTGATCGATCCAGCCGTGTCCGCGGACGAGGTCGCCCGCATCGCCGGCCGCGTGAGCGAGCTCGGCGTCCGCGTGACGCACGTCCTCGCGACGCATGCCGACTGGGATCACGTCTGCGGGATCGCCGCCTTCCCGGACGCGGCAGCGACGATGAGCGAGACGACCGCGGCGCGGCTCGTCGCTCGCACCGCGGAGACGCCGGTGGCCGAACGCGCCGCGAGGAGCGGCGTCGAGATCGCCGGCGAGCCGCGCGTCGACGGGACGTTCACCCCCGGCGCCGCGCTGCAGGCCGGGCCGTTCCTCCTCGAGACGATCGCCCTGCCGGGCCACACGCCGGACGGCACCGCGTTCCGCTGCCGCGAGCTCGACCTCCTCGCCGTCGGCGACCATCTCTCCACGATCGAGTTCCCGTTCGCGAGCTCGACGGCCGCGTACCGTGGGACGCTCGCTGCGCTGATCGAGCTCCTGCGCCGCGACCCGCCCGCGCGGGTCGTCCCGGGCCACGGGCCGGAGCTGACCGCCCGCGAGGCGCAGGCGATCGCCGAGGCCGACCTCGCGTACCTGTGGGAGCTGCACGCCGCGGTCACCGCGGGCGCGACGCGCGAGAAGGCGCGGGAGGCCGGACTCGCCGTCGAGCTGCCCCGCCCGGCAGCAGACGACCTCGCGGGGGCGAAGGCCGCGAACGTCGAGGCGGCCCTGGACGAGCGCTTCGGCTAGTCCGCCTCCCGGAGGCGGCGGAGGGCCGGACCGAGCGCCTGCCCGCCCCGGAGGACCGGCTCGAACAGGTCGCCGTGCCGCTCCACCCGCTCGAGCGCCTCGCGCATGCCGAAGTCGCGCGGGCGCACCTTCTCGCCGAGCTCCTCCCACCGCAACGGCGTCGACACCGGCGCGCCGGGCTTCGGCCGGACGGAGTAGGCCGACGCGATCGTCTTCCCGTGCCCGTTCTGGCGGTGGTCGACGAGCACGCCAAATCGCTTCTTCTTCAGCCACTCCGTCGTCACGAGCCCCGGGTTGCGCCCCTCGAGGTCGAGGGACACCCGCTCCGCGAGCTCGTACGTCTCCCGGAACGTCGAGCGCCGCGTGATCGGAACCAGCACGTGGATGCCGTCGGCGCCGCTCGTCTTCGGGTACGAGCGCAGCCCGAGCTGCTCGAGCGCCTCGCGGATGAGGTGCGCGACGCGAATCGCCTGCGCGAAGCCGTTGCGCGATTCCGGCGGGTCGAGATCGAAGACGACGTAGTCCGGCCTGTCGGGCTTGTCCACCCGCGAGTACCACGCGTTCATGTCGACGCAGTTCATCTGCACCATCCAGACGAGCGCGGCGGTCTCGTTCACGAGCGTGAAGTCGACGAGCCGCGACTCGCCCGCGCGCGGCCAGGTGCGGAACTGCCGCGTCGGGAGCCACGGTGGCTTCCCCTTCGGCGCCTGCTTGTGGAAGTACGGCTGACCGTGAATCCCGTGCGGATACCGCTTGAGCGTGAAGGGCCGGTCGCGCAGATGCGGGACGATCGCGTCGCCGATCTCGACGTAGTACCGCGCGAGGTCGCCCTTCGTCACGCCGTCGGCGGGGAACAGGACGCGCTCGGGATGCGTCAGCCGCACCGTGCGCCGCCCGATCTGCATCTGCTCGCTCATGGTGGGACAGAATGACGGAGATGAGTGAGGAGTTCGTCCTCGGCACGGCGGTGGTCCGGGCGTTCGTCGACGACGTCAAGGCGACGATCGCAACCGCGTCGTCACCGGAGGAGGCCTGCGAAGCGCTCCGGCCGCGGTTCGCACAGCTCCTCGACGACCCCGACTGGCTCCCGGCCGAGTACCGTGCCGCCGCGCCGGCGAGCGGGATGGGAGGCGGCATCGGCCAGTGGCTGCTCTACCGCGCGGAGGACCAGTCGCTGTCGCTCTTCTCCCTCGTCGTCCCATCGGGTTCGGAGACGCCGATCCACGACCACCTCGCGTGGGGGCTGGTCGGCCTCTACCGCGGCGAGCAGGACGAGGAGATCTACGTGCGCCGGGACGGGGCGCTCGAGCTGGTCGAGCGGCGCTTCCTCGTCCCCGGAGACTTCTACGCCCTGATCCCGCCGCGCGACGACATCCACCGCGTGCGCACGACCTCTGCCGAGACCTCGGTCTCGATCCACCTGCTGACGAACGACACGGGCTGCGTCTGGCGCCATTCGTTCGACCCTGCGTCGGGCGAGGCGAAGCCCTTCCGCTCCGGCTACGTCAACGTGGCGTGCGAGGACGACTCCTGACCGAGCGTCAGGCGGGGCGCTCGGCGTAGGCCACGCGCTCGAACGGCCACTCGCTCGCCAGCCAGTCCGTGACCGACCGCCAGAGCTCGACGTCGAGCTCGACCCGGCTCGCCCGCACCCATGACGAGACGCGGGCATGCTGCTGCTCCTTCTTGTCCGGATAGATGTAGACGCAGCCGATCACGTCGCCGGTCGCAGGATCGAGGACGGTGTAGGTGAAGCCGGCCCGCTTCTCGAAGTCGTCGGCGTGCCCCTGCAGGTCGCGGAGGTTGTCCTCCTTGCTGCGGTCGTCGGGCCAGTTGCTCGTCTCCCAGCCGGGCGTCGCGTGGATGTGCTCCAGGGACGACGACCACGCCTCGTAGTCGGAGTCGTTGTGTTGTGGCCCGAGCGGCTCGAGCCGGAAATGCTCCGTCGCGAGACCGAGCGGGACGACGAATCCCGGCGGGACGAACGGCTCCTCTACCACGAGCAGATCTTTCTCGATCCGGCTGGGCCGTGGGTCAGTTCGACACGAAGTACGCGTTCGACCTACGGGCTGCGGTGATCCGGTAGAGGCCGTGCGAGTTCGGAATCGTCAGATAGGAGCACGCGTACTCGGGCTGGGCCGTGGTTCCGGCGCGCGCCGTGAACGCCTTGCTGAAGTGGCCGGATACCCAGAGCGTGACGACGGCGCGTCCGGTGTCCTTGAAGTAGGACTGTCCGGCCTTGAACGCCGGGAAGCGGTTCGCCTCGCTCGCCCACGTCCACCGGCACGGCTGCCGGTCGAGGTAGACGCGCAGGAGCGCCTTCTGCGGAGCGACTCCGTGCGAGAGCACGCTGAACACGGAGCCGGTCGGCGGGTGATGCCAGGCAGTGCCCCACACCTTGTAGCCGTTCGCAGCGAGCGAGGTGGCGCTCAACGCGAGCGTGAGACCCACGAGGATGCTGACGACACCTGCGACCCGGCGCTTGTTCACGCGGCAAACGCTACACCAAGAATCTGATGGTCTTGTGAAGGTTTCGGCAAGCTATGGAGGCGGGGTCGCCTTCGCCCGGACGATTGTTCCTAGTGCGCGTGCAGTTCGTGGATCACGGCGTGGCCACGCCCTCGCACGATCAGCCAGCGATTGACGGGCACCGTCAACACGAACGCAATCGCCAGGCTGACGAGCAGGCTCCACCAGAACAGAGCGTCCGAAAGGCCCGCTGCGATGGCGCCGGGAACGAGCAGGATGAATGCGTTGTCCACCAGCTCCATCGTCGCGATGGACACGGTGTCGGACGCAATGGCAAGCCGTGCAGCACGCCGGGGCGCGACGCCTGCCCTGATCACCGGCTGCAGGGTGAGCGCGTAACCGAACATGAACGCGAGCAGCACAGAGACGACGATCGACAGGGCATTCCCCAGACCGAGCGCCGCGGACAACACCATGCCGAGGATCTCGCCGATTGCGCAGCCAGTCAGGCAGTGAAGCGTCGCCTGGATCGCCGAGCGCGTCGCGGAGTCAGAGCGATGACGGTGGGTGTGCTCCATGGCTTCAGCGTGCCCGAGGCGTCAAGGACCAGCTGAGGTGCTCCGGGGAGAGCGGTGGCGACGGAGCACTCTCGCCTGGCCCAGTGCTCCGAAATGATCCCCGAGCGGGGTCGGGCAGAATCAGCCGATGGCGGTCACGCACACCTTCGCCGGACTGCCGGTTGCCGACTACTGCGTCGCGTACGACTGGTACGTGCGACTACTGGGTCGGGAAGCGGACATGTTCCCGCACGAGAGAGAGTGTGTCTGGCGGTTGACTCCGACCAGCTCGATCTATGTGGCTCACGATCCCGAGCGAGCCGGGAGCGCGCTCGTGACCCTGGCCCTGGACGACCTCGATGCCCATGAGCGGCAGCTGCGCGCGGCCGGATTCACTTTCTCGGACGAAGCCACCGGATCCGCCCCTCGGCGGCTCATAGTCAGTGATCTCGACGGCAACAGGCTCGCGTTCTTTCAGGATCCCTCGCCGACAGGCGGATCAGCCCTCGCCTGGGCCAGCGTTCCGGAATGACCCCTGGGGCCATCCGACTCCAACGGGACCCTCAGGAATCACGTGCGTCTATTCCAGAATGGCCACGTAGTAGGGGCTGCCGCTCTGGAGCAGTCGAGTGATCCGCCACTGTGTACCTTCGAGGATGGACGCCATTTCGTCCGGCGAGACAAACAGGCAGTCGAACCAGGGCCCGCTGAGGTCGCGGTAGCGAACACGCAGCCGTAGCTGGCCTGGCATCCGGCCCCGCCTGCGGTTGCGTTCCTGATAGGCGAGATGAGCCGGGTTTTCCGTCGCATACGCTTGCGGGCCAATCGAGGCTGCCACGATTCTGTCGGCCAGCGGGCGGAGCCGCCGGAGCAAGCGCCGTGCCTTGCTCGGCGAACCAAAGAGGCCGAAGCCGTTTCCCAGCATGACGATGGTGTCGAACCGGCCAAGCGAGTCGTCGACCTCTTCGAACGCGAGCAGCCGCACGTCGCGGACTCCGCGCTCCTGTGCGACCTCCACCGCGCCCGGCGAGTTGTCGATCCCGACGACGCTCCTTCCACGCCGCTGAAGTTCCAGAGCCACTCGACCCGCGCCCAGACCGGCGTCAAGCACCCTCCCGCGCACCCAGCGCAGCGCGCGACGTTCCACCGCAGGCCACCGAGTGACCGGTGCGAAGTAGACGAACTTCGCAGTGTCGATAAACCCGTCGTCCCGCTCGATGATCTCCGTGTCGGCCCCGTCGAGGAGCATCTGTCCGAACGCGTCCTCCATGCGCCGACCCTACATCCGCGGGCTTCACAGGAGACAGCGCGCTGCCAGCCAGCGTTCGGGAACGACCCCTGACGCGACGACGCCCGGCTAGAGCTGTGTGCCTGTCCTCGGACGGACTCCCGAAGCCAAGAGCGCCTGCCAAGCCCCGCGAATCCCGTCCCTCGGACTGATCGCGACCTCAACCCGGCCCCGTTGGTCACGCCCGACCACATGGATGCATTCCTTGCGGTCGAGACGGGTGCCAGCCCATCCCACCTTGTCTGGCCACATGGTTGCGCTACCGGCCTCGATGACGAGATCTCGCGACTCCAACATCATCCCCTGAGGGGCCGACAGCTCGAAGGAGCCGTCGCGCACAGTAAGCAGAGGGCCGCCTCCGAGCCGACTGTTCCAAGACACCCAACTCTTGAACGGGCGCTTCACTCGGATGAAGGCACGGCTCTCGTACCCCGGCCCCCTCGGCTTCGCTCGACACCGGCTTCTTACGCGCCGCGCGGCTCACGGGCTGACTCTAGCCCTGCGTCGAGCGGAATCACACGGGCGCCTAGCCGCTACCGTCGCTGCATGAACGCCGCGAAGGCAGGCGCGATTGCTGCGCTCGTGTGGGCCGCAGTCGAGCCGTTCGACCAGCGGATGCTGCGCCACGATTACTCGGATGTCGCCGTGCTCGGAAAGGCGGTGACCCGTTCGCGAGCCTGGCCACTCGCGGGCCTGGCCATTCACGCGGCGAACGGCGCGGTGTTTGGAGTCGCGTATGCGCAAGCGCGGAGGCGCGGCACCTCGTCCGTGACCATGGCGCTCGCAGAGCACACCGTCCTCTTTCCGCTCGGCGCGATCGTCGATCGCCGGCATCCCGCGCGCGGCACGAAAGGTCTCGCGCCGCTGTGGTCGAAGCGTGCCTTCGCGCAAGCGACCTTCCGGCATCTGCTCTTCGGCGCGCTGCTCGGGCATCTCGCGGACTGACCGGACGCGAGGGCTCTCGCCTGGGCCAGTGTTCCGGAATGACCCCTGACCGATTACCAGCGGCTGTGGGGGTCGTGGACGTGGCCGAACCAGTAGACGCCTCCCAAGACGGCGGCGAAAGCGGCCTAGCCACCTGCTAGCCACCAGTCGCTGCTAGTCACGCCCCAGAGCGCGATACCCAGGAAGATGGCCATGGGGGCCTTGAGCGCGCGGAACATTCCCACGCCGATGAACGTATCGCTTCCCTGCGCGTCGAGACCGAGGACGCTCATTTGGGCCAGTGTTCCGGAATGACGCCTGACGGAGGTCTACTCGCCGATGAACGATTCATCCGGTGCCCGGATGCAGTCGTCTTTCGCAATCGAGCCGAATGAGACGCGCTTCGCCGGATCCCAGACATCCACTAGGACGCGCAGGTTCTGCCGCTCCCGGTTGTCCCAAACGATTTGCGTCTCCAGAATGAGCGACTTGCCGTCCGCCGTTTCCAGCGGTCGATGCTCCGACTGCCCTTGGCGATGACTGAGGTCGGCGTAGGAGAGGCTCCGTAGCCGTTCGATCTCGCTTGCCACCCACTGAGCGGCCTCATGGGCGTGAGGTCGCTTCGGGACGGGGTCGTCATGGTCGCCGCGACCCGCGTACGGCTTGTAAGGCCAGAAGCGTCGAAGCCCGCTCGACGCATAGACCTTCACGACGATGTCCAGGCCAGAAGCCCACTCATCCATATCCCAGTACGCCAGGGACTTCATGCGTAGGGTGGCACCGCTCGGGGTTGTCACGGTCTCCTCACGCTTGCCGTAAGCGTCTAATTCCTCCCAGGTCAGTGCCTCCATTTCGGCGGCTTTCCGTCTCGCAATCGTCCGTGCTTCCATCGCGAGATCCACAGCCGAAGCATTAGTCCACGCTGCGCGTGCGGTCAACGCTCGGCTGGGCCAGTGTTCAGGAATGACGCCTGAGCGGTTACCTCAGGCAGCTGGGTAGATGCGGTACCCCGGCTTCACCTTGTGAGGGACGGATTCGTAGAAGTCGGTGGCATCGGCTTCGGAGAGTAGGTCGATGCGGGGGAGGCCAGATCGCGCGAAGAGTTCGCGGATGAGAGCGCGACCGACGCCTCTACGCCGAGCGTTTTTGGAGACAACGAGCAGCCCCAGGTACCCCATCACGACTCCATCCGTCAGCAGTTCGGCACGCCGAGGACGCCTCTTTCGTCACGTGCGACCAGAGCGATCACGCCGGGAGCACCGAGCGCCGCGCCGACTTTCTCGGGCGTCCACGAGGGCCAACCTTCAGCCGCGCAAAGCGTGGCCACTGCATCCGTGTAGCTCGCATCGAACGTCTCGACTTGCAGCACCACAGGGAGTATCGCGCGGCTCGTCGATGAGATGAAGATCTTCGAGGGGTAAGGACCGAGGGCTGGGCCAGTGTTCCGGAATGACCCCTGAGCGCGAAGCGTCTGAAAAGATCGTCTGTCGATGGACGCGAGCTTTCTCCTAAGCGCCTCGCTCGTGCAGATCGCGCCCTGGATGGCGGTGGTGGGCCTTGCGCTCGGCGTCGCGTTCTACCTTCAGACACGCTTCGGACGGCCCCCATCTAGCGCGTACGAGCGAGGGCAGGACGACATATGGAGGCTGACTGCCAAACCGCTCATCGTGATCGGACTCGTGGCGGCAGTTATCTGGATCGTCGCTGTCGTGCGCTAGCGGGAGCCTGGTGGGCGAGGGGTCAACGCCGAGGACCGTCGGCTGGGCCAGTGTTCTCCCGCCTGAGCGCGTGGAGGTAGCCGGCGCTAGCTCGCGGGATCCGGGTCCGGGCCCTGCATGGCCGAGCCCGGGAGCGGGAACGGACGCGGGCGCGGGCGCTCGCGCTTCGGCTCCGGCTGCGGGGCCGGAGACTCCGCTTCCGCAGGCGCCTCGTCCGGGAAGACACTCCCCTCGTCCTCGCCGGCGAGCAGGCGCTCGAACTGATCGCGGTCGATCGTCTCGCGCTCGATCAGGATCGACGAGATCTTGTGCAGCTCGTCCATGTGCTCGCGCAGCACCGCCAGCGCGAGCTCGTGCGACTCCTCGATCACGCGCCGGATCTCGTCGTCGATCTCGCGCGCGATCTCCTCGGAGTAGTCGGCCTCGGCGCCGTAGTCACGACCGAGGAACGGCTGGTCGAAGTTGCGGCCGAGCACGCGCGGGCCGAGCTTCTCGCTCATCCCGAAGCGCATGATCATCTGCTTCGCCATCGACGTGATCTTCTCGAGGTCGTTCGCGGCGCCCGTCGTGACCTCGTGGAAGACGATCTCCTCCGCCGCGCGCCCGCCGAGCGTCATCGCCATCTGGTGCATGAGCGCACTGCGCGTCGTGAGGTACTTGTCCTCGGTCGGCAGCGAGATCGTGAGGCCGAGCGCCTGGCCGCGCGAGACGATCGTGATCTTGTGGACGGGATCCGTGTGCTCGAGGAAGTGGCCGACGAGGGCGTGCCCCATCTCGTGGTACGCGGTGATCTTGCGCTCGTGCTCCGACAGGAGCCGGGCCTTCTTCTCCGGGCCGGCCACGACGCGCATGATCCCCTCCTCCAGCTCCTCCTGCTCGATGATCTTCTTGCCGCGGCGCGCCGCGAGCAGCGCAGCCTCGTTGACGAGATTCGCAAGGTCGGCACCGGTGAAGCCGGGCGTGCCGGAAGCGAGCGTGTCGAGGTCGATCTCGGGCGCCAGCGGCTTGCCCTTCGTGTGCACCTCGAGGATCTTGCGGCGCCCGAGCCGGTCGGGCCGGTCGACCACGATCTGACGGTCGAAGCGGCCTGGGCGTAGCAGCGCCGGATCGAGGATGTCGGGCCGGTTCGTCGCGGCGATGAGGATGATGTTGTCCTTCATCTCGAAGCCGTCCATCTCGACGAGCAGCTGGTTCAGCGTCTGCTCGCGCTCGTCGTGACCCCCGCCGAGACCTGCTCCGCGATGGCGGCCGACGGCGTCGATCTCGTCCATGAAGACGATGCACGGAGACGCCTGCTTCGCCTGCTCGAACAGGTCGCGCACGCGCGAGGCGCCGACGCCGACGAACATCTCGACGAAGTCCGAACCCGAGATGGAGAAGAACGGGACGCCGGCCTCGCCTGCGACTGCGCGCGCGAGCAGCGTCTTACCGGTGCCGGGAGGCCCGTAGAGGAGGACGCCCTTCGGGATCCGCGCGCCGAGCGCCTGGAACTTTTTCGGGTTCTCCAGGAACTCCTTGATCTCCTGGAGCTCCTCGACGGCCTCGTCCACGCCGGCCACGTCCTTGAATCCGATCTTCGGCGCGTCCGGAGTCATCCGCTTCGCGCGCGACTTGCCGAAGCTCATCACCTTCGAGCCGCCGCCCTGCACCTGGTTCATGAGGAAGATCCAGAAGCCGAACAGCAGGACGAACGGCAGCAGGCCGGTGAGAATCGACCACCACGGGGACGAGCCGACGCCCTTCGAGTTGAAGGGCACGTTGCTGTTGATCATCGTCTTCTCGAGCTGCGCCTCGGCCTCCGGCGACGCGTAGTGGACGCCGTACTTCTTGCCGTCCCTCGTGGTGAGTGTCAGCGACTGCTTGTTCGGGTCGACGACGACCGGCTCGGACGGGGAGACGTTGTTGGCGCGGATGAAGCCGTAGACCTCCGACGTAGTCGCCGCGTTCGTCTTCGTGGTGTGTCCCCCGAGCGTCTGGAGCGCGAGCCAGACGAGGGCCGCGATGATGACGAGCGGGAAGAGAGCGCTACGGAAGAAGCGATTCACAGGGTCTCCCGCCTGAGGGTACCAGCGACATGCCCCTGTAACGCCTCCGCGGACTTGCCGGCTACGCGCCTCCGAGCACGAGCGACTCGTCCAGGACGCCGACGTACGGGAGATTCCGGTAGCGCTCGGCGAAGTCGAGCCCGTAGCCGATCACGAAGCGGTTCGGGATCTCGAAGCCCGTGTAGCGCACCGGGACGTCGATCTCGCGGCGCTCCGGCTTCGTCAGGAGCGCACACACCTCGAGCGACGCCGGCTCGCGCGCCTCGAGATTCCGGACCAGATACGAGAGCGTCAGGCCGGAGTCGATGATGTCCTCGACGACGAGGACGTCGCGCCCCTCGATGTTGATGTCGAGATCCTTGAGGATGCGGACGACGCCCGAAGAGTCGGTCGAGGCGCCGTAGCTCGAGATCGCCATGAAGTCGATCTCGCACGGCACCGTCAGGTGGCGCATCAGGTCGGCGAGGAAGAAGACGGCGCCCTTGAGGACGCCGACGAGGAGCAGGTCACGGCCCTGGTAGTCGGAGGAGATCTCGGCGCCGAGCTCCCCGATGCGGCGCTGGAGCTCCTCCTCCTCGATCAGGACCTCCGTCACCGCCCGTTCGAGCTCAGTTGCGGACAGCTTGCACCTCCGGGTGCTCGACGATGCCCGGCACGGCGACAACCTCGTCGCCGCGCACGACGAGCGGCCACGCCTCGCGCTCCGAGCGGGGCACCTTCGCGTCGACGAACACGTCCTGGATCTTGCGCCTCCTACCTGCCAGCCGGTCGCCGGGCCTCCATCCACGCACTCTAAGCCCTTGCAGCTCCGAGCGGATAGTCCACTCGCCCCAACGGATCTCGCCGGCCAGCTCGACCGGCCCGCGCTCGAGCCAGAGGCGCTCGTGCTCGCGCACGGCCTGGACGCCACCGCCGAGGTCGACGCGCTTCGAGCCGACCGGCGCGGCGAGCAGATCGGCGAGCTCCGGCGTCAGCGTGGCCCGGGTGTCGAGCGCGCGCAGGAGGTTCTCGTCCGCGGCCGGGTGGAGGCGGCGGAGCAACGGGAGGATCTCGTCGCGGATGAGCCCGCGCTTCGTCCCGGCGTTCGAGGCGTCGACGCGGAACTCGAGCCCGGCGTCGCGGCAGTAGGCCTCCGTCTCCTCGCGCCAGAGCGGCAGGAGCGGGTGGACGATCCCGTCGCCGCTCCGGGGCGCGATCCCGGTCGGCGCGCCGCGCGACACGAGCCGGTAGAGGATCGTCTCGACCTGGTCCGAAGCGGTGTGGCCGGTGGCGCGCAGCCGCTCGAGGCCGACCGAGCGTCGCTGGTCGCGCAGCGCCGCCTCGGAGAGCCCGCGCCCGTCGAGCTCCACGACCTCGGCGCCGAGCACCCCGGCGCAGAAGCGCGCGTCCTCGTCGGAGTCGGCGCCGCGGAGCCCGTGGTTCACGTGGAGCGCCGAGACGCGATAGCCGAGGGAGCCGAGGAGATGCCAGAGGCAGGTCGAGTCGGCGCCGCCCGACACGAGGCAGGTGATCTCGCCGCCGGGAGGGATCAGCTCGTGCTCGCGGACGAAGCGCTCGACCCGGGTGCGCAGCTCGTCCATCCGCTCAGAAGACTAGAGACCGATATGTCAGCTCACGCGTCATCCCGATCGAGTCGTAGAGGGCGAGCGCGGGTGTGTTCTCGGGACGGACGAAGAGGCAGACCGCGGGGACCTGCTGGAGCAGAAGCCGGCAGAGGTCGCAGAGCGCCCGCCCGGCATGGCCGCGTCGCCGCGCCTGCGGGTCGACCCAGACCTGCTGCAGCTGCACCGCCGACGGCGTCCACGCCGACGCCTCGGCCTTGAAGAGGATCACCCCGTCCTCGATCCAGAGCCACGAGCGGCCCTCCTCGATCTGCTGCCGCGTCCGCCAGCGGAACCCCTCGGCGTCGCGCTTGAGCGGATCGATCCCGATCTCCTCACGGTGCGCCTCCGCGCACGCCGGTACGAGGACGTCGAGGTCTGGCGGGCCTGCCGGCCGGAGCCCCGTCTCCCCCGGTGGCGGAGGGTCGCGAAGCGCGTAGACGGGCTGCCCGGGGCGATCGTCACGCGGCCGGGGCATCCGCCGCTCCGCCGCCTCCCACAACTCGCCAACCGCGTGCTCCTCGCCGATCACCATGCGCGCGCCGCTGTGCGCGGCCGCGTCGGCGAACGTCGCACAGCCGCTCCCCGAGGGGACGACGTTCGCGCCGACGTGACAGAGCGCCTCGAGGCGTCCGGCCGGCCCGGCGATCGCCGTGAAACGGCCGAGCCCGCGCCGAGCGATGTCCTCGAGGAAGACACGCTCGACCGGATCCTCGGCGCAGAACTGGAGCACCTGGTCGAGCGTCGGCGAGACGGTTGGCGCCACGGCCGAATTGTTCCACCCGGTTAGAGTCGCGCCCATGCCGATTCACCTCAGAGCCGAGCCCGGCGACTACGCCGACGCCGTCCTTCTCCCCGGCGACCCGCTGCGCGCGAAGTACATCGCCGACACGTATCTCGAGGACGTGAAGCAGGTCAACGAGGAGCGCGGGCTCCTCGGCTACACCGGAACGTGGGAGGGCAAGCCGGTGTCCGTGCAGGGCACGGGGATGGGCTGTCCCGGCGCGACGATCGTCTTCGAGGAGCTGATCCAGCTCGGCTGCACGCGCCTCATGCGCGTCGGAACGTGCGGCGGGCTCCAGCCGCACCACGCGCTCGGCGACCTGGTCGTGGCGCTCTCGGCCGTCCCGGCGGACGCGACCGCGCGGCATCTCGTCAACGACGAGCCGCACTGCCCGACCGCGTCGTGGGAGCTCATCCACGGAGCGGTCCACGCCGCGAAGGAGCTCCAGCAGCCGATGCACGTCGGCCCGATCGTCTCGAGCGACGTCTTCTACAACCCGAACGAGGGTCAGTACGAGCGCTGGTCGAGCCGCGGCGTGCTCGCGGTCGAGATGGAGGCCGCTGCGCTCTTCACCGTCGCTGCGCTCGGCGGGATCGGCAAGGTTCAGGGAATCCACGGCGGCTGCCTCCTCACCGTCTCGGACATCGTCGTCGAGGGCGTCTTCACGCGCATCACCGACGAGGAGCTCCGCGCCGCCGTCGATCGCATGACGCGCGTCGCGCTCATGACCGTCACCGCCGATTAGCGTCCTCTTCCTCGTCAACCCGGCCTCCGGGAACGGCGCGACCGGGAAACGGTGGCCGGAGCTGCGGCGGCAGGCGGCCGAGCTCGGGCTCGCCGGCGAGGAGGTCCTCTCCGAGTTCCCCGGACACCTCGGGCAGGCGGCGCGCGAGGCGCAGGACGCGCTGCTCGTCGTGGTGGGCGGCGACGGCACGGTGAACGAGGTCGCGAACGGCGTCGCGGGGACGGACACCGAGATCGCGGTGCTCCCCTGCGGGACCGGACAGGACTTCGGCCGCACGCACGGTGTCCCGAGCCGCTTCGACGACGCCGTCCGGGTCGCGCTCGCCGGCGAGACGCGGACGATCGACCTCGGCCGGGTGGAATGCGCCGGCAGCCCGAGTCGCTACTTCGCCAACGTCGGCTCCGCCGGGATGAGCGGCGCCGTCGCGCGGCGGGCGAACTCGATGACCAAGGCGCTCGGCGGCAGGGTGACGTTCTTCTACGCCCTCACCCGAGAGTTCGTCGCTTGGCAGAACACGCGCGTCGTCGTCGAGCTGGATGACGGCGTGCAGCGGGAGGGCGCGATGCACGACGTGATCGTCGCGAACGGCCGCTACCACGCCGGTGGCATGAAGCTCGCGCCCGACGCGCAGCAGGACGACGGCCTCTTCGACGTCGTCGTCATCGGAGACGTCACGAAGCTCGACTTCCTCACGACGTCGCCGAAGCTGTACAGCGGCCGGTACCTCTCGCATCCGAAGATCGAGCTGCTGCGATCGTCGGCGGTGTCGATCGACGGTGCCGAGCCGCTGCCGCTCGAGGTGGACGGCGAGCCTGCCGGGACGACGCCCGCACGCTTCGAGGTCGTCCCGTCGGCGCTCCGGCTCCGGGTGCCTGCTGCGTAGCGTCGCCCTAGCCGCGACCGCGGCGTTCGGCGCGCTCGCCGGGCTCGTTGCCTCGGGCGCCGCCAGGAGCCTCGACCAGTGGGCGTGCTCGCACGCGATGCCCTTCGCCGGGAAGCCCGGGCCGGCGCCGACGTTCGTCTCCTCGCTCGTCCCGCTCTACCACGCCTCGTTCCACGGGATCGGGGATGCGGTCGCCGAGATCGTGACCCTGCCGGGCCAGGTGCTCGTGTCGTGCGGGCTGGTCGCAATCGCAGCCGGCACGCTTTGGACTCGAGGACGCCCGGCCGCCGCAATGACGTGGGCGGCCGCCTGGACAGCCGCGATGGTGGTCGAGGTGGCGTTCCGAGAGACGCTGACGCGCCCGGCCCTCTTCCGGCACGGCCTGCACCTCGTCGCCTTCGACACGTCCTGGCCGAGCGGGCACGCGCTCCGTAGCGGCATCGCCGCCGCCGCCCTCGCCGCCGCGTGGCCGCGCCTCCGTCCGCTGCTCGCGATCTGGCTCGCGGCGGTGGCCGTGTTGCTCGAGCTCGCAGGCTTCCACACGCCGACGGACGTCCTCGGCGGCGTGCTCCTCGGGACGGTCGCCGTGGCCGGCGCCCTCGCGCTGGAGAGGTCAGGGCTTCTTGACCGGCGGCGTGCTCTTCGCGGCGCGCGCCCGGGTACCTGACCGGGCTCCGCCCGCCGGCTTGGACAGTCCGTCCACCCTCTTCTCGAGCGCGCTCAGCCGCTTCTCGAGCTCCTCGAAGCCCTTCGTGCGCCGCTGAAGCTCGTCGACCCGGTCTCCGAGCCCCTTGAGAGCCTGGAGGGCGCGGTCGGCGCCGGGCGCGTCGGCGAGCCGCTGGATCGCCTCCTCGCTGATGTCGGCCAGCCGGCCCAGCAGATCCTGTCTCCGTTCAGCCATTGCTCCTCCTCGGTGAGTCGGCCTCGACGATATCGAGTGCATCCGCGAGCGCGCGCAGAGTCGCCCCCGCGGCCGCCTCGATCACGAGCTGGGCGCGGGAGTCCCACGGCGTCCCGCCCCGGTTGACGATCGCGAGTGCGCCACCTGACGCGAGCGTCTCGCCCGGCAGCGCCGCAACCGGATGCACCTCGAGCGACGAGCCGACGACGAAGAGGAGCCGGGCCTCCGCCGCCAACCGCTGCGCTCGCTCGATCGCCGCCGCAGGCAGGAGCTCGCCGAACATCACGACGCCCGGCTTCAGGATCTCGCCGCACTCCGGGCACGGCGGCAGCGGCAGCGCCGCGACCGCATCGTCCATAGGGACACACACACCGCAGTGGATGCACTCGGCTTCACGCAACGAGCCGTGCACCTCGACGACCTCGCGTGAGCCGGCGCGCTGGTGCAGGCCGTCGACGTTCTGGGTCACGACCCCGCGAATCCAGCCGCGCTCCTCGAGCCCGGCGAGCGCGCGGTGCCCGTCGTTGGGCTCCGCGTCGGCGAGCGCCGCGAGCCGGAGCACGTAGAACTCCCAGACGCGGGCGGGATCACGCCGGAGCGCCTCGACGTGCGCGAGCTCCAGCGGGTCGAACCTCTCCCAGAGGCCGCCCGCGGAGCGGAAGTCCGGGATCCCCGATTCGGTGCTGATGCCGGCCCCGGTGAGGACGACGCACGGCTGCCGCTCCCGGATCAGCGACGCGAGCTGCGCGCCGGCGTCGCTCAACGGCCGGCCGACCTCCTGCGAGCTCCGGATGGGTTCCGCCGTGACACGATCATGATGAGCCTGCACGCAGCAGAAAGGACACCACACCATCATGGCCGGTCTCGACATGCGGAAATCCGCCACCGGCGTGAGCCGGCAGATCGGGCATCTGGCCGTCTCCCTGGAGGGCTCCTCGCCGATGGCCGGCTACCTCGAGAGCGAGTTGTCCCACCTCCCGGAAGCGACGGGAGCCGAGCGCGGCGAGCTGCGCGTCGTGCTCGGCGGCGTACCTGACCTCGTAGGGGCCGCTCATCTCGAAGAGCACGTCGTCGGGGACGACGGCTTCGTGGTCGAGCGCAGCCTGATCCGCGTCGGGCTGAGCGCAAAGGACGCGTCCCTAATCCGAGTCTCCGCCAGGGAAGCGCCGCGCGCAGCTCTTCGCGATCTCGTCAGCCGTCTCCGCGACATCAACTATCTGCAGGCGGTGGACCGGGCCGCCAAAGACGTGGTGTACGGAGCGCTGATCCCGGCGGTCCAGCTCAGGCAGTTGCCGCTCCGCCAGACCTGGCTGCACGCGAGTGCCGTCGCGCGTGACGGGCGCGCCGTCGTCCTCGCCGCCTGGGGTGGAATCGGGAAGACGTCGTTGATGCTCCAGCTCGCTCACCGCGGGGGATGGCAGTTCCTCGCGGACGATCTGGCAGTGCTGGACGACTCGGGCACGGTCTACCGCTCGCCGTGGCGCATCCAGGTCTACGCGTACAGCCTCGAGGGAGAGGGCGAGCTGCGCCGTCGGGTTCTCGCCGGGAGGGGCCCGGTCGACAGGTTCCAGTGGTACGCGCTGCTGTGGCGGCGAGGCCCGATGCAGGTTCGCCGGAGGATGCACGGCTCGGAGCTGTTCGGAGACTCCGGCGTCGCCGACGCAGCCAGGCTCGGGCAGGCTCTCTTCCTCCGGCGTGTCGGACGGGGCGCATTCGCGGTTCGCACCCTCGAGCCGGACCGCGCCGCTGCCGCTGCCGCCGCGACCCTGGCGTTCGACCTCGACATCCTGCACCGCTGGCAGCTGGCCGCAGGCGCCTCACTGTCGCCCACCTGGCTGCCGAAGCCGGCGGAGACGGCCGAGCAAAGCGAGGAAGTCATCCGTTCGGCACTGGTCGAGTCCGGGGCGGAGTGTCTGCTGGTCGACATCCCGGTGGGAGCCGGGCCGCGCGAGCTCTCGGACTACGTCTCGGCGCTGCTCGGCTGACGAGCGGCGCCAGGCTCCGCCCGGAGATACTGAGCGAAGATGGACGGCTTCACGTTCTCTGTCCCGATCCGCGTCCGCTTCGCCGACACCGACGCCCAGGGCATCGCGCACAACTCCGCCTTCCTCGTGTGGTTCGAGGTTGCGCGCGTCGAGTACCTGCGCGAGTTCGCCGGCGGCTACCAGGCGCTGCGCGACCACGGCGTCGAGGCGATCGTCCTCGAGTCGTTCTGCCGTTACCGGCTGCCCGTGCGGTTCGACGACGAGCTCGTCGTCCACACGCGCTGCGACGGGCTGCGTGGCGCGCGCTTCCGGTACGAGTACGCGATCGTCCGCGGAGACGAGACCGTCGCGGACGGCCGGACCGAGCACGCCTGTGTGGACGCGGTCACGCTGCGTCCCACGCGGGTGCCCGGGTGGCTCGCGGACGCGATCCGCGAGGCCGAGAGCGCCTAGCCCCGCGGCGCGAAGATCTCGCGGGCGATCACGAGCCGCTGGATCTGCGACGTCCCCTCGTAGATCTGGAACAGCTTCGCGTCGCGCATGAGCTTCTCGACCGGGTACTCCTTGATGTAGCCGTAGCCGCCCAGCACCTGGACCGCGTCGGTCGTGACCTTCATCGCCGTGTCCGCCGCGAACCGCTTGGCGAACGAGGAGTAAAGCGTGGCCTCGCGGCCCATCCCGTTGTCGAGCATCCAGGCCGCCTGCCAGCAGAGGAGCCGCGACGCCTGGATCTCCGTCGCCATGTCGGCGATCATGAAGCCGACCGCCTGGTGCATCGCGATCGGGAGATCGAAGGTCACGCGCTCCTTCGCGTACTCGAGCGCGTGCTCGTACGCCGCCTGCGCCACGCCGACCGCGCCGATCGCCGTGCCCGGCCGCGTGAAGTCGAGCGTCGCCATCGCGATCTTGAAGCCGTCGCCCTCCTCAGCGAGCCGGTTCTCGGCCGGCACGCGGACGTTCTGGAGCGCGAACGCGGACGTGTCGGTGGCGCGCTGGCCCATCTTCTCCAGGTGCTTCTCGATCGTGACGCCGGGCGAGCTCATCTCGACGACGAAGGCCGAGATCCCGCGCCGTCCGCCGGCCGGATCCGTCTTCGCGAACACGACCGTCCACTCCGCATGGCCCGCGTTCGTGATGAACGTCTTCGAGCCGTTGAGGACGTAGTCGTCGCCCTCGCGCGCCGCGGTCGTCCGCAGCGCCGCGACGTCGGACCCCGCTCCGGGCTCGGAAAGAGCGAACGAGCAGAGGATCGGCTCCTCGACGAGCGGCGGCAGCCATCGCGCCTTCTGCTCGGCGGAGCCGAAGAGGATGACGGGGCCGGCACCGAGGCCGTTCGCTGTGATCGAGGTGCCGATGCCGGAGCAGCCCCGGTAGAGCTCCTCGCCCACCAGCAGGCCGTCGAACGCCGAGAGGCCGACGCCGCCGTGCTCGGGCGGGACGTGGAGGTTCATCAGGCCGAGCTCGTGCGCCTGCGCGATCAGCTCGGCGGGATGCCGCATGTCGGCGTCGCACTCGGCCTCGCGCGGCCGGATCTCGCGCTCGGCGAAGGTGCGCGCGAGCGCGCGCAGCTCCTTCTGCTCCTCGGTCAGGGCGAAGGAGACACCCGCCGCCGTGCTCTCGTCGATCGCGACCATCGAGTCCTCCAGGCGCCTGATTGACTGGTCAGTCAACGATACTCGCCGAACCGCGAACCGCATAGACCCGTACGATTGACTCGTGGCCACGACTGCGAAGAAGACCGACCTCGACCCACGCGACTTCCTCGCGCTCGACGCCCTCCTCTCAGACGAGGAGCGCGCGATCCGCGACACGGTGCGCCAGTTCGTCACGGAGCAGGTGAAGCCGTACGTCGGCGAATGGTTCGAGCGCGGCGAGCTTCCGGGCGAGCTCATCCCCGAGCTCGCACGGCTCGGCCTGTTCGGGATGCACCTCGAGGGCTACGGGCTGCCCGAGGCGAGCTCCGTGATGTATGGGCTCGTCTGCCAGGAACTCGAAGCCGGCGATGCCGGGATCCGCAGCCTCGTCTCGGTCCAGGGGTCGCTCTCGATGTACGCGATCTGGAAATGGGGCTCCGAGGAGCAGAAGCAGCAGTGGCTCCCGGCGATGCACACCGGCGAGAAGATCGGCTGCTTCGGGCTGACCGAGCCCGACGCCGGCTCCGATCCCGGCTCCATGCGGACGACCGCGAGGCGCGACGGCTCGGACTGGATCCTCAACGGCTCGAAGATGTGGATCACGAACGGCACGATCGCCGACGTCGCCGTCGTCTGGGCACGCACCGAGGACGGCGACATCAACGGCTTCCTCGTCGAGAAGGACATGTCCGGATTCGAGGCGCCGCTCATGCACCACAAGCTCTCGCTCCGCGCGTCCGTCACCTCGGAGCTCGTCCTGCGCGACGTCCGCGTCCCCGAGGAGAACCGCTTCCCCGAGATCTCCTCCCTGCGCGGGCCGCTCTCGTGCCTCAACGAGGCGCGCTTCGGGATCGTCTTCGGCGTCGTCGGTTCGGCCCGCACGTGCCTCGAGACGGCGCTCGACTACGCGAAGGAGCGGATCGTCTTCGGCAAGCCGATCGCCGGCTACCAGCTGACGCAGCAGAAACTCGCCGAGATGGCCCTCGAGGTGAACCGCGGCGCGCTCGTCGCCCTCCACCTCGGCCGCATGAAGGACGAAGGCACGCTCCGGCCGGAACACGTCTCGATGGGGAAGATGGGCAACGTCCGCGGCGCGCTCGACGTCGCCCGCACGGCGCGCTCGATCCTCGGCGGAAACGGGATCACGCTCGAGTATCCGGTGATCCGGCACATGAACAACCTCGAGACGGTGCTCACGTACGAGGGCACCCACGAGGTGCACACGCTCTCGGTCGGCAAGGCGCTGACCGGAGAGAACGCCTTCCGCTAGCCGCGACCGAGACCCGGGCCGTCGGTCCCCGGAAGAGGGCTCTGCGGCAGGCCCTCGCGCGGCTCGCCCTCGTTGTACGCCGACGGCGCGACGTCGTTCGGACCGTCCGGATAGAAGACGCTCGCGAGGCGCTGGATCTGGAGGCGGCCCGGGCCGAGCTCGTACTGGCCGCCGCCGTACAGCCGGATCCCGCGCTCCTCGCACGCCTCGATCGTCTCGAGCAGGCTGCGCACCGTCCCGAAGCGCGAGGGCTTGATGTTGAGCCAGCGCGGCTCGAGCGGCAGGCCGTCGAGGTCGGCGAGCGAGTGGACCGGCGCGTCGAAGCTGAGGCGGTCCTCGGCACCGGCGAGCGCTTCGCGCAGGCCGTCCTCGAGCCACGCGTCCTCGATCACCACGTCGGGCAGCTCCTCGACGACCGCGCGGTAGAGCTCCGGATCGGGCAGGAGATCGACGCTCGTGCCGCGGTAGTACGCCTTCAGGTCGACGACCCGGACACGGTCGAGCTCGCGCAGACCCTGAAGGAGCGGCCGGTCCCAGTCGTTCTCGGCGTCGAGCTTGAACTCGAGCTCCGGCGCGACCTCGAGCCACCGCTCCGGCGCACTGCGCGTCGAGACGACGAACCGGACCGGACGCTCCGGGCGGCCGAAGGCCTCGCCGAGGCCGAGCTCGTTCTGCCGCAGCGCGAGGTCGAACAGCGCGCTCTCGAAGCCCCAGCGGCGGTGATCCTGGCTCGTGTGATCGTCCGGGTCGCCGCTCCAGAGCTCCTGCTCGTCGAGGTGGAGCGAGAGATCCTCGAGACTCCAGGTGCCGGCGAGCATGAGCTCGTCTGGCACGTGGTCGTGGGCGTCGGCCGAGTAGGTGACGTCCTCCCCCTCGCCGGTGACGCCGTCTCCCTCGGCGAGGACGGTCGTCGTCACGCGCGTCCAGCCCGAAGGCGTCTGCGACTCGCGCCGCTGCAACGTGTAGCCGTCGACCCGAATCGACAGTCCCGCCACGGCATCCCAGAGCGACATACTCCGAGCATATGAGGAGGAGCCTCGTCACGAGCGCAGTCGCCGCTCTCGTCCTCGCCGCGCCGGCGACGGCCGGGCTGCCCAGGGCGGGGGCGCTCGTGCCCGGACGCTCGCTCGGCGGCGTCCGGCTCGGCGAGCCTTCGCGAGCCGTCCGGGCTGCGCTGGGCGACTTCTACGGCCGTTGTCGGGGCTGCCGCCGGGCGACGTGGTACTTCACGTACCGCCCGTTCGGGAGGCAGGGGCTCGCGGTCGAGTTCGAGGGCGGCCGGGTGTCGGGCGTGTACACCCTCTGGCGCCCTGCCGGCTGGCACGCGCCGGACGAGCTTCGCTTCGGATCCTCCCCACTCGCGGTGCACACACTCACGCACGCGACGCGCACGGTCGCGTGCGACGGCTACGAGGCGCTCGTGCACGACACCGCCGAAGCGCGCACCGCGTACTACCTCTACGCGGGCCGGCTCTGGGGATTCGGCCTGTTCCGGAGAGGCGCCGCGCCGTGCCGGTGAGCATCGAGCTCGCGGACGTCCGGCGCGCGGCGGAACGGCTCGCCGGCGTCGCTCACCGCACGCCCGTCCTCACGTCCCGCACCCTCGACGAACGGACGGGCGCGCACGTCCACGTGAAGGCGGAGTGCTTCCAGCGCGGCGGCGCCTTCAAGTTCCGCGGGGCGTTCAACAAGATCTCGTCCCTCGACGAGGATGCGCTCCGTCAAGGCGTCCTCGCCTACTCCTCCGGCAACCACGCCCAGGCGGTCGCCATCGCCGCGGCGCTCCTCGGCTCGCAGGCCACGATCGTCATGCCGGAGGACGCCCCCGCCGCGAAGCTCGACGCGACCCGCGGCTACGGCGCCGAAGTCGTCCCGTACGACCGCTGGACGGAGAACCGCGAGGAGATCGGCGCGCGCCTCGCGGAGGAGCGCGGGCTCGAGCTCGTGCGGCCGTACGACGATCCGCTCGTCATGGCGGGCCAGGGGACGGTGGCTCTCGAGCTGCTCGAGGACGTCCCGGCGCTCGACATCCTGCTCGTCCCCGTGAGCGGCGGCGGGCTCATCGCCGGCTGCGCGACGGTCGCGAAGGCGCTGCGGCCCGGAATCCGCGTCGTCGGAGTCGAGCCGGAGGCCGGCGACGACACGCGCCGCTCGCTCGCGGCAGGCGAACGGCGGGCGGTCGAGGTGCCGCCGACGATCGCCGACGGGTTGCAGGCCACCCAGCCAGGCGTCCTGACGTTCGAGGTGAACCGCGAGCGTGTGGACGAGGTCGTGACGGTAAGCGACGACGAGATCGTCGAGGCGATGGCCTTCCTCTTCGACCGGCTGAAGCTCGTCTCCGAGCCGAGCGGCGCGGTCGGTGTCGCAGCGCTGCTGAGCGGAAAGCTCGACGCGCGCGACCGCTCGGTGGGCGTCGTCCTCTCGGGTGGGAACGTCGGGGCCGCGCGATTCGCGGAGCTCGTCTCTACGGCTGCTGCAGGCCGCGCAGGCTGACCTCGAGCAGCGTCCGCTCGGCCGCGGCGACGTCCTCCTCCCCGGACGGGAGCCGATCGAGCACCCACGCCGTGAGCAGCTCGTCGATCGAGCCGTAGACAACGGTCGCCGCGACCCGCGCGTCGATGTCCTGGCGGAACTCGCCGCGCTCGATGCCGCGCGCGATGACCCGGTGGATGGCCTCGATCGGCTGGGCCAGGTCCCCGATCCGGGCCGCGAGCTCCGGGCTGCGGCCGAACTCGCGCACCACGACGCGCACGACGTCCGGCAGGTGGAGCCACGTCCGCAGGACGATCGCGGCGATGTGGCGGAGCTGGTCGGCGGCCGGCTCGTCCGTCTCCTCCACGCTCGCGATGCGCGCGAGCAGGACGCTCCAGTTCTCGTGGAAGACGGCCTCGAGCACCTCGTCCTTCGAGTTGAAGTAGTGGTAGAGGAGCCCGTGGGCGACGCCGGCCTCCTCGGCGATGTCGCCGACGCGGCTCGCGTGGAATCCCTTGCGTGCGAAGACGCGCACGGCGGCGTCGACGATGTGCCGCCGCTTGTCCTCCACCGCTGCCGACCTCGCGCCCAAGCCGGCTGGGAGATTACTCCGGGTTCTTCCCGTCCGTCACGGGCGCAGGCGGCGAGGCGGCGATGTCCTTCACCGCGCCGGCGACCCTGCCGACCGCCTGCTGCAGGTCGCTCGGAATGATCCAGAGCTTGTTCGCCTCGCCCTGCGCGATCTGCGGGAGCACCTGGAGGTACTGGTACGCGAGCAGCTCGGCGTCCGGCTTCCCCTCGTGGATGGCCTCGAAGACCGTCTCGATCGCCTTCGCCTGACCCTCGGCCTGGAGCATCGTGGCCTGCCGTTGCCCCTCGGCGCGCAGGATCGCGGCCTGCTTCTCGCCCTCGGCGGTGAGGATCTGCGACTGCTTCTGACCCTCCGCCTGCAGAATCGTGGCCCGCTTCTCGCGGTCGGCGCGCATCTGCTTCTCCATCGAGTCCTGGATCGAGGCGGGCGGGTCGATGGCCTTCAGCTCGACGCGGTTGACACGGATGCCCCACTTGCCGGTCGCCTCGTCGAGCACGCCGCGCAGCTGTCCGTTGATCTCGTCGCGCGAGGTGAGCGTCTTCTCGAGCGCCATCCCGCCGATCACGTTGCGCAGAGTGGTCACCGTGAGCTGCTCGATCGCCTGGATGTAGTTCGCGATCTCGTACGTCGCCGCCTTCGCGTCGGTGACCTGGAAGTAGATGACGGAGTCGATGTTGACGACGAGGTTGTCCTCGGTGATCACCGGCTGCGGCGGGAACGAGACGACCTGCTCCCTGAGGTCGAGCAGGGGACGGACGCGGTCGACGAACGGGACGACCATGGCGAGTCCCGGGGTGAGCGTGCGCGAGTAGCGGCCGAGGCGCTCGACGACTCCGGCGCGGGCCTGCGGGACGATGCGGATCGTCCGCGCCAGGGTGACGAGGACGATGACTGCGACGATGAGGATGACGATCAGGGCGACCATGCGGGATTCCAGCTCCTATCTGTAGACGAGGGCAGTTGCGCCCTCGATCTGCGCGACCTCGACCTCCGTCCCGACGTCGAACGCCTCGTCGGTGACATACGAGCGAGCACTCCACTCCTCTCCTCCGATCTTGACCCGTCCCCCGCGTCCGTCGACGCGCTGGAGGACGACCGCCTTCGCGCCCTCGAGCGCCGCAGCGCCGGTGCGGATCGCGCGCGGCATCGTGAGGTGCGCGCGGGCGATCGGGCGCAGGAGGCCGACCGCGGCGAACGATCCGACGCCGAAGACGACGATCTGCAGCCAGACGGCGCCGCCCACCGCTGCGATCACCGTGGCCGCGAGTGCGGCGACGGCGATCGGGCCGAGGAAGAAGAGCCCCGGGGTGAACGCCTCGCCGACCGCGAGGAGAACGGCGACGATGGCCCAGGCGACCCACGAGGGCATGACAAAAGACTACGCCTCCGGGTCGTCGGCGCGGCGTATCCTGATCCGCATCATGAAGCGGGCGTCCCTCGTCGCGCTGGTGGTCGGGCTCGCCCCGCTCGTCTTCTTCACCGGCGGCGCCGCGGGATCGAGCTCACAGCCGCGCGTGCTCGCGATCACGTTCGGGCCCGATCTCGAGATCAACCCGGTGACGCAGGACTACCTCACGAGCAAGCTGTCGCACGCGGCGAGCGCCGGCTACGACGCCGCGGTGATCCTCCTCGACACGCCCGGCGGCCTCTCGAGCTCGATGAAGACGATCTACCAGGCGGAGCTGAAGGCGAAGCTGCCCGTGATCGTCTACGTGTCGCCGGAAGGATCGCGCGCCGCGTCGGCCGGGGTCTGGGTCTCGCAGGCGGCCGACGTACTCGCGATGTCCCCGACCTCCAACATCGGCTCCTCGACGCCGATCGACTCGAGCGGTCAGAACCTCGGCTCCGACCTGCGGCGCAAGGTGATCAACGACTCGGTCGCGTCGCTGACGGCGCTCGCGGCGGCGCATCACCGCAACACGAAATGGCCCGAACGAGCCGTCCGCGTCGCGTCGAACCTGACCGCGCAGGAGGCGCTGCGGATGCACGTCGTCGACTTCATCGCGCCGACGCTGCCCGCCCTGCTGAAGAAGCTCGACGGCTACCGGACGAAGGACGCGCAGCGGCCCTTCACGCTGCACCTGGGGGGAGCGCAGATCGTGACGGTCAAGCCGGGCTTCGTCACGCGCTTCCTCAACACGATCATCGACCCGAACCTGATCAGCCTCCTCTTCCTGCTCGGGATCATCGGGCTGATCTTCGAGGTGCTCCATCCGGGCATCGTCCTGCCCGGGGCGCTCGGCGCCGTCAGCCTCGTGATGGCGCTGTACGGCTTCTCGGTGCTCACGCCGAGCTGGGGAGGGCTCGCGCTCATGCTGCTCGGCGTCGTGCTGCTGATCCTCGACCTGCACGCGCCGACGCACGGCGTGCTCACGGTCGCCGGGCTCATATCGCTCGGGTTCGGCCTCGCGCTGCTGTTCCAGAACGAACCCGCGGGCTACCGCGTCAACGAGTGGCTCGTCGTGGGGGTGGGTGCCGCGATCGGCGCCTTCTGGGTCTTTGCGACAGGGAAGGCGCTCGCGGCTCGCGGACTTCCCGTGGAGACCGGGATCCAGACCATGATCGGGCGGCGGGCGCAGGTGCGCGGACCCGGGCTCGTCTTCGTGGACGGCGCCCTCTGGCAGGCGCACGCGGCCGACGACTCGGCGCTCGTTCCCGGCGAGGAGGTCGAGGTGGCCGCGGTGGACGGCCTCCAGCTCACGGTGCGCAGGTAGCGATAGGATCACCGTCGTGCTCGGCTTCGTACGGGTCTTGAGGGAATACGAGCGGGCCGTCTTCTTCCGCTGGGGCCGGCTGCTCGATCCGCCGCGCGGTCCGGGTCTCGTCTGGAAGATCCCGATCGTCGACCAGCTCGTGAAGGTCGACCTGCGGACGATCACGCTCAACATCCCGCCGCAGGAGGTCATCACCAAGGACAACGTGCCGGTGCGGGTGAACGCGGTCGCGTACTTCAAGATCGTCGATCCGAAGAGCGCGATCGTCCAGGTCGAGAACTACATGGTCGCGACCTCCCAGATCGCGCAGACGACGCTGCGGTCGGTGCTCGGCCAGCACTCCCTCGACGAGCTGCTCTCGGAGCGGGAGAAGATCAACGAGATCCTGCAGGGGATCATCGACGAGGCGACCGGTCCGTGGGGAATCAAGGTCTCGATCGTCGAGGTCAAGGACGTCGAGATCCCGAGCGGCATGCAGCGCGCCATGGCGCGCCAGGCGGAGGCCGAGCGCGAGCGGCGCGCGAAGATCATCAACGCCGAGGGCGAGTTCCAGGCGGCGGAGAAGCTCAAGGACGCGGCGGTCGTGATCGAGGAGCACCCGATCGCGCTGCAGCTGCGCTACCTGCAGACACTCCTCGAACTGGGCGCCGGCAACACGTCGACGATCATCTTCCCGGCGCCGATCGACCTCATCCGGCCCTTCCTCGAGCGGGCCGACAAGAGCTAGCGCCCGAGCAGCGGCGGGAGCTCGTTCAGCGTCGCGACCCGCGGCTCGAAGTCCGGGTGGAGCCCCTCGCGGTCGAGGAGGATCGCGCGCATCCCGAGCGCGAGCGCACCCTCGACGTCGTCGGCGATCGTGTCGCCGACCATCACGGCCTCCGCCGGCTCCACCTCGAGCAGATCGAGAACGGCGCGGAAGATCGACGCGTGCGGCTTCGTCCGGCCGTGGTGGAAGGAGCTGATCCCGGCGTCGACGTCGAGATCGTGGTGGCGGGCGAACTCGCTCACGTCGCGCGAGGAGTTCGAGACGAGGCCGATCCGAAGACCGGCGGCCCGGAGCGCGGCGAGGACGTCCGGCACGTCGTCGTAGAGCTCGAAGTTCTCGTGCCGCTCCCAGCCGCGCGTGATCTCGACGGCGCAGTCGTAGGCCGGGTCGGCGTCTCCGCCCATGCCGCGGACAATCCGCTCGGTGAAGCGGAACCAGATCTCGTCGTCGTGCTCGAGCTCCGGATGGCGGCGGAGGTCGACGAGCGCCGCATCACGTGCCGCTTCGTAGCGAGCCGCCTCGAGCCTGAGGCCGTGGCGCTCGCCCGCACGGACGTAGCCCTCCGGCCCGAGCTCCGGCCCCGGCCGCGCGAGCGTGAAGTCCACGTCGAAGAGGACGGCCTTGAGCTCCCCCATCGCCCGCTACCCTATGGCGCGGTCTCGGGGTGTGGCGCAGCCTGGTAGCGCGCTCCGTTCGGGTCGGAGAGGTCCCCAGTTCGAATCTGGGCACCCCGATTTCCTCTCACTCTCGGCCCGACCCGAGCCGGGCGAGTGGACGCTCGCCCAGGCGTCATCGCCTAAGGCGCGCGGCTACGGCGACCGATCAGTTGCACATCGACGGTCGCAGATGGCATCCAGTGTTAGGGCTTCGAGTCGCGTTGGCGACCCTTTGCCTGTGCTCTGTCGCCTTCTTCTTCGGCCTGGAGACGTGCCGCGCAGAAAACCAGCCGCACCATCCGGCGGCCTGCACCCCAAGCGACCACCATCCCGGCGCGTTCCTGTTCGTTGCCGCCTTCGTGAGTCTCGCGATCTTTCTCTTCGGCCTGACATCCGTCCCTCCGAGGATCCTCAAAGCGCTCGGCGGCTTGGCCGCCGCCTGCTACGTCGGCTGGTTAATAGCCGTCGCGTGGACATAGCGCGCGCTCCCTCTCCGCTCAGGGGTCATTCCCGAACACTGGCCACCCCGGGCTTCGATGAAGTTCCGAGCAGCATCGCTCACGTCGATCTCCACGAAGCCGATGATGCCGCAACTCAGGGGTCATTCCGGAACACCGGCTGAGGCCACTCACTCGCTCAGGCGAGCCAGATCACCCGTGCGAGTGAGCACGAGGGTGACTTCGCCACCGATGACTTCTGGCCATGCTCTGGATCCGCGCCCACGTTGCGGCCGTCGGGATCGTCGCGCTAGCCCTTCTCCTCGTGGCGGGTGTGTTCACACTCGCCCGCCGCAAGCCACACCAGTCCACGCTGCCGCCGCGACCGCACACGCCCCTGCCGTACGCGAAGGCCAGCTACTCGGCCGGGGATGCGGAGCGCGCGTTCCGCGTCGTCGATATCAAGCTTGTCCGACATGCCCGCGAACCCGTATCCGTTGGCAATCCTCCGATCATCGACCTGAGCAACAGCGGGAACATCGTGGAGGTGGACGTCTTCGGAGATCCGCAGCGCGTGGCAGCGTCCGGATTCAGCGATTACTTCATCGTCTCGCACGGTCATTGGCTGAAAGCCCCCAGGACGTGCGCGCGCGGCGCGACGACTGCCGAGCGCTGGAGCGGCAACATCCGAGCCATCGTCGACTGCAAGGCGGCCGGTGCTTCTGCCCCGGCATGGGTTGCTCGCGTCGACCGGGCGCTCGCGAAGCTTTCCGGAGCCCGATAAGCGCTACGGGCGGGTCTCTCCGTCAGCGACGCGTGGTCGCCGCGCTCCACGTGTTCACGGTTATCGCGTCTGGCCCGCCCTTCGGCGACTTGATCGATCGGAGGGAGAACGAGGCCGTCCTCGACCCCGGCCTGATGCACGTGACGATGTAGCTGCCAGTCCCGAGCATGCGTTGCGGCATCGGGCGCAGGCATTGCAGCGGCCCCCGGCCCGTTCGCGCCAGAAGCCACCCGCGAAAGGTCGGAGTCATGTCGCGCGGGAGTGAACCCTTCCCCGTGGTCGTGCAGAGCGCGATGCCGCCGAGGTTCGTCCACGAGACCGTGCAGGGCGTATGCGCGAAGTCCAGGCGAACCTGCTGGGTCGCGGGGAGGATTCCCACGGGACCAGTGCTCGGCACGGCAGGCCCGCGACGCGGCGCGTGCGACGCCGTCACGAGAACGGCGCTCAATCCCCCGGCGAGCGCAAGGGTTGTGACCGCGCGTCTGATACCCGGATCCTGCGAGTCGCAGCGCGGTTCGTCAACTAGGCGTCACGGGCCGGTCGGCTCGATGAGCTTCCAGTGTCCCTCGGAGACGGCCTCGACCGTGCCGTCGATCACTTTGAGCGCGCTTTCGTCGTCGAGCGCGTACGTCGGGGCGGGAATCCCGGCGGCCCACTTCTCGACCTCGGGGAGAGTCGAGTCGTCGAAGCCCTCGCGATCCAGGTGCACGCGCAGCGCGAAGTCGACCAGTCCCAGCGCGCGCTCGGCTCCCTCCGCCATGTCGCTGCCCTCGGGCACGAACTGGAGGTCGAACTCCGCGTCGCAGTTGTACGGCGTCACGACGATGCTCCCGGCGCTCATCCCCACGTAGACCGTCTCGCTCAGCGACGGCAGGAGGTCGGCAAGTCCGGACCGCCGCATCCAGTGATGCAGGTACAGGACATCGCCGCCCCAGACCAGCAGGGCGTCGGTCTCACGGAGCAGCGGGACCCAGCTCTCCCGCTGGATGCTCGGCAGCGCCGTGAGCTCGAGTACCCCCAGCGACTTCCAGCCCAGCTCGCACATGCGACTCGAGGCGTTGCCGCTGATCGCGCTCCATGCCATGCCCGGCCCTTGGGGAAACGGGTAGACCGCCGTCGGGACGAACAGGGCACTGGACTCGGCTACCGGCTTGCCCAGCAGCTCGACGAGCGCGTCGTGGATGCTCTGGTTGGCGATGCCGCCGGAAGTGAGCAGAAACTTCATGCGTACTCCTTCACTCGCGTTTCAGACGTAGGTCTCGCGGAGCCAGCGGAGACGCTCGGCGAGCAGCGGCTCGAGCTCGGGCCGCCGCGGCAGCGCGACCGTGAACGACGCGTAGATCCAGGCGGCGTAGACCGGGAGGCACTCCTCGAGCAGATCCGCGTCGTGGTCGCCGTAGGCCTCCAGCGCGATTCGGGACGCGTCGTCCTCCCGCACCCGCGCGGACAGGGCCAGCGCCGCCAGGTCGAACTCACGCGGGCCGCGGCACGCCGTCTCGAAGTCGTGCCAGAGCGGCCCCGGCAGGCAGTTGGCGAGGTGCGCGTCGCCGTGGAGCGCCTGCGCCGGGCCAACCGGCTGCCGGGAGCCGAGCTCGCGGAGGAGCTCGACGTCGGCGGAGGGCTCGAGGCGGTCGGTGATCCCGACGAGATCGCCGGTGTGTAGCGCAGGCAGCTCGCCCTCGTAGTCGGCCAGCGCCTCGTGGATGCCGCGGAGCGCCTCGCCGGCGGCGATCGGCTCCACCTCGCGGCGCGGCCTGACGTACTGCCAGAACGCGACGACGTGGCCGCCGTGCCGGTGCGGGCCGGGATCGAGCAGATCCGACGGAGGCACGACCGCTGCTCCCGCGCGCGCAGCGTGCGACGCGACGCTCAGCTCGCGGATGACGTCGTCCTCGTGCGGTCCCTCCGGATGCGGACGCCCGCTCGAGACGCGAGCGACGAGCGGGAGCGGCCTCAGGTGGACGAGGACGTGCCACGCGTCGCGCAGCACGATCGGATCGTCGCTGTGCAAGCCATGCTCGGCCGCGACCGCGACGGCGGCCTGAACCGCGCTCTCGCTCATCCGAACCCGTAGGTGGCGGGGAAGCGCCGGGCGAGCAGCCGGACGAGGAGCCCCACCGGCAGGCCGACGACGTTGAGGTAGTCGCCCTCGATCCGCTCGACCAGCGCGGCTCCCTCGCCCTGGATCGCGTAGCCGCCCGCGCGTCCCTCCCACTCGCCGCTCGCGACGTACCGGCCGATGTCGCGCGGCGTCAGCTCGCGAAACGAGACAAGCGTCACCTCACGGTGAACCTCCTCCCATGCGGGCGTGATCAGCGCGAGGCCGGAGACGACCTCGTGCGTCCGGCCCGCCAGGCTCTCGAGCATCTCCTCGGCCTCCTCCGGACCGGCGGGCTTGCCGTAGACGCGCCCGTTGCAGACGACCTCCGTGTCGCAGCCGAGCACCGGCCGCCCGTCCGCCTCGGCGAGCACCGAGCGAGCCTTGCCGGCGGCATGCGCGACCGGATCCTCCTCGGTCTCCTCGTAGTGCGGCACAACGACGTCGAACGGGACGCGAAGCTGCTCGAGGATCTCGCGCCGCCGCGGCGACGTCGAGGCTAGGAGGAGCGGGGCCGCAGGCGGGCTCGCCATATCTCCTCCGCGGGCCACTTGCGCGCCCAGTCCGCGGACGGTTCCTTGTAGTACTCGTGCGACGCTGCGTCGTCCGGCGCGTACAGCTCGCGGAAGTCGAGGAGCTCGAATCCGTTCTCGCGCAGGATCGCGAGCATCTCGCCTGCCGGCGGATGGAACTCGGTGCCGGCGTCGTCGCCGTCCTCCCAGTCGATCCGGTAGAGCCCCCTTTGCGGCATGAGGAGCCGGTCGGTCGCCGGTCCCTCGTCGGGAACGCAGAGGATGCGAAGCGTCGAGCCGCGGAGAAACTGCAAGATGCCTCCGGGCCGGAGCAGCCGCGCCGCCTCCGCGATCCACAGCTTCGGATCGCACCAGATCGAGGCGCCGTATTCCGAGAAGACGACGTCGAAGCTCCCGTCCGGCAGCGGAACCGACTCGGCGTTGGCCTCGATCAGCTCGAGACCGAGCCCGAACTCCTCGTCCATCCGCCTCGCCGTCTCCAGCTGCGCGGGCGTCACGTCGACGCCGACCACGCGGCGGGCTCCTGCCCGCTTCAGCCAGGCGCCGAAGTACGCCGTGCCACAGCCGAGCTCGATCACGTCCTTGCCGACGACGTCCGGAAACACGTGCAGCTCGGTCTCCGGGATGTGCCACTGGCCCCAGCTGATCTCCCGCGACCACGCCTCGCGGGCAGCCCGGTCGGTGTACTCCGCGTTCGCCTTCGTCCAGCTCGCCCGGTTGAGCGCGACGTAGTCGGGCTCAACCACCGAACCAGAGCGCGATCTCGCGCTCGGCCGACCCGGGCGAGTCGGAGCCGTGCACGAGGTTGTCGGGCATCGAGGAGGCGAGATCGCCGCGGATCGTGCCCGGCGCGGCGTTCGCGGGATCGGTCGCGCCGATCGTCGTCCGCAGCGTCGCGATCGCGCCTTCGCCCTCGACGACGAGCGCCCAGGTCGGCCCGGAGGTGATGAAGGCGACGAGCTCGCCGAAGAACGGCTTCTCGCGGTGCTCGGCGTAGTGCTCCTCACCGAGCTCGCGACTTGCGGTGACGAGCTTCCCCTCGCGGATCTCGAACCCGCGCGCCTCGATGCGCCCGAGGATCTCGCCCGCGAGGCGTCGCTGCACCGCGTCCGGCTTGATCAGGATCAGGCTGCGCTCGACGGCCACGTCAGCGCCTGCTCGCGCGGCGTGCGCGGCGGGTCCCGAGCGCGGGCGGCGTTCCCGGGACCGCGGGCTCGATCGGCGTCTCGCAGTACGGACACACCTGCCAGATCGGCTCGAGCGGCGCACCGCAACTCACGCAGGCCTGCTTGAGCTTCGTCGTGCAGACAGGACAGACCAGGTAGCCCGCGTCGACCTCGGCGTGACAGACCGGGCAACGGATGTCGACCGCGGATATGCGCTCCTCGATCGCCTTGATCTCGAGCTCCCGCTCGCGCACGTCCTCGAGGTACTCCGGCGGGCGGAACAACATGTAGATGAACGGCCCGACGAACGGGAGGACGAGCGCCACGAGGGTCGACAGGCCGACCAGCAGCGGATCTTCGATCCGGCGCCGCGCGTCCTTGTACGTCCAGTAGCCGAGCGAGAGCCAGAGCACGAAGGCGAAGAACGCCAGCCCGTTGAGGATCGCATGCGAGGTGCCCGAGCTGATGAAGCTGGCCAGCGTCATAGCAGCATCCTGCCGATCAACCAGCCGACTGCAAAGGCCGAACCGACCGCGCAGAGCAGGACGCACGCCGCCAGGGCGAACATCGAGAGCTTCTCCTGCCGGCTCGCTGGGGGGTTATAGGTCGCGGTGCTCGCCACTGAGCTCCGCCAGAAGGTACAGGGAGCCGGTGACGAGCAGCGCACCTCCCCCGCCGGCGAGCGCCAGCGCGCGGGCTCGAGCCGCTACCGGCTCCGGCACCGCCTCCGCATGCTCGAAGTGCGCGGAGGCGAGCGCCGCCAGCTCGTCCGCGGGTAGCGCGCGACCGTTCCTGCTCTCCGTCGCGACGAGCGTCGGCCCGAGCACCGAGAGCGCCTCGAGCATCATCCCGGGCCGCTTGTCCCGCAGGATCGAGCACACGACCGTCCACCCGCCGGACGGCGGCGCCGGGAGCCGCGGCAGCAGCCAGCCGAGCCCGGCGAGGTTGTGCGCCCCGTCCCAGACCTCGAGGGGGCTCTCGCCGCGCCGCTCGAGACGCCCCGCGAGGGCGACGCCGTCGGCGGCGTGCGGGTCGACCGCGCGGCCGAGGAACGTCTCCGCAGCCGCCACCGCGAGCGCAAGGTTGCTGCGGCCGGTGACGACGATCGCCGCGGCGCCGTTCTCCTCCGCGAGTCCGCGCCACTCCGGCTCCCCCAGGACGACGGTGCAGCCCGGCTGCACGACGGCGAGCTTCTCGGCGGCGATCGCCTCGCGCGTGTCGCCGAGCACGTCCGTGTGGTCGAGCGCGACGCTCGTGAGAACGACGACGCGCGTGCGGAGGACGTTCGTCGCATCGTGTCGGCCGCCGAGGCCGGCCTCGACCACCGCGACGTCGACCCCGGCTTCGGCGAACGCGAGGAGCGCCGCCGCCGTGAGCACCTCGAACTGCGTCGCGCCGAGCTGCTCCGCCGACGGTCGCACGCCGCCGACCACCGCCTCGAAGGCCGCCTCCTCGCCGGCGACGCGGATGCGCTCGCTCCAGCCGCGCACGTGCGGAGACAGATAGGCGCCGACCGAGAGCCCGGCGTCGGCGAGGAGCGTCTCCGTGAGCCGGGTCGTCGTCGACTTGCCGTTCGTGCCGACGACGTGGATCGCCGGGAACCGCTCCTGCGGGTCGCCGAGCTCGCGCAACAGCGCGAGCATCCGCCCGGTGCCGAAGCCGTCGGCCGGCCACGGCGAGAGGGACTCAACCCAGCGCGTCGCGCTCGGCAAGGTATTGGGCGAGCTTCTCGCGCTCGGCTTCGACCGCCTCGGGGGCGGCGTTCGCGACGAACTTCTCGTTCGCCAGCATCTTCTCCGCCCGGGCGATCTCCTTCTGGACGCGGCTGCGCTCGGCCTCGACGTCGCCGGCGCCGTCCTCGCCGGTTCGGACGACCGCCGCGAAGATCCGCTCCGCGTCGCCGGCGAGCTTGATCCGAACCCCGCTCCGCCGGTAGATGCGCGCCGCCGTCTGCGCCTCCTCGAGTGGCCTGAAGTCGTCGTCATGCACCTCTGGCCCGAGCCACGGCGCCACGATCAGCCGGGTCTCGCGCGCCGGCAGGTTCGTCCAGATCTCCTCCGTGACGTGCGGCATCACGGGATGGAGGAGCTTGAGCAGCCGCTCGAGCGCCGCGAACGCCGTCGCGCGCACGCCCTCCTCCTCGAGCCGCGGCTTGATCGACTCGAGGTACCAGTCGCAGAAGTCGTCGAAGATGAGGTGGTAGAGACGGTCGACGGCATGCGCGAAGTCGTAGGCGGCGAAGTCGGACTCGATCTCGGCGCGGGCGGCGTCGATGCGGGCGAGGATCCAGCGCTCCTCGACCGACGACGGCCGGGTCTCCGGCTCGACGACACCCGACAGGAGCAGAAGCCGGCTCGCGTTCCAGAGCTTGTTCGCGAGCTTGCGTCCTTCCTCGATCTGCTGCGCGTTGAAGCGGACGTCCTGTGTCGAGGACATCTTCAGCAGCCCGTAGCGCGTCGCGTCGGCGCCGTGCTCCGCGATGAGCTCGAGCGGGTCGATGCCCGTGCCGAGCGACTTCGACATCCGCCGCCCGTCGACGGCAAGCAGCGTCGAGTGGATGATCACGTCGCGGAACGGCACCCCGCCGAGGAGCTCGAGGCCGGAGAAGATCATCCGGTTCTCCCAGAGGCGGATGATCTCGCGCGCGGTCGTCTGCAGATCGCCGGGATAGAACGCGGCAAGGTCGGGGGTCTCGTCAGGCCAGCCGAGAGTGGCGAACGGCCAGAGTGCCGCCGAGAACCAGGTGTCGAGCACGTCCGTCTCCCGGCGTAGCTCCGCCGAGCCGCACTCGGCGCACGCGCCGGGCTCGGTCTCGGCGACGGTGAGATGGCCGTCCGGGCAGTACCAGACGGGAAGCTGGTGTCCCCACCAGATCTGGCGGGAGATGTTCCAGTCGGGCGCGTCCTCGAGCGACGAGATCGCGAAGCGGTGCTGGGACTCCGGGTGGAAGACGACGCGCCGCTCGCGAAGCGCGGCGAGTGCCGGCTGCTTGAGCTCCTCCATGCTGCACCACCACTGCAGCGAGATGAGAGGCTCGATGCGGCTGTGACAGCGCTCGCAGGTGGGCACCGAGTGGCGGTAGTGCTCGCGCTTCTCCAGCAGGTCGTGCTCGCGCGCCCAGTCGAGGATCCGTTGAGCCGCCTCGTCCTGCGTCAGCCCCGCGAGCTCGCCCGCGGCGTCGTTCATCAACCCGTCCGGGCCGATCACCGTCAGCTCGAGCAGGTCGTGATCGCGGCCGATCTCGAAGTCGAGCGGGTCGTGCCCGGGCGTCACCTTGAGGGCGCCGGTGCCGAAATCGCGCTCGACGCGCTCGTCCGCGATCACGGGCACACGCCGCTCGACGAACGGGACGACGACCTCCTTGCCGACGAGGTCGCGGTAGCGATCGTCGTCCGGGTGCACCGCGACGGCGACGTCCGCGAGGATCGTGGCGGGACGAACGGTCGCGATCGCGATGTGGCCGGAACCGTCCGCGAGCGGGTAGCGGATCGTCGTCAGCGTGTCGTCGACGTCGACGTCCTCGAGCTCGAGGTCGGAAAGCGAAGTCTCGTGATACGGGCACCAGTTGATGATCCGGTTGGCGCGGTAGATCCAGCCGCGCTCGTAGAGGTGGACGAACCAGCGCATGACCGCGCGGACGTACGCGTCGTCCATCGTGAAGCGGATCCGCCGGTAGTCCATCGAGGCGCCCATCCGCCGGAACTGGTGGACGATGTTGCCGCCGTACTCGTGCAGCCACTCCCACACGCGGGCGACGAAGGCATCGCGCCCGAGCTCGCGCCGGCTCGAGCCCTGGCTCTCGAGGAACTTCTCGACGGCGTTCTGCGTCGAGATCCCCGCGTGGTCGTAGCCCGCCTGGACGAGGACGTTGAGCCCTTGCATCCGCTTCCAGCGCGCCAGCGCGTCGCCGAGCGAGAGCTGCAGCGCGTGGCCGAGGTGGAGATTGCCGGTGACGTTCGGCGGCGGGAAGGCGTAGACCCAGCTCTCGCGGCTCGCGTCGGGATCGGCCGCGTAGAGACCCTCCTCCTCCCAGGTCTGCTGCCAGCGCTCCTCGACGCCCTGCGGCTTGTAAAGCGTGTCCATCGGGCGGATGTCGTCAGGCAGCGACTATGAGCGGAGCTTAGCCGTCTCGCGCTTCGGCTGCGGCCAGGAGCCGCCGACCTGCTCGAGGATCGCCTCGAGGAGCTCGAACGAGGACAGGACGTGATCGCGTGCGAGTGCCCGCGCACCCGCCCGGCTTCCCGCGGTGAGCGCCTGCCGGATCGCGCGGTGCTGCTCGGCGTTCTTCGCGTAGAGGCCGTCGATCGAGTGGTCGCCGGGCGCCCAGACGGCGGGGCCGGAGAACGACCTGCGCGCGCTCTTCGCGAGCTGCTCGACGAGCGGCAGGCCGGCGACGCGGTAGATGACGTCGTGGAAGGCGTGGTTCGCGCGCACCCACTCGCCCATGATCGAGCGGCGCGCCTCGCCGGGCTCACGCGCGCGGAGGTCCTTGGAGATCCCGGCGAAATGCTGCTCGGCCTCCTCGAGCTCCACGAGATCCTCGGACGTGATGTTGGCGGCGGCGACCTCGGTCGCGAGCGCCTCGAGCTCCGCGCGGACCATGAACGCCTCGTGCAACTCCTCCCGCGAGATCGTGCGGACGCGGACGCCGCGGTTCGGGACGAAGGAGACGAGCCCGAGCGCTGCGAGCCGCCGGAGCGCCTCGCGGATCGGCGT
>Ga0308175_100000228_pt1 | contig 43846 bp, 50 predicted proteins | sample PhyCR1_3_FD_203893 | JGI IMG/M metagenome (GOLD analysis project Ga0308175, IMG submission 203893) | Soil microbial communities from UC Gill Tract Community Farm, Albany, California, United States - DLSLS.C.R1 | ecosystem: Environmental > Terrestrial > Soil > Agricultural land | place: USA...
GGTCCTTCGCCAGCCCGCGCTCGAGCACGCCGTCGACGGCCGCGGGCAGGCCCGCCGCCCGCGCGGCCGGCGGCACCGGCGACTCGATGTGCTGGCGCGCCTGTGCGGCGGGCAGCTCGCCGTCGAACGGCTTGCGCCCCGCCAGTAGCTCGTAGGCCACGACGGCGAGCGCGTAGCGGTCGCTCGCATCCGTCGCCGGCTTGCCGAGCGCCTGCTCGGGCGAGAGGTAGGCGGCCGTGCCGAGCACCTGGCCGGTCTGGGTCAGCGCGCTGTCCGTGGCGATCCGGGCGATGCCGAAGTCGGCGACGGCGACGCGCCCGGCGTTGTCCAGCAGCAGGTTCCCGGGCTTGACGTCACGGTGCACGATGTCGCGGCTGTGCGCGTAGTCAAGCGCGCTCGCGGCGCCCTCGAGCCAGCGCATCGCGGCGGCGCGCGGAACTGGCGTGGGCCGTCGCAGCCGGTCGGCGACCGTCCCGCCGGCGCAGTGCTCCATCACGATGAACGCGTGATCCTCGTACTCGCCGACGTCGTAGATCGTGACCACATTGGGGTGGTCGGAGACGCGCGCCGCCGCGCGCGCCTCGCGCTTGAAGCGCCGCGTCGCCGACGCGTCGGCCGCGAATCCGGGGGCGAGGACCTTGACGGCCACCAGCCGGCCGAGCAGCTCGTCCTCGGCCGCCCAGACCGAGGCCATGCCGCCGTTGGCGATGTGCCGCACGACCCGATAGCGATCGGGCAGCGCGACACGTCCCTGCGTAACGGGCGGCATGCTCTGGCGCGTACCCGGCCCATCTGACCGCTACACTTCGCCGCCGCATGGCCAAGGTCTGTAACAGCTGCGGCAAGGGCCCCGCCTTCGGGCAGAGCCGGAGCCACTCGATGCGCGCCACCAAGCGCCGGTTCGAGCCGAACCTGCAGAAGGTGCGCGCAATCGTCGACGGGGCGCCCCGGCGCGTCTACGTCTGCACGCGCTGCCTCAAGGCCGGCAAGGTCCAGAAGGCCGTCTGATCCGGCGGTAGGCTCGGTCCGCGTGTCGGCCGATCCCAGTCTCGTCCGCTTCCGTGTCGCCGTCGAAGGTGCCCTCGCGCACCTCGAGTCGCGCCGTGAGGAGATCAACGACCTCAACGTCTTCCCGGTCGCCGACGGCGACACCGGCGACAACATGGCGCTCACGCTGCGCGCCGTGCTCGAGGAGCTCGACCGGCTCGCCGACGGCGGCGACCGCACGATCGACGAGATCGGCCGCGAGGAGATCGTCGAGTCGGTCGCCCGCGCCGCGCTGCTCGGCGCGCGCGGCAACAGCGGGGTCATCCTCAGCCAGCTGATCCGCGGCGCGGCCGAGGAGCTGATCTCGCGTCCCGGCGAGCTCGTCGACCCGATGCTGATCTCCGCGGCGATGGCGCGCGCGGCGCAGCGCGCGTACGACTCGGTGCGCGAGCCCGCGGAGGGCACGATGCTCACGGTCATGCGCGAGATGGCCGGCTGCGCGGCGACCGAGCTCGCCCACATGCCGAACAACCGCCTCGGCCCGGACGCCGAGCCCGAGCTTCAGAACAAGGTCATCGCGGACATCCTCGAGCGCGCGATCGCGGCCGGCGAGGCGAGCGTCAAGCGCGGGCCCGAGCTGCTGTCGGTCCTGCGCGACGCCGGCGTCGTCGATGCCGGCGGCTATGGCGTGACGATCATCTTCGCCGGCGTGGTGGCGGCGCTACGCGGCACCGAGGCGCCGGAGCTCGAGCACCACGCGCCGCCCGCGCGCGTGACGCACCCCCAGCACGAGTCCTCCACCTATCGCTACTGCACGAACTTCGCGGTCACGGGCCAATCGCTGGACGCACATGCGTTCATCGAGCCGCTCGAGGCCATCGGCGACAGCGTGCTGGTCGTCGGCGACGCCGCCACGCTCAAGATCCATGTCCACACCGACGAGCCGGAGGCGGCGTCCGCCGTCTTCGCCGGCGCCGGCGAGGTCTCGCACCTCGACGTCGCCGACATGCACGCCCAGGTCGAGGAGCGCGCCGAGCGCCTGTCGTCCAACGGCCACGGGGCGGCCACGCGGATCGCCGCCCGCTGCGGCGCGGTCGCCGTCTGCGCCGGGCCCGGCATGGCCGCGCTGTTCGAGGGTCTCGGCGTACACGCGCTGGACGGCGGCGCCACGCTCAACCCGTCGACCTACGAACTGCTCGCCGGCATCCACGAGGTGCCCGCCGAGGAGGTCGTCGTCCTGCCCAACTCGCCGAACGTCTTCATGGCCGCCGAGCGCGCCGCCGAGCTGTCTGACAAGCAGGTGTGCGTCGTGCCCACGCGCAACCAGCAGGCGGGCCTCGCGGCCGCGATCGCGCTGCTGCCCGATGCCGGAGCGCACGACAGCGCCGCGGCGATGCGCTCGGCGCTCGAGCACGTGCGCACCGGCGGCGTGGCCCCGGCTGCGCGCGAGGACCCGGGCGGCCGCTTCGGCATCGGGGACGCCGTCGGCTACGTCGGCGACAAGCTGGTCTCGTGGGGCGATCCGTCGTCGACGCTGCGCGAAGTGCTCGCCCAGCTCGCCGACGGCGCCGAGCTCGTGACCTGCATCGCCGGCGACGGCGCCCCGCTCGATTCACCCGCGATCGACGCGCTCGTCCCCGCGGGCGTCGAGATCGAGCACTCCGACGGCGGCCAGCCCTCGTGGTGGTGGCTGCTGGCGGCCGAGTAGCCGACCGCCGCGCTGGCGACAATCCGAGCGTGCGCGCCTTCGCCGCCGCAGACGACCTGACCCGCGAGGAGCTGCTCGAGGCGCCCGTGCGCTGGCCGAACCCGGCGGCATGGGACGCGCCGCTCGACGTCCCCGGCGCCAAGAAGGCGCAGGCCGCCGCCGAGCTGCTCGGGCTCGACACCGTCGGCGCGCTGCTCGAGCACCTTCCGCGCGGGCGGCAGACCGCCAGGACCGTCGCCGCGCTGGTCCCGGGGGAGACCGCCAGCGTCGTGGTCGAGGTGCGCTCGATCCGCTCGCGGCCCGTGCGCCGGCGCGGCATGCGCCCGCTCGTCGAGGCGACGGTCGCCGACGAGACCGGGCTGATGGGGGCGACGTTCTTCAACCAGCCGTGGCTTGAGAAGAAGTACCGCCCCGGCACGCGACTCGCACTGACGGGCAAGTACGAGGGCCGCAACCGCTTTCGCGTCCAGCAGCATGCGCCGACCAACGAGGCCGCGGGTGCCGCCGACGACGTCGCCGTCTACCCGGCGACGGAGGGGATCACATCGACGCAGATCCTGACGCTGGTGCGCGAGCACATCGACACCGCGTACGACACGGTCGAGCCGCTGCCCGGGCGGCTGCGGGCGGCGCAGCGGCTGCCGGATCGCCCCGGGGCGCTGCTCGCCGCGCACGACGGCGACGACGGCGGCCGCGAGCGCCTGGCGTTCGAGGAGCTGCTCCTGGACCAGATCGTGCAGCTGCGGCTGCGCAACGAGACCCGCAGGGCGCTGCAGGCCGCCGCGCTGGCGGACGAGCCGGCGCTGAGCGCGCGCTGGCGCGCCGAGGAGCTCCCGTTCGCCATGACGGACGACCAGGCGCGGGCCACCGGGGAGGTCGACGCGGACCTCGCGCGCGACCGGCCGATGCAGCGCCTGCTGATGGGCGAGGTCGGCTCGGGCAAGACGGTCGTCGCGCTGTACGCGATGCTGCGCGCGGTCGAGCACGGGATGCAGGCCGCGCTGATGGCGCCGACCGAGACGCTGGCCGAGCAGCATTTCGCCACCCTGCAGGCGCTGATGCCCGGCAGCCTCGTGCCGGCGGCGCTGCTGACGGGCTCGACGGGAGCGGCGCGCCGCCGCGAGACGCTCTCGCGCCTGGCCACCGGCGAGCTGCCGCTGATCGTCGGCACGCACGCGCTGATCGAGGACACGGTCGAGTTCCATCGCCTCGCGGTCGTCGTGGTGGACGAGCAGCACCGCTTCGGCGTCGACCAGCGCCGCGCGCTCGACGCAAAGGCTCCGGAAGGTCTCGCACCGCACGTGCTGCACATGACCGCGACGCCGATCCCGCGGACGCTGCGGCTGGCCAGCTTCGGTGCGCTGGACGTGACGACGCTGAAGCAGCTGCCCAAGGGGCGCCAGCCGATCGAGACCCACGTCGCCGACGGCGAGCGCGCGCGGGCGCGGGCGTACGAGCGCATCCGCGAGGAGCTGCGCGCCGGGCGCCAGGCATTCGTCGTGTGCCCGCTCGTCGAGGAGTCCGAGCTGCTGCAGGCGCGCGCCGCGACCGCCGAGTACGAGCGCCTCAAGACCACCGAGCTCGCGGACTTCGACGTCGTGCTGCTGCACGGCCAGATGAAGTCGCGCGAGAAGGCTGCGGCGATGGAGGCGTTCGCCGCCGGCGGCGCCGACGTGCTGGTGGCGACGACCGTGATCGAGGTGGGCATCGACGTGCCCAACGCGACCGTGATGCTCGTCGAGGACGCCGAGCGCTACGGGATCAGCCAGCTGCACCAGCTGCGCGGGCGCGTCGGCCGTGGCAGCCACCCCTCGCTGTGCCTGCTCTTCGGCGCGGGCAACTCGGCGCGCCTCAAGGCGCTCGCGGCGCACAGCGACGGCTTCCGGCTGGCCGAGATCGACCTCGAGCTGCGCGGCGAGGGCGAGCTGACCGGCACGCGGCAGTCGGGCCTTGCGCGCTTCCGCTTCGCGCGGCTGCCCGACGACGCCGAGCTGCTCGAGCGCGCACACGGCGCGGCACTCGACCTGCTCGAGGCCGACCCCGAGCTGGCTGCGCCCGAGCACGTGCTGCTGGCCGAGCGGCTCGCGCTCGTGGAGGCCGAGCCGGTCGCGGCATGAGGGTCGTCGCCGGCCGCTACGGCGGCCGCACCCTGAAGGCGCCGCGGGGGCGCGACGTGCGTCCCACGGCCGACCGCGTGCGCGAGGCGCTGTTCTCGATTCTCGGGCCGCTGGACGGCGTGCGCGTGCTGGACCTCTTCGCCGGGACCGGCGCGCTGGGCATCGAGGCGCTCAGTCGCGGCGCGGCCTCGTGCGTGTTCGTCGACGTCGACACGCGGTCGGTTCAGGCCAACCTCGACGCGCTCGGAATCGACGCGGAGGTGCGCCGCAACAGGGCGCTGAGCGCGCTTGTGCCGGGCGATCAATACGATCTCGTGCTCCTCGATCCGCCATATCGCGACGCCGAGCGGCTGGGACCGGAGCTCACGGAGGCGCTGCCGCCGGTGCTCAGGCCCTCCGCGCGGGTAGTGAGTGAGAGCGACCGGCGCCATCCGCTGGACCTCGAGCTCCCCCTGCACGACGAACGACGCTATGGCGACACCTTGATCCGCATCCACCACGCATGAGCCCTGAATCGCGCATCGCCGTCTGCCCCGGGTCCTATGACCCGATCACCAACGGACACCTCGACGTCATCCAGCGCACGGCCGAGCTGTTCGACGAGGTCGTCATCGCCGTGGTCAACCTGTCCACGCGCAAGAACAAGCCGCTGTTCGGCATCGACGAGCGGATCGCGTTCATCGAGCGCGCGACCAGCGACCTCGCCAACGTCCGCGCCGTGCCATTCGACATCCTGGTCGTCGACTTCGCGCGCAAGGTCGGCGCGAAATCGATCGTGAAGGGCCTGCGCGCGATCTCGGACTTCGAGTACGAGTTCGAGATGCACCAGCTCAACCGCATGCAGGCGCCCGACGTCGACACGCTCTACCTGATGGCCTCGCCGCAGTACTCTTTCCTCAGCTCAAGCGGCGTGAAGGAAATAGCGACCTTCGGCGGCAACATCGCGGACCTCGTGCCCGAGGGTGTGGCCGAAAGGTTGCAGGAAGAGCTCTCCCGCCACCGAACTGTGTGAACGCCCATGGACGTCCTCGTTCTCATCGACAAGCTCGACGACCTCGTCCACAACGCCAAGCCGGTCCCGCTGACGGACCAGGTGCGTGTGGACAAGGAGGAGATCTACGACATCCTCGACCAGATGCGCGCGACGATCCCTGAGGAGATCAAGCAGGCGCGCTGGATCGTCAAGGAGCGTCAGGAGATGCTGGCCGAGGCCAAGCGCGAGGCCGAGCGGATCGTCAAGGAGGCGCGTGAGCGCGCCGAGCAGCTCGTCAGCCAGGAAGAGGTGACCAAGGAGGCCGAGCGCGCCGCCGAGGACATCATCGAGGATGCCCGCGCCCGTGAGCGCGAGATCCGCCTGGGCGCCGAGGACTACGCCGACGAGATCCTGAACACGCTCGAGGTCAATCTCTCGAAGTTCATCGCAGCGGTGCAGCGCGGCCGCGAGCGGTTGCAGGGTCGCGAAGAGCCCTCCGAGGTCGCGTGAGTCGCGCCGCCCTCGTGGCGGCGATCGGTGCCGCGTCGCTGGCGGCCGCAGGGCCGGCCGGGGCGACGATCGTCTTCGAGAAGAGCCCGTTCCGGCCGACGGTCTGGTCGGCCGCCGACGACGGGTCCGCGCGCGTGCAGCTCACCTCGGGTGAGCTGCCGAGGATCTCGCCGGACGGGACGCTCGTCGCCTACGAGACGCCGTATCGCGGCAACACCCGCCCGACGCTGCGCGTCATCCCGGCCGCGGGCGGCGACTCGCGGCTGCTGCTCAAACCGGTCTGGTACAGCTTCGGCTTCTCCCCGGACTCGAAGACGATCGCGGCGGTGACCGGCAAGGAGGTCGGGCGCAAGCGGCTCGTGCTCGTGGACGTCGCCACGGGGGCCGTGAGGACCGTCGCCCACGGCCAGTTCTCCGGCTTCAGCTTCTCGCCGGACGGCACCATGCTCGTGTTCGCCCGCGCGCCGAAGGACGCCTACCCGCCGCGCTCGGACCTGCTCGTCGCTCCCGTCGCGGGCGGGCTGCCGACCGTGATGACCTCCAACCACCGCTCGGTCAGCCCCGTCTGGGGTCCCGCGGGGATCGCGTTCGCGCGCCTGCGCAAGCCGCCGCGCCGCGGCGACGCCTACAAGCAGGACATCTACGTGCTGGACCCGGCGACGAAGCTCGCTCGCCGCATCACCACCACGAAGGTCCCGTTCCTGCTCAGCGGCCTGGACCCGGTGGCGTGGTCGGCCGACGGGACGCGCCTGCTCGCCGAGTTCGGCGGCCAGGACACGAGCTATGCCGAGACCGTCGACCCTGCCACCGGCGCGGTGCGGCGCGCCGGCCGGCGCTCAGACGGCATCGTCGGCTACGACCTCAGCGCCGACGGCAGCACGATCCTCGCCACGACCGGCGGCTACGACCCGGGCGACCGCCACGACGTCGTGACGGTCCCCTACGGCGGCGGCACGCCGACCGTCCTCGTGGAGAACGCGTTCAGTCCCGGCTGGACGCGTTAGCGGGTCTCGAACCCGCCGAGCCCCTCGGGCTCGACGTCGTCGACCTCCACGCGCTCCACCTCCGCCCGCGGCGGCCCGTCGTGCAGGACGCGCAGCAGCGAGTCGACCGCGTCCTGCTCGCCCTCGAGCCAGACCTCGACGGTGCCGTCGGAGCGGTTCGCCGCCCAGCCGGCGACGCCGCGCTGCTGCGCCGCGCGCCTGACGGTGTCGCGGAAGAAGACGCCCTGCACGCGCCCGTGGACCACGGCGCGGCGGGCGACGGGCACTACGCCGCCTCGGGCTCCGCCGCGTCGAGCAGGGCGTTGGCCTGCGCCAGGTGGGCGCGAACCGTCTCGGCCATCGCGTCGACCAGCCCGCGGGCGTTCTCGATGCCGGTCGTCGCGTTCTTGAGCTGGCTCTTGATCTTGCGGACCTCCTCGAGCGCCTGGGCCGCCCGCTCGACCTCGGTCCGCAGCGCGGTCGCGTCCAGGCCGTCCGCGTCGTCGCGCGCCATCAGCACGCGGGCGCGAGCGATCGTGTACGCCGCCTCGAGCGACAGCGTCGACCCGTCGTCCGGATCGAAGACGCAGAACACCTTGTTGGCGTTGAACTCGACGTTGGCGTGCGTGCGCGCGGGCAGCTCGTCCTCGGAGGGGACGACGAGGATCGCGTAGCCGGCGCCGCGGGTGGCGATGCACGTGTCGAGCTCGGCCAGGGCGGCGTTGCGCGAGAGCTGGCGGTCCTTGGCCTCGAACACGATGTGGCCCTTCGCGGCCCCGGAGCAGCCCTCGATGCCCACCACCACGTCGCCCTTGCGACCGCCCTCGCCGCGCACGTCGCCGACGGCCTCGGCGTCGTCGCCGCGGCCGCGGGCGATGCCATCGACGGCATCGAACACCGACTCCTCGTAGGAGCGGCCCTTCGCGGTCCCGCGCTCGGCCTCCGCCGCGACCTCCTCGAGCTTGGCCTTCTCCGCGCGCAGTTCGGCGATTTCGAGCTTCATCGCCTCGAGCTTCTCGCCCATCGCGCTCAGGCCCACGGCCTGCTGGTCGGAGGACTGCTTGATCATCGCCAGCGAGGCCTTCTGAAAGCCCGCGAGCGGGTTGCTGTCGCTGTCGGATGAGAACTGCTTGCGCAGGTCGTCGCGCATCTGCGCCGACACGTCGCGCACGACGTTGCGGACCTTGTGCTGCACCGCCTCCGAGGACTCGTCGCCGAAGTGGCGCGCCAGCGACTTGGCGAGATGCCCCGTCTCGGGCCCGAGCAGCTCCGCGAGCTTCGCGTCGACCTCGGCCTTCATCCGGGCCGCCGTCTCGTCGAGCGAGCGGCCCGCGGACTGCGTGGCCTTCTCGAGCTCGGCCTTGATGACCTCGACCTGCGCGCCGGTCTGCTCGCGGTCGAGGATCCGGCTGCCGATCGCAACCGCGTCGCCGACCAGCTTGGCCGGGTCGCTGTTCTCGCGCGCCAGCCGGACGGCGCACTCGTCGTCGACGACGAGGCCGTCGACGTACAGGCGCTCGCCGACGACGCGGACCTGGGCGAAGGGGAGGGGCGTGGCTGCTTCCATGACGTTCGGGTCGCACCGTGGCAGGCGCACCTGACAGAACGCATTACGCTGTGCACGGTGCGCCACCCCCGCCCGGTCCTGCTCGCCTGTCCGATCGCCGTCCTCGCCGTCGCCCTGCCGGCGTCCGCGCAGGACGTCGCGCCGCCCGTGCCGCCGCGCATGGCCGCCGGCGTCGCCGACAAGTACCACGGCCCCGGCGCCTTCGTCCGCGTGGCCTGCTCGGCCACCTGCGATGTCAAGGGGACCATCAGGGTCACCTACAACATGCGCGTCTTCCTGCGCCTGAAGTCCAAGACGGTCGGCACCGGCAAGGGCCACCTCGACGGCGCCGGCTCGATCGACGTCCTGGTCGCGCTCAGCAACAGGGCGATCCGCGCGGTGCGCAAGCGCCACGGCGATCAGCTGCCGGTGCGCCTCGAGGCGACCGCCCGCGACACTGACGGGCGCAGGTCGAAGCTCACCAAGCGCCTCAAGATCCCTCTCGGATAGCGCGCATCCGCCACCACCGCCGCAGGTCCTGCAGCTGGTGCGGGAGCGGCTCGGAGCTCGGCTTGCGGCGCTTGATCTGCGCCAGCGCCTGCTCGGGCTCGACGCCCTCGCGCAGCGCCAGCGCCGCCGCGGCGACGGTCGCGCTGCGCTGCCACCCGGCGCGGCAGTGCAGGTAGACGCGCTCGCCGTCGCCCAGCCAGTCCGCCACCGCCGTGGCCGCCTGCTCGATCGCGCCGGGCAGCAGGCCGCCGTAGTCCACGACCTCCACGCGCCGCTCGCGGATGCCGGCGCCGGCGAACGCCGCCTCGACCGCGTCGCGCTCGCCCTCCTCGTACTCGACGTCCTCGCACAGGTTCAGCACGCACGAGATCCCGTCCGCCTGCAGCGCGGCGACGTCCGCCTCGTCGCATGGGAACGAGCCCGTCACCAGGCCCTCGGCCACCTCGGCGCGCCCGTAGCGCTCGAACCACTCGCTCATCGGTGCGTACCGTACGGGCGATGGACCTCGCGGAGGCGCTCGCCGAACCCGGCTCCTCGCCCGCGCAGCTGCGCGCCCTGCTGCGCGCCGAGCTCGGCCACGGCGCGCAGGAGCTCGCGCGCAAGCGCTCGGGGTACGAGCACCCGGTCACCGTCGCGATCGCGCCCGGCGCGACCGCCGTCGCCCCGGTGTCGCCCCAGCTGCGAGCCGACCCGGCGGCGGTCGAGGAGCGCGCATGGAGCCTCACGGCGGCGCTGGTGGGCGCGCTCGTGGCCGCCGGCGCCGATCCCGAGAAGCTGAAGCTCGGCGAGCTCGACGGCAGCCTCGCCATCGAGGCGCCGGGCGCCGACCAGGAGCTCGCGCTGATCGCCTTCGAGGACCAGCTCGCGGGCGTCGACCGGCTGCGCGCACGCGCGCTCGCCTTCCCCGAGCTGCCGGCCGCCGACCTGCGCGACCCGATCGGCGACGGCCATCCGGTCCGCGCCGCGGCGCGCATCGCCGCGCTCGGCGGGATGCCCGCCCGCCCGGACTCCGTCGAGCGCTTCGAGGAGCTGCTGTTCGACAGCGCCGGCGAGGAGACGACGCGGCCCCACGACGACCCCGACCCGGCGCAGCGCGTGGCGCGCCGGATCCTGCAGCGGCTCAACGGCATGGGCAAGTGGGGCGGCTACCACACGGAGTTCACGCACCTCGCCCGCGGCTTCGCCGGCAACGACCGCAAGCTCGCCGAAGCGGTCGGCGAGGCGCTGCTCGAGGCGGGCCTGCTGCAGGAGAAGCCGAGCGTCGGCCAGCGCCATGTCTTCCTGAATCCGCGCCGCGCGGCGGACATACATGCGCTCATAGAGCGCGGGGTAGGGCCTCCAGGACTTAGGCTTCCGTGAGGTGAACGTGATCGGCCGCATCACCGACAAGCTGTACACCGCAAAGACCCTGCTCGAGACCGGGATCATCCGCCCGTCGCGGCCCGACCACTTCGTGCTGTCCGCGGTGCGCGTCGGCGTGGCGCTGCAGAAGTGGGGCCCGACCCCGGCCGCCGGCTACACCGCCAGCGCGATCCGCTACCCGGACGAGACCGCGATCATCGACGAGCTCGGGACGCTCACCTTCCGCGAGGTGCACGAGCGCACCAACGCGCTCGCCCACGCGCTCAGCGACCAGGGCATCCTCGAGGGCGACGGCGTCGCGATCATGTGCCGCAACCACCGCGGCTTCATCGATGCCACGGTCGCCTGCTCCAAGCTCGGCGCCAACGCGCTGTACCTGAACACGGCGTTCGCGGGCCCGCAGATCACCGACGTCGTGGCGCGCGAGAAGCCCGTGGCGATCGTCTACGACGCCGAGTTCGAAGAGCTGATCCACGACGCCGGCGTGCGCCGCAAGCGCTTCATCGCCTGGCACGACGGCGGTGAGAAGCCGAAGGACCCGCTGCTCGAGGACCTGATCGACCAGGGCGACCCGTCCGACGTCGTCCCGCCCAGCGAGAAGGGCCGCGTCGTGATCCTCACCTCCGGGACGACGGGGACGCCGAAGGGCGCCTCGCGCAAGCAGCCGGAGTCCCTGGACCCGGCCGCCGCGCTGTTCTCGAAGATCCCGCTGCGCGCCCGCGAGACGACGATGATCGCCGCGCCCATGTTCCACTCCTGGGGCTTCGCGCACTTCACGCTGGGCATGGGCCTCAGCTCGACCCTCGTCATCAAGCGCAAGTTCGAGCCCGAGGCGACGCTGAGCCTGACCGCCCAGCACGAGGCCACGGCGCTCGCGGTCGTCCCGGTGATGCTCCAGCGCATGCTCGAGCTGCCGATCGAGACGATCCAGAAATACGACCTGAGCGCGCTGAAGGTCATTGCCGCATCCGGCTCGGCGCTGCCGGGCGAGCTGGCCACGAAGACCATGGACGCGTTCGGCGACGTCCTCTACAACCTGTACGGCTCGACCGAGGTCGCCTGGGCGACGATCGCCACACCGGCCGACCTGCGCGCGGCGCCCGGGACCGCCGGCCGTCCGCCGCGCGGCACGATCGTGAAGCTCTACGACGAGCAGGGCGCGCTCGTCACGAAGCCCGGCGAGACCGGCCGCATCTTCGTCGGCAACGAGATGCTGTTCGAGGGCTACACCGGCGGTGGCAACAAGGACGTGATCGACGGGCTGATGGCCACGGGCGACGTGGGCCACTTCGACGACGGCGGCCACCTGTTCGTCGACGGCCGCGACGACGAGATGATCGTCTCCGGCGGCGAGAACGTCTTCCCGCGCGAGGTCGAGGACCTGCTCGCCGACCACGAGGCGATCGACGAGGTGGCGATCATCGGCGTCGAGGACGAGCAGTTCGGCCACCGGCTGAAGGCCTACGCCGTGAAGACGAGCGGCAGGAAGGTCGACGAGGCCGACCTCAAGGCCTACGTGAAGAAGAACCTCGCGGGCTACAAGGTCCCGCGCGAGATCGTCTTCATGAAGGAGCTGCCGCGCAACGCGACCGGCAAGGTCCTCAAGCGCGAGCTGCTGGAAGAGCACCAGAGCCAGAACGGCAAGTAGCTACCGTGTGTGCGGGATGGCCGCGCGCGCCGACAGCTTCGATCTCGGAGGGCTGCAGCTCTCTCCCGGCGAGGGGCGCAGCCTCGACCTCGACGTCGCGCTCGGCGACTTCGACTTCAGCGACGAGCGCTACTCCACGCCCGCTTCGGTGCCGGTGCGGCTCGACGTCTCGCGCATGGTCGGGGGCGGCTACAGCCTGCGCCTGCGCTTCGAGTCGCAGATCGGCGGGCCGTGCATGCGCTGCCTCGAGCCCGCCTCGCCGCTGACCGAGGTCGACGTGCGCGAGATCGACCAGCCCGGCGGGGGCGAGGAGCTCACGAGCCCCTACGTCGACGGCGACGAGCTGGACCTGCACGGCTGGGCGCACGACGCCTACGCGCTGGCGCTGCCGGCGCAGGTGCTGTGCCGGCCCGACTGCCTGGGGCTGTGCCCGCAGTGCGGCGCGAGCCTCAACGCGGATCCGTCGCATGCCCACGAGGCGGCGCCGGACCAGCGCTGGGCGAAGCTGCGCGAGCTCAAGCTGGAATGACCTCAGCGGACGTCGTCGAGCTGACGTCGCGGCTCGTCGCGATCGACTCGGTCAACCCGTCGCTCGTCGACGGCGGGGCGGGGGAGGCGCAGATCGCCGCGTTCATCGAGGACTGGGCGCGGGGGGAGGGGCTCGCGGCCCAGCGCCTCGAGCAGACGCACGGGCGGCCCACCGTCCTCGTGACCGCGCCCGGCTCCTCCGGCGGCCCCGCGCTGCTGCTGTGCGGCCACACGGACACCGTGAACGTCGAGGGCATGACCGGCCCGCACGCGCCGCGCGTGGACGGCGACCGCCTGTACGGCCGCGGCGCCTACGACATGAAGGCGGGGCTGGCGGCGGCGCTGATCGCCTGCCGCGAGGCGGCGCGGCTGGGGCTGGCCGGCGACGTGGTCGTCGCCGCGGTCGCCGACGAGGAGCACGCGAGCCTCGGCGTCCAGGAGGCGCTGCGGTCGGTCCGCGCCGATGCCGCGATCGTGACCGAGCCCACCGAGCTCGAGCTGATCGTGGCGCACAAGGGCTTCGTCTGGGCCGAGATCGAGCTGGAGGGCGTGGCGGCGCACGGCTCGCGCCCGCACCTCGGCGTCGACGCCATCGTGAAGGCGGGCCCGGTCCTGACCGCGCTGGGCGAGCTCGACGAGGCGCTCGGCGCGCGCACGCACCCGCTGCTCGGGCGCGGCTCCGTCCACGCCTCGACGATCGACGGTGGGGTCGAGCTGTCCAGCTACCCCGCCCGCTGCGTCATCGGGCTCGAGCGCCGAACGCTGCCCGGCGAGACCGTGGAGGACATCGAGGCCGAGCTCGCGGCGCTCGGCGGCGAGCACCGCATCACGCTCGTGCGCGAGCCGTTCGAGGTCGATCCCGGCGCCGCGATCGTCGGCGCCGTGTCGCAGGCTGCGGCGGGCGTGCTCGGGAGCCCTCCGCAGCAGGCGGGCGCCAGCTACTGGGCCGACGCCGCGTTCATCGCCGCCGCGGGCATCCCGACGGTCATGTTCGGGCCGGGCGGAGAGGGCGCGCATGCGATCGAGGAGTGGGTCAGCGTGGCGGACACCGTCGCCGTCACCGAGGTGCTCATCGAGGTGGCTCGGGCGCTGTGCTCGCCTCGTACATGACGAGCGGCAGGTTCAGCTCGGGCATGTGCAGCCGCGCGCCGTCGACGACGCTCCAGCCACTGGCCTCGTAGAACCGCCGGGCGGGCGCGCCCTCGGGCGTCCACAGCTGGGCCGACAGGAAGCCCGCAGCCGTCATGGCCTCGACGGCGTCGGCCATGAGCGCCGCCGCGATGCCCCGGCGCCAGTGTGCGGGGTCGACGAACAACGCGCTGATGTGCGCGCGGCGGTCGATCGCCGGTCCCACGCCGTGCCCGGCGCGCGCCTGCGTCCACGCGCAGGTGCCCGCGACAACGCCGTCGGCGTCCGCCACGCGGATGCGCTGCAGCGGGTCGGCGAAGCGCCGGTGCCAGTGCGCCATCTCCTCGTCGCGCGAGGGCAGCCGCAGGCCGGCCCCGGCCCAGTCGCGGTAGGTCATGTCGCAGCGCAGGACGAGGTCGACGAGCGCGTCGCGGTCGTCGGTGGTGGCGTCGCGCAGCCTCACAGGTACGCCCCGCTGGGTAGGTAGGGCGCCATCGGGCCGACGTCGCCGCGCACGAACACGGGTCCCTCGGGGCTCATCGCCAGCCGCGCCGCCAGGCAGGTCTGCACGGCCCAGTCCTGGCCGGCGGTGATGAAGTCGACGTGCACCGTCGCGCCGGGGTTGCCCGCGGCCAGGACGCTCCACAGCAGGTCGGTGGCGATCGCCTCGTCGCGCGCCGCGACCAGCGCGGGCGAGCCGTCGCGGACCGCCGCCCAGCCGCCGTCGTCGTGGACCAGCAGGGAGCAGCCGGTGCTCTCGAGCGCGGCCAGGTCGGGCCCGTGCGCCGCGGCGCGCACGTGGCGCGAGATCGCGTCGCACAGGTCGCGGTCTTCCGCGGCGCTGCCCGGCCGCGAGCGCAGGCCGGCGGGGATCGCATCCCGGTCGGCGATCCCGGCGAACGTCACGCAGGGGCGCAGCTCGAACCCGGCCAGCGCGTAGCGGCGCATCGCCCGCGGGTCGGTCGTCGACAGGATGATCGCGCCGCGGCAGTCCTCCGCGTAGCGCAGGGTCGCGTCGAGCAGCTCGCGCCCGACGCCCTTGCCCTGGCGGTCCGGCGCCACGCCGAAGAGGCTCAGCCCCCAGACGCCCTCGCGCACGAGCGCGAGCGCGACGCCGACGACCTCGCCGTCGTCCTCCGCGACCCACGCCCCCTCCGGGTCGGTCGACTGCAGGTGCGCGATCCGGAAGCGACCGCGCCCGACCCGCGCCTGCGTGTCGAACTCGCTCATGAACTCAGCGGGGACCTGCGAGCGCAGCGCCGACCAGGCGGCGCTGTCGGCGGCGGGCACATCGTCGGGCGTCATCGGCCGGATCAGCATCCGGCTCCTAGTGAATCAACCGGCGACTTCCAGCAGCGATCGGCTACCCTTGTGCGCCTCATGGCCGTCCCCAAGCAGAAGCAGTCGCACTCGCGCACGCACAAGCGCCGTTCCCAGCACAAGCTGAGCGCGGCCGTCTACAACAGCTGCCCGCAGTGCCACAGCCCGCGCCGCCCGCACCGCGTGTGCCCGACGTGCGGCTACTACGGGGGCCGTGAGGTCGTCGCGCCCGAGGCGGGCCACGACCACCACGATCACGACCACTAGCCCGCCTGGCCGTGGCCGAGCCTGAGACCGTCACCGTCGCGGTCGATGTCACGGGCGCGGATCTCGGCCCCGCCGAGGTCGCCGCGGGCGCGGCGACGGCGGCCGCCCAGGGCGTGCGCGTCCTGCTGTTCGGTCCGGCCGAGGCGATCGGCGATGTCGCCGATGGCGTCGAGGTCGTCGATGCGCCCGTGTCGATCGCGAAGGCGCCCGACCCCGTCATCGCGGTCCGCTCGACCCCGGACGCCTCGATCGTGCAGGCCGCCCGGGCGGTCGCCGAGGGGCGCGCCCAGGCGCTCGTCGCGGGCGGCTCGACCGGCGCGGCGCTCGCCGCGGGGCTGTTCAACATCAGGCGCGCGAGCGGGATCTTCCGACCGGCGCTGGCGATCCCGCTGCCGGTGCCGGGCAAGCCGGTGACGCTGCTCGACGTGGGCGCCAACGCGGAGTCGCGCCCCGAGCACCTCGTGCAGTTCGCCTTCATGGGCGCGGCGCTGGCGCAGGTGGTGCTCGGCGTCGACCAGCCCCGCGTGGGGCTGCTCAGCAACGGTGAGGAGGCGATGAAGGGGACGCCGCTCGTCCGCGAGACGCACGAGCATCTCGCCGGTTCGCCGCTGCGTTTCGTCGGGAACGTCGAGGGGCTCGACATCACCTCCGGCGTGGCGGACGTGATCGTCACCGACGGCTTCACCGGCAACGTCGCGCTGAAGGTCGCCGAGGGCGTGTCGCAGACGATGCTCGAGGCGGTTCGCGAGGCCGCGATGAGATCGTCTCGCGCCAAGCTCGGCGGTGCGCTGCTGCGCCCGTCGCTGCGCGGGCTGCGCGACCGGCTCGACCCGGAGGGGCCGGGCGGCGCCTACCTGCTGGGCCTGCGGCAGCTCGGCGTCGTGCCGCACGGGCGCTTCACGCGCTTCGGCTGGTCGCAGGCGATCCTGCTCGCCGCGCGCGGCGTCTCGGGCGACGTCGTGGGGCGCACCCACGCGGCGCTGGAGGCGGCCGGCGCCCTGCGCGCGAGGCCGGCCGCGTCGTCCGGAGACCTCTCTACGGTTCCGAGCCAGCCATGACCCGCGAGGAAGTCCTGTCCCTGATCCGCAGCCACCTGGCCGACGAGCTCGAGATCGACCCGTCCGTGATCAACGAGGGGACGCGCTTCAAGGAGGATCTCGAAGCCGACTCGCTGGATCTCTACACGCTCGTCCAGGAGCTCGAGGACTCCTACGGGGTGCAGATGTCCGACGAGCAGGCGGCGCGGATCCTCAGCGTGGGCCAGGCCGTCGACTTCGTCCTCGCCCACGCCCCGAACGCCGCCTGAGCTCTGCAACTCCTCAAGGACCTCATGGACGCGCTCCCGGAGGATCTGTCCCGGCAGGTGTTCACGCACGCGTCGTGGACGGAGCGGCGCAGCGACTCCTACTCGCGCCTCGCCTTCCTCGGTGACTCCGTGCTCGGGCTTGCCGTGACCTCGCACCTGTACCCGCGCCTGGAGGCCGAGCGCTACGGCGCCGGCAGGCTCACGAAGATCCGCGCGCAGACGGTGTCGGGCACCTCGTGCCGGGCGGTGGCGGAGCGGCTGGACGTGCCGTCGCGGCTGCGCGCCAACGCGCCGGACGGCGTCGGCCAGGCGGCGTCGGCGCTGGTCGAGACCGAGCGCGTGCTCGCCTCTGTGACCGAGGCGGTCATCGGCGCCTGCTACCTGCACAACGGCTACGAGACGACGGCGGCCGCGGTGGTCGAGGCGTTCCAGCCGGAGATCGAGCAGGCGCTCGAGCACCCGGTCGACTTCAAGTCGACGCTGCAGGAGCGCCTCGCCCAGCGCGGCGAGGTCGTCGCCTACGACGTGACGGCCGAGCACGGGCCGCCACATGACCGGACATTCGAGGTGCTCGCGACCGTCGAGGAGCGCGAGGTCGGCCGCGGCACGGGGCGCTCGAAGAAGGCCGCCGAGCAGGAGGCAGCGCGCGGCGCGCTGGAGAACCTCCTGGGCGAAGACGACGACGCGGACGAGGAGGAGGACGAGTCCTGATGCACCTCAAGTCGATCAGCCTCAAGGGCTTCAAGTCGTTCCCGGACCGCACGAAGCTCGAGTTCACCCCCGGGGTGTCGGTCATCGTCGGCCCCAACGGCTCGGGCAAGTCGAACATCACCGACGCCGTCCTGTGGGCGATGGGGGAGCAGTCGCCGCTCGCGGTGCGCGGCCAGTCGATGCAGGACGTCATCTTCGGCGGCGGCCGCGGTGTGCAGGCCCGCAGCGCGGCCGAGGTCGAGATCGTCCTGGACAACGCCGCGGGCCAGATCGACCTGCCGATGGGCGAGATCTCGATCGTCCGCAAGCTCGACCGCAACGGCGAGGGCGAGTACCGCCTCAACGGCGCCCGCTGCCGCCTGGTCGACGTGCTCGAGGTGCTCAGCGACACCGGCCTGGGCAAGGAGATGCACTCGGTCGTCTCGCAGGGCCGCGTGGAGCACATCGTCACCTCCAAGGCCCGCGACCGCCGGCTGCTGATCGAGGAGGCGGCGGGCCTGGGCAAGCACCGCAAGCGCCGCCGCCGCGCGCAGCTCAAGCTGGAGCGCACGCAGGACAACCTCGACCGCGCCCTGGACGTCGAGCGCGAGGCGCGTTCGCGCCTGCGGCCGCTCAAGCGCCAGGCCGAGGCGGCGGAGCTGCACGAGCGCCTGGAGCGCCAGACGCTCGAGGCGCGCTGGGAGCTTGCGCGCGACACCGTTCGCGCGCGCCGCGAGGAGCTGGGCGCGGCCGAGGAGCAGGCGACCGTCGCGCGCGCCGCGCGGGAGGAGGCGCAGGCCGAGCTCGGCGTCGTCGCCGCGCGCCGCCAGGCCGCGGAGGACGCGCTCGCCAGGCGCAGCGAGGTGCGCGAGGCGTTGTACGGGCGCGCCCAGCGCGCCCGGTCGTCGGGCGAGCGGGTCGAGCTGCGCCTCGAGCGCACGCGCGAGACCGCCCAGGCGCTGGCCGAGCGCGCCGAGCGCCGCGCCCGCGAGCTCGAGGTGCTGCGCGCTCAGGCTTCCGAAGACCAGCCGGACGAGGCCGGCCTCGCCCGCATCGAGGCGCTCGAGGCCGAGCTTGCGCGGCTCGAGGCAGGCCACCAGGCCGAGCTGGAGCGCGAGCTCGCGACCCTCGCGGAGCAGCGTGCCGCCGCCGCGGCCGAGGTCGAGCGCCTCGCCGCGATCGTCGAGGAGCGCCGCACCGCGCTGCAGGCCGCCGACGAGGCCGCCGAGGTCGCCCGCCGCGCGCGCCGCGCCGCCGAGGCCTCGGCCGAGGCCGCGCGCCGAGACGCCGCGAAGGTCGGCGCCCAGCTCGCCGCCGCGAACCAGTTCCTGCGCTCCCACACCTCGCTCGACGGCGCCCGCTCCCTCGCCGACGAGCTGATCGTCGAGCCGGGCCTCGAGCTCGCTCTCGCCGCCGCCCTCGGCGGCCGCCTGGGCGCCGCGGTCGTCGCCGACCGCTCCGAGGGCGCCGGCCTCCTGGACCGCGCCGGCGCCGACGGCGGCCACACGATCGTCCGGGCCCCCAACGTCGTAACCATCACGACGCCCGGGGCCCAGTCCGGGCCTTGCCAGCGGGCTCGCGCCCTGGCCACCCTCATCGACGGGCCCGAGCCCGCGCTCACGATCGCGCGCGGACTGCTGGAAGACGCGTGGGTCGTAAGCGATCTGAACGACGTCGGCGACGACTTCCAGGGCGTGGCGGTCACAAGCGAGGGCCGTGCCTGGTTCGCCCAGACCCGCGAGCTCCGCCAGGCCCCGACCGGCGGCCAGGAACGCGTCCTGGCAGAGCGCAACCGCCGTGACTCCCTCATCGCCCAATCCGAACAGGCGATCCAGGCCGAACAGGAGGCCATCAGGGCGGTCGAGGCGGCTACCACCGCGGTCGAGGCGGCCGACAAGACCAGGGACGAAGCCGACCAGACCCTCCGCGCCGCCGACCGCGAGCGCGCCGCCGCGGCCGAGTCCGAGCGCCGGGCCGCGTGGCTGATCGAGCAGCGCCGCGCCGCCCCGCAGGAGGGCGCCTCCGCGGTTCGCCGCGCCCAGGTCGAGGGTGAGCTGGCCGCCGAGCGGCGCGTCGCCGACCGCGCCGCGAAGGATCGTGCCGAGCGCGCCGCCCGCATCGAGCGCCTGGACGCGATGGTCGCCCGCGACCGTCGCCTCGCGCCCGCGGCCGAGCGGCTCGCCGTGACGCTCGAGGCTGCGCTGGCGGCCGTCGCGACACGCGTCGAGGTGCTGGAGGCCGAGCTCGCCGCCGACCGCGAGGCCGGCGAGGGCGTCGCATCCGAGCTGCGCGCGTGCGCGGCGCAGGAGGCACAGATCCAGCAGCGCCTGCGCGAGCACGGGGAGACCGTCACGGTGGCGGAGGTCCGCGCGCAGCAGATCCGCGACCAGGAGCACGAGGTCGCCAACGAGCTGGCCGCGCTCGCCGAGCGCCTCGGGCTGTCGGCCGATCCGGCGCAGGAGCCGCTCGCCGAGGAGCACGCGCAGGCCCTGCGCTCGCGGATCGAGCGCCTGCAGCGCCGCCGCGAGCAGCTCGGGCCGGTCAACCCGCTGGCGAAGGCCGAGTACGACGAGGCGATCGCCCACGTCGAGGAGCTCGAGCGCCAGCGCACCGATCTCGAGACCGCGCTGCGCGACCTGCGGGCGTTCATCCGTGACTGCGACCGCCAGATCCGCGAGACGTTCGAGGAGACCTTCGCCGCAGCCGCCCAGAACTTCGAGCGGCTGGCCGAGCAGCTGTTCCCCGGTGGGCGCGGCCGGCTGCGGCTCGTCCGCGAGGACGTCGGGCCCAAGCCCGTCCTGGGCGGGGCTGCGCCGGCGAGCGAGGAGGAGGCCGCCCGCGCCGAGGAGGCCTGGGCACACGCCGCCGAAGGCGGTGGGTCAGCCGAGGAGGAGGCCAGCGGCCTGGATCCCGACGACGCGCTGGGGGTCGAGATCGAGATCACCCCGGCCGGCAAGTCGATGAAGCGCCTGACCCTGCTCAGCGGCGGCGAGAAGTCGATGACCGCGATCGCGTTCCTGTTCGCGGTCTTCCTGGCGCGGCCGTGCCCGTTCTACATCCTCGACGAGGTCGAAGCCGCGCTGGACGACCTCAACATCGGCCGCTTCCTGGAGCTGCTGCGGGCGAACGCCGACCGCGCGCAGTTCATCGTCGTCACGCACCAGAAGCGCACGATGGAGGCCGCCGACACCCTCTACGGCGTCTCGATGGGCGACGACGGCGTGTCGAAGGTCGTGTCGCGCAAGCTCCCGCGTGAGCTCGTCGCGGCCGCCGAGGGCACGGCGCACGGCGAAGCCGGGTCCGTCGCGGCCTGACACTCGTCCAGTCGGAGGAATGACCCACCGGATTGGTGGGAATATGGGGCTCTGTCATGGACGGCAGGGGACTTCAGGGTGCGCGAGCTGCGCGTGTCGTCATTCACGCGGAGGACCTCATGGGCGCGGCACGTCTGCTGCGCCGGGTCGCCGACCCTCGCGCGGCCGTCTGCCTGGCCGCCTCGTGGATGCTGCGCGCCGACGTCGGGGAGCTGTGGGAGCCGGCCGTCGATGGACTGAAGCTGGCCGCCTCCACCGAAGAGGACCGCTTCTCCCGCTCGACGCCCGAGCTCGCCGTCCGGGCCATCGAGACCGGCCGGACCCAGTACGCCAGTGGTGAGGCCGGGCCGCTTCTCGTCGAACCGGTCCTGCGTGGTCGCCGGACCGTCGCCGCCCTGCTCGTGCGCTGGCGGCGCCCGCTCGACGCGATCGACGAAACGAGCCGCGCCTGCCTGGCGATGCTCGCCGCCCAGGCCGCGCTGGCGATCGAGAGCTCCGACCTCGCCGCCGAGCTGGCCCGCCAGGCCGAGACCGACCCGCTCACCGGCGTCGCCAACCGCCGAGGCCTGGCCCGCGCGCTCGAGCGCGACCTGGCCGCTGCACGGCGCACCGACCGCCACCTGGCCGTCGCGGTGCTCGACCTCGACCACTTCAAGGCCTACAACGACAGCCAGGGCCACCAGGCCGGCGACCTGCTGCTGCGCGGCGCCGTGCGCGCCTGGCGCGAGCACCTGCGTGCCGGCGACCTGCTCGCGCGCTACGGCGGCGAGGAGTTCGTCGTCGTGCTGCCCGATGCCGGCGACTCCGTCGCCGCGATGCGCGCGATCGAGCGCGTGCGCGGGGCCACCCCGCATGTCACCGCCTCGGCGGGCGTGGCGCTGTGGGACGGCCGCGAGCCCGCGGCGCACCTGATCCGCCGCGCCGACGGCGCTCTCTACGAGGCGAAGCGCGGCGGTCGCGACCGCACCGTGCTCGCCGCGGCGCTCAGAGCCGTTTCTCTCCCCAGTAGCTCGCGAACGGATTCGCGTTGAAGTTGCCGATGTCGGCGTAGCCGGCAGCGCGGTACATCCGCTCGGCGTGCGGCTGCTGGGGGCCGGTGTCCAGCCGCGCGACGGTGTAGCCGAGCGCGCGGGCCTCGTCCTCCAGCGCCATGAGCAGCTCCTTCGCGATCCCGCGGCCGCGCGCCTGCGGCTCGACGTACATGCGCTTGATCTCGCAGGCGCCGTCGGGCAGCCGCTTGATGCCGCCGCAGCACACCGCCTCGCCGTTCTCGCGCCCGACGAGGAACGAACCGCCGGGCGGCGCGAAGTCCGCCGGCGTCGCGCTCGGAGCGTGCGGCACGTCGATGCGCCCGTACAGCGGCGTCAGCTCGGCGATCATCGCCTCGAGCAGGTCGCTCGCCGGCGAAGCGCCTGCGTCGGTCCTCTCGAAGGTCACGTCGCTATCGTCGCACGCCGATCTCATGGCCCACGACTGGACCGACCTCTTCATCCTCGACGGCGCCGCGCCTGCAGGCGCGGTCGCCGAAGAGGCGGCGCCGGAGCACCGGCGCGGCTTCTTCCGGCGCCTGCGCGAGAACATGTCCAAGACGCGCGCCGCCCTGGGCGCCGAGATCCAGGCGACGCTCTTCGAGACGCTCGACGAGGAGACCTGGGAGCGCCTGGAGGAGGCGCTGATCATGGCCGACGTCGGCGCCAGCACGACTGCGCAGGTCGTGGGCAAGTTGGAGGAGGAGGCCACCAGCGGCGGGATCGAGGGCGGCCCGGCGCTGACCGCGCGGCTCACCGAGCTGCTCGCCGGCATCGCCCGGCCCAAGCAGGACGACGAGGCCCGCATCGACCTGCGCCACGACCCCGCTGTGCTGATGGTCTGCGGCGTCAACGGGACCGGCAAGACGACGACGATCGGCAAGCTCGCGTGGCACCTGCGCGAGACGCTCGGGCAGACGGTCCTGCTCGGCGCCGCCGACACGTTCCGCGCCGCCGCCGTCGAGCAGCTCGAGGAGTGGGCGCGCCGGGCCGGCTGCGAGTTCGTCCGGGGCGCGCCGGACTCCGACCCGGGGGCGGTGGCGTTCGACGCCGTCAAGCGCGGCCGCGAGCTGGGCGTCGACGTCGTGATCGTCGACACCGCGGGGCGGTTGCACACGCAGGACGACCTGATGGCAGAGCTGACGAAGATCCGCCGCGTCATCGAGCGCCAGATGCCCGACGCCCCGCACGAGACGCTGCTGACGGTCGACGCCACCACCGGCCAGAACGGCCTGCGCCAGGCCAAGCTGTTCTCCGAGGCCGTGCCCGTCGACGGGATCGTGCTCACGAAGCTCGACGGCACCGCGAAGGGGGGGATCGCGCTCGCCATCGCAGGCGAGCTCGGCATCCCCGTGAAGCTCATCGGAATCGGCGAGTCGCTGGAGGACCTGCGCCCGTTCGACCCCGACGACTTCGCGAAGGCGCTTCTCGACGTCGGCTAGAGTCGACCGCTCATGTGGGTCTGGTGGACGATCGCCGCAGTCGCGCTGGCCGTGGGGGAGATGGCCATCATGGGCTTCTTCCTCGCGCCGTTCGCAGGTGGCGCGGCGGTCGCCGCGATCTTCAGCCTCGCCGGCGCGGGCGCGATCCCGTCGATCCTGGCGTTCGTCGTCATCACGGCCCTGCTGTTCCTCTTCGTGCGGCCGGTGGCGCAGCGCCATCTGCACCAGCCGGCCGAGTTCCGCACGGGAACCGCGGCGCTGATCGGGCGCTCCGGGATCGTCCTCGAGCGGATCGCCAACGACGAGGGCGTCGGCGTCGTGAAGATCGACGGCGAGGTGTGGACCGCGCGTGCCTATGACGAGGACGACGTCATCGAGGCCGGCAGGCGCGTTCAGGTCATCCAGATCAGGGGCGCGACCGCGCTCGTGAGCGAATAGGGGAAGGGGCGGCCCGTGGCTGCACTGATCGTCATCGTCGTGCTGGTGCTGTTCGCGCTGTTCGTCGCGGCCAGGACCGTGCGGATCATCCCGCAGGCGAAGGCCGGCGTGGTCGAGCGCCTCGGGCGCTACAGCCGAACGCTCAGCCCCGGGCTCACGATCGTGGTGCCGTTCATCGACAAGGTCCGTCCACTGATCGACCTGCGCGAGCAGGTGGTGACGTTCCCGCCGCAGCCGGTGATCACCTCCGACAACGTGTCGGTCGGCGTCGACACGGTCCTCTACTTCACGATCACCGAGCCCAAGGACGCCACCTACGAGATCGCCAACCCGCTGCAGGCGATCGAGCAGCTGACGGTCACGACGCTGCGCAACATCATCGGCTCGCTGACGCTCGAGGAGACGCTCACCTCGCGCGACCAGGTCAACGACAAGCTGCGCGTCGTCCTCGACGAGCGCACGGGCAAGTGGGGCATCCGCATCAACGGCGTCGAGCTGAAGTCGATCGACCCGCCGGGCACGATCCAGGAGGCGATGGAGAAGCAGATGCGCGCCGAGCGCGACCGCCGCGCGGCGATCCTCAACGCGGAGGGCGTGAAGCAGTCGGCGATCCTGACCGCCGAGGGCGAGAAACAGTCGGCCGTCCTGAAGGCGGAGGGCGCCAAGAGCGCCGCGATCCTGCGGAGCGAGGGCGAGGCGAAGGCGATCGACACGGTCTTCCGCGCGATCCACGAGGGCGACGCCGACCAGAAGCTGCTCAGCTACCAGTACCTGCAGATGCTGCCGCAGCTCGCCAAGGGCGACGCCAACAAGATCTTCGTGATCCCGAGCGAGTTCTCGCAGGCGCTCAGCAACGTCGCCGGCAGGATCTCGGCGCCGCCGGCCGGCAACCCGCCGGCGAACACCCCGCCGGCCACGTGATCTCCGACGAGCTCGAGGACTACGCCGACGGCGTCACCTCGACATGGGACGAGCAGCTGCGGGCCTTCGAGGCGCGCTCACGCGCCGAGCTCCCGTATCCCCAGATGATCAGCGGCCCCGTGGTCGGCCGGCTGCTCGAGATGCTCGTCTTCCTCGTCCAGCCGAAGCTCGTGCTCGAGCTCGGCACCTACGCGGGCACGAGCGCGCTCGCGATGGCGGGCGGGCTGCCCGCGGGCGGGCGGATCATCACGTGCGAGATCTCCGACGACCACGCGGATTTCGCCCAGTCCGGGATCGACGCCTCGCCGTACGCCGACCGGATCGAGATCCGCCGCGGCCCGGGGCTCGAGACCATCGCATCGATCGACGAGCCGATCGACTTCTGCTTCATCGACGCCGACAAGGAGGGCTACGCCGGCTACTACGACGCCGTCGTGCCCAAGCTCTCCGATCACGGGCTGATCGCCGCCGACAACACCCTGCGCGGCGGCCGGGTCCTCGAGGGCGACCTGATGGACGACTTCAACCGCCACGTCGCGGCGGATCCGCGCACAACCCAGGTGCTGCTCACCGTGCGCGACGGGGTGACGCTGATCCGGCGGGCCTAGACTCCGTCGGACATGTTCGACGTCCTCGCCGAGAAGCTGCAGGCAACGCTGTCCGACGTCCGCGCCCGCGGGACGCTGACCGAGGACGACATCAACAAGGCCATGCGCGAGATCCGCCTCGCGCTGCTCGAGGCCGACGTCAACTTCAAGGTCGTCAAGCAGTTCACCGCCACGGTCAAGGAGCGCTGCCTCGGCGCGGACGTGATCGGCGCGCTCAACCCCGGCCAGACCGTGGTGAAGATCGTCCACGAGGAGCTCGCGACGCTGATGGGCGGCGCGTCGGCCGGCCTGGCGTTCTCGCCGCGGCCGCCGACGGTCGTTCTGATGGCCGGCCTGCAGGGCTCGGGCAAGACGACCGCCGCGGCCAAGCTTGCGCGCTTCTTGTCCAACGAGAACGGCTCGTCCGTCGCGATCGCGGCGTGCGACGTGTACCGGCCCGCCGCCGTCGAGCAGATCGTCACGATGGGCGGCCGCGCCGGCGCCGAGGTCTACGAGCGCGGCACGACCGAGAACCCGGTCGAGATCGCCCGCTGGGCGCTCGACCAGGCCAAGATGGCCGGCAAGGACGTGCTGATCGTCGATACGTCCGGGCGCCTGCACGTCGACGAGGTGCTCATGAAGGAGCTCGTCGACATCCGCGGCGCGATCAAGCCGCACGCGATCCTGCTGGTGGTCGACGCCATGACCGGCCAGGACGCGGTCAACGTCGCCGAGCAGTTCGCCGAGGCCGTGGACTTCGACGGCGTCGTGATGTCCAAGCTGGACGGCGACGCCCGCGGCGGCGCGGCGCTGTCGGTCAAGGCCGTCACCGGCAAGCCGATCCTGTTCGCCTCCACGGGCGAGAAGCTCGAGAACTTCGAGCGCTTCCACCCGGACCGCATGTCGCAGCGGATCCTCGGCATGGGCGACGTGATGTCGCTGATCGAGAAGGCCGAGAAGCAGTTCGACGAGGACGAGGCGGCGGAGCTCGAGCGCAAGATCCGGTCCAACGAGTTCACGCTCGAGGACTTCCTGGCCCAGCTCAAGCAGATCCGCAAGATGGGACCGCTGACGAGCCTGCTCGGCATGCTGCCGGGCGTCGGCGCGCAGATGAAGGGCCTGAAGGTCGACGAGCGCGAGCTCGACCGCATCCAGGCGATCATCCTGTCGATGACGCCGGAGGAGCGCCGCCGGCCGGAGCTGATCAAGGGATCGCGCCGGCTGCGCATCGCCAACGGCTCCGGCACGAACGTCTCGGCGGTCAACCACCTCGTCAAGCAGTTCGGGCAGATGCGCAAGGTGATGAAGCAGGTTTCGCGCGGCCGGATGCCCGATCTCGGGGCCTTGATGCGCCAGGGCCGCTAACCTCACACGTCGCTTTACGACTAGGAGACTTGTTTTGGCAGTTCGACTGAGGCTCACCCGTGTGGGCGGCAAGAAGGATCCGATCTGGCGCGTCGTCGCCGCCGACCAGCGCTCCCCGCGCGACGGTCGCGTGATCGAGATCCTCGGCCAGTACAACGCGCAGACCGATCCCTCGACCATCAAGGTCGACGAGGAGCGCGTGCGCGACTGGCTCGCCAAGGGCGCGCAGCCCACCGCCCAGGTTCGCAAGCTGCTGCGCATCCAGGGCATCGAGGCCTGATCCGCCTTCGATGAAGGAGCTGCTGGAGTACCTCGCTCGCCAGCTCGTCGACGAGCCGGACGAGGTGGAGGTCGAGCAGTTCGACGAGGACGACGGGACCGTCGTGCTCGAGCTTGCCGTGGCCGACGACGACTACGGCAAGATCATCGGCAAGGGCGGCCGCACGGCGAACGCCCTGCGCACCGTCGTCAAGGCCGCGGCCGTCAAGGAGGGGCGCCGCGTCCTGGTCGACATCGTCGATTGAGTGACCACCTCGCTGCCGGCCGGGTCGGGCGCGCCCACGGACTCGACGGCTCCTTCTTCGTCACCTGGCCCCGTCCGGCCCTGCTCACGGTCGGTGCATCACTGCGCGTCGCGGATCGGGATCTCGAGATCGTGCGCCGCGCCGGCACCGATGCCAAGCCCATCGTGCGCCTGGCCGGTGTCGACTCGCGCGAGGCGGTCGACGCGCTGCGCGGCGCCGACCTCCTCGTCCCTCGCGCCGCGGCGCCGCCGCTCTCCGACGACGAGTACTGGCCCGAGGACCTGGAGGGCTGCGCCGTGACCGACGGCTCCGCGCAGGTGGGCGTCGTGCGGCGGCTGATCGGCTATCCGTCGGTCGACGTGCTGGAGGTGGAGCGCGAGGGCGCGCCGGACCTGCTCGTGCCGATGGTGCGCGACGCGATCCGCTCGGTCGACGTGGCGGCGCGGCGCATCGACGTGTCGCTCGACTTCCTCGGGGAGCAGTAGTCGTGCAGATCGACGTCGTCACGCTCTTCCCGGAGTGGTTCGAGTGGTTCCAGGGCCAGCGCCACGTCGGCAACGCGGTCGCGCGCGGATCCGAGCTGCGATTCCTCAACCCGCGCGACCACACGCCGCTGAGCGGCGGCCAGGTCGACGACACGCCGTTCGGCGGCGGGGCCGGGATGGTGCTGCGCATCGACGTGATGGACGCCGCGCTGCGCGCGTTCTATGGCGCCGACCCGGTCGACCTGCGCACGCAGCGGCGCGTGATCGCGCTGACGCCCGGCGGGCGGATGCTCGACGAGGCCTACGTGGAGGAGCTGGCGGCGGAGCCTTCGCTGACCCTGCTGTGCGGCCGCTACGAGGGCTTCGACGAGCGCATCGTCCAGCACTTCGCATCCGACACGCTGTCGGTCGGGCGCTACGTGCTCAGCGGCGGCGAGCTGGCCGCGATGGTCGTCATGGACGCGGTGCTGCGCAAGCTGCCGGGCTCGCTCGGGCATGCCGACAGCGCGCTGGAGGAGTCGTTCAGCGCCGCGCTCGAGGGTCAGCCGGAGTACCCGCACTACACGCGGCCGGCCGAGTACCGCGGCTGGAAGGTGCCCGAGGTCCTGCTCTCCGGCCACCACGAAGAGATCCGCACGTGGCGCCGCATGCGCAGCCGCGAGCGCGGGTCGGGTTGAGGCGCTCTTCGCTATCTTTAGCGACCCGCGCGGCGGCCCTGTCCGGGCCCGCGCCTTCTCTTTGCCATGAGCACCGTCATCGACAGCCTCGAGCGCGCCCAGCTGCGCCGCGTACCGTCCTTCCAGCCCGGCGACCGGGTGAAGGTCCACTTCCAGGTCATCGAGGGCACCCGCCGCCGGACCCAGGTCTTCGAGGGTGTCGTCATCAAGCGCCAGGGCCACGGCGCGCGCGAGACGTTCACGGTGCGCAAGCAGTCCTTCGGCGTCGGCGTGGAGCGCACGTTCCCCGTCCACTCGCCGAAGATCGAGCGCATCGAGGTCTCCGCCCGCGGCGACGTCCGCCGGGCGAAGCTCTACTACCTGCGCGAGCGCGTCGGCAAGCGCGCCCGCGTGCGCGAGCGCCGCTACACGGGCCCGGAGGAGCGCGTCGAGCCCGGTCTGCTGCACGACCCCGTCGCCCAGCTCGAGGCCGAGGCGGCCCTGAGCGAGGGTGCGGTGGACGAGACGGGCGAGACGGCCGACGAGGTCGTGGACGCCGGCGGCGCCGAGGACACGGCTGCGGAGGAGACGACGGCCGAGGAGACGACGGCCGAGGCGCCCGCCGCCGACGAGCCCGCCGCCGACGAGCCGGCCTCCGAGGCCGACGAGGCCGCCTCCGAAGACTCGCCGGCCTCCCAGTAGTGGCCAAGAAGGGCGAGAAGTCCGCCGGCGGCTCGATCCTCGAGCTCGTGGTGATCGTCGCCGTCGCGCTCGGTCTCGCGCTCGGCATCCAGGCCTTCCTCGTCAAGCCCTACCGGATCCCGTCGGGCTCGATGCTTCCCACCCTGAAGGTCGGTCAGCGGGTGCTCGTCAACCGCCTGGGCAACCGCTTCAACGATCCGAAGATCGGCGAGATCCTCGTCTTCCACCCGCCCGCGGGCGCGGAGGGCACCGGCGACACCTGTGGCAACCCGGACCGCAGCGCAGGCCGGGCGTGCGACAAGCCGACCCCGCAGAAGGCCTCGGTCAACTTCATCAAGCGCGTCGTCGGCCTGCCGGGGGACCATCTCTCGATCCGCAACGGCCACGTGATTCGCAACGGCAAGCGCGAGAAGGACGGTTACATCGCGCCCTGTGCCGGCGGAAGTGCCTGCAATCTGCCACAAACCATCACGGTTCCGCCCGACCACTACTTCATGATGGGCGACAACCGTGGAGAGTCCGACGACAGCCGGTTCTGGGGACCAGTTCCACGAAAATGGATCATCGGCGGAGCTTTCGCCACCTACTGGCCTCCCAAGCAGGTCGGACTCCTCTAGCCTCGGGGCTGCAAACGCCCGACTCACGAGGCGGCAGGTGCGAGCGGCAAAGCGCAAGCGATCGGGACGCAGGCTCTTCCAGTTCGACCGGGAGCTGGGGGTCCGCTACGTCGCGGGCGCCGACGAGGCGGGCCGCGGCTGCCTGGCGGGCCCGCTGGTCGCCGCCGCGGTGCTGTTCGACGTCGAGTCGCTCACGCTCTCGCAGCGCCGCGCGCTGACGGTGCTCAACGACTCCAAGCAGCACACGCCGGAGATGCGCGAGGCGCTGTACCCGGTGGTGCTGCGCACGGCCAAGAAGGCCGTCGTGGTGTCCCGCTGCGTGCGCGGGATCGACGACCGCGGGCTGCACGTGACGAACCTCGCCGCGATGCGCGACGCGCTCTCACGCGTCGCGCTCCCCGGGTGCATCTGCCTCACCGACGGCTTCCCGGTCCCCGACTTCGGCTTTGAGCAGCGAGCGGTCGTCAACGGCGACGCCCAGTCCGCCGCGATCGCCGCCGCCTCGATCCTGGCGAAGGTCTCCCGCGACCGCTTCATGAAGCGCGTGGCCGACCTGCACCCCCAGTGGGATTTCGCCAGCCACGTCGGCTACTCGACGCCCGAGCATCGCGCGGCGATCGAGGAGCACGGCGTCTCACCGCTGCACCGGCTGAGCTTCCAGAGCCTGGCCTACCAGCAGCTGGCGCTCTAGCCGGGGACGCCAGATGTGGTTGCTGAGCACGTTTCCGCTTTGCGGGCGTAGCGGGCGTTGCGCTCGAACCGCGCCACGCGCCCAGCGAAACGCGCCGAGCTGAACGCCCTTGCTCCTAGAACGCCCCCTCGATGTGCTCGAGGCTGACCATGTGGCCGCGGGCGTCGAAGACGATGCCGATGGCATCGAAGCGCAGCTCGCCGGCCAGCGGCCGGTCGGTGGACTCGACGAGGTAGCTCGCTGCCATGCGGCGCACGCGCGACTGCTTCGGCGGCCCGAGCGCGTCCCACGGCGAGCCGCGGCCGCGGCGGGTCTTGACCTCGACGAAGACGAGCGCGCCTTCGCCGAAGCAGATGATGTCGAGCTCGCCGAAGCGGGTGCGGTGGTTGCGCGCGACGATCGAGTAGCCGAGGCGCTCCATGTGCGCGGCGGCGGCGTCCTCGCCGATGCGGCCGAGGTGGTGTCTGAGGTCCGTTGACATGCCGCCACGATCCCGCGGGCCGCGTGCGCGATCACCGCGCGTTTGCGACGAAAGCGTGGTGATCCGGCACACGCCCGCGCCTAGCGTGCGGCGCCATGCTCGCCCACGTCACCACGTTCGCCATCGACGGCATCGAACCGCGCCGCGTCACCGTCGAGGTCGACGTCCGGCAGGGGCTCCCGGCGTTCGCGATCGTCGGCCTGGGCGACCGCTCGGTGCGCGAGGCGCGCGAGCGCGTGCGCGGCGCGATCCTGAACTCCGGCTTCGCGTTCCCGCAGTCGCGGGTCACGGTGAACCTCGCACCGGCCTACCTGCGCAAGCAGGGCCCGGGGTTCGACCTGGCGATCGCGTGCGGCGTCCTCGCCGCGAGCCACCAGGTGCCGGCGGAGGCGCTCCAGCGGCTCGCGGTGTTCGGCGAGCTCGGGCTCGACGGCAACGTGCGGTCCTGCAACGGCGCGCTGGCGGTCGCCGAGGGCGTGCTGCGCGCGGGCCTCGAGGGCGTGATCGTGCCCTGGGAGCGCGTCGACGAGGCGGCGATCGTCGAGCCGATCGTCGTGGGCGGGGCCGGCGATCTCGCGTCGGTCGCGGCGGTCCTGCGCGGCGACGCGCTGCCCGACCGCGGCACGCCCGCGCAGCTCCTCAAGCCTCACGACGACGCCGACCTCGCCGACGTGCGCGGTCACGCCGCGCCGATCGAGGCACTCGTCATCGCCGCGGCCGGTGGCCACAACGTGCTGCTGACCGGCCCGCCGGGCACCGGCAAGACGATGCTGGCTCGGCGTCTGCCGTCGATCCTGCCGCCGCTGACGCCGACCGAGGCGCTCGAGGTCACGCGGATCCGCTCGGTCGCCGGTCTGCACTCGGGTGGCCTCGCGCAGACCCGGCCCTTCCGCTCGCCGCACCACAACACATCGCCGTCGGGCCTCACCGGAGGCGGAAGCGTGCCGACCCCGGGTGAGGTGAGCCTTGCGCACCACGGCGTCCTGTTCCTCGACGAGCTGAACGAGTTCCCGCGCAACGTCCTCGAGGCGCTGCGCCAACCGCTCGAGGACGGGCGCGTCGCCGTGATCCGCGGCCAGCGCACCGCGGTGTATCCGGCACGGTTCATGCTCGTCGCATCGACGAACCCGTGCCCGTGCGGCTTCTTCGGCGAGCGCCGCTGCCGCTGCACGGAGGCGGAGCTCCTTCGCCATCGCCGCCGCCTGAGCGGCCCGCTCCTCGACCGGGTCGATCTGCTCCTCGCCGTCGGGCGGCCGTCGGCGGACGAGTTCAGGGCACCCCCGGTGACGACATCCGAGCACGCGCGCAACCGTGTGGTCGAGGCCCGCGAGCGCCAGCTCGCCCGGCTCGACGGGACCAGTGTCACCTGCAACGCGCACATGGACGCGGCGCTCGTGCGGCGGCTGGTCCGCATGGAGCCCGATGCCGAGCGCCTCCTGCACACGACCTACGAGCGCGGTGCCCTGTCCGCCCGCGGGCGTGAGCGCGTGCTGCGCGTGGCCCGGACGATTGCGGACCTCGAGGCGAGTGGGACGGTGACGAGGGCGCACCTGATGCGTGCGGTCGGACTGCGCCAGGAGGCCGGCGCCGCCACAGAGGAGGCCGCATGACGGCGTGTGACGCCTGCCTTCGCCGGACGTGGCTGGTCGCGCGGCTGGCCGGCTGGATCGAGCTCGCCCGGCACGAGGGCAAGCGGCTGCCCGAAGTGCTCGCACTGGCCGACGAGGATCTCTTGCTCGCGGTCGCCCCGTCGGAGGCGTCGCGCATGCGCGAGGCGCGCGAGGCCCTTGATCTCGAGGCCGAGCGCGCGGCCTACGCCCGCGCCGGCCTGCACGCGGTCTGCCGCCACAAGGATGGCTACCCGCAGCCGCTGCGCGACGACCGCGCCGCCCCGCCGATCGTGTCCTGGGGCGGCGCGCTGCCGGCCGGGCCGGCGATTGCGGTCGTCGGGACGCGCCAGGCCTCACCCGACGGGCTCGAGATCGCGCGGTCGCTGGGCCGCGGCCTGGCGGCCGCCGGTGTGACGGTCGTCAGCGGGATGGCGCTGGGCGTCGACAGCGCCGCGCACGAGGGCGCGCTGCAGGCCGGCGGCCCGACGGTGGCGGTCCTGGCCGGCGGCGCCGACGTCGCCTACCCGCGCTCCAAGCGCGCGCTGCACGCGCGGATCCGCGAGCACGGAGCCGTCCTGTCGGAGGCGCCGCCCGGGTTCGTCCCGCGCCGCTGGTGCTTTCCCGCGCGCAACCGGATCATCGCCGCGCTCGCGAGCGCGACGATCGTGGTGCAGGCCGCGGTGCGCTCGGGCTCGCTGATCACGGCAGAGCTGGCGATGGACCTCGGGCGCGACGTCGGCGCGGTGCCCGGCTCGCCGCTGGACTGGCGCAGCGCCGGCGCCAACGCGCTGCTGCGCGATGGCGCCACGGTCGTCAGGGACGCGGTCGACGCGCTCGACCTCGCCCTCGGCGTCGGCCACGGGCTCGGCACGGATGCCGAAGCCCGGACGGCCGGCCTCGACCCGGCGCTGAGGACGCTGCTGGCGCAGGTCGGCGAGGGCCGGACGACGATCGACGCGATCGCGCTGACGCCGGCGGAGGCCGACGCTGCGCTGGTCGGGCTGACCGAGCTCGAGCTGCTGGGCCTCGTGCAGCGCGGCCCCGGCGGGACGTATCAGGCGACGGCGTAGAGCCGCCACTCGCCCGGCACGCCCCTGAGCTCCTGGGTGCCGCGATCGGCGAACTCGATCCCCGAGCCCACCACGAGGTCGCGCACGGTGCGCGAGACAAGGATCTCGCTCGCCGCGGCGGCCGCGCCGACGCGCGCGCCGATGTGGACCGCCATGCCCGCGAGGTCATCGCCTCGGCGCTCGCACTCGCCGGTGTGGATCCCGGCGCGGATCTCGAGGCCGAACTGCCGTACGCCCTCGACGATCGCCTGCATGCAGCGGATCGCGCGCGCGGGGCCCTCGAAGGACGCCAGGAACCCGTCGCCGAGCTGCTTGACCTCGCGCCCCCGCCAGCGGCCGAGCTCGGTGCGGACGAGGTCGTCGTGGCGCTCGAGCACGCGGTGCCACGCGGTGTCGCCGAGCTGCGCGGCCCGCTCGGTCGATCCGACGATGTCGGTGAAGGCGAGCGTGGCGAGCACCTGCTCCGGCACCGGGCCGCCGGGCATGCCGGTCAGGAACTCGTGCAGCTCGGCGAGGAACGCGTCGTTGTCGCCGGTGAAGAAGAGGTGGTCACCGGGCCCGAGGTCGACGAGCCGGGCATCGGGGATGTGGTCGGCGAGGTGCTTGGACCAGGCGAACGGGGTCATCCTGTCGTCGCGATGCGCGAGCACCACGGTCGGGACGCCGATCGAGCCGAGCGCCGCGCGGACGTCGATGTGCTCCCAGGTCTCGAACAACTGCTGCATGCCGCTGCGGCTGATCCCATGGCGCAGCAGGCGCGCCCACCAGGCGCCGAAGTCCGCGTCGCCGGCCATCGACGGGGCAAACCCGCCCAGGGCGATCGGGTCACCCCAGCTCTCCAGCGCGCGGCTGCGCAGGACCTCGAGGTTCTCCAGCGGAAGGCCCTCAGGGTAGTTCTCGCCGACCAGCATCCTCGCGTACGTGCCGTAGAGCGCGAGCTTGGAGACCCGGTCCGGGTGCGCCGCCGCGAACACGATCGCGGCCGGTCCGCCCTCGGAGACGCCGATGAGCGCCGGGCGATCGAGGCCGGCCGCGTCCATCACGGCCAGCAGGTCCTCCGCGTGCTCCTCGACGGTGACCGCCCGGTCGGGGCGGTCCGACAGGCCCTGGCCGCGCTTGTCGTAGATCACGACCCGGGCGAACGCTCCCAGCCGATCGCAGAAGCGCTGCAGCAGCGGGTGCTCGAACGCGATCTCGAGGTGCCCGATGAACCCGGTGAGCCAGACGGCGTCGACGTCGCCGTCTCCGAACTGCCGCCACGCGATGCTCGTGCCGTCAGCGCTGGTCGCGTAGTTGATCGCAGGGGGCATCGAGAGCGGAATCGTACCCGCGGCCTATCATCGGTCAGGTGCCAGATCGCGTGCCCGTGTGTCTGTCGATCGCCGGGTCGGATTCCGGCGGCGGGGCGGGGATCCAGGCGGACCTCAAGGCGTTCGCCAACGCAGGCGTGCACGGCGCCACCGCGCTGACCGCACTGACCGCCCAGAACACGCGCGCGGTCACCGGCGTCCATCCGGTCCCGCCCGAGTTCATCGTCGAGCAGGTCCGCGCGGTCGCCGGCGACCTTGGCGTGGACGCCGTGAAGATCGGGATGGTCGGCTCCAAGCGCGCGACGCAGGCGGTCGCGCAGGCGCTCGACGAGCTGCCGGAGGGCACGCCGGTCGTCCTCGACCCCGTGATGGTCGCCGAGTCCGGCGCGCGCCTGCTCGAATCCGACGCCGAGGACGCGCTGCGCGAGCTGCTGCTGCCGCGGGCCACGGTCGTCACCCCCAATCTGCTCGAGGCGCGCGTGCTCGTGCGCGAACCGACGCTCGACGGCGAGGAGCTCGCGCGCCGCGTGCACGCCCTCGGCCCGGACGTCGTCGTGGTCACCGGCGGGCACCGCGAGGAGGCCGCCGACCTGTTCTTCGACGGGGTGACGTTCGACTCGATCCCTGGCCCGCGCCACCCGGATGGCGCGGCCCACGGGTCGGGCTGTACGCACAGCTCGGCGCTGGCGGCGCAGCTCGCACTTGGCGCCACGCCGCTCGAGGCGGCGCGCATCGCCCGCGAGACCGCTGCCGAGGCCGTGCGCCAGGGGCTGCGCGACATCGGCGCGGGGGCGGGCCCGGTGGACGTACTTGGCGTCGCAGACCGCCTGCGCGGCAGGTCCGCTTTGCCATAATCGCCTCGATGGAGGCCGTGCTGTGAAGTTCCTGCGTATGAAGCCCGGTCACGGCGAGGTGCTGCTGGCCGAGGGCGACGTCGAGGTCGCCGCCGAGGAGGAGCGCCTGATCGAGGCGTTCCGCGAGCAGCTCGAGCAGGGCATGTGGGCCGCCGTGCCCCTGACCAGCCGCGACGGCCGCCGCGAGGCGCAGATGGTCAAGGCCTTCGACGAGGTCCCGCGCGACGCCGAGCGCGTGATCTTCTTCCCCCGTGCGGCCGGGGGCCGCTGAGGCCGGGTAGGAGCCGATGGTCCTCGCTCTCAGCGCAACGGCCATCGTCATCGTCGCGCTGCTCTGGGAGGTGGCGCTCCCGCACGTCCAGGAGTCCTACGAGCGCTTTCGCGCGCGCCGCGCGCGCGTCCACGACGGCCTCGGGCCCTACGACCCGGGCCGCGAGCGCCGCGCCGAGCAGCGCGCCCGCCAGCTCCTGCGCTCGTGCGTCAACGAGGAGGAGTGGGCGATGTACCGCGACCTGGGCTTCATCCGGGTCTGGGGGCGGCTCGCCGAGGGTCCGATCCAGGGCGGCAGCGAGGAGACGGAGGCCGGCGCGCCCTACGCCTACCTGGTCTACCCGCACAAGCCGGTGGTCGCCTACCTGCCCCAGACGCGCACGCTGCTCAACGAATACTGCGTGACGTTCCCCGACGAGACGCGCCCGTACGGGAGCGCGCGGCTCCCGGACTCCGACGACGTGCTGGCCAAGTGGATGGCCCTGACCGGCGACGAGCGCAACCTCGTCTCCAGCGCGAACATGCACCTGCCGGGCCGCCAGGTCGACCCGCGCCAGGTCCGGCGCGACCTCTGGCGCCTGCAGATGTGGGAGCGCGAGCGCACCACGCGCGAACGCAGGCGAGAGGGCACGGGTAGTCTCCCGGCCCCGTGAGCCAGACCAGCACCGACACGCCATTCGACCTCAAGCACCGGTCCCGCGCCCTCACCGAGGGGCCGCACCGGGCCGCGGCCCGCGCCTACCTGAAGGGCATCGGCTACGACGACGAGGCCCTCGCCAAGCCGATCATCGGCGTCGCCTCGACCTGGATCGAGACGATGCCCTGCAACTTCCACCTGCGCGCGCTGGCCGCGAAGGTCAAGGAGGGCATCCGCGAGGCGGGTGGCACGCCGATGGAGTTCAACACGATCGCGATCTCCGACGGGATCACGATGGGCACCAGCGGCATGAAGACGAGCCTTGTCAGCCGCGAGGTGATCGCCGACTCGATCGAGCTCGTCGGGCGCGGGCACCTCTTCGACGGCGTCGTGGCGCTGAGCGGGTGCGACAAGACGATCCCCGGCACAGTCATGGCGCTCGCCCGGCTCGACGTCCCCAGCGTGATGCTCTACGGCGGGTCGATCCCGCCGGGCCGGTTCCAGGGCCGCGACGTCACGATCATCGACGTCTTCGAGGCCGTCGGCAAGCACGCGATCGGCGAGATGACCGACGAGGAGCTCGCCGAGCTCGAGTCGGTCGCCAGCCCCGGTGCCGGCGCCTGCGGCGGCCAGTTCACCGCCAACACGATGGCGATGGCGTTCGAGATGCTGGGCATCAGCCCGATGGGCCCGTCCGGCGTTCCCGCACAGGAGGCCAGCAAGGCGCAGGCCGCCTTCGACGCGGGCAGGCTCGTCATGGACGTCCTGAAGCGCAACCTGCGCCCGAGCGAGCTGATCACGAGGGCGTCGCTGGAGAACGCGATCGCCGCGGTCACCAGCTCCGGCGGGTCGACCAACGGCGTGCTGCACCTGCTCGCCGTCGCGAAGGAGGCCGGCGTCGACCTGGACATCGACGACTTCGACCGCATGTCGGATCGCACCCCGCTGCTCTGCGACCTCAGCCCGGGCGGGAAGTACAACGCGACCGACATGTTCCACGCAGGCGGCACCGCCGTGCTGGCGAGGCGGTTGAAGGAGCTCGGGATCCTCAACGCCGACGCGCCGACGGTGCTCGGCAAGACCGTCGGCGAGCTGGCCGACGAGGCCGTCGAGTCCGAGGGCCAGCAGGTCGTCCGGGCGCTCGGCGACCCGCTGAAGAAGACCGGCGGCCTGGCGATCCTGCGCGGCAACATCGCGCCGGAGGGGTGCGTCGTGAAGCTCGCCGGCCACGAGCGCCGCCACCACGCGGGCCCCGCACGCGTGTTCGAGGGCGAGGAGGCCGCGATGGAGGCGGTCACCCACGGCGGCATCAAGCCCGGCGACGTCGTGATCATCCGCAACGAGGGGCCCGCCGGCGGCCCGGGCATGCGCGAGATGCTCGCGGTGACAGCCGCGATCAACGGCGCCGGGCTGGGGGAGGACGTCGTCCTGCTCACCGACGGGCGCTTCAGCGGCGCCACCCACGGCTTCATGGCCGGCCACCTCGCGCCCGAGGCGGTCCGCGGCGGCCCGATCGCCGCCGTCCAGGACGGCGACACCGTCACCGTGGACGTCGACGCCAAGCGCATCGACGCCGACCTGACCCCCGAGCAGATCGCCGAGCGCCTGGCGGCCTACACGCCGCCGCCGAACACCGACGTCAGCGGCGTGCTGGCCAAGTACGCCAAGCTCGTCGGCAGCGCCTCGCAGGGCGCCGTCACGGTCTAGGCGGGACCACGTCGCGGGCCCAGTCCGCCGACTTCCACGCCGGCTCGGGCGTCTCGACGCCTGCATGCGGGACGAACTTCGAACGCTCGACCAGCTCCATCTTGTGGATGTAGCGCGGGCAGTTGGGGAAGATCTCGGTCGCCGTGATCCTGACGACGAACTGCGCCTCGGGATATGAGCCCAGCAGGTTGTCGTCCGGGTTGATCGACGCCGTTCCGTTCACGCGCATGCGCCGCTGCGCGCGGAAGTCGATGAACAGCAGCCCCACGTGCGGGTTGACGCGGACGTTTCCCCACGACAGGTACATCCCGTTGCCGTCGTAGTTGGGGATCGCCAGCTGGCGCTCGCCCACCACGCGGACGAACCCCGGGTCGCCGCCCTTGTAGGAGCACTGCGGGTGGCCGTGCTCGTCGGCGGTCGCCAGGAAGAACATGTCCTGGGCCTCGATGAACGCGCGGTCGGAGTCGGAGAAGACCCCGTGCACCTTCACATCGTCGAGCCGGTCGGCCAGCGCCCGCGTGCCGAAGGTGTCCTGCAGCTCCCGCGATCCCGCGTGGTAGGCCACGCGCGCAACCTACTCCGCGATGAACTCCTCGACCAGCGCGTTGAACGCGGCCGGGCGCTCGAGCATCGCCACATGGCCGGTATCCGGCCAGACGACGACGCGCGAGTTGGGGATCAGGCGGCCGAACTCGTGCGCGTCGCTCACGGGCACCAGCCGGTCCTCCTCGCCCCATACGACGAGGACGGGGCACTCGATGTCGCCGAGGCGGTCGCGGATCGGGTAGTCGCTCAGCGCGTCCAGCGCCGGCACGAACCCGGGCTTGCCGGAGCCCTTGACCTGCTCGGCGATCAGCGCCGGTGGGAGCTGTTCGGCGCGATGGGCCACGAGCTTCATGATCTGGCGGCGCATCCGCGGGCGGCACGACAGCGCCTGCGAGCGGGAGGCGGCCCAGCCGCCGGTGAAGATCAGCAGGTTGTCGAGGCGCTCGAGCGCGCGCAGGACGGGCTCGTTGCGCTGGTGCTCGATCGACAGCCCCGCCGCGCTGACGAGCACGAGCCGCTCGACGCGCGTGGAGAACTGCAGCGCCACCTCGGCGCCGATGAACCCGCCCATCGAGTTGCCGACGACGACCGCGCGCTCGATGCCGAGCTCGTCCAGCAGCGCGTCCACGATCCGCCCGTAGCCGGAGATCGAGATCTTCTCCTTCGGCATCGGCGAGTGGCCGAAGCCCGGCAGGTCCATCGCGATCACGCGATGGTCGCGGGCGAAGTGGGGGAGGTTCTCCAACCAGTTGACCCAGGCGCCGCCGAGGCCGTGGATGAACACGATCGGATCGCCCTCGCCCAGGTCGATCACGTTCACCGGCGCCCCATCGACGTGCACCCACCGCTGGTGCTCACGCCAGTCGACGTCGAGCCATTCCGAACGGCCGTCGGGCCCGTAGAGGTCGATAAAGGGCGTCTGGGGCTCAGTTCGGACGTCGGTCATGCCGAATAAAATGTCATAGCCGCCATGCGTATCGCGCTGGACATCGACTCGACACTGCACCACTACTGGGACACGCTCTCCCAGGCGGCCCGCAACCGCTTCGGGATCGAGCTGCCCTACGAGGAGCAGTTCGACTGGGGCATCACCCGCCTCAAGCCCAAGCAGCTCGAGGTCGTGATCGCCGACACGCACAGCGACGAGGCGATCCTGGCGGGCACGCCCTACCCGGGCGCCGTCGAGACGGTCCAGTCCTGGCACTCCGCCGGGCACTTCATCCACATCACCAGCCACAGGGCCGGCGGCTGCCATCCCGCGACCTCGGCGTGGCTGGAGCAGATCGGCCTGCCGTTCGACGACCTGCACTGCAGCTACGACAAGATCAGCCGCTGCGTCGAGCTCGAGATCGACATCCTGGTCGACGACAGCCCGGCGAACATCCGCCACGCGATCGAGCGCGGGATCACCGCCGCCACGCTCGTCCACCCCTGGAACCAGGACGTGTGCGACGAGGAGCCGGTGATCTGCGCCCGGGACTGGCCGGAGCTCGAGCGCAAGCTGCGCCCGCTGCTGTCGCGGGCCAGTCGCGTCGCCTGACCTGCGAGACTCGCCGCATGGCAGAGGACGTGCGGACCCGCCTCGGCGGGCCATCCAGCGAGGTCGCCCGGCGCGAGGACCTGCGCGACCACCTGCCCGCAATCGAGCCCGAGCGCCAGGTCACCGACTGGGGCCGCTCGGAGCGCGTCGAGGGCCTGGTCGACCGCACGGTCGTCGACTTCCTCTACCACCTGTGGTTCCGATGCGAGGTCGAGGGCATCGAGAACGTCCCCGACGAGGGCGCCGCGCTGATCGTGTCCAACCACTCCGGCGCGCTGCCGCCCGACGCGGCGATGATCGTCAAGGCGATCAGGGAGGAGCACCCGCGCCCGCGCCAGGTGCACCTGACCGTCGAGCACTTCTTCAAGGGCTATCCGGGCTTCTCGATGCTCGTGCCGAAGATCGGCGGCGTCGCCGCGCACCCGGCGAACGTCCAGCGCCTGCTCTACGACGAGCAGCAGCTCGTGCTCGTCTTCCCGGAGGGGCGCAAGGGGACCGAGAAGCTCTACAAGGACCGCTACCGCCTGCGGCGCTTCGGCCGGGGCGGGTTCGTGGAGGCGGCGATGCGTGGCCGCGCGCCGATCGTGCCGGTCGCCGTCGTGGGCGCCGAGGAGGCGATGCCGGCCTTCGCGCAGCTCAAGCCGCTGCAGCGCCTGACCGGCCTCATCTACTTCCCGATCACGCCCACCTGGCCGCACTTCGGCCTGCTCGGGATGGTCGGCTACCTCCCGGCCAAGTTCAAGATCCGCTTCCTGCCGCCGGTCCGCACCGACGACATGGGCGACGAGCCCTGGGAGGACAAGTCGCTCGTGCAGACCGTGGCCCATGACGTGCGCGCCACGATCCAGGAGGAGCTCTACGACATGGTCGGCAAGCGCAGCAGCGTCTGGTTCGGGTGAGCACCGACTCGTCCAAGCGCGTCCTGATCACCGGCCTGTCGACGTACTGGGGCGGGCGGCTGGCGCAGGCGCTGGAGCAGGACCCGGAGATCGAGACCGTCATCGGCGTCGACCGCCGGCCGCCGAAGGTCGAGCTCGAGCGCACCGAGTGGGTGGAGGTCGCCGACAGCCATTCGCTGATCCGCCGGATCGTGCAGGGGGCCGAGATCGACACGGTCGTGGACACGCGGCTGGTCGTCGACTCGGTCGTGACCTCCGCGCGCCGCGCGCACGAGAACAACGTGATCGGGACGCTGAACGTGCTCGCCGCGTGCAGCGGGCCCGACAGCTGCGTCAAGAAGTTCATCTTCAAGTCCAGCGCGCATTACTACGGCTGCGAGCAGGACGACCCGGCGTACTTCACCGAGGAGATGCGCCGCCCGCATCCGGCGCGAACCGCGCTGGAGCGCGACATCGTCGAGGCCGAGGCGGCGGTCGCCGACTTCGCCGACAAGCACCCGGACATGACGGTCACGGTGCTGCGCTTCGCCAACGGCCTGGGCCCGAACCTGAACACGTCGCACATGCGCTACCTGGCGCTGCCGGTCGTGCCGACGATCCTTGGCTTCGACCCGCGCTACCAGTTCATCCACTCCGACGACATGGCCGGGGTGCTGGAGCACGCGGTGCGTCACGACCTCGACGGCATCTACAACGCCGCCGCCGACGGCGTGCTGGCGCTGACCGAGGTGACGGACCTCCTGGGCAAGCAGTGGGCGCCGCTGCTGCTGCCGTGGGGGACGGGGCTGGCAGCCGCCGGGCTGCGCCGCGCGGGCCTCGCGATCCCGCCGGAGATGCTCCAGCAGCTGCGCTTCGGGCGCGCGATCGACAACCGCAGGCTGAAGGCCACCGGCTACCGCTACGCGTTCACCACGCGCGAGACCGTCATGCGCCTGCGCGAGCACCAGCGGATCGCGCCGCTGCTCGGCAAACGCAACGGCGACGGCTACCGCTACGAGCGCGAGGTCGAGGAGTTCCTGCGCCGCAGCCCGAGCGTCGTGCGGCGCGATCGGCCCGCCGAGCCCGTGAAGAACGTCGTCCCCGGCGGCCGCCGCACCGCGGCGCCGAAGCGGGCGAAGCCGCGCCGCCCGGCCGCCGCGCGGGTGGGCGGGCCCGATTACGACGAGCTCGAGGCCGAGGAGGTCATCGCGCTCATGCGGACCCTCGACGCGCCCGATCTCGAGGCTCTGCGCCGCTACGAGGAGGGCCGCGCGGGCCGCGAGCCGGTCCTGCGGGCGATCGATTCGCTGCTCTCGCGCGCCAGATCGCCTGCATAGCTGGCGAAACCGGCGCCGCGTTCCCTAAGGTGGGGCGGGGCATGAGGTCCAAGCAGTTCATCGGCGTCGCCGCCGCGCTGGCGGTCATGTGCGTCCTGGCTGGCGCGGTGTACGCGTACGACCACGGGCGCCGCGATCGCATCGCGAAGGGCCTCTCGGTCGGCGGGGTCGACATCGGCGGGATGACCCGCGCGAACGCCGAGCGCAAGCTCGAGGCGCGCCTGCTCGGCGCCCTGCACGAGCCGATCGTGATCCATCACGGGACGAAGACGTGGAAGCTCGGACCGCGCGAGGCCCGGACCTCGGCCGACATCGGCGCGATGATCGACGCCGCCGTGGCGCGCAGCCGCGACGGCAACATCGTGTCGCGAACCTTTCGCGGCCTGACCGGCGGAAGGGTGGACGCCGATCTCAAGCCGACGGTGACGTTCTCCAAGCGGGCGGTCGTGCGGCTGCTCGACAAGGTCCGCAGCTCGATCGACCGCGACGCGATCGACGCCAAGCTCAGCTTCCACCAGGGCGGCTTCACGAAGGTCGACGGGCGCGATGGCCTGGCTGTCGACGCCAGCCGCCTGCACCAGGAGATCGACGCCGCGATCATCAGCCCGACGGCCAAACGCACCTTCGTCGCGCACACGCACCACACGGCGCCGAAGGTCACGACGGCCGACCTCACCAAGACCTACAACACGCTGCTGATCGTCGACCGGGCGAACTTCCAGCTGAAGCTCTTCAAGCAGCTCAAGCCGGTCAAGACCTACGACATCGCCGTGGGGATGGCCGGCCTGGAGACGCCGGCGGGCGTCTACCACATCCAGAACAAGGCGGTGAACCCCGCCTGGACGATGCCGAACTCCGACTGGGTGGCCCCCGCGGACCGCGGCAAGGTCGTGCCGGGCGGCACCGCGGAGAACCCGCTCAAGTCCCGCTGGCTCGGCATCTTCGACGGCGCCGGCATCCACGGCATCGATCCCTCCGAGTACGGCACCATCGGCCACGCGGCCTCCCACGGCTGCGTGCGCATGCGCATCCCCGACGTCGAGGACCTCTACCCGCGGGTCCCGGTCGGCGCGCCGATCTACATCGGCTAGCTGTAGTTCCTAATCACGTTGTTCACGCTTTTGCCGAGACGCGGGGCGTTCAGTTCGGCGCGTTTGGCTCGGTGCGTGGCGTGGTCCGGGTCAGTGAGGAGAAGGGCGCACCAGCCCGCTGGCGTTCCACTTGGGCGCCTTTAGTCCCGCATATAGGGACTT
>Ga0308175_100000230_pt1 | contig 43193 bp, 41 predicted proteins | sample PhyCR1_3_FD_203893 | JGI IMG/M metagenome (GOLD analysis project Ga0308175, IMG submission 203893) | Soil microbial communities from UC Gill Tract Community Farm, Albany, California, United States - DLSLS.C.R1 | ecosystem: Environmental > Terrestrial > Soil > Agricultural land | place: USA...
CGGCAATCGAGAATCGGCAATGCAAGAAACAAAAAGAAACAGCCTATCAAACGATAGGCTGTTTCTTTTAAACTGGTTTATTGCCGATTCTCGATTGCCGATTGCTACTCCTTCACCACCGGCAACTCAATATACGTTCCGTACATCGGCCCATAATAAATCTTCTGTTCCGCTTTGATGAAGTCACTGTCCTTTGCTTCAAAAATATTGGGCACGTACTTCTGCGGGTTTCGGTCAATGATGGGGAACCAGGTGCTCTGCACTTGTATCATTAGCTTGTGGCCTTTTTTAAATACGTGGTTGATGCCGTGCAAATCAATTTTAAATTCTTCGGCCTTGTTCGGAATAAGAGGAGAAGGGGCCGAAAAATTTTTGCGAAAGCGTCCGCGAAAAACCTCCATCGCTACCGGCAATTGGTACTGGCTCATGATCAGGTTGTCTTTATCAAAAGTAGGATAAACGTCAATCAACTTAATGATCCAGTCGGCATCGGTGCCGGAAGTGCTGGCAAAAAGATGCGCAACAATATTGCCCGTAACGGTTAAGTCTTCGGTTAAGCTGTCCATAGTAAAATGTACAACATCGGGACGGGTGTAAACAAAACGTTGGTCTTCTACTTGCCAGGGGCGCCAGCGGCTGCCGGGGCCGTAAGTGGCTTCAATAGGAAGCTGACGATAAGGAACAGGATGCGCCGGATCGCTGATGTAAGAAACGGCGCCGTTGGTTGATGAAGCTGTAAAGGAAGCTTTGTTATCCGCATTTGCATAAAGCTTTTGCATCGTTGCACCTTTCACCGGCCAGCTATCGTATGTTTTCCAAACGTTGCTGCCGGTTTGAAACAAAGTGGCTTCGTCAAACTTGCCGTCGCCGATGCCTTTGAGCCAGTAATCGAACCAACGCTTTTGCACCGCCTGAAAGTATGGCGACGTGTTACTACCAAATGAAATCTTTCCAAGGCTGTCTCCTCTACCCCTGGCCCAGCCGCCGTGATTCCACGGGCCCAGCACAAGGTAATTGCGGTGAAAACTGTCTTTTGCTTCCATGTGCTTGTACATCATTTGCGGCCCTTGCAAATCTTCCTGGTCGTAATAGCCGCCCACGTGCAGTTGCGGAATTTCCGGCCAACGCACATAGCTCAGCGGCGAATTTTTCTGCCAGTAATCATCGTAGTTTGGATGTTGCACAAATGTGTTCCAGGTGGGAATGCTGCCGTGAAAATATTTGTCGTTCACATTCTTTAACGAACCAAGTTTCAAATACCAGTCGTACAAATCAAATTGCGGAAAAGGAAAATCGGAATCGGTGGTTGGGTCGTGTTCTACCTCGTAAGAATATTCCATTCCATAGCTTAACCGAAACGCGCCGTTGTGGTGAAAATCATCGCCCAAAAAAAGATCGCTCATGCAGGCTTGTTCAGATGATGCTTTTAACGCAGGATGTGGATCAACCGCACCGACAAGTGCCAACCAACCGGGATAAGAAATGCCGAAGATGCCCGCCTTGCCGTTGTTGTCTTTTATGTTTTTTAGCAACCAGTCAATCGTGTCCCAGGTATCGGTGCTTTCGTCAACCGTGCCGGGTTGTTTGAGGTGCGTAATGGGCGTATGAATTTGCATCTTGCCCTCGCTTTTGTATTTGCCGCGAATGTCCTGGAAAACGAAGATGTATCCTTCGCGGGCCATGCTGCCGATGTTGTTCCAATAGGCCAGGTTAAGCGAGTCGCCGTCTTTTACATCGTTCATTCCCGCGCCGTAGGGCGTGCGTGTAAGCAAAAACGGAAAGGCCTTCGTGCCGTGCATCGGCGTCAGAATAACGGTGTTCAATTTGATGCCGTCGCGCATGGGAATCATCACCGAAATTTTTTTGTAGGCCGTGATGTTTTGAGCGAAGAGAAAAAGAGTAAGAAGAAGATTCAGGCTAAGTAAAATAAGTCGTTTCATTGTGCTGGATTGAAAGCTTTTAAAGGTAAAGAAGAAATTAACAAAGGAATGGAAGGCGGAAAAGGCCGCGTGATTATTTTTAAACCTCAATACGTGATTATGAAAAACGCTTTGTGCCTTCTTTTCTTTCTGCCGCTTTTTTCGATGGCGCAACAGGACACTTGTGGTTTAAAAAAATCGAAAGATCCTTTTACCAACGAGGTAAAACTTTCCACTGGTTTTAAAACTTTTGGCAGTGGCGCCGTTCCTGTTTCTATTTCAATGGACGCCACGCCAACGGACATTGATTTTTTTATCTGGGTAAAAAAAGAAGGCACTTGCTTTGACCTGGAATCCGAAGCCTTTATGGTTTGGGAAGGTGAGCGAAGCAAAGCCACGTTCCGGCAATCGGGTTCCATCAATTGCGAAGGCGCCTTCCACTTCACGTTTAAAAACACGCCAACGCCCAACTCCTGGCTGCGCAAGATGATGGCGAAGAGAATTGCCACAATAAAACTTGTTGGCAACGGTGGCAAGGAAACCGTGATTTCACTGACGGAAGAACAAAAAGATATTTTTCAACGCATGGCTACTTGTATTGCAGCCGAAGGCGTGACGCTGCTGAAAAAATAATCTTGCCTTTGATTTAACCGCCGCGCCGTATTCGTCTGCCTACTTGCGCTTCCAAAAAATTCGCCGGCCCACCAGCACTTTAAAAATAAAACCATCGGTTGCGGGTGTAAGGCCAAAACCTGCGCCGGCATTGAGCTCCCATGCGGGATTGTTCAGCATGTCGGCGGCAAGAAATACGGCGTGGTTTTGTGCGGCCAGCGTTTCAAAGGCATTGATGGCGCCCATCTGGCCGTAGTATTCAACACCCAAGCTAAAATTGCGAAAGGCGTTGTAAGACGCTTTCACGTTGGGTTCAAAAACAGGAACGTGATTGTTGTCGGCGCTGGCGATGGCCACGCCAAACGTGGGATTAAACGACAGGTAGAAATTGTTCCATTGCTTGTCAACGATTGGACGCAGTTCCAGGCTCCAGGTTTCGCCGGCGTATTGCGGCCGTTGATAGCCCACTTCCGCGGAAAGACTCACGCCAACGGGCCACCGCCAGCTTGACGGCGCCATCACCCGCGGACGAATGTGCGTGCCCACAATGCTGTAACCGTATTTGGCCGTGTAGTTTGTAAAGAGATAAAAACCCAGCTCAAAATTTTGCGAAATGCCGTGGGTGATTTCAACCGTTTCGTGCAGGGCATGATAGGAGGGCCGCACGCCTTTGATGATTTCTTTTTCGCCGTTGAAGGTGAAGTTTGAATGCAATTCAAAGATGGTGCTGCCCGGCTGTTGCGTTTGCGAGCCGTAAACCTGTATTTCGTAATTCTCCTGTGCCGTGGCAAAGAATGGAAGGATAAAAAGCAGTCCGAAAATTTTTTTCATGCGCAATAATGAGCAAAGAAAAAGAAGGCCGCAAAGGGAGAAAAATTTTTATTGAGGAAGTTGGATGTTGAGAATGAACCGGAGGGTTGATTTCGTTTTACAGGCCTGAACTTGTGGTTTACACTGCCGAAAGCTTTAGTAGCACATAAATAACGCACAAGCCAACCTTATTACTTTATTTGAAAAATAAATAAATAAGGCAATAAGGTTGTCACTTATACCACCATTTCTTCTACTAAGGTTTGGAACAATGCAGGAACAATCGCTTCTGCTCAGGAAATTTTGTTTTGCAAACCACTCCATCCGCCACCGTTGTGAACGTTGGTGAAGCCGTTCGACTTCAACATACTTTTCGCCGTGGCGCTGCGCATGCCCGATGCGCAACAAGTGATAACAGGCTTGGATTTATCGAGGCTTGAAACCTTCGAGGAAAGTTCGTTCAGCGGTATGTTTACCGCGCCTTCAAGATGTCCGCCCCGGAACTCTTCCCTGGTTCGCACGTCAACAATTTGGGCGCCTTGTTGCGCCAGTTCTTTCAAACTCACCTGCGGCTCTTTATGAAACAAATTTTTGAATAACTGCATCATGACTTGATTTTTTTTATTAAATAACACGGTTAATTTAACGAAGCCGTTAGTTCCGGCTGGTTGTTAAAAACTTCAATGCCGTTGTAAACAATCTGCCAGGTAACGGGGATGATTTTCTTCAGCATGTGACTGACGCCGCAAATTTTTTCCTGCGAAGTCATTACGGCTTCTACCGCGGCTTGTTGATCTTCGGGAGCGCCTTTCATCTCGTAAACAATATTGGCCGATGTGTACTCAATCGGTTGTTGCTTGCTGATCTCACCCGAAACTTTCATGTTGAAATCCTGCAACGCTTTTCCCTCTTTGCGCAGCAAGGCAATAACGTCCATGCCGGTGCAGCCCGAGAGTGCCGTTAAAACAAAAGGTTTCGGAATCGGGCCCTGGTCTTCGCCGCCAACACGGGCGGGCGCATCCATGATGATTGTGTGGCCGTTGACAAGGGCGTTAAACTGCATCTTGCCCATCCATTGGGTTTCTATTTCGTGCTTCATTTGACAACTGTTTTGTGTGATTGTTTGAGAACACAAAGCTCAGAAATCAACGCGACGCCGTCGGTGACTTTGGTCACAAATGAACAGGAAGATTAACGGGCATTATAAATCTTTCAACAGCTTTATCTGGTTGCGGTAAAGTAAAAGCTTTTTGTCGTTTTCTAATTTTTTAAGAAGTCGTGAAATGACTTCCCGTGAAGAGGCCATTTCGGCTGCAATCTCTTCGTGTGAAAGATTAATGAGGGTTGAACCCGTGGCTTTTGATTTTTCTTTGAGATAATTGACAAGCCTTTCATCCAGTTTTTGAAAGGCCAGTTGATCAACGGCGTTCAGCAATTCGGTAAAGCGGTTGCGCACGGTGCGCATGACAAAGCTTTTCCACGACGGGTATTTTACCAGCCATGCGTCCATCACCGAAACGGGAATTGCGAGCAGTTCAACATCGGTTTCGGCCGTTGCTTTTATTTCGCTCGGAAACTGCTCCATGCAGCAGGTAAAAGTCATGGCACAGCCTTCGTTTGCGTGCACGTAGTAAAGCAGCAACTCTTTGCCGCCGTCATCGAGCCGCGATATTTTGAGTGTGCCTTTTACCAACAAGGGAATGGTTCTTACGGTTTGCCCGATGTCGAGAATGACCGTGCCTTCTTTTACGAATACAGGCTTTGCTTTTGCGTCAATTTCCCGGAGCAATCCGGGCTCAAAAATTTGCTTGAAGGTTTCCGGTAAGTTCATAATTGTTGCCAAAGCCGGTAGAAGATTGGGCTTACTGTTTGACTTTTGCATACAAAGTTCTCAAAGAGTTTACTTCCGTAGTATCAAAGTTTCATTTTGTAAATGGCCTACGGATTTAAAAGTCGTAATGCATTAAACACGGCCTGGTGCATGATGGTAGCGTGATTTTCGGCGGGCAAATAATCAAAGTAAACGGTTAGGTTTTTGCTTTTTGAATTTTTCAATTTATCGGCAAGGAGGTTTGCGTCAACTTCCATCACCCGTGGCGGGTTTCCCGAGGTGAGACCTTCTTTGCCAACGCCGATGTAAACCTTAATCCCTTTCAATAAATTTTCTTCTAACGGTGCAACCGGCTGATTGAGCAGCGAGCCGTTGTTCCACCACAAACTTGGACTGACGATGATGTATTGAGAGAAAAGCGTTGACTTCTTCAACAGTATCTCCGTTGCCACCAATCCGCCCAGGGATTCTCCAATGAGCGTCTTGTTAGAATTTGGCCGGAATTTTCTTTCGATGTAGGGCTGTACTTCGCGTTCGATGAATTGTATGAACTTATCGGAATGACCTGCTGTTGGAAACTTTTTCGCGGCAACCGAATCGGCCGTTGGAAAGGTCATGTCGCGGAGCCTGTCCGAATTGGTGATGCCGACGACAATCGAGGGCGGAACGCGATTGATCCAGGGAAAACTGTTGAACTGGTACAAGCCAACGATGTGAATAAAATCTTCGTCCGCACCGCCGTCCAGGAGATAGACGACGGGATATTTGGTTGTATCGGCCGCCTTGTAACCTTCGGGTAGGTAAACGTTCAGGGTTCTTTTTTCGTGAAGGATTGACGATTCTATTTCGTCAATTTCTCCAAGGATAAAAGGTTTGCTTTTGCTGTCGGTTGACTTTGATTGGCAAAAGGCTTCAAAACAACAAAGGCCAAACGTGATGAGTAAAAAGAGTTGCCGCAAGATTTAGATTTTGAATGAAGATTAAAAAATACCGAAGCGATTTTATGATGATAGTTCTGCTTGGATTTATACTCGCAATAGCTAAGGTTTTAGAGATGGTTTAGGTTATTATTCGGCCTGAGTAGCAGACTCAGGCCAGCACGTTGGTGTTGGAAGAGGGCTATGAAAAAAGAATCTTTCACGATTTCATCTATTCGACCAATTGGCTGTGATCGATTATGTTGCTTTCATAGTAGTATTCAAATTCTTCCATACGTCTATCGTTGTATGTGTAAGCTTTTTTTCGCTTTCCTTGCCAAGAGGAAAATAGAACTTCGCATAGGTAATCTTTGGACCGTGTTCTGGATAAAACTCAACGCGATACGTTGTCATATCACCTTCTCCTGCTTTTGGAAGTTTGCCGTCAATTTTTACGGTTGCAAAAAAGTCCTTTTCAAAAAAAGAAGCGGGCACATAAATCACTCGATTTCTATCAGCAGTAAACATGTTGCCAGATGCTAACGCTTTTGATTTTACAACATAAATCCATCCGGTGTCTTTTGAACTAATGGAAAGATAACAGGGTTTACTTTGACAACTGGCTAGAAAGCATATTGGGGTAAGCATTGTATTCAAAAGAAGTAGCTTCATTTAGTCTCGTTTTGAAATTGTTTCAAGTTTTATGGTAAGATTTAAATTGATAATGCTACATGCATAATTCAATTTTATAATCGCAAATTGTACTCGTTGTTTTTAGCCGAATAAAATAACCGAACGTATAAGAGTGCGACGCAACCGCCGCTCAATAATAGCACTACAGCTTAGTACATAAAAAAACTTTCAAACGTCTCAATGTATCCAACGCTCAAAGAACTCATAGGTGCGCAGCATTTGGTCCATGCGCTGGCGGTTGTCGCCGCTGCGGGTAAGCTCGTGCGTGGCGCCGGGATGGCGCACGTATTCAACGGGACGGTTCAACACTTTTAAACTACGGTACATCATTTCGCCTTGCACAAAACCCGTGCGCCGGTCGTTGTCGCCGTGAAAGATGATGTAAGGCGTGGTGATGTTTTGCACGTAATTGATGGGCGAGTCGTGTTGCAACAATTCCTTCACCTTCGGCTCCCAGGGATAGCCGCCGAAATAACGCGGCACCAATCGCCAGGCATTGCCTTCGCCGAAAAATGTTGCGAGGTCGTACACGCCGCGCTGCGAACAAGCGGCTTTAAAACGATGGTCGTGAGAGATGATCCAGGCAACGAGATAGCCTGCATACGAGCCGCCGGTGACTAACAATTTTGATGTGTCGGCCCAGCCTTCGGCAACGGTTTTATCCAAGGCCGTTAATACATCCGATGTTGGCCCTGCGCCCCAATCGCCGACGTTGGCTTTTAAGAACGCATCGCCATAACCGCCCGAGCCACGCGGATTGCTATAAACAACTCCGTAGCCTTTGCCGCAGAAGTATTGAAACTCGTGCCACATGCTGGTTTCGCCCGGTCCCCACATGGCCGTTGGCCCGCCGTGAATTTCGAGAAGCAAAGGGTATTTCTTACCGGCTTCGTAGTTGTACGGTTTCATCACCCAGTATTCAACCGTCAGGCCTTCGTTGTTTACAAACGTGTGCTTCTCGGGCAGCGAAAGCTTTTTTGTTTTCACCCAATCGTTGAAGGAAGAAAGTTTGGTTATATTCTTTATGCTTAAATCGGCGCTATATAAATCGGAAGGGTCAATCACTTCTGTTTTTGAAAAGATGATTTTGTCTTTGCCCAATGCAAACGATGTGACGCCGGAAGCCAAATCAGAAAGCGGTTCAATCTTTTTCGTGGCAACGTTTAAGCGATACAGCGGTGCGCCGCCGTTGCTTTGTGCGATGAAGTAGAGAAACTTTTCATCATTGCTCCAGGTGAGCGAACTTTTGCTTCTGTCAAACGGGATTGTGATTGCATCTTTCTCCGAACCGTTTAACGGCATAATTGCCAATTCAGACGCATCGCCCATCACAGGGCCGTAAGTGTAAGCCAGCCATTTGCCCGAAGGCGAAAGTTTTGCGCTGCCGTATTGAAAATCTTTCTTGCTTAACAGCATTCGAAGACTGCCGCCGTCCGCATCGGCGAGATAGATTTCACTTTCCAACGAGCGGTCTGGAGATTCAAGCGAATCGATGTCTGCTGCGATGATTAGATGCTTTCCATCGGGTGTAGGCTCAACGCTGCCCCAACGGTAAAAGCCGGGTGTGATAAGTTTTGGTGTTGACGTGCCTTTTGCATCCACAACAAAAAATTGGTTGAAGGAAACATTACTGTTTACACCCATTTCGTCCTGAAAATTTAGCTTGGTTAATACCGTTGCTTTGCCTTCGGTTTCGTTGTTCAAAAGATAGCTGCGTATCTGTGCAAGGTCGCCGTCGGGATTGCCTTTGCCTTTGGGGATGCTGTAAATTTCTTTGGTGGTTAAGCCGGGTTTTTCGAGCGGCCATGAAACATAGGAACGGCTCGGGTTGAGCACCGAATCTTTAATGTAATCTTTCAACCCAATGCCCGATGCAAATACAATTCGTTGTCCATCCGGCGACCATTTTGGTGAAGATGCGCCGTAAGAGGCTTTGGTGAGTTGGTAGGCTTCGCCGCCGCCCATGGGCAACAAAAAGATTTGTGGCTTGCCGTCAACGGCTCTTGTAAACGCAAGTATTTTTCCATCAGGACTCCAAGCAGGTTGCGATGAACTTTCTTTTGCAAACGTAAGTTGAAGGGGAGCGGCGTTTGCCGTTAAATCAACTTTATAAAGCTGCGTGATGTATTTGTAGTCGCCTTCTTTCTTTTCATCGGGTTCAATGCTCATGACGGTAAATGCGGCCATCGTGCCTTCGTTGTTCGCAACGATGTTTCCGACCGTTTTAATCTTGAGCATGTCCGTGAGCTTTACGGATTCTGTTCCGCTCTGTGCAAAAAGAATCTGGATCGAAAATGCAAACAGGAAAAAGAAGAAAGTTTGTTTCATGGCGGTAATAATGAATGTGCTTAAAGATAAAAACAATGCACTTCTACAAATGAAAAGCCTTGCAGAAAGCAAGGCTTTTGAAAATAACCTTTAAAGGCTAAAATGCTTCTTTTGGATGAAGCGTTTCACCAAGCCATTTGAAAAACTCGCGTTGCCAAACCAAACCGTTTTGCGGTTTCAATACCCAATGGTTTTCGTCGGGAAAATAAAGCAGCTTGCTTTTCAAGCCTCTTGCCTGCGCCGCGTAAAAAGCCTGCAAGCCTTGTTCAATCGGCACGCGATAATCTTTGCCACCCTGCACAATCATAATTGGTGCGTTCCATTTGTCAACGTAATTAATTGGGTTGAATTCGTTGTAAGATTTCTGCGCTGTTTTGTTGTTCTTGTCCCAATACGGTCCGCCAAATTCCCAGTTCGTAAACCACAATTCTTCCGTTGTGCCGCTCATGCTGCGTGTGTCAAACACACCGTCGTGTGCAATGAAAGTTTTAAATCGATTGTTGTGAATGCCCGCTAAATAAAAAACAGAATAACCGCCGTATGAAGCACCCACGCAACCGCGCCGCGACGTGTCCACGTATCGTTCTTTGCTCACGGCATCAATGGCGCTTAAATAATCTTTCATCACTTGTCCGCCCCAGTCTTTGCTGATCTCTTCGTTCCAACTGCGGCCGTGTCCGTACATGCCGCGCCTATTGGGCGCAACAACGATATAACCGTTTGCTGCCATCAACTGAAAGTTCCAGCGAAAAGAATAGGATTGCGTGAGCGGCGATTGCGGTCCGCCCTGGCAATACAAAAGCGTAGGATATTTTTTCGAAGGATCAAAGTTGGGCGGATAAATCACCCATACGGTCATTTGTTTGTTGTCGGTTGTTGCAACGTTGCGCTTCTCAACTTTGCTCAACGCAATGTTTTTGTACACATCATCGTTCGCATGCGTGAGTTGTTTCATGGCCCCGTTGCTTGCATCAACGGCATAAAGCTCCGCTGCGTGATTCATGTCGGTGCGGCTAACGATTAAGCTGTCGCCGTTTTGTGCAACAATGTCGGCCACGTCAAAATCACCTCTGGTAATTTGTCGAATGACAGGCTTCGAAAAAATATTGTCAATACGGAATAGATGTTTAGCGCCTTCAATCGCCGCATCAAAAAAGATACTGTTCCCGTCTTCGCTCCATTTGAAGGCATCAACTGAATTGTCCCATGAAGCAGTGAGGTTGATAATGCCGTTGTCTGTCTTCACCACAATATCTTGTTTGTCGGCTTCATAACCTTCTCGCTTCATACTTAACCAGGCCAGCGCACCTTTCGATGAAAAAGCGGGATTAATGTCATAGCCCATCATGCCTCCTGAAAGATTGGTTGTTTTGCCGGTGGCAATGTCGTATTGAAAAATATCGGTGTTGGTGCTGTTGGCGTACTTTGTTCCGTACGATGGCTTCGTTACATAAATCACTGTCTTACCATCAAGCGACCAGATAAAATCTTCATCGCCGCCAAATGGTTTTTGCGGACAATCGTAAGGCAATCCTTCCATAATGTCTTTGCCTTCACCGGGCTTCCCGTTCATCATTGGTTGAACAAACACATGGCCGTATGCGCCGTCTTCCCATTCGTCCCAATGGCGATAACCCAAGCCGTCATAAATCTGCACGGTTGATTTTTGCAGATCGGGATAAAAATCTTTGCCGTAAACTTTTTTCAGCTTTACTTCTTTCGATGAAAGCAGGTAGTTGCCATCAGGCGAAAGCCGCGTATTTTTTACAAGCGAATCACCCGATGGAATTTCTTTGACCGCGTTGTTTGAAAGGTTGATCAAATAGGTTTTTCGATTGCTTTTGTTTTCCATTGCATCGGGTGTACTCACGGTGTAAACAAAGCCGGTTCTGTCTTTGGTTAAACCGACGCCTGTTACGCGGCCGAGTTTCCACAAAAGTTCCGGCGTCATGCGGTTCTGTGCCTGCAATGAAATAACCAATGAAACAAAAAGAAAAGACAGTGCTGTTTTTTTCATGGGAGAAAATTAAACATTTAAGCAACTGCATTCACAGGAGAGAATTGGCATAATAACAAAGGCAACCATCCCGGTTGCCTTTGTTGCGTTTTAAACTCGAACCGTAGCCTTCAGGGTCTTGTGTCTCTTACGGTTGTACGTTCGGTTGTGACGGTATCGCGGTTCTTGTTTCCGTTTAACAAGGCAACTAACAACAGGATGAAAATTGCGGCGCCAATTACCCACACCCAGGGTTGCGTGTACCACGTGGTGCTGCTGTCGCCGCTAACGTGTATGTTGGTTGTTTTTGTAGTGGAAGAAGAACCGGATGTGCTGTTTCCGTCTGTTTGATCTTGTGCCCACAAAGCAAAAGAAACCGAGAAGGCAAAAAAGAAGAACGACAGACGGAGCCAAATTTGTTTTAAGGGTTTCATACGTTTTAATTTAGAGTATTGATGAAACATTTGTGCCGCACAAACCTGCGGCCGCAATTGCTGATTAAGGCTCAACGGCGTCCCAGGGCGTGAGAGGCGTGCCGGCAGGATCGGCGCTGTTCTCCCTGGCCTTTGCTTCTTCAACATCCGAACGCAATTCGGGATTTTCTAATTCATTTACCGACGGCGTCATGCCCACGCGAACGCTGCGAATTTCTTCTTCGGTAATCACGTGGTTTTTGTCTTCCAAATGCCGGCGCACAATTTTTTGTGTGTCGCTTTCAAACTGGTCGGCGGTTTTATTTTCCTGCTCGCTGTTATTGCCCGGTGTATTGCTCATACAAAGGATCTTTTTGTTTAGTTGTACGAATGCTGTGCCAAACAGCCGGGCTGAACCTGACCGGCAGTATGGGCAATGCTGTGGTTGTTTTTTGTTTGAAACGGTAAAACTTTTACACAGATATTTTTTTATGCAGACACTTTCTACAAAATCGTCAAGATTGGTTTGGCAGGAAAGTTGAAATAAATTCTTCTCATTTATTTAAACAAAGGGAGGAACGTATGGCAACACAAGGGGATACCATTAAAACGGTACGGACGGGCAACAAAAACCCGCAACACAAGGAAGGATCCGTAGCAAGTGCAATTGAAGAACAAACGGCAAAACTGCCATCGGATTTGTTTCTGTGGCTGGGCATTGGCTCCATGGTCGCTTCGGCTGCTTTCCAAATTGCCGGGCAAAAAAAAGTGAGCAATTTCATTGGTCACTGGCCGGTAAATTTCTTGGTGCTGGGCTTGTACAACAAGCTGGTGAAACTGGAAGGGCACGAATGAGTGTTTGTTACAACGTTAATAGGTTAATCAGTTAGCGGGCAATTACCCTGTTAACTTATTAACCTATTAACGTAACAGCACTACCAACCTACACTTCCAAAACAAAATAAGGTTGCGTATAACCTTCTTTCAGTAAGATGTGTTTGGCGACGTTGTAAACCTTTATGCCGTTTGCCGTTTTCCCCTCCATCTTTCCGGCATGTGCATGCCCGTGAAAAACCGCAACAACTTTTTTCCTTTCCAGCGGTTCGGCTAATCGTGATGAACCCAAAAAAGGGTAAATAACTTCGGGTTCGCCGTGCACCGTTTCGCTAACGGGAGAATAATGCAGCACGGCGATCTTTTTTATTCCCTCATTCTCTTGTTCCAATCTTGCCAAAGCTCTTTCAAGATGAAGCGCTTCGTCAACGGCTTCCTGTACAAAAGCTTTCATGGCGCCTTCACCAAACATGGAAAGCATGTGGTTGTCGAAGCCGCCGCCAAAGCCTTTCACGCCGGCAAAGCCGATCCCTTTTATTACGACGCATTCGCCATCGAGAATGTGCACGTTATCGCTTTGCAGAATTTTGCGAATGAGTTTGTGCCGTCCTTTTTCAAAGTCGTGGTTGCCCAAAACGCAAATGACGGGTATTGTGCAGGCTTTTAATTCATCGCACAGAATCTGCGCCTCCACTTCGTCACCGGTATCGGTTAAATCGCCGCAAATGAGCAGCACGTCCGCTTTGTGTGAAACCTCTTTAAAATAATCCGTCCATTTGCCTTTGTCGGTTTCGCGAACGTGAACGTCAGCTACGGCGGCAATGCGCACCTTGTTACCGGCGTTTGTTTCGTTTTGTTGAGAATTATTTTCCATCATCGTTACTTGTTCTTCTGCCGGAGCTTGGATGCATGGCCGCGTAGAAAATCAAACCATAGATTTTTTAAATCGTCATTATTGTGTAGGATTTATAATTCCAGTCCTTGATGTCCACTTCGTATTGCGTGTTGTCAATGACGGGTCCGCGGCAAACTTTTTCAAAAGGCGGCGGAAGTTCGTATTGGTCCTGTGCCCGTTGAATGAGTTCGTGAAAAAGCCAGTCAGGAATAATGTTGCGGTACTCCGATGGATAAACAAATTGAAATTGCAGGATTTGCATCAGCAGCAAATGCCAGTGCGGATCAATGCGGTTGAGCAGCCGTTTCCAATTCAGTTGCCCGCCCTTTTTCAAAAGAATGTGATTGATGTCCGAACCGTCGTAGCGTTCCCGGTTCTGCACGTAAAGCTTGCACCACACCAATTCTTCGGCCGGAATAATTTTCACCGGCACGCCGTACACGTCTGTGCAGGATGCGTGCTCAAACCAGGCATCGTCAACGGTGCAAATGTTGTTAACCGTGTTAAAGATGACATCAATATAATGTCCGTCACGGTGAATTTTTGCCAGCCACCGCACGTCATAGACTTGTGTTTCGTAGCCGTAACCAGCAAACAATTTCAGAATTTTTGGGTAGTCAACAGGCTTGCAGAAAACATCCATGTCCTTCATGTCGCGAATAATGCCCGTGTAGTGGTAAAGGGCAAAGCCGCCACCCAACATAAAAGGAATTTTGTGTTCGGTTAAAAGCTCCAGCGATGATTTGTAAAACTCCTGCGCCTCAATTCTTGGCTCTACAACTTTCAACATAAAAATGGTTAAGGATGAAGGGTTCTATATCTGCTGAAAGTGTATAAAGAAATGTGCCAATCCGAAAGTTGAGTAAGCGGAAAAGCAATTCGGTAATTGGGAAACAGGCAAGTGTTTTTATATCCAAATTCTTTTTCTAAACCCCGGTTAACCTTACCGTGTCTTCTCAATAACGCCGTAAAACGAAATGGCCTGGCGGTTGTTGCTGGTTACCTGCAGCGTAGCGTAGCCGTTTGTGGAAACAGAATAAATTAATTGATTGATGTCTTTTACATCGGTTGGTTTGATCAGTAGTTCCCAACCGCCTTTGCCTTTTTCTTTCAGGCGATATTCAAATTTTGTGGACGTGAATGAAATGCCGCCACCGTTGGTATAGCCTGCCTGGTAGGCGCGGCCAAAGTAAGGGAGGTAAGTGCTGATGGAATCGCTCAACACCTTCATGTCAAAGCCGGACGTGAGCTGTATCACCGTGCCTTGCAGCGGCCACGCCGACTGGGCTTTAAAGACGAACGTCTTTGCGTTGAGTAGATTTTTTAAGACGGCTTCGTTTGTTTCCTGCGCTTTTATCGTGTTGAAGCAACATGCACTCAGCAACAGCAACAATAGGGTATTGAATCTAAGTTTCCGCTTCATCCGTTACGATCGTTTGTGTATTGCGAAGTTAGCCAAATGCTGTACCGGCGACGCTTTGATACGACAAGATTAACAGCATAAAAAGGTTAAATGACCAATTCGCAGCAAGTCTTTTCGTTCGCAGCTGCGATTAATGGCTGGTGTTTGTCTGTGCATTTCTTCATCATGATTGTCTTGTTTCCTTGTGGGTCTTTACGGCAATAAAAAAGAGCTCCGTGTTTGCGGAACTCTTTGCAAAAAGAATATGGTAGGTTAATAGCTGTCTCTGAATCCGCCGCCACCACGATTGCCACCGCCACCGTAGCCACCGCCACGGTTGCCGCCGCCACCGTAACCGCCGCCGCCTTTTTTGAAGCCGCCACCGCCGCCACCGCCAAAACTTTTCTTTTTAAAGCCGCCCTCTCCGCCTTCTTTTGGACGGGACTCATTCACTACCAGGTTGCGTCCGTCTACTTCGCTACCGTTTAATTGTGCAATGGCTGCCTGCGCCTGTTCATCGTTCGGCATGTCAACAAAGCCAAAGCCTTTGCTGCGCTGTGTGAATTTGTCCATAACGATTTTGGCAGATGCCACTTCTCCATAAGGAGTGAATAAGTCAGCCAAGTCCTGATCTTTCAGGCCCCAACTTAAGTTTCCAACGTAAATGTTCATTTTGAGAAAATTTAAAAAACAAAAAGAGTGTTTACAGCTGACAAGAAACAAGGAACGGCGAGTTCAATGGGCCTGTGAAACTGAAAGAACACGAAATACATAACGAATATAAAGATTTTCAATTCGGATTTCCAAAAAGAAAGGCTGCCTTTCTGAAAAGACAGCCTTGTGAAAAAGTTGAACCGGTTCGGTTAACCTTACTGTTTAATTACTTTCATGGTTTGAACGTTGCCGGCGCCGTCGTCAAAGCGCATTAAGTACATGCCTTTTTGGAGTTTTGACATGTCCATCAATGTTTGCGTGCTTCCGGTGGCGGGACGCAAGGTTGAAAGAATACGGCCATCAATACTGCTAAGCGTCAGGGTTGTTGATTTAGCAGCTACCGGGTGTTGGAACGTGAGTTGGCTGATCACCGGCTGCGGGAAAGCGTTTATCACGATTGATTCCACTCCGTTTACAATGCGGGCAATGTTGCTGTACTTATACTGACCATCGTTGTCAACGCTCTTTACGCGGTAGTAAACCGTATTGGCTGCTCCCGCATCGAGATAAGAATACTTTTCACTTTTTGGGTTCCGGAGGGAAGCAATTGAACTATAGCCATAGCCGTCGAAGCTTCTTTCTACTTCGTAATGATTTACGTTGTCTTCAGCGGCAACTTGCCAGCTTAATTGTGTTCCAACGCTTGTTTTCTTGGCCGTAAAACTTATGAAGGTGACGGGTAAGGGTGCATTGGCAAGAGTACCCGTGGTTCTGAAATTATCGAACGTGATATCACCCGTACCGTTGTTGCCTTGTACAACGGTCATTTGAATGTTAAAACGATACTTGCCACCAACCGGAAAATCAGGATATGTTGATGTGCCAATGGCTACGCAGATTACTGCTATGTGGTTACTGCCATTGCCTGCATAGCTGGGGCTAATGGTTGCGAAGGCTCTTGTTACAACCGTACCTGTCGTTGAGGAAACATAGCTTATTGTAACGTTTACAGTACCGATTGTGGCTGATCCCGAAAGGCTGTCGCCAAAGCCGATCGTAGTGCTGTTACCCGGAAGTTGGTAGGTAGGGGTAACTACATTGATTACATCCAAAGAGCTAACGTTGGTCTTTTGTAAAAAGCCGTTGAAGTTACCTCCGCCTCCTGAACTTCCAAGCTGCATATCTCCTGCAAAGCCGGCGGTTCCTCCGCCTGTGTTATTAAAATTCTCTACAATAGGGCCGCATTGGCCAAACGATTTGGCACTGGCCAGGAGAAAGAAACTTGCAAAAGCTACCGAGGCCAATTTGGCAAAAGAGTAAATTTTTTTCATGATTAACGTTTAAAAGGTGATTAAGTTTTCGCCTTCATGGAGATGGACCTCGGTTAATCAGAAGAATTGGAAATCAGCAGCGGTGTGAGCAGAGGGATGAATCAAAAACTGTTCCCTTTGGGTTTAACGGATAAAAGGAGGGTAAGACGGGACAAAGATGTACAAATTTTTGAAAAAACAAAAGTCCACACGTTTTTGTGTGGACTTTTTGTAAATAAAAATTGTGGCGCTTATTCAGCAACTACTTCCAATTCAATTTCAGCGTGCTGGCCATTGCCAAAATCAACGGTTGCTTTGTACGTACCCAATTCTTTAATCTCGTCGTTGACCGTGATTTTTTTGCGGTCAATGTCGTAACCTTTTTGATCGCGGATGGCACGGCTGATTTGCAATGCTGTAACGCTACCAAAGATTTTACCGCTGGTGCCCGTTTTGGCGCCAACGCGAACAGGTGCTTCTTTTAGCTTGCTGATAACGCTGTTGATTTGTGCCAGCATCGCGTCTTCTTTCTTCTTTGCCACTTTCAGCCTTTCGTCCAATTGCTTCCGGTTCGACGGATTTGCTTCTACGGCAAAGCCGCGTGGAATTAAAAAGTTGCGGGCATAACCATTGCGCACTTTCACCAGTTCGTTCTTGCCGCCCAGGTTATCTACGTCTTGAATTAAAATAATATCCATTGTTGTTTGTTTTAGCCAATCCCGCTTTGTGCAAGACTGTCCTCTCCGGAAAAGACCGGAGGTTAGGTTAAAAATTTTATTTCAGCAGGTCTGTTACATAGGGCAACAGCGCCATTTGACGGGCCTTTTTGATGGCATCGGAAACTTTGCGCTGGTATTTCAGCGAGTTGCCGGTGATGCGGCGCGGCAACATTTTCCCCTGCTCGTTCAAAAACTTTTTCAAAAACTCGACGTCTTTGTAATCAATGTACTTGATGCCGTATTTTTTGAAGCGGCAAAACTTTTTGGGGCGCTTCTCCTGCTTAATGGCGGTCAGGTACTTAATTTCATTTGCTCTAGCCATTGTTCACCTCCTCCAGTTTTTCGGTTCCGGTTGGTACGCCACTTCTCTTTTTTGCGTTGTACTCAACGGCGTATTTGTCGAGTTTTGTGATCATGTGACGCAGCACGCTTTCGTCACGCAGAAGCTGGATCTTCAGCTTCTCATTGAAGTCGGATGACGCCTGATACTCAGTAACCCAGTACAAGCCTGTGGTCTTTTTTTGTATCGGGTACGCCAGTGATTTCAGGCCCCACGCATTTTCCGCTACAATCTGGCCGCCGTTTTCGGTTACCAGCGCAGCAAATTTGCGTTGTTCGTTCTTGAACTCATCGTCGCTCAGAACGGGGGTAAAAATCACCATCAATTCGTAATTGTTCATTACCCTGTTTTTTGGTTAAAAAATAAAATTGGAGCGCAAAGATAGGGTTCTCGGTAAGATTTGACGAGTTGTAAAAGCCGATTTTCTAAAGCCAGGTGTTAAAATCCGGAACGGGTAGACTTGTCAAAAAGTAGTTGTATCCGGAAAATAAAACGGCGCTGCCAATTTTGGACAGCGCCGTTATTGATCGAAAATTTCTCTATTGCTTCACAAAATATTGTTGAAAGCGCACAGGGCCGTTAATTTCCAGGATGTAAAATCCTGGCGTCAAATTATTCGCCGGAAGCGATTCCGTGCTTGAACCTTCGGCAAGGGCAATTGTTCGCGAATTGACCGTGCGGCCATCCGCACCGATTACTTGAACGGTATATTTTCCAGCCGGAACGTTGCTTAACTGCAACACAGCCTCATTGCCCTTAAGCGGATTAGGATAAACCAACAGGCTGGCCGCAACACCCGAAGCATTGAATTTTAAAATGCTGCTGAAACTCGTTCTGCCACTGGTTTCTGTGGAGCGTATGCGGTAAAAATTGGTACCTTTTGCAGGAGCTGCATCCACCACAAAATAATCGGCCTGATTCGCACGGTTGCTTGTTGGATTAATCTTAGTCAGCGCCACAAAGTCGCTGCCGTTTGCGGAACGTTCTACCGAGTAATCCTTGATTTCCGATTCGGTTAAATTGCTCCAGGAAATATAAACGGCACCACCTTTTTGAACGGCTTTCAGGTTGGCAAATTTCACCGGGAGCGGGCCGGAGGCTCCGCTGTTACGCAAAGCAATGTTGGCGTTGCTCACCGTTACAAAATCCGTCGAATTGTTGTTGTTGTCGGTGCCGTCGGGGCTGCGTTTAAGTCCGCCGTTTGTCGGAGGTGCGGGTGCCGCGGCTGTTTCCGTGTAAGTGCCGCCTGTAATTGTACCGTAAGCAACAGCATCAATTACGGTATTGTCGCTCAAACGAACCAGAGCAATTTGTCCACTGGCTGCCATTCCTGAAGTAATAGCTCCGTCCCGTGCCAGGTTATTCGTTTGTCCAACCGTTACGTTTGCATTGGGTGACAAGAGCCAGTAATGACCAGGTAAAAGAGTGCCACTCAGGGTTCCGCCCGCTGTACCATTAGTGCCGCCTGCCGACTGATACTTGATGGCGAAACCGGACAAATCAATATTATTGTTTGATTTATTTACCAGTTCAATGTATTCATCGGTAGCGGCGTTGTAATCTGGGCTTAGTTGGTTTATTAAAACGTCTCCTGGTCCAGCCTGTGTATTGGGCGTGGCGCTTACTTCTACACCAGAACTCCAAGCCGTTCCTTTACGCGTAAAAATTTTAAAATAATAAGGAGTGCCGTTTGTTAGTGCTGTTACTGTTTGCGGACTTGTGATGCCTTTGTAAACAACATAACCGCCGTCAAATGCAGTTCCTGCACCAAAAGTGTTAGATGCTGTGTAAGCCGAGCCATCACCCGAAGGTGTCGCCGTAACAGAAGCAGAAGCTTTTGCCACGACCATCACATCATCAAAACAAGTAGCTGGGTTTGTCCAATTTATTGTTGCTTGTGTGTTTCCGGTAATAGCGTTCGTTCCTGAAACGTTTTTCGCGCCGTTCACAATTTCAAAAGCATTGCTGCTTGTGCCGGTAACCGCCGGCGCGGCTGCATCTACCCGAATTTTATAGCCAGTGCCGCTTGCAGTGCCGGCAGGAATGGAAATAGTAATATTTCCGGAGGGATCTGTGCCATTTATAGCGGTTGCTCCAACGAAAACCGGCGCCGAAAAATTTCCCGATGCATCACTCAGGTAGGCAGTGAACGTGGTGTTGTATGTTCCGGTGGCAGAGTAAGCAACAGTTCCGGTTCCTGCCGTTGAAGCATCAATACAAAAAGGTGAATTTGAAATTACACCTGTGGTAATGGAGTTTACCGTGCCGCCGTTGGCTGTAATTGAAATATCATCCACCGCTAATCCTGCGCTGTTGGACCCCGATTTTGTCCATCGAAACCAAACCGTGTTATTGTTAGCAACCGCCGCAGTCACTGTAGCGGCAATAGTGGCACGGTTGGATGCAGCATTACCGTCTACCGGGCCAGCAGTTCCAATGACCGGCGTGGTAAAGTCGAGTGAAGTCAAGGCTGTCCAGGTACCTGTGGTGATGCTTGTCGCGTCGGTGGAGTATTCGAACACTAACTTTTGTGAGGCGGCATTTTGCCGCCATTCCTCCCCGATATAAGAAATCAGAAATGATGCAACAGATGCGCCGGTATTGTTTTTAATTTGAACAGCAAACCGAAAAGTAGTACTTGAATTACTCAGTAACCCTAACGCACGGTCAGTTACATCTCCCGGCGAAGCAGATGCTCCGTAACTGTACAAAGCACCCGTGTTGCCTCCGCCGCTTTCAGCTCGGTAACTTGTTTGGGTAGAATACCAACCAAGAATAGTCGAGTTATCCGTCCATATGTTCGAGGTGCCGCTTTGTGCTAACGAATTAAAATCTTGCGTGTACGTTGTTCCCGTTGCTGTAATCACAACCTGTGACTTGGAAAATTGAAAAGCAAATACAAAGAACAGAAGGCTACATAGCTTTCTCATGAGCAGAAGTTTTTAAAATGAGCAATAAAGGTTTTGGTTTTCTAACTTGGAGTGTGGATGTCAGCTTTCAAAGGGAGCTCATCAGAAGCATTGTAAATCTAATCTTATTTTGAAAGGATAAAAACAAGGCATGAAAATTTTTTTGGTGGCCTTGTACAGAAGCAAAATTCACTCTGGTCGATCGTGCTGGACAACGTAAACTATAACGTGATTCGCTTCGAAAACAATAACCGGATGCCGAAGATTTCAGGAGAATACTTAAAAGATAAAGCCGGCTCTTGGCCGGCTTTATAAGAAAGAGAATGCCGCTATTGAACAATTAACTTTTCAGTATAGTTATCGTTTGCGCTGCTAAACTTCAGCAGGTACAAACCTTTGGGCAGTCCGGCCAATGAAACACGATTCGTGCCGTTGGAAAGTGTGGTTGTTTTAATCAATTTGCCTGCGGCGTTCACCAGTTGCAGGATCAGTGATTGCGATACTCCTGATACATTTACAACGACATGATCGCTTGCCGGGTTGGGCGAAATCAAAACGCTGAATGCTTTGGCGAAATTGATTTTGACGACATTGGAATATTCAAATTTGTTGTCGTTATCCACCAGTTTCAGACGGTAATAATTGTTGCCCGTTACGGGTAGCGCATCTACAAAACTATAACCGGTCGGAATGCTTGAATTGCCATGCGCCGCAACGTTGCCAAGGCTCTTAAAGTTTACACCGTCAATTGAACGCTCAACCACGAAAGTTTTTGCATTGATCTCTTGTGACGTTGCCCAATTGAGTTTGGCCGATGTTCCCTGCTTTTCGCCGGTAAACGAAGACAATTTAACCGGCAGTACAAAGCCGTTGTTGTCGTTTCTCGTGTACCAGATCGGCGCTGTTACAATTCGGCTCGTGCTGTTGGTAGCGCTGTTGAAATTGGAGATATCAATGTAATAATAACCCGTAGCAAGATTGGCAAGACCGTTGTCAATGTAATTGTACGTGTTACCGATAACGGAATCAATCTGCACGGGCAACACGCCGCTTCCGGGTTGTCCGTACATTAAACGAATAACTGCATTTGACGTACTCGTAGTTGCATCGGTTAACGTCGCCAAAATTGCCGGTGCATAACGGTCGGTAACGACGCTTCCCATGCTTAAGGTGTTGATGCTGAAATCAACTTTTGAATCGCAGTCCTGCGTTGCATAAAAATGCATGTTGCGCATGGCATAAACCAAATCGGCTTTTGTTAGCGCAGGCGCCACAACCGCGGTTCTTGAATACGTGGTGTGTCCAAACGTTGTTTTGTGATTGTCATGATCAATGACCGGCCCCAGATGGTAGCCTTTTGCAAGCAAGGTTTGATAGTACCACAAATAACTCATGGATGAACCTGGATTGGAGTAAGTCGTGTTGGTAGAAGACGCTGGACCGCTTTCAACTGCCGTAGCCGTGATGGCACTGTCAGCAACTGCGTTGTAGGGCAGGTTCGCCAGGTTATTATAATCGCTAAGGTTTGGATGTGCCAACGATGCAAACGTATTGGTTGCAACGTTATCATTAATTGTTTTGAACAAACCATTTGTGCCGGTGTAATCGTTCTTGGCCACGTAAACATCGTAGTTGTTTGTTGGTCCCCATTCACCGCTGCCACTTTCCCAGCCAAACAAACTGTTCATGCCGTTGCCGTAAACTACCACGTGGCCACCACCCGAAATCACGCCCCACTCCATGCCGTACAAAGCAAGGAAAGAAGGATGAGCGGCCGAAAAGTTTGTCGCCTCCGTTAGACCCAGGTGATACGTGCTGATTTTGTTGCCCGGATTATCGGGAGAAGAGAAGTGATTGTGTTCAGAAATGCCGAGATAATCCATACACTGTGCCGTCATTGCATAGTTGTAATCATCGGTAGGTGTATAACCCGGATTGTCTTGATTTCCGTCCGAATAATCGGAGTGGGAGTGCAGGGTGCCAAAGTAATAATTGTAGGTTACCGCGTTGGACGTAGTAATGCTTCCGGTAAGCGGCGAAGTCGTCAAGTATTTTGTTCCGCCCGAACAATTTTTATTGGCAGCGAAAACAAAGTAATAATAAGTAGCACCGGGTGTTAAGCCGGTATTCAGGAAGGTGTTGTTTCCTGAATTGGCAACCACAACACCGCCACCGATATTGTCCCCAATAACGTAATCAGTGTTATCGGAAGGAGGAGCAGAGAGCGTAGCCGCCGTGCTTCTTACAACCAAATAATCATCTGCACCCATGCCCGAAGCGTACGTACCTGAAACGGCCGTATTTGACGTTCTCAGAAACAGATTGGAAGGCTGGGCTCCCGGCGTTACGCAAGGAGGCAGGGGCTGTGTAGCAGTTGATGCTGTTAAAGGCGATGTGCTGTTAAAAGCAGGGCCGTTTACACAGGCTTGTGCATTGGCACTAAAGACAAAAAAGTAATAGGCTGTATTGGGCGAAAGATTTGATGCAGTAAACGAAGTTGCGCTGCTCTTTTGCACCACAATGCCATTACCCAGGGCTTCGCCTGCACTGTAAGCATGACCGTCAACAGGCGCGGCACTCAACGTTGCGCTTGATGAGCGCACCACCAAAAACTCGCTGGCCGTGTTTGCTGTAAAGGAGCCTTGTATGGTGTTGATTGTCGTTGTACCAAACGTCAGGTTTGTTGGTTGATCGGTTGGTGCTGTACAAGGCGGCAATCCTGCTGTCGTAGTAGCCTGACCGGTTAAAATCGTGGTTGTGTTGTACAGTGGTCCACCGGTGCAAACCGAGTTCAACGCAAAGATGAAAAAGTAATACTGTGTTGAAGCGGAAAGGCCTGTTGCAGTGAAACTGTTTCCGCTGCCTTTTGCTACAACTGTTCCATCGCCCACGTTATCGCCAACGTTGTAAATATTTCCATTAACCGGGTTTGACGTAAGCGAATTGTTTGTACTTGCAATGACAAGATATTGATCCGCCGCGGGACTGGCTGCGGTGAAACTTCCGGCAATACTGACATCGGTAACGGTTCCGAATGTCAACGAAGTGGGCGCACCGGTTGGCGTTGCGCAAGGCGTCGTGGCCACCGCCGTTGCGGTAATGTTGTCAATGCTGATTTTCGGACGCGAACCCGTTGTGCCGCCGGTTCCATTGTAATAGTAAAAACGCAGGCGTGCGGTAGGGCTGTTGTTGAAAGATGTGGGAAGCGAAATATTTGTTTTTGACCCGCTGATTGGATTGCTGTTTATAAAGTTTAGGATGTTGGTTACCTCTGTAAAATTGACGCCATCGGTTGTCGCATACACACGCAGCGAACCCGCCCTGTCGTTGGTAGTGCCAACAAGATTGTTGCTCAGCGTTTGGTAATCAAAACTTAGTGTACCAGCATTTACGCCGGTAAAATCCAGGTATATGTCAAAAGCAGCGGAAGAACTATTATCTCCGCTTCCCGTTGAAAGCAAAACGATAGACTGCGTAGGCGTCAGCGGAGCCACCTGGTCGGTGCCTCTTTGCACGCCACCAGATGCGCCGGAAGAAAATACCGTTGTTGTGGTGACGTTTGTTGGGCTTGGAATTGTTCCTGTGCTGCCGGTTGCTTGCGAGAAGTGCTCAGCCCCTAAGCCGCCGACAAAAAAGTTACCCCAGTTTGCAATGTCGGCAAAGGTCTCGGTGTATGTGAACGACGGTTGTGCCGAAAGCATAACGGGTATAGCCGGTGCGTTAAATGCCTGTTGCGACCCGTAAACTGTGCCGGCGCTCGTGGTCGCAAATGCCTTGTAATAATATCTTCTGTTTGCTTCTAATCCTGAGATGACGGCACTGAAATTACCGCCCGTTAAATTGGAAGAGGGAACCGGTGTGCCAGTTCCGTCTGCAAAGCCTGAGTTGATGCTGTATTCAAAACCGTAAGCGGTTACAGGGTTACATCCTGCTGTGTTTATCGTTCCGTTTAAGGTAGCACTGCTTCCCGAAGCTGTGCTAACACCTGTACTTACTGATGCGCTTGTATTAATGCCCGAACCAGTGACAGGAACATTGTAATTGTTTATGCCGCCTCCGCTAAGACTAATATTCCCATTATACGACTGCACGGCCGTAGGCGAAAATTTTACATAAATGGTTTTGCCGGTAAACCCTGAGCCGGTATAAGAGAAACTAAGTGTTGAAGTATAGGTTCCGTTGCTCGCTTCCGAGAAACTGTATCCGTCTAAAGCAGCAATGGAAATAGGTGTTCCGTCAAGATTGTTACCATCAAGCACAAAACTGTTAGGCCCGGCTGTTGTATTTATACAGATAGTACCAAAATCAGCTAAAGCTGTTGCACTTAACGCAGGTGTGCCTGCTGCGGCACGGGTAACAACAACTGTATACGTTTTTGTTGTCGTTCTGTCTTGTGCGGTTACAACCGTAGTTATTGTATTAGTGCCTTCATTTAATGAAATCGGTGCCGAGGCATTGCCACTTATAACGGTAGTTCCGTTTACAGTAATGGTGGCATTAGCATCAGCAGTTGTAGGCGTAATGGCAATTGCGGCAACGCTGTTTGCAACCGAAGCGGTGTAAGATGTGGTAGACGAAGAAAAAACCGGCGTTAAGATTCCTGTACTGAGGCCAAGGTTAGAGAGATTGGCATTGGATGAAATACTTGAATTTACAGAAACAGTTAAGGTTATATCATCTATGCGCCAGTTGGCTGTTCCGGAAGACGCACTGCCGCTGCCATTGTAACCGTAAAGCCGGAATGTAATGGGATTGCCGGTCGTATTGGTTACGGACAGAGAACTGTTTGACTTTAAGGTCCAAATACTATTGTTAGAGATTGTACCTGTTGCTACGTCAGCAACATAGTTGTCCAAACTGCTTCGCAGCGTATAAGCCTGCGGAGCCGTTGCTGTACTTCTTGTACCGAAACTGATGGCTGTAAGGGTAACGTTGTAACCCGCATCCGGCGTGAGTGTAAATTCTACGTAAGCGCTTCCGCCTGCCGCTGTATTTATGACTCCGGTTCTTGCGGCTAAACCAGCGTTGTTTGTACCTGATGCACCGGTATATCCACTCGAAGCCGATGTTGAAGTGATAAAAGTTGTGGTACCGTTGTTGTTTCCTTGTACCAAATCAGATGTTGTAACGTTGGCAACAGTAGCTGATGGTGTTGCTGTACCGGCTGTGAAATTCCAGGCAATTTGTGCTTCTGATGCAGCGCTTAATAAGAAAGCGGCAAAGAAAAAAAACAAATGCTTAAGTGTAGATGATTTTCTCATACAACGTGTTTGTGTGTAATAGATGACGAATTATAAAAAGGTAATAGGGATTTTGAGGTCGCAATAGCGGTAATAAGATTTCCGCTTATTGACAAAGGAAACGTGCATTACAAAGATTGCGTGCATAGGTTGCTTGTAATAGAATTCGCAAAGGCCGGCTTAAGGACGGGAGGTCTTTACACAGGAGGGAGGAAATGTGAAAATCAAATATAGCAGAAAATGCAAGCCCCACGCGGGTTTGCGTATTAATTAATTGCAAGCGGACACATGATTTTTTCCGTTGAATCGTAAAGCCTTTTTACACAGTGTCAAAGACTTTCTCTTATATCCAGAACTTTTAATTGCAGGTTCTTTTCGCCGTTGAATTCGTTCTCGTCAATCTTAAAAACAAGGTCAAAAGGATGATTGGAAAGAAGCAGCGGCATTTTATCAGCCATATTAAAACCGATGCCGCTAAATGTGTGGTGGCCCTGCCTCACCACAAAGCGCAGATGCACATCTTTTACAATTTTGCTCCAGCCCGTGTTCGTTACGTTGCGGGCACAAAAGGTAGGTGACATGTTCTCGGGGCCAAAGGGTTCCATCTGGCAAAGAATGTCGTAAAACGATTTTTTGATGTCGGTAAAATTGATCTCGGCGTCAATCACAATTTCGGGAACCAATAGATCAGGGTGAATTGTGGCTTCAACCACCTCCTCAAACTTTCGTGAAAAGTCATCCACCTTGCTGGCTTCCATCGTCATTCCTGCGGCGTAAAAATGGCCGCCGTAGCCAAGCAGTAAATCTTTGCACTGGTGAATGGCCTCGTACACATTAAAGCCCGAAACGCTGCGGGCGGAACCGGCCACATAATCGCCACTCTGCGTGAGCACAATGGTAGGACGATAGTAATGATCAATCAATCTTGACGCAACAATGCCTACAACGCCTTTGTGCCAGTGCGGTTGGTAAAGCACGGTGCTTTTTCGTTTGATCAAAACTTCATCGTTAAGCAAGGTCAGGGCTTCTTCGGTGATGTTGGTATCGGCTTCGCGACGGTTGGTATTGTCGTCGTTCAATTGTTCGGCCCAGTTCAACGCTTCTTCATAGGTTTCCGCTACAAACATCAGCACAGCTTTGCGGGCATCATCCATACGGCCAGCCGCGTTTACCCGCGGCGCAATAACGAAGACCAAATTGGTGATGTGAAATTCTTTTTTAAAGGCACTCAAAAAGCCCAAGGCCTTTATGCCGAAGTTTGGATCACGGTTGGCTTTCTGCAAACCGTAATAAGCCAGAATGCGGTTTTCGCCGGTAATTGGAACAATGTCCGCTGCAATTGCCGTTGCCACCAAGTCCAAATACTTATGCGGAGTGTCATCGGGCAGATGCAAAGCCTTGCACAGCGCCGTAATTAGTTTGTAGCCCACGCCGCAACCGCACAATTCTTTGTAAGGGTAAGCGCAGTCTTTTTGCTTTGGATTGAGAACAGCTACCGCAGGTGGCAACACGTCATCGGGTAAGTGGTGATCGCAAACGATGAAGTCAACGCATAGTTCTTTTGCGTAAGCAATTAACTCTACTGACTTGATGCCGCAGTCGAGCGAAACAATCAGGGTGTATTTGTTGTCGGCGGCAAAATCAATTCCTGCTTTGCTTACACCGTAGCCTTCGCGGTAGCGGTGCGGAATGTAAAATTCGGTTTGCGGATGGCTGCTTTTCAGGAACTGGTAAAGGCAAGCGACGGCCGTTGTTCCGTCCACGTCGTAATCGCCAAAGACCAAAATTTTTTCTCCTTGTTCAAAGGCGTGAAGAATTCGGTCAACGGCCCTTTGCATGTCCTTCATTAAAAACGGATCGTGCAAATCGGACAATTGCGGCCGGAAAAATCTTTTAGCCGCTTCGTAGGTTTCGATGCCACGCTGAACAAGGATATTGCAGAGCACGGGATGAACCTTTAGCTCTTTGAAAAGAGCGGCTGCCTTGTCTTTATTAGCCGTTTGCAATCGCCAGCGTTTTTCCCGCATGAATTAATATTTTCGGTCGGTTACAAAATTCACCAGTTCTTCAAAACCATCCCGGATGGGTGAAGGCGAAAAGCCGTGCAGGATAGTCAAGGCCTCCTGCTTAAACTCGTTCATTTTGCCAACGGTGTAATCAATGCCCCCCGACTTTCGCACCACCTCGGCAACGTAAGCAATTTTTGATTTGCGTGTGTTCTCGTTTTTTACAATGTAAATCAATTCGCGCCGGGTTTGCTTGTCAATCTTGTTAAGTGTGTAAATCAAGGGCAAGGTTAGCTTTTTTTCTTTGATGTCATTGCCCGTTGGTTTGCCGATATTGTTTGAAGTGTAATCAAACAGATCGTCTTTGATTTGAAAGGCCATTCCGACCTTTTCACCAAAAGCCTTCATTTTTTCGGTGAGTTCAACGTTCCCTGACACCGACCAGGCACCGGCCCCGCAGGCCGAAGAAAGCAGAGAGGCCGTTTTGTTTTTGATGATCTCAAAATAAGTTTCCTCGTCAATGTTCAATGAACGGGACTTTTCCATTTGCAACAGTTCGCCTTCGCTCATGCATCGCACGGCTTCAGACAAAATTTTGAGGATTTCAAAGTCATTGTTGTCCAACGAAAGCAACAGTCCTTTGGCCAGCAAGTAATCACCGATGAGTACCGATGCTTTATTTTTCCACAAAGCATACACCGAAAAAAAGCCCCTGCGTTCAAGCGAATCATCCACGACGTCGTCGTGCACCAGTGTGGCCGTGTGCAGAAGTTCAACGAGCGATGCGGCGCGGTAAGTTGAGTCGTTGACTTGGCCGCAAAGTTTGGCCGATAAAAATACAAACATCGGCCGTATCTGCTTTCCCTTGCGCTTAACTACGTACCCCATAATGCGGTCAAGCATTGAAACACGACTCTTCGCAGCATCTTTAAATTTCTTCTCAAAAAGGGCTAATTCTGCTTCAATTAAACTGAGGGGTAATTTCATGTATAACACCAAAAGTAATTATGGACGGAACAACATTGTAAACGATGGTACAAGAATTGCAATTTTGCGCTGGCAAGAGATGAAATTGACGTGGTTTATAAAGCGCTTTGAAACAAAGAAGAATTTGGTAGTTCTATGTCAATTTATATTTTTGCCGGAGATTAGGACATTGTTTTTAAATTTTAATTAATAGTTATGGCAAGCAAAAAGTACTCTTTTATAGCAGGTGTTCTGTGCCTGTTAGCCTCCACCGGGTTCGCCCAGAAAACATCCCCCAGCGGCTCGGGTTACGACGTTACTGATTCATCTGTTGTTCCCACCCGATCTCTGCCGCAGCAACAGGAGTTCATGCAAGGCACTTACAACTACCCGGCAAAGCCTCGTAACATGTGGGAAGTTGGTATCAAAGGCGGCTCGTTCATGGTCAGCGGTGACGTTCCGGCTAAATTCCCCGGTATCGGTTTTGGTGCACACATCCGTAAAGCCTTAGGTTATGTTTTCTCGCTGCGCCTGGAGTACATGTATGCCATTGGCAAAGGTTTGAACTGGAACTCTTCCGCAAACTTTGGCAACAACCCAGCCTGGACAAGCACAGGTTATGTTCGCACCGGAACAAACAAAGTTTTCTATAACTACCGGACCAACGTTCAGGACTTGGCTTTGGAAGGCTTGGTTACCTTGAACAACATTCGTTTCCACAAAGCAAAATCAGGCATCAGCATCTACGGTCTTGCAGGCATTGGCGCCACCACGTATGATACGAAAGTGAATGCGCTGGATGCAAACGGAAAAACTTACCAGTCGCTTTTCAACGGCATTACCAACGCGAACGATTACAAAAACAGAAAGAACGTAAAAGACCAATTGAAAAACGGCATGGACGATACGTATGAAACGGCTGCTGAAAACGACGGCGCTCGTCGTCCAAAATTGTTTGGTAGAACTTTACTGCCGGTTGGACACGTTGGCGCCGGCGTTGCTTTCAAACTGAGCAACCGCATAAATCTGGCGTTGGAAGATCGCTACACCATTACTCGCTCTGATTTGCTCGACGGTCAGCGTTGGGCTGAGCAAGTAACCGGTCAGCCTGTTCTTACACCTGATTACGACAACTACAATTACCTGAGCATTGGCTTGAACTTCAATATTGGTGCAAAAGCTGTGGAACCTTTGTGGTGGTTAAACCCACTAGATTATGCTTACCAGGAAATTCGCAAGCCTCGCTTGATGATTCTTCCGAAGCCTGTGTTGCCTGATACAGACGGCGACGGCGTAACAGACCAGTTTGACCAGGAAGTAACACCGCAAGGTTGCCCGGTTGATGCGCACGGCGTAAGTCTGGATACAGATGGCGACGGCGTTCCTGATTGCCGCGATAAAGAGAAAATTACTCCAACGGCTTGCCAGCCAGTAGATGCTGACGGTGTAGGTAAATGTCCGGTTTCGTGCCCTGATTCAACTTGTCCAGGATGGAACAAACCTGCCGATTGTGCCGCTGCTTTGGGTAGCTTGCCAAGCCTGACATTCAAAGGTGGTGCAAAAACCCTGAACAACGATCAACGCAGCATGTTGGCCGGTGTTGCTGCTACGCTGCGCAACAATCCCAACTGCCGCATCAACATCCTTGATTATTGCACTGGCAACAAATCGAAGATGGGTGTTGGCCAAAGCAGGGCGGAAGCCGTAAGAAGCTATCTTGTAGAAAGAGAAGGCATCAGCGCTGACCGCATTACGATTATGACCGGTCAGGAAGGTGGCGAGTGCGGAACGATAGACATTAAAGGCGCACAATAATAAATTCACCGTTATAAGTTTAAAACCGCTCTGTATTTACAGAGCGGTTTTTTTATCGCCCTACTTTAGCCTAATCTTAACGGCTCAGCGCGGCAGCTTTGAAGGATTTACCAAATATTTGCGGCCAACCTATTAATTTTGCCCCTCTTTATGAAGTTTTCTCTTGCCTGTTTCGCCGTTCTTATCTTGGCCGGTTGCAGTTCGCTCAACAAGGTTTTGAAAAGCCCCGATCCGCACTATAAACTCCGGATGGCCGAGCAATACTATGCGAAGAAGAAATATTCTCAGGCACAACAGGTTTACGAAGACATTATGCCTTATTTCCGCGGTCAGCCTGAATTTGAGGATATCTTTTATAAATATGCTTACACAGCATACTACGAGAAAGATTACATGAACGCCGAAAACCTGTTTAAAAATTACCTTGAGGTATTTTCAAATGGGCCGCGTTCGGAGGAAATAGATTACATGCGGGCCTATACTTTTTTTAAACAATCGCCCAAGGCAGCTTTGGATCAAACGCCAACCCTGAAAGCGATTGGTATGTTCCAAACCTTCATTAACACGCATCCGGGTTCGGCGCGAAACAAAGATGCAACCGCTATTATTGACCAACTGCGGGAAAAATTGGAAGTTAAAGACCGCAACGCAGCCCAACTTTATTACGACATTGGCCAGTTCCGCGCCGCTGCTGTAGCTTTCAACACCATGCTGAACCAATACGCCGATACGCCAAACGCCGACCAGTACAAGCTAATGGCCATCAAATCATATTTTCGCTTTGCTGAATTGAGCGTGGAAGACAAGAAAGCAGAGCGTTTTGAAAAAGTAATTGAAGAAGCCAATGACTTTATGGACCGCTTTCCCGAAAGTCCTTTAGCGAAAGAAGTAAAAGAGTACGTAACAAAATCGCAAAACAATTTAAAAATTTATACAAATGAGCCTGCTAAGACGACAACTTAGTACCAGTACTACCAATAACATTGAGACTCGTGACGTAAACGAGCTTAAAGGTAAAACCGGTAACACTTACGAGTCCATTGCGGTAATTGCAAAACGTGCAAACCAGATCAATATCTCGTTGAAAGAAGAGTTGCACAATAAGCTTGAAGAATTCGCTTCGCATACCGACTCGCTGGAAGAAATTCACGAGAACAAGGAGCAAATTGAAATTTCAAGGGCCTACGAACGCATGCCCAATCCGGCTTTGTTGGCAACGTCTGAATTTATGGACGGAAAGGTTTACTACCGCAAAAATGAAGACGCTGATTTGTTCAGCTAAGAGAATAAAAGCGAATTGATAAAAGAGAGGTTGCCATTCCGGTTGCCTCTCTTTTCGTTTTGTACTCTCTTTGCGCTTGCGCAGTATCTTGTGCGGGCAAAAGAAAAATTCACCGTTCTTTCTCCTTTATTCTCTTCGCATGAAAGGAAAAAAAATTGTTCTTGGCATAACCGGTAGCATTGCGGCTTACAAGGCGCCTTTGCTGGTAAGGCTTTTTGTAAAAGCAGGGGCAGATGTAAAAGTTGTGATGACGCCGGCGGCCACCGATTTTGTTTCGAAGTTGGTGCTGGCAACGCTTTCAAAGAACGAAGTACAGGTTGATTTTTTTAAGGAAGATACCTGGGCCAATCATGTGGAATTGGGCCGATGGGCCGATGTGATGTTGATTGCGCCGCTCAGTTGCAACACGCTAAGCAAGATGGCCTATGGCGCCTGCGACAATCTTTTGCTGGCCGCTTATTTGTCCGCAACCTGTCCGGTCATTGTTGCGCCAGCTATGGATGAAGACATGTGGCACCATCCTGCCACAAAGGCAAACCTGAAAACAGTTGAAGCAAACGGATGTGCAATTATCCCTGTTGGTTTCGGCGAGTTGGCAAGCGGCTTAATCGGCGATGGCCGCATGGCTGAACCCGAAGACATTTTCAATTTTCTGCAAACCTTCTTTGCCAAACAAAATAGTCTGAAGGGGAAAAAAGCATTAGTGACGGCTGGTCCCACATACGAAGCCATTGATCCGGTACGTTTTATTGGCAATCATTCCTCAGGCAAAATGGGAATTGCGATTGCCAAAGAATTGCAGCGAAGAGGCGCCGAGGTAACGCTGGTTTGCGGTCCGGTTTCCGCTTCAGTAAAGAACAACGGCATTCATTGTATTTCCGTTACATCGGCCGAAGAAATGTATCAAGCCTGCAGTGCGGTTAACTACGACATAGCGGTGATGGCTGCCGCCGTAGCCGACTATACACCGGTCAAGGTGTCCGATAAAAAAATTAAAAAGAGCGACGGAGAGCTAAACTTGACATTAAAACGTACAAAGGATATTTTAGCTTCGTTGGGCAGTACAAAACGCGAAGGGCAAACACTTGTTGGCTTTGCGCTTGAGACAGACAACGAAAAAGAAAGCGCCTTAAGAAAATTGAAAGAAAAAAATGCCGATCTGATTGTGCTGAATTCGCTTCGCGACGAAGGCGCTGGTTTTGGGCACGACACCAATAAAGCAACGTTTTACTTTCGCGATGGCCGCCAGAAAAGCTTGTCGCTTAAAAGCAAAGCCGCGCTGGCTACGGATCTTGTTGACACAATAACCGAAATGATAAAATGAGAACTTTTTTTATTCTTGCTGTCTTTTTCATTACCCGCATTGCCAATGCGCAGGAATTGCAAGCGAATTTTACCGTGCTTGCCAACCGTGTTAGTTCGCAGGTGGATAAGAAGACCTTTCAAACCCTGCAAACCACGCTAACCAATTTTGTGAACAACCGCAAGTGGACGCCGGACGCCTTTCAGCCGCAGGAAAAAATCCGCTGCAATTTTTTGCTCAACATCGAGCAGGAACTGGGCAACAATCAGTACAAGGCTACACTGACGGTGCAGGCGGCGCGGCCGGCCTTCAACAGCAATTATTTTTCGCCCATCATAAATTTTCAGGACAATGAAGTAGTGTTTCAATACATCGAATTTCAGCCGGTGGAATTTAACGAGAACCGTGTGCAAGGCAATGATGCGATGGTAGCAAACCTTCCCGCGGTGATTGCTTATTACGTGAACCTGGTAGTGGGGATGGATTACGATTCGTTTGGTTTGCGCGGCGGCGATCCTTATTTTCAAAAGGCGCAATACATTGTAAATAACGCACCCGAAGGCGGCCAAATCAGCGGCTGGAAAGCCTTTGACGGCTTGCGCAACCGCTACAAACTAATTGAAGGTTTGGTGGACAGTCGTTATGCCTTGATGCACGATGCCATTTACGCTTATTATCGCGGCGGTCTTGATAATTTTTTCGATAAAGAAAAAGAAGCCCGCCTCAGCATCTTCAACGCATTGAATTATTTGAACACCGTGAACCGCGAAAATCCCAACTCCATGATCCTCCAGTTTTTCTTTCAGGGAAAGGGAAATGAATTGGTAAAAGTATTCAGTAAAGCTGAAGGCGACCTGAAAATGCAAGCAAGAGATCTGCTGGTAAAGCTTGACGTTACCAATACTAATCTTTACAAAGAACTCCGGTAAATGCGCTTTCTTTTTCTCCCTCTGTTTTTTCTTGTTTCTTGTGCCGGTGAAGTGCCGAAAGGCGTGCTGCCACCGAAAAAGATGGAAGCCGTTTTATACGATGTGATTCGCGCCGACGAGTGGGTTGATTTTGCCAGCCTGCAGGATTCGACCTTTCGGAAATTTTCGAAGCGAACGGCTTTGTATGATTCTGTTTTCCGCCTTCATTCCATCAGCAAAGACGACTACCGCAAAAGCATGTCTTTTTACCAAAGCCGTCCCGATCTTTTGAAAGAAATTCTCGGTTCGATAAAAGCGGAATCCGACACGGCCATAAAACGGTTAAGCGACACAACGAAACACCGGCCACAATCGCCTCAGGATTCTGCAAAACCGTTCGTTCGGTTAAACCGTTTTTGAGTACAAAGCAAACAACGCTTTCTTTGCCTGTGCTAGTTTTTTCTAATTCAATCAACATGAAAAGACTGTTTTTCCTGCTCGGTGTTTTCTTCCTGTTTGTTTCGTTTACCAAAAAAGAATTAACGTGGGTTGCCATCGGCGATTCCATCACTTATTTGAACGATCACCGGGCCGAAACCGGCAACCGCGTCACCAAAGGTTACATGACAAGAGTGGTGGAAAAACTTCCGAACATACATTTCATTAATCAGGGACACAACGGCTGGACGGCTGTGCGGATAGCAGAAAACATTGAAAAGTTAGGATTGGTAAAAGCCGATGTTTATTCCGTGTTTCTGGGAACCAACGACTGGTGGCACGGTGGCCGGTTGGGAACCTTTGCCGATTATCAAAACAATACAGGAACGGCTACGGTTTACGGTTCCTTTCGCGTGATTGTCAACAAACTTCGAAACCTGAATAGCCAAGCCAAAATCATTCTCATTACGCCCATGCAGCGAAGCGATTTTGTTTACATCAACAATCCAAAAAACAATGCTTATGGCTCGTACAAACCCAAGGACGGGCAAACACTGGAGCAGTTTGCGGCAGCCGTTGACAGCATAGGCGAATACGAAGGGTTTAAAGTGGTGGACCTCTATCACAAGAAAGGCATGAACGTCAAGAACCTTGTAAAATTTAAGCACCTGAAAGACCCGCAAACCGGTGGGTACAAAAATTATCCTTATCCTGATTACACCGGCATTCCGTTCAATCCCGAAACTGATGAATATCCTTATCCCGTCGAAGCAATTGACGTAACATATGATGATCTTCATCCTTCCGACAAAGGCTTCGCAATAATCAGCAAAGCCTTGGTGAAAATCATGAAGAAATATTGATGACGGCTTGTGCCGCAAGTGGTTTCATAGATGAAAGTTTATTGGCTTGCCTTCAACTTTGCCGGGTGCATTAACTTAAAACTTCAAAACCTGAACTTCCCTTACCTTCGCCCCGCATTTTAAAACTTAAATCCTATTGATATGTCAGTAAAAGTTGCCATCAACGGTTTTGGCAGAATCGGCCGCCTGGTGTTTCGCCAAATTCACGATATGGAAGGCATTGACGTTGTTGCCATCAACGACCTTACTTCTCCCGCCGTTTTAGCCCACCTGTTGAAGTACGATTCGGCACAGGGACGTTTTAACCAGGACGTGAAATCAACCGAAAATTCGATCTCGGTGAACGGTGAAGAGATAAAGATTTACGCACAAAAAGATCCGGCGCAAATTCCCTGGGGACAGCACAACGTGGACGTGGTGCTTGAGTGTACGGGATTCTTTACGGATAAAGCAAAAGCCGAGGCTCACCTGAAAGCCGGCGCGAAAAAAGTCGTAATCTCCGCGCCTGCAACAGGCGATTTAAAGACCATTGTCTTCAATGTCAACCACGACATTCTCGACGGATCGGAAACCATCATCTCCTGCGCTTCCTGTACCACAAACTGTTTGGCGCCGATGGCAAAAGTGCTCGACGATTCTTATGGCATCGTGGCCGCTTTGATGACCACCGTTCACGCTTATACCAACGACCAGAATACGCAAGATGCGCCGCATCCAAAAGGTGATTTGCGTAGAGCAAGAGCCGCCGCACAAAACATTGTTCCCAACAGCACGGGCGCCGCAAAAGCCATTGGTCTTGTGTTGCCGAATTTGAAAGGCAAATTGGACGGCACAGCGCAACGTGTACCAACCCTTACCGGATCGCTAACCGAACTAACTTCGGTGTTGGGCAAAAAGGTAACGGTAGAAGAAGTGAACGCCGCCATGAAAGCTGCTGCCAACGAAAGCTACGGCTACACGGAAGATGAAATCGTGAGCAGCGACATCATTGGTATGCACTACGGCAGCCTGTTTGATGCCACACAAACAAAAGTGTTAACCGTTGGCGATACGCAATTGGTGAAAACCGTAAGCTGGTATGATAACGAGATGAGCTACGTTTCGCAGTTGGTGCGAACGGTAAAACATTTTGCCGAGTTGATTGAAAAGAAATAAAGTATAAACCCTGGAAAGCCGAACGTTTGTTCGGCTTTTTTGTTTGGCCCCTTTTACCTTTGACTGTACTTCTAAAAGAACCAACGCAATGAGCAAGTTTCAAGAGACTAATTTTAAGAACAAGAAAGCCTTAATCAGAGTGGATTTCAACGTGCCGCTTGACGAGCAATACGACATTACCGACGATACAAGAATGCGGGCAGCAGTGCCAACGATTAAAAAGATTTTGGCCGGTGGTGGCTCGGTGATTTTAATGTCGCATCTGGGAAGACCGAAAGACGGGCCAACGGAGAAATATTCGCTTAAGCATTTGGTAAAACACCTGAGTCAACTGTTGGGAACCGACGTGCAGTTTGCGAACGATTGCATTGGTGAAGAAGCCGTAGAAAAAGCGTCAGCTTTACAGGCGGGTCAGGTTTTGTTGTTGGAGAATCTTCGCTTTTACAAACAGGAAGAAAAGGGCGACAAAGATTTTGCTGAAAAGCTGTCGAAGTTGGGCGATGTTTACGTTAACGATGCTTTTGGCACGGCGCACCGGGCGCACGCATCCACCGCTGTTATTGCGCAATTTTTTTCTCCCGAAAACAAACTGTTTGGTCTTGTAATGGAAGGCGAAGTGGAAAGTGCCGAGAAGGTTCTGCACAGCGCCGAAAAGCCGTTTACGGCCATCATCGGCGGCGCAAAAGTTTCCGACAAGATTCTCATCATTGAAAACCTTTTGGAAAGGGCTACGGACATTATCATCGGCGGCGGCATGGCCTACACTTTCTATAAAGCCATGGGTGGACAAATTGGGAAATCGCTTTGCGAAGAAGACCGTCTTGGCACAGCCAAAGAACTCCTGGAAAAGGCCGAAGCAAAAGGCGTCAACATACACCTGCCTGCGGATTCCATCATTGCCGACAAGTTTGCCGAAGACGCGAACGTCTCTTCTTCGTTGAGCAACACCATTCCCGATGGCTGGATGGGTTTGGACATCGGCATGATGGCCTGCGAAATGTTTACCAAAGTGCTACACGATTCCAAAACCATTTTGTGGAACGGGCCGATGGGCGTTTTTGAAATGGAAAAATTTCAGCACGGCACAAAATGCGTTGCGAAAGCCGTAGCCGAAGCGACGGAGAAAGGTGCGTTTTCATTGGTAGGTGGTGGCGACAGCGTAGCGGCAGTCAATCAGTTTGGCTATGCCGACAAAGTAAGTTACGTGTCCACTGGCGGCGGGGCGCTGCTCGAATACTTTGAAGGCAAAGAATTGCCCGGCATTGCGGCGTTGAAATAATGCGCCACAATTGCAGTTCTTAAAAGCTGGTGTGCAATTTGAATCTCATCCAAACATCAAACAACTTAAATAAAACAAACATGAGATCTCGCAACCTAACACTTTGGATCGTCCTGAGTATTGTTGTCGTTCTTCTCTTTATTGGCTGCGGACAGTACAACGGTCTTGTTTCGCAGGATGAAACGGTTAAAAATGCCTGGAACAAAGTACAGAGCGATTATCAGCGCCGCGCTGATTTAATTCCCAATTTGGTAAATACCGTAAAAGGTGAAGCCAATTTTGAACGCGGGACTTTAAACGATGTTATCAATGCAAGAGCAAGGGCTACACAGATGAATATTAGTCCTGATAATCTTACTCCTGAAAACATTCAAAAATTTCAACAAGCCCAAGCGCAGTTGAGCGGTTCGCTGAGCCGGTTGCTGGTAACGGTAGAACAATATCCAACGCTGCGAGCCAACGACGCCTTCCGCAATTTGCAGGCACAGTTGGAAGGAACGGAGAACAGGATAAAAACATCACGTAATGATTTCAACGATGCCGTACAGGTTTACAATACAAAAGTGCGACGGTTTCCGACCAACATTTTCGCTGGCATAATGGGCTTTCATCCGCGTCAGGGTTTCACAGCTGATCCGGGTTCGGAAAGGGCACCAAACGTAAACTTTGACGATCAGCCAAGACAACCTTCTGTAAACTTTGACTCAAGCAGAAAATAGTGCGATTCCCCTGTCAGAAAAAAAAAGAATTTTTTACCGCCGAAGAGCAGCAACAGTTGGTTGCGGCCATTCAGAAAGCGGAGCAACGCACCAGCGGCGAGGTACGGCTTTTTATTGAAAGCCGTTGCCGTTTTGTAAACGCAGTAGACAGAGCCGCAGAAATCTTTGCCAGCCTTCAAATGGATAAAACCGAGTTGCGCAACGCAACGCTTGTTTATCTGGCAACCGATGATAAGCAAGCAGCCGTTTTTGGCGATGCGGGTATTCATCAAAAAGTAGGCGGAGATTATTGGAAAGACGTGGTGGAGAAAATGCTCTTTCAATTCAGGCAGGAAAAATTAATTGACGGAATTTGTACGGCTATTACACAACTCGGCGAAGCACTTGCCGAACACTTTCCTTACGATAAAGACACGGATAAAAACGAACTGCCGGACGAAATTGTTTTTGGCAGCTAACGAATGAAAAAATTAGCACTCCTTCTCTGTTTGTTTTGTTCAATTTGTGCGTGGGCGCAGATTGACAAAGTCATTCCCCCAAAGCCCAATCCTCAACGGCTGGTAAATGATTTTGCCGGCATTCTTACACCCGAGCAAAAAGAAACGCTGGAAAGCAAACTGGTTGCTTACGACGACAGCACATCAAATCAGGTGGCTATCGTTACCGTAAAAACAACCGGCGATTATGACATTGAAGAAGTAGCTCTTGGCATTTTGCGCAAATGGGGTGTGGGCGGTTCAAAGAATAACGGCATTGTTATTCTGGTTGCAGTTGACGATCACAAAATTTGGATCTCGACGGGTTACGGATTGGAAGGCGCTGTCCCGGACATTACCGCCAAGCAAATCATTGACAACGACATGACGCCCAATTTTCGGGCGCAAAACTATTATCGCGGTTTTGATGCGGCCACCAGCTCCATTATAAAAGCTGCTGCCGGCGAGTACAAAGCTCCCGAAGGTTATGCGCAACGTGGTCGCGGTAGTGGAGGCGGTGGTATTGGAAAAATCATTGTCGGCATCATTGTGCTCTTCATTATTTTAAGCATGTTTGGCGGTAGCGGCAGGGGCGGTGGCGGCTATGTTTCGCGTCGCGGAAGCGGTTGGCTTGGGCCTTTTATTTTAGGAAACATGCTCGGAAGAAGCAGCGGTGGCGGCTGGTCAGGTGGAGGCGGGGGATGGTCCGGTGGTGGTGGCTTTGGTGGTTTCGGCGGCGGGAGCGGAGGCGGAGGCGGCGCCGGCGGAAGCTGGTAAATGGCCGCTTAATTTTATACTTACTTCACCTTATTCTTCTATTCCTTTTTTGTTTTTTTTGACCAGAGGTCTATCTATCCATTGGGCTTTACTTGCGTCGCACTCTTCAACGTTCAGTAAGTCTGTTCGGCAAAGAATCTAACCTTTCCTTAAGCCAGAATGCCATACCTTTTCCGCTGTGTACAATCCTTTCCGTTAATTTTGGCTCACATGAAAAAACTGTTTCTTTTTTGCACCAGTCTGTGTTTGGCCATCTTCGCGAAGGCGCAGAAAAACTATTTTCTCTATTTGCAAACCGACGATCAATCTCCGTTTTACGTTCGCCTGTCCGATAGAGTTTTCAGTTCATCCACCGCAGGTTATCTCATTCTTCCAAACCTTACCGATACAACTTATGTATTGGGCGTTGGTTTTCCAAAAAGTACGCAGCCGGAAACAAGATTTGCCGTCACCATCAATCAAAACGATAAAGGCTATTTGCTCAAAAGTTTCTCCGATGGCTTGTCGCTTTTCGACATTGAAGATTTTACCGTGGTAAAATCTGTTTCGGCAAACAAAGACAACACGGTTTACGAAACCAAGACTGATAAATTTTCTTCGGTTCTTTCCAAAGCCGCCGACGATCCGAGCTTGTTGAAAGTACCGGTAGCAAAAAAAGAAGATCCCAAAGTTGAACCCGAAAAAACGGAAGCAATAGCAGCGAAGAAAGAAGAGCCAAAGCCCGAACAAAAAGAGCCGCTCATTGCAAAAGCCGAAGACAAAAAACCGGCAGAAGAAAAGCCGAAAGATACCGTTGTACAAAAGCCTTCTGAAATAACCGAAGTCAGAGTTGATAAGAAAGACGAAGCGACAAAAACAGTTGTGGCGCCTGCTTCAAAGGAAGGCACTTCCACCGCCACAAATCCGGTGAGCGATTACAAATCCTCGGTCATTGTTCGTCGTTCTGAAAGCTCTACCACGGAAGGCTTTGGCATTGTTTATTTTGATAAAACAGGAGACAAGACCGATACAGTCCGTATTTTGATTCCGCCTTCAAAATTTAAACTTGAACAAGACGGGCAAACAAATTCTTCTGAAGCCGAGAAGAAAGCGGAGCCTCTGGCTGTGAATAACATATCACCAAAAGTTGAAACCAATGTTAGCCGCGCTGAATCAAGTAAGAAGGAAACAAAAATCAGCACCGACGAAAAGAGGCAGGATAAAAAAATAGATAAAGAGAGCAACAGCCGACCTTGCAAAGAACAAGCTTCGGAGAAAGATTTTCTGAAGCTTCGAAAAAATATGGCTGCAAAATCTACCGATGAAGACATGATTTTTGAAGCCAAGAAAGCTTTTAAAATACGGTGTTTTACTGTAGAACAAGTTCGTTATCTCAGTACTTTATTTTTAACCTCCGCTGCCAAGTATCAGTTCTTCGATGCGGCCTACAACTACGTATCAGATAAACAAAATTTTGCGGCTTTGCAGTCTGAAATCAAGGACGAATATTTTCTAAAGCGCTTCAAAGCTTTGGTGGGAGAATAAGCCATGACCCGTTATTTTTTGGAGGTTGCGTACAAAGGCACAAAATACAGCGGCTTTCAAATCCAGGAGAATGCGTTAACGGTTCAATCGGAGGTGGAAAAATCGTTTCAAACGCTTCACCGCCGCCTGGTTCAGTTTACAGGCTCGTCCCGCACCGATGCTGGTGTGCACGCCTACCAGAACTTCTTTCATTTTGATTACGACGACGCGATTCATCCGCAAGCGGTTTACAAACTCAACGCTATTTTACCGGACGACATTGTTGTAAAAAACCTCTTCGCAATGCCGGACGGTGCGCATTCCCGGTTTGATGCCACGAGCAGGGAATACGTTTACAAAATTCACCGGTTTAAAAATCCCTTTCTCCGGGAGACGTCATTTTATTATCCGTATAAACTAAACCTGGATGCTTTGCAAGAAGCAACCGCATTCATTAAACACCAAATAAACTTTTTTGCTTTTTCCAAAACCAATACGCAAGTCAAAAACTTCCAATGCCAGATTTACCGGAGCGAATGGCAAACTAAAGGAGAAAGTCTGTTTTATACAATAGAAGCAAATCGCTTTTTACGCGGGATGGTTCGTTTAGTTACGGCCACTCTTTTAAAAGTGGGTAGGGAAAAAATTAGTCTTCCGGAATTTACTAATCTCTTCGTAAACGAGCGTAAATGTGGTTTCTCTGTTCCGGGGCACGGTCTATATCTGAATAAAGTTGCCTACCCAGAGAATTATTTTTCGGCATCGGCACAGCGTTTCACAGATATTTAGCAACTATTTTTTGAAAAGGTTTGGAGCGTATTGTTGAAGGCTCTTATCTTCGCATCCGCTTTTTGAAAGTCGTACAGGAAAGAAGAAAATTAAGAAGAAACTTTTTGCTAATTTTTTAGAAATATTTTGAAATTAATTTTTTGGTTGTCAAATGGTTACCTATGTTTGCAGCCGCTTTTTGAACGACAGTTACCATCGATTTTTCTTGAAATTCTCTTCACAAAATTTTGGAAGAAAAACAAAGAAAAAATTTGGCGGAATTGCAAATCACTTTTATCTTTGCACTCCCGAAAAAAACGAAAACAGTTCTTTAGTTTATCACTAAAATTATTGCCGAATAAAATCTTCTGAACGATTGTTAAAAAATTGAAAATCAGAAAATTAAATTTGGTAGAATGAAAAAAGCTCTTACCTTTGCACTCCCAATCAAAACAAGAGATACAAAAAAGAGTTCTTACACAACAAAAGATGCGGCAAAAGGCCTTGAGGTTCAAAACCTTATCATCTACAAATCGGAGTAAAACGAAAGTTTAAAACGATTAAAGTTCTTTGAAAGTTTGGAAGCAACAGCAACTTAAATCTTTATGATTTAAAATCTAGGTAAGTCAAGCGAATAAAATTCGAAATTGACTCGTTAATTTTTCAAAATTTGAGAATTTAATAGTCAGTATCAAAACTCATTTACAATGGAGAGTTTGATCCTGGCTCAGGATGAACGCTAGCGGCAGGCTTAATACATGCAAGTCGAGGGGCAGCATGGTTGTAGCAATACAACTGATGGCGACCGGCAAACGGGTGCGGAACACGTACGCAATCTACCCAAAACTGATGAATAGCCCTCCGAAAGGAGGATTAATACATCGTAACTTAATGAAGTGGCATCACTTTATTAATATAGCTCCGGCGGTTTTGGATGAGCGTGCGCCTGATTAGGTAGTTGGCGGGGTAACGGCCCACCAAGCCATCGATCAGTAACTGGTGTGAGAGCACGACCAGTCACACGGGCACTGAGACACGGGCCCGACTCCTACGGGAGGCAGCAGTAAGGAATATTGGTCAATGGACGCAAGTCTGAACCAGCCATGCCGCGTG
>Ga0308175_100000231_pt1 | contig 43074 bp, 34 predicted proteins | sample PhyCR1_3_FD_203893 | JGI IMG/M metagenome (GOLD analysis project Ga0308175, IMG submission 203893) | Soil microbial communities from UC Gill Tract Community Farm, Albany, California, United States - DLSLS.C.R1 | ecosystem: Environmental > Terrestrial > Soil > Agricultural land | place: USA...
CGGGTCGATCCCCGTCGCGTCGATCGAGCCGGTCGCGTCGACCGAGCCGGTCAGGTCCCCACCGTCCGAGGCCGCGCGGGGCAGGACTCCTGTCTCGTCGGCCGAGCCGTCGGGGTCGCCTCCGTCGGTGGCGCCGCGGTGCGCGTCGACCGCCCGGTGGAGCACGCTCGTCTCGTCGGTCGAGCCATCTGTCTCGCTGCGCGCCTCGATCGCGCGGGGCAGGATCCCCGTCGCGTCGGCCGAGCCGTCGGGGTCGTCATCCCCTTCCGCTCCGCTTCGCCTGTCGATCGCGTTGCTCACCGTCCGAGCGTATCTCGCCGGCCGCTAGATTCGGCCGGCCAGGCCGCCGAGATACGGATCGTTCGCGACCAGTTCGGTCAACAGCTCGCGGAGCTCGGCCCGCTCGGTTGCGTCGAGCTCCGGGCCGGCGGTGGCCTCGATCAGGCGATCGATCGCCTCGCGCTGCGTCAACCGGCCGGCCGCGATCTCGTCGGCGAGCGCCGAGACGTCGCTCGCGCCGGTGGGCCCGTGGGCCTGTTCGACCGGGGCATCCCCGGGCACGTCCTCGATCTGCGAGGGGCCCTCGAGCCCACCTGGGCCGTTCGGTCCGCCGATTCCTCCGGGTCCATCGATGGTCGTCATGGCGTGGTCCTGGCGTGCGCCTGGCGTGCTCCGGTGCACAATACAGCGGGTTTTCCGGTTGCGCCGCGGTTATCGGCCGGCACGACCGGCGGTTGCGTGGCAAATTCGCCGGCATGAGACTCGCGATGCTCGCCGTGCTGGCCATGGGTTGCGGAGGTCACGCGAGCCAGGCGGTCGCGCCACCCGCGGCGACGGCCAGCTTCCCGGCGGCGCGCTGGGTCCCGGCCAGGCCGGCCTACGTGTTCGCGTCGCGGACCGTGGACGACGCCCAGCGCAGCCTGCGCGACGTGATCGACGCGCTCGGCACCCTCACCGGCTACGACCTCGCCGACGTGACCGGCGCGCTCACGGGCCTCCTCGGCGTCGACCCGCTCCACCCCGACCCGCTCGCCGCGATCGGCGTCGATCCGCACGGCAGCTGGGCGATGTTCTCCGAGCAGCTGAGCCCGACCATCGTCGTCCACCTGAGCGCGCCGGACCGGATGGCGGCGTTCCTCGACAAGCAGCGCCAGCGCGGCGTGGTCGCGCAGCCCGTGACCGTCGACACCACCCAGGTGTTCTCGGTCACGCTGGGCCCGGTGGCGCTCAGCTGGGCGATCGACGGCGACTGGATGTGGCTTCACTTCGCGCGCGCGAGCCGCGACGAGGGCACGGGCTGGTTCACCGCGAGCCACGGCGCGCACGGCGCCGAGTGGACCGGCAACTGGTCGTGGGCGCAACAGGCCGCCGGGGCCACCGCGGGCCTGGTCGGCTTCTTCGAGCCGCACGGCGCGATCGCGGGCGTGCTGGCGCGGTTACCCGACGCGGTCGCGTGCGCGAAGCTCGTCGAGCCGGTGGCGCGGATCGCCGTGGCGGTGGACGGTGACGGGCATCACGTGGGCGCGCGGATCGCGGTCGATGTCGGGTCGACCGCCGGCGTTCGCTCCATGGTCCTGGCCCCGCCGGGCGGCTGGGACGCCGCGGCGACGGGGGCCGCGATCGCCGCGCAATGGAACCTCGATCTCTCCGCGGCGCGATCCTGGCTGGCGCCGTGCCTCGCGATGGTCCAGGGCCGGTTCGCGATCGGCGACGCGGCCGCGATCCGCACGGCGCGCGGCATGCTGCGGAGCTTCGATCCCGATACGGCCACGGGAACGGGTGCCATCGCCCTCGACATCGCGAGCCCGGCGTTCCTCGAGCACCAGCTCGATCGGATCCCGCTGCGCCGGAGCCTCGAGAGCGCGCGGTCGTTTGGCCCCTACAAGGGCTTCTCGATCGACATCCCGTTCAGCGTGACCGTCGACTACGTGCTCGCCCCCAAGATCGCGCTCGCCGCGCTCGGCGACGGTCTGCTCGTCAAGCTCGTCACCCCGGGGCCGCCCCGTGCGAGCCCCGTCCCGATCGCCGCGTTCGACGTCATGCCGTCCGCGATGTCCGTCCAGGCGTGGGAGTTCATCGTGCACGCGGTCGTCGATCAGTCGATCTCGGGCTCGCCGGGGCCGGTCACCAAGCGCCTGGTCGAGCACCTGATGCGCTGGCGCGACGCCCACTTCACCGTCACCGCCGAACCCACGGAGCTGGTCTTCACCGCCTCCGGCAACCGCACGTAGCGGCCGCATCGACAGCGCGTTACGGCCGTGCTGGAGAAAGGGGATGTGGTAGCTTTCGCGCGCGTGTCCGATATCTCCAGGTCCAGGCCGCCGGCCGCGCCGGCCCCGATCGTACGGCTCCGCGACGTCACCAAGAGCTACGGGCTGGGAGCTGCGAAGACCCAGGTCTTGCGAGGCGTCAGCTTCGATATCGACGGCGGCGAGTTCGTGGCGCTGGTCGGCCAGTCCGGATCGGGGAAGTCGACCCTGCTCAACATCATCGGCGGGCTCGATCAGCCCGACGCCGGCGAGGTCGAGGTGCTGGGGACCGACACGCTGCGCAGCTCGGATGCCAGGCGCGCGGGTATCCGCAACGCGTCGATCGGCTTCGTGTTCCAGGCGTTCAACCTGCTCGATCACCTGACGGTGCTCGGCAACGTGATCCTGCCGGCGTCGTTCGCGCCGGGCGCCAAGCAAGTCGAGTCACGGGGGCGCGAGGCGCTGCGCCGGGTCGGGCTGTCCGATCTGGCCAACCGCCGGCCCGGCGAGCTGTCGGGCGGGCAGAAGCAGCGCGTCGCGATCGCGCGGGCGCTGTTCAACGCGCCGGCGCTGCTCCTGTGCGACGAGCCGACCGGCAACCTCGACTCCGAGACCGGCAAGGAGGTGATCGACTTCTTCCGCGAGCTCAACGCCAAGGAAGGCGTGACGCTCCTGATCGTCACCCACGAGCGGCGGGTGTCGAGCGTCGCCAAGCGGGTGATCGCGATGCGCGACGGGATGCTGGTGGAGACCACCGATGAAGCGCTGGCCGCCGCCCACGGAGGTCCCGCGTGACGCCGCTTGCCCCCGAGCGGCGAAGGAGCCCCGCGAGATGATGCCTGCCGGAAACCTCGCCCGGATGGTCATGGCGAACACGCTGCGCAGCCGCCGCCACTTCGTCCTGTCGGCGTTCGGCATCGTGATCGGCATCGCGACGTTCGTCGTGTTCCTCGCCTCGACCGAGCAGGTCGGGGCGGTGCTCGAGAAGATCTTCCCCGTCGAGCAGGTCTCGGTCATCGCGCCGCGCGCGTCGCTGCTCGGCAAGGACATCAGCAAGAAGCTCGACGACGCGATCGTCGAGAAGATCCGCTCGCGCCCCGAGGTCGATCGCGCCGATCCGACCGCCGTGGTTCCGCGCATGTCCCTGGCGTTCCCCGCGTTCGGCCGCGGCGACTTCGAGGGCAACGACCTCAAGTTCGAGGTCGGGGGGTTCGCCGACGGGATCAACCCCGACTATGTGACCGACGACGACCGCACCCGGGAGCTGTTCAAGGACTGGGATGCCATGGCGAACGATCCCAAGCGGATCGCGTGCGAGCCGCCGGCGCGCGATCCCCAGGAAGAGGTGATCCAGTCGCCCCCGGCGCCCAAGGGCAAGGCATCCAGGCCAGGTGTCTACTACAACCCCTGCACGCAGCCCGAGCGCTACTACTGCGACGAGGTCGATCGGACGTGCCACCACCGCGTGCCGATCGTGATGTCGCCGACGATGATCGAGCTGTACAACGGCCAGTTTGCGAAGTCGCACGGCCTGCCGATCGCCGACACCGACTTCGTGAAGTTCGTCACGCAGCGCGGCGGCCTGTCGGCGATGCGGTTCTCGGTCGGCCTGGGGCTCACCACGATCGCGGGCACCAACGCCAACATCTCGCAGCGCAAGGTCCGGCGCGTCGAGGCCGTGCTCGTCGGGATCAGCGACAAGGCGATGCCGATCGGCATGACGATGCCGATCGGGTACATCCAGCGCTGGAACCGCGAGTTCCTCGGCGAGGACGCGGCGACCGCCTACTCGTCGATCATCGTGCGGCTCAAGGATCGCAACCGGATCGCGGTGTTCTCGCAGTGGCTGCAGGACGACCTCGACCTCCGGCTCGAGGACTCGCTCGGCGAGAAGTTCGCGACCGCGCTGTTCGTGATCCGGCTGGTGCTGGTGCTGATCTCGCTCGTGATCATCACGATCTCGTCGATCAACATCGCCCACAACTTCTTCATGCAGGTCACCGAGCGGCGCCGCGAGCTGGGGCTGTTGCGCGCGGTCGGGGCGGCCCAGACCGACGTCCTGATGGTCGTGCTCGGCGAGGCGGCGCTGATCGGGCTCATCGGGGGGCTACTCGGCGTGGTGCTGGGCATCGCCCTCGCGTCCGGGGTCGACTGGGGGTCGGCGCACTACTTGCCGCGGTTTCCCTACAAGCCCGACAGCTGGTTCCACTTCAAGTGGTGGATCGTGCTCGGCGGCCTGGCCTGCTCGACCGGCTTCTCGGTGTTCGGCGGCTACTTGCCGGCGCGGCGCGCGTCGACGATGGAGCCGGCGCAGGCACTTACCCAGAACTAACGCAGGGTTCCGGCGCCACGACGGCGATTTCCATAGAAATCACCAGATCTGTGGAGTAGGACAACTAGCCACAGAAGGGTAAACTGCTTGGGGTCCAAGGAACCACCGTCAGAAGGGCCGGGGGCCAACGTGCCGTGAAGAAGCCGACACCTTTCGGCAAGTACTTTCTCCTGGAGCGGATCAACGTCGGCGGGATGGCCGAGGTGTTCCGTGCCAAGGCTTTCGGGGTCGAGGGCTTCGAGCGCCTCGTCGCGGTCAAGCGCATTCTCCCCAACATCGCGGAGGACAAAGAGTTCATCCGCATGTTCATCGAGGAAGCCAAGCTGTCGGTGCAGCTGAACCACGCGAACATCGCGCAGATCTTCGATCTCGGCGTCGTCGACGGGGCCTACTACATCGCGCTCGAGCACGTCCACGGGCGCGACCTCCGCGGCATCTTCGATCGCTGCCGCCAGCTCGGCGAGGCGGTGCCGGTCGGGCAGGCGTGCTTCGTGGCGATGAAGGTGTGCGAGGGCCTCGACTACGCGCACAACAAGCGCGATCAGTCGGGCCGCGAGCTGTCGCTGGTCCACCGCGACGTCAGCCCGCAGAACATCCTCGTCTCGTTCGAGGGCGAGGTGAAGCTCATCGACTTCGGGATCGCGAAGGCGGCGCGGACCAACTCGAAGACGAACTCCGGGATCGTGACGCAGGCCGGGATCCTCAAGGGCAAGTTCGGCTACATGTCGCCCGAGCAGGTTCGCGGGATGCAGATCGACCGCCGCAGCGACGTGTTCTCGTGCGGCATCGTGCTCTACGAGCTCCTGACCGGCGAGCGGCTGTTCGTCGGCGAGAGCGACTTCTCCACGCTCGAGAAGGTCCGCAACGTCGAGATCCTCCCGCCGTCGACCTACAACCGCAAGATCCCCGAGGAGCTCGAGCGCATCGTGCTGAAGGCGCTCGCCAAGGACGTCGACGATCGCTACCAGAACGCGATCGATCTGCACGACGAGCTCCAGGCGTTCGTCTACACCGCCGGCGAGTTCTACTCGCGCAAGGATCTCGCCGGCTGGATGAAGAAGACGTTCGGCAGGGAGATCGAGGAAGAGACCGCGAAGCTCGAGAGCTATCGCCAGCTCAAGTCGCCCGATCAGAGGACGGGCGAGCCGGCCGCGCCGGCCTCCCGGGCGCCGGCCGCGAGCAAGCCGCTTCCGCGCAAGCCGACCCAGCCGGTCGCCACGGTCAAGCCGCCGCCGCCGCCATCTGTATCGCGCCCGCAGCCGATGCCGATCCTGGCCAACGTGTCGATCTCGGGCTCGGCCCCGATGCAAACCCCGGTGCCCGGGCTGGCACGGACGCAGCCGATCACCAAGGCGGCGCGCCAGCAGAAGAAACAGGTCGACTGGGACGACGACGAGCTCGAGACCCAGATCTACGACAACGACGACGACAACCCCAAGCGCAAGCCGTCGGCGCGGGCGAGCCTGCCGCTCCAGCCCCCGGTGGCGTCGTCGCCCGGGATCTCCCTCGCGGCCGCCGATCCCCATGGCATGGAGGCCTCGGTCGAGCTGGCGCCGCACCCCTCGAACAGCGCCGGCTGGGGAGCCGACGCCGCGGCCTCCGGCGCGCTGCAGGCGGGAGCCTCGGACGCGGGCTACGCGGGCATGGCCGCCCCACCGGCGGGGTTCCCGGCCGGGTCGAACAACGCGCCATCGCCGCTGCCCGAGCCCGGGTTCGATCCGGTCGCGTACGGTGACGCCGGTGCGGGGTCGGGTACCCGCGAGCTGTCGGCCGCCAGTCGCCTCGTCTCGGCGGCGGCTCCGGTGACGCTGCCGTTCGATCCGATGGCGACGTTCGGGTCGCGGATCACCGGCGTCCGACGCGGCGGCGACCAGCGGCGCGGCATCTTGATGATGGTGATCGGCGGCGCGGCGATCACCGCGCTCGCCGTCATCGCGGCGCTCCTCCTGTTCGGCGGCCCTCCGCCCGCCCCCCAGCCGGCACCGTCCCCGCGGGTCGTGATGCCGCCGCCACCGCCGGTTGCCGCCGATCCGGACACCGGCTTCGATCTCTATGTCACGCCGGCGGGCGTCACCCAGTGGAAGCTCGACGGCGAGTCTCGCACCGATCGGCTGCCGTCGCGGATCCGCGGCATCACGGCCGGCGCGCACACCGTGCAGATCGCGCCGCCACCGGGCTTCTTGAGCCAGAGCCAGCAGGTGACGGTCGAGCTCGGCAAGGCGCCGAAGGTCGAGATCACGCTGCAGCCGATCCCCGGCATCGTGGGCCAGTTCGAGAGCACGCCGCCGGGGGCCACGATCTCGCTGATCATCGATGGCAAGCGCCAGGAGATCGGGCCGTCGCCCGCGAAGGCGCCGCTCGATCCGCGCAGCACCTACCACGTGCTGTTCGAGAAGCCAGGCTATGTCTCGGTCAACCGGCCGATCGTGTTCTCGGGCGGGTCCGAGGAACGAGTGGTCGCCAACCTCGAGAAGGCAGGCGACGAGAGCACGGGAGGGGACAACCAGGGCTCGGCGGTCAAGGCGGTCGAGCCCAAGGCGGTCGAGCCCAAGGCGGTCGAGCCCAAGGCGGTCGAGCCCAAGGCGGTCGACCGCACGCCGCCGCACAAGGTGATCCGGCCGGCGCCGGAGAAGGCGGTTCCTGCGAAGGGCACCCCTGCGAAGGGCGCGTCTGGCAGGCCGGCGACCGAGCCCGAGTCGACCTCCGAAGCCACGCCGGACAAGGCCACGCCCGAGACGTCCGCCGAAGCCACGGCGGAGGCCAGGGGGCAGGGGGTGCTGGTGCTTGGCTCCAAGCCGCCGTGCGACATCGTCATCGACGGCAGCACGACCGGGCTGCATACGCCACAGAAGGAGATCAAGCTGCCGGCCGGGCGCCACCGCATCACGCTCGTCAACAACGAGTTCGGCATCAAGGAGACGTTCACGGTCGAGATCAAGGCCGATACGACCGAGAAGCTGATCAAGGACTACTCGGACCGGCTCCCGAACTGATCGGGTCGTCCGGCGGTTCCAGGCGCTCGACCGGCTGCGTCCCCACCAGCTCGCGCCCCCCGGTGGCGAGGTTCTCGAGATCGAAGCTCGGGGCGAGCGGCGGGCCGATCAAGAGGTACATCGAGGCCGGCACCGCGGGGCGCTCGGCGAGCCAGGCGGCCTCGAAGCGATGCCGGGCCTCGAGGAGCTCGGCCGCGAGCTCGTTCGCGCTGCCGTGCTCGAGGTCGGCGAGCTTGTCGAGCAGGCGGGCGCGCGCGCGGTCGTTGTCGGTCACCAGCAGCATCTCGCGTAGCCCGTCGATCGCGCGCTGGCGCTGGCCGAGCCGCGTGCGCATCGTCGCCGCCCAGGTCGCCGCCTCGACGGGCGCGTTCGGCTTGCGGATCGCCGACTCGGTCAACAGCGTCCCCCGCTCGTCCCAGGCGCGGCGCTCCGCGGGGTTCGTGGTCTGCAGGTCCTGGGTGTAGATCTCACCCGCGAGGTACGGCAGCTTCCATTCGCCGGGGAACTGCCGCGCCCCGGCATCGAGCACGGCGATCGCGCGCAGGTACGCGGCGTTGTCGACGCCCCGGCCGGCGAGCGTGATCGCGCGGGCCCCCCACTCGTAGATCCGCTGGTAGTGCGGATCGAGCGCGATGATCGCCTCCACCAGCGCGGCGATCCCGCGTGCGGTGTTCTCGGTGCCGCCGAAGTAGCCCCGGAGCCGCAGGAACAGCAGATCGGCGGCCAGCTCGCGATAACCCAGCGCCAGCAGCGGCGCGACCTCCGGCGCCGGTGCATACGGCTCGTCGGCGATGACCTGAGGCGCCTTCCGCTCGGCGGCCTCGCGTGCCACCCGCGCCCCGCCGATCGCCAGCACGGCCACGAGGGCGGAGGTCGCCGCGAACTTCACGCGCCGACTATAGCGCCGCGCGGCGGCCGCGCCGCTCAGCGGCCTTCGTTGAGCTTCAGGATCGTCGGGTCGGTGCTGCTCGCGAAGTACCAGCTGAACGTCGAGTTATCGCCGTCCATGTCGCACTTGGCGAGCAGGTAGTACCAGTCCGCCTGCGGCGGCGCGGGCGTTCCGAAACCGAACACGCCGGCCTGGGGCCCGATGTTCGCGGGGTTATTGGCCTGGCCGGTCACCCAGGTGTAGCCGCAATACACGGCGTCGTTGCCGCTGATCCGCACCTTGAGGTCTTGCCACGGCTGCGGCAGCGGATTGAGCGGCTGCCGGGTCGTGCTCGGCGCCGATGCCGGATGCAGCGCGCCCTCGCCGATCGTCGCCGGGTAGTGCCCGTTCTCCTGCAGGTACTGCTCGAGGCGGACCCGCAGGTCGTTGAACAGCGGCTGGACCTCGGAGAACGCCTTGGCCTTGCGCGACTCGCCGAAGAAGCTCGGCAGGGCGATCACGGCGAGGATCGCGATCACCGCGAGGGCGACCATCAGCTCGATCAGCGTGAAGCCCGACTCGCGATCACGCATGGCCAGAGTGTACCGCAAGAACCTCGTGAAGCCGCGGCTCGGGCGATGCGCGCCGCCGGCTCCAGGAGCTAGTCCGAGTTCGGCGGCGGCTCGGTCAGGAGGACGGCCGGGTTGCCGTTCTTCGAGGTGCCGGTGAGCGTGTAGTGGATCTCGGTGCCGTCGCAGTCGAGGTCGCCCGTGGCCGTGGCCGTGAAGTCAATCGCCGTGCCCGTGTAGTCGTAATAGAACAAGCTGTCCTCGTCGACCTGGAAGTCGAGCTGCTTCCAGACGGGGTCCGCGGCGAAGAGGTCGGGGACGGCCAGGCAGTGGTTGTCCTTGCCACCGCCGTTGCAGCAGCCACCCGGCGAACCCTTCGCGGGCAAGGTCTTGGCCGAGTTGAGGACAAAGGACGAGGTCTCCGCGAACGCTCGCTTGTCGGCCTTGCCGATCTTGTCGAGCTGGAGCGCCGCCTCGGTCTTCTTGGAGCGCTTGATGTAGTCCATGAAGTTCGGGACCGCGACGATCGCGAGGATGCCGATGATCGCGACCACGATCATCAACTCGATCAGGGTGAACCCTCTCTGGATCTTTTTCAGGCTGAACATCGGCGCTCCTTCTTGGGCGACAGCTCAAGCAAGCACCGCGCCATCTCCGGATCGCGAAGGGAGCCAGGCAAACTCGCAGAAGCGCTCGTTACCCGTCCCATACCCCAGACAATCGTAGGCCTTCCCCGGGCCGAGAATTGTCACCCGCCGCGCAGAACGTCACTCCGCGACGTCTTCGTCCTCGCCCTTGTCGAGCCCGAGCTTCGCCAGCCGGTAGCGCAGCGAGCGAAAGCTGATCCCGAGGAGGGTGGCCGCGCGCTTCCGGACCCCGCCGGTCTGCTCGAGTGCGCGTAACACCCACATGCGTTCATAGTCACTCACGAGCTGGTCGAGATCGACGCCTTCGGGGGGCACCATCGCCGGCAGGTCCGGCGTCACGAGCCTCGGCGTCTTGACCTCGGGGAGGTCGGCCACGCCGATCAGCGTGCTCGATGACAGCGCCACCGCGCGCTCGATGATGTTCTCGAGCTCGCGCACGTTGCCGGGGTACTCGTAGCTCTCGATCTGCCGCATCGCCTCGAGCGACAGCTTGGCCGCCCGGTGGTGCTCGGCCGCGAACCGGCGCAGGAAGTGCTCGGCGAGCAGCGGGATGTCCTCGCGGCGGTGCCGGAGCGGCGGCAGCCGGAGCTCGATCACGTTGAGCCGGTAGTACAGGTCGGCGCGAAACGCGCCGCGCGCGACCTCGGTCTCGAGATCGCGGTTGGTCGCGGCGATCACGCGCACGTCGACCTCGACCTCGTCGGCCGCGCCGACCGGCTTGACCTTGCGCTCCTGGAGCACGCGCAGGAGCTTGACCTGGAGGCCGAGCGACAGCTCGCCGATCTCGTCGAGGAACAGGGTCCCGCCGTTGGCCTCCTGGAACATCCCGAGGGTTTCGGCGACCGCGCCGGTGAACGCGCCGCGCTTGTGACCGAACAGCTCGGACTCCATCAGCTCCTCGGGGATCGCGCCGCAGTTGACCGCGATGAACGGCAGCTTGGCGCGCGAGCCTTCACTGTGCAGGGCGCGCGCGACGAGCTCCTTGCCGGTGCCGGACTCGCCGGTGATGAGCACGCTGGTCTTCACCGAGTGGATCTTCGTGATGAGCTCGAAGACCTTCTGCATCGCCCGGCTCTTGCCGAGCAGCTGCGCGAGCCGCGCCCGGCCGGCGAGCTGATCGCGGAGCGCGAGGTTGTCCTCGACCAGCGCCCGCTTCTCGAGCGCGCGGCCGATCACCGCGTTGATCTCGTCGACCTGGAACGGCTTGGTCAGGTAGTCGTACGCGCCTTGCTTCATCGCCGCGACCGCGGTGTCCGTGGTGGCGAACGCGGTGACCAGGATGACCTCGGGATCGATCGGCGCGGGCGCCTGACCGGCGATCGCGGCGCGCTGGATGGTCCCCGACTTGATCGTGTGCAAGAGGCCCAGGCCGTCGATCTCGCCCGGCATCTTCAGATCGCTCACCACGATGTCGATCGGCAGGGCGGCCAGCCGCTCGATGGCCTCGCCGCCGCTCTGCGCGACGGTGACCTCGTGACCGGCGCGGCGCAGGCAGATCCCGAGGAACTCGCGCATCGACTGCTCGTCGTCGACTACGAGGATCTTGCCCACCCGTGCACTATGACACGGTCACCGGTATCATCGAAGACCTGCGGCGTGTCCTGGCATCGTCGGCGATCGAGCGCGGCTGGCTCCTGGCGCTGGGCGCGCTGATCGTCTACGTCGCGCTCGCGTCGCCGTACATCGTCGATGGCGACAGCGCCGAGTTCGCCACCCTGGGCGCGCTCGGCGGCCGGGCGCACCCGTCGGGGTATCCGCTGTACGTGCTGTGGTTGCGCGCCTGGTCGTGGCTGCCCGGCACGACCCCGGCCCACACCGCGGCGTTCGCGACCGCGATCCTCGGGGCGCTGACCCTGGGCGTGCTCCACGCCGCGTGCCGTGCCTGGGGGGCCCGGCCGCTGCCGGCGACGATCGCGGTGGCGATGTTCGGCGCGGCGCCGATCGCCCTCCGGTACCACAGCGAGGCCGAGGTGTTCGCGATGAACGGCCTCGTCGCGGCGCTCGTCGTCTGGCTCGCGGCGGCGAACGGCCCCTTGCGCGGGCGGTGGCGGGGGGCCGCGCTGGGCCTCGTCGCGGGCCTCGGGCTCGCGAACCACCTGACCTGCGTGCTCGTCGCGCCGATCGGCGTCTACGGGGTCGTCCGGGCGGCGCGCGAGTCGCGCCCTGCAACGTATGGCGTGGCCGTCCTGGGCCTCGCGATCGGCCTCTTGCCCTACGCCTACCTGCTGATCGCCGATGGGCCGGCGTCGTGGGGCACGGTGTCGACGCCCTCGGAGCTGGTCGCGATGGTCACGCGGCGCGCGTACGGCGGCACGACCAGCTTCATGCTCCACGGCGCCCCTGTGCCGTGGACGGCCAACGTCGCGGCGTGCCTGGCGACGATCGCGCGATCGTGGCTGTGGCTGCCCGCGGCGCTCGGCGTCGCGATGCTCGGGGTCCGGATCGCGCGTCCGGCCGGCGAGACGCGGTGGGCGTGGGCGCTCCTGGCCGCGAGCCTCGTGCTCGCCGGGCCGCTGCTCGCGTCGCGGTTCAACATCGATCCGCACGGCCTCGGCTTGTACGTCTGCCAGCGCTTCCACCTCCTGCCCGCGCTGCTCCTTGCCGTGCCGGTCGCCGCCGCGCTCGACCCGCCGTGTGCGCGCGTCCCGCGCCCGAGGGCCGCGGCCGTGCTGGCCGTCCTGGGCTTCCTCGCGCTGTCGGTCGCCGGGCTGCCGCGGATCGCGCGCATCGCCTCGCCCGCGATGCAGCTCGGGATGCAGAACCTCCTGCGCGCGCTGCCGCACGACGCGATCGCCGTCGTGGTCGCCGATGATCAGTGCCTCGGCGGACGCTACTTGCAGCTCGCGCGCGGCGAGCGTCCCGACGTCGCCCTCGTGTGCGGCGGGCTGTTGCCGACGCGCTGGTATCGCGCCGGGTGGGCGAGCCGCGGGCTCGCGATGCCGCCCGACACCGGGGCGCGGCTCGGCGACGCGCTGGTTGCCACCGGCCGGCCGGTGTTCGTCGATCGCAGCCTGGGCGACGTGCGCGCGGCGTTCCCCAGCTATCCGTTCGGGGTGGTCTACCGCGTGCTGCCGCGTGGCACGACACTGCCGCCGCCGGGCAAGATCGCCGCGATCAACCGCGAGGTCTACCGCGCGTTCGACCTCGACTATCCGCATCCAGGCGCCGGCGATGGCTACGCCGCGATCGCGCACCGCCGCTACGCGGGGACCTGGGCGGCGATCGCGAACCTGCTCGCCGCCGGCGGCGACCTCGAGGCCGGGCGCGCCGCCTTCGAGCTCACCCGCCAGCTCGATCCGACGGACGACTGATCGCGGAGAGATCCCGGCCCGCCCCGGCGCTCCGGGCTCATGAGCATCAGCATCGATCAATAATCGATGCTTCAAAGGGCAGGTCAAAGCAAATTCGGAGCCATGAAGCGTTGGTGCAAAATTTACATCAATGCTTCTGAATCAATCGTTGCCAGGAGAGCCTGTTGCTCATTAGCATCAGTTATAAATTTGATTCAATGCTCTGCACGACGATAGGCCCTATGGGTGGTGGAGCATTTGATCATCAATCCGAACGATGCTTCTTTTCCAAAAAAAGGTGATTCTCGCTCACTCTTTGGTCACACATACACGCAACTTGTTGAGCGCCGATGTTAGGTTGCGCTCGCCGATGATGGATAGCGATGATCTTTCCGGGCGAAGAATTGGCGAGTATGTCCTTCGTGAGCCACTCGACGAAGGCGGGTTCGGCAGGGTGTATCGCTGCGAACAGCCCACGCTTGGCCGGGAAGCCGTCATCAAGGTCCTGCACCGCCGCCTGCTCAGCCGTGATGCCCAGCTCCAGCGCTTCCTGCGCGAGGCGCAGCTGGCCTCGCGGCTAGATCATCCTTACGCCGCGCACATTTACGCTTTTGGCGTGGACGAGAAGCAAGGCCTACTTTGGATCGCCATGGAGCTTGTACATGGCATCACGCTCCGGAACTGGATCCGCGATCGCGGGCCCATGCCCCTCGAGCAGTTCGTGCCGTTCTTCGAGTGCGTCGCCGAGGTCGTTCACACCGCCCACTGCCACGGGATCGTGCACCGTGACGTGAAGCCGTCGAACGTGATGGTGATCGAGCGCGCGGGCCGCTTGCTGCCCAAGCTGCTCGACTTCGGCGTCGCCAAGCTGCTCGAGGGCGAGCTGCTGCCGGCCTCGACGCAGGACACCGTCAAGCGGTTGCGTGACTTCGTCACCGAGAAGGTGCCCGAGGAGGTCCTCAAGGAGTTTCGCGTCGGGGCCTCCACCGCGACCGATGATTCGTCCCAGCAAGGCGGGTCCCGGCTGACCCCCGACGGCACGCCGATCGGGACCCCGGCGTACATGCCGCCCGAACAGTGGCGCAGCGCGGGCAGCGTCGGCCCGTCGGCGGATCTCTACGCGCTCGCCGTGGTTGCGTTCGAGGCGCTGACCGGCCGCCGGCCGTTCGAGGGCATGTCCGTGGCCGATCGCGTCGATCTGCGCTGCCGCGGCAAGGTGCCGCCGCTCGGCCGTGGCTTCTCGCCGGCGGTCGATGAGGTGTTCCAGCGCGCGCTGGCCGAGTCCCCGGACGATCGCTGGAGCACCGCGCTCGAGCTGGCGTGGGCGCTGCGCGCGGCGTCGGGCCTCGGCGCCGGCGGGGCTGGCCTGCCCCGGCTCGACGCCGACGTGCGCGACGCCTGGCTCGCCGACGCGCCCCAGCCGCTCGCCGAGTCGGTGGCGGTGCTCGACAGCGCGCGCAACGTCCACCAGGCCCACCTCGCGGCCCGGGAGCTTGCGCGCAACGTCTTGCGCTACCTCGTGGCGCTGGCGCTCGTCACGCGCGCGCAGGCGCATGAGTCCGACGACGACCCGATGCTGCTCGATCTTCTGCGGACGCTCGACCGGCGCGAGCTCATTCCGGAGGAGCGTGTCCGGCTGCTACGCCTGCTCGTGCGGCCCCGGTCTGTCCGGTCCAGCGCGCATCTGATCCCCGAGCTGGTCGAGCTGGTCGCTCTGATAGGGCGGGGGATCGAGGGCAACACCAGGCCGCACCCGATCCTCGCCCTGTACACCGGCACGGAGTACGCCGTCACGGAGGACGCGGTGCGGATGCAGCTGATGCGCCAGATCCCTCAGCTGAACCACCTGCTCCGCAAGGCGTTGTTCCTGCTCGATTACGTACTCGTGGTGCCGCGCGACCGCGTGGCCGAGCGGTGGACCGGGCGCCGTTGTTCGCCGCGGATGCCGGCAGACGTGGTGAGCGGCGAGCTGGTCGACGGACACCCGACGCTGCTCGATCGCAACGGACGGGTCTGCGTGGACCTCTGGCCGCTGGCACAGGCGGTGGTCACGTCGGACAGTGGCGAAACCGAGCTATTCCTGTTCGACGGCCACGGTTACCATAGCGCGCGCTTGATCGCCGCGCCGGCCGGCCGCTCCTACCACGACACGATCGTACGGGCCTGGTTGACGACGGAGGTGATCGCGGATCTCGAGGTCAAGACGCGCACGCGCGAGCAGATCCGGGTTGCTGCACGCCAGTGGCAGGACCGAGACCGGTCGCACGCGCTGCTGTGGCGTGGCGAGCTGCTCAAGGAGCTCGAGCGCTGGGTCTCCCGCACGCCCGGCATGGGGTACCTGGGCAATCTCGAGAGAGCGTTCATCGCGGCGAGCCAGCGCGCGGGCCGGCGTGCGCGCTGGCGCCAGCGCCTGCTGATCGCGGCGGGCGTCGTGACCGTGCTCGGCGGCCTCGAGTACCGCTCCTTCCTGAAGGAGCGCGCGGCCGAGCAGATCGCCGAGCAGGCCCACGTCGAGCAAGGCCGCCAGGCGCTGCTCCACGACGATCTCGGCGAGGCGCGGGCACCCCTGGCCGAAGCGTACGGCCACGGCGACCACTCGTTTGGCACCGAGTTCATGTTCGCCCGCGCGGCGCAGCCGCTCCTCGCCGAGCAGGCACGGTTCACCGCCGCGGCCGGCCACATGTGGTCGGCTGCGTTCTCGCCCGACGGCCGGCAGATCGTCACGACCGACGACGCGGGCGCCCGGATCTGGGACGCGCGGACCAACCGGCTGGTGTTCGCGCTGCCTCACGGCGACACCGTCTACCAGGCGGTGTACAGCGCAGACGGTGCACGGCTCGTCACGGCCGTCGGCGACAGCACCGTCAGGATCTGGGACACCGCGACCGGGAAGTGCCTGCATACGCTCTCGCACGGTGGTAGAGCCCTGCGTTACTACGCGGTGGCGATCTCGCCGGATGGCAAGCTCGTCGCCGCGATCGACATGGCGGGCGCGGTGGCGGACGCCTGGGATGCGGCCAGCGGCGAGCTGTTGACCGAGCAGCGCAACGATGAATCGAGATTTCCGTCGATCGCGTTCAGCGCCGATGGCCGGTGGCTCGCGACGAGCGGCGGCAACGACGTCCGGGTGTTCGATACGGGGACATGGTCGCAAGCGCTGACCATCGCCGGACCTCGCATTCGCGCGCTGCGCTTCGATCCGACCGGTCCGCGGCTGGTTACCGGAAGCGCCACGGGCGATGTGTCGATCTGGGACCTCCCGAGCGGTTCGCGGACCCGGCACTTGCGAGAGCTCGGTGAGCCCGTCAACGCGGTCGCGTTCTCACCGGATGGCCAGCTCCTCGCGTGTGGCGATGGCGGCGGCGCCGAGCAGATCTGGCAGATGAGCTCCGGAGCGCTGCAGAGCCAACTCAACGCCGTTCGGAGCAAGATCTCGATGATCGAGTTCGATCCGACCTCCAAGCTCGTGGTCGCCGCAGGCGCCAGCGGAATGGTCGTCGTCGCGGACGTCGCGGTCGGGATGCCCGTGACGACGCTCGAGGGGCCAGGCGGCTTCGTCAGGGCTGCCCACTTCGATCCGACCTCACGCCGCGTCATCGGTGCGAGCTGGGACGGAGCGGCGCTGGTGTGGGATGCAGCCTCGCCGTATCGTCGCTGGAGCTCGCCGCCGATCAGCGACGACTGCGGCCACATTTCGAGCCTTGAGCCGGACCGGCGGTTCGTCGCCATAGGTTGCCGGGACGCTACCCGCGTCTGGGATACCGCGCACGACCAGCTGCTCGCCGAGTTGCCGAGCGTGACGCCGGTAAATGGCGACTTCGCCTCCGCTTTTCCGGCGGTGTCATCGGCCGGGGATCGTGCCGCGATCGCGCGTGGGAGAACTGTGGAGATCTATGAATTGCCGGGCGGTCGGTTGCTGCGCACGATTAGACACCCCGCGCTGGTCAGCGCAGTTGCGTTCGCAGATATTGGGCACGATCTCGTCAGTGGTGCGCTCGACGGCTCGTTGATTATCACGCGAGACGACCGTGAGCCGATCGTCCTGCCATCGTTGCCTGGAGGAATCGACGCCGTAGGGTTTTTCCTGGACGGCCGCGTGGCGGCGTCCGGCGTGCGCAGCCGGCTGTGTGTCTATGATATGGACCGAGGTGCTGTACTCGCGGATCTTGCGGCACCGGCCCGTGTGAAGCTGCTGCGCCCATCGCCGGATGGACGCACCCTGATCACGGTCCCTAGATTCACTGGCAAGGCGGCTTCACCGTTGTTGTGGAACATCGAACGGTATCGGCTTGTTGCGCCACTCGAGGGTCATGTAGGGGCCGTACACTCGGCACGTTTCGTGTCTGGAGGTCACGAGATCGTAACGGCAGGCGCAGACGGCACGGCACGGTTATGGGACGGAAAGACGGGGCGGCTTCGCCAGACCTATCGCGGGGGCTCGCGTTTTCTGGCCGACGCGACGCTCACGGCTGATGGCTCGATGGTTGTCGCCGGGGACGGCGATGGAAACCTGCGTTTCTGGGACGCGACCGGATCCCAGCTCTGGAAGCTGCAGGCACACAAGTCTCATGTCGTTGGAATCCACTTCGAGGGTGGCGACATCGTGACGCGCGGGTTTGGTGGCGATGTGTCACGGTGGGTGATCCCGCGCTCCGAATCGGTCATCGAAGCGACACGCCCGTATTTCGTAGAGCACTGAGCACGGTCCATCAGGCTGATGTCCGTGTGAGCTCATCGCGCGTGCCTCAGCGTCGAGCTTTGGCGCGTGGTTTGAAGGAATGAGCGCTTGGCGCCGATCGGTACGTGCACAGCGGTACTTCCCGGGGGAGCCTATCACCGCGCCGCGGCTGAGCTTGTGTGGTGTTCTCAGCGCAACCCTCCTGAATTCGAAAGGCCACTTGTTGGGGTGGTTGATGCTTGCTTGTCGAAGCTGGCATGGCTTGACGGTTTGGCGCCATCGTTAACCTTGCTCTGATACAAAGCCGTACGAATGCTTCAGATCGAATCCTCGGCCGATTTTTTATATCAACGCTCATATGTAATCGTCAATCAAAAGAAGCATTGAGAATAAGTGATGACAGAAGCATGTGTTTCGCGATGCGCGTGCGGGTACTTTACTGTGGTGTGATCTCGCACTACAAATTTGAGCTGATTCGAGCGATCCTCGGAAGGTAATGATTGCAGAATGCGGAGCCTGCGTTATTGTCTTTGAATGAAGAAACCCAACCTCAGCAAGCTCGCAGTCCGACGCGAAACCCTTCGAGCCCTCAGCAGCATCGAGCTCGCACGTGCCGCTGGAGGAGACGACACCGAGTCGGGTGCAGCGGTGTGCCCCGTTCGGGTTGCCTCGAGCGCACTGACGTGTCCCACGCAGGCGGCCATCAAATGAAGAAACCCACCCTTACCAAGCTGGCGGTTCGCCGCGAAACCCTTCGAGCCCTCAGTAGCATCGAGCTCGCGCGTGCCGCCGGAGGAGATGACCGCGACACGGGGGCGGCGATGTGCCCGCTGTCGGTTGCCTCGAGCGCAGCGACGTGTCTCGTGCAGACGGCCTTCAAATGAAGAAACCCAACCTCAGCAAGCTGGCGGTTCGCCGCGAAATCCTCCGAGCCCTGACCAACGTCGAGCTCATACGTGCGGCTGGAGGAGACGATACATTCTCAGGCGCGGCGGCGTGCCCTCTGTCGTTTGTCTCGGGCGCACCGACGTGTCTTACGCAGGCGGTCATCAAATGAAGAAACCGACCCTTACCAAGCTGACAGTTCGCCGCGAAACCCTTCGAGCTCTCACCAGCATCGAGCTCACACGTGCTGCTGGAGGGGACGACACTCAGTCGGGCGCGGCGATGTGCCCCCTATCGGCTGCCTCGAGTGCACCGACGGGCTCCGCACCGGCTGCAATGGCACCACTTCGCGGCTGAGTTCACATACCGTACAGGCCGAGCCTGGATGCCTGCGCGGTGGTCACTGCACCGTGCTCTGGCCGACGGCGGAGTCGACAACGACGTTGGCTGTGGCGACCACGCTGGAAAGCTCCACGACGGTAGCCACGCCGCCTCGGCTTTCATCACCATGTCGCGGCGAGATCAGCAGAGGCGCCGACAGTGGCACCTGGACACGAGCACGCGCCACGTAGCCGCCGTTCGCGCAACGTGCAACTCTGCACCGGTCAGTTGAAGGTGTCGTCTAGTTTGCGCGAATCTCGTATCACGACAAATTCGTAACCATCACGCGTGACGAAGGATCCTACGATGCCATCAGGGTCGTCAGGCGCATCGGGCTGCTTGGCCGTTGGGATGAAATTCCGACGATACCGCGCGGCGCGTCTGGCGCGCCGATGCGACAGGGGTTGCACGAGCGACAGGTACACGAGGGATGCGAGTACGAGGATCCCCAAGATCGTACCAGCCGCTGCGGTATGAGGGTTGACCTCGCGCGCCTCGTCAAACGTGGGGAAGCCCTGGCCGGCGAGCTCGCGCACAAGGATCGCCGATACGCCTAGCGTCAAGCCACGAACGAACGCCGAGCAGAACGTGAAGCCGATGCCGGAGGATTCACCGTATATCTGTCTCTGCAGCGCTTTTTCATCATTCTGCAGCGCTCTTTCATCAACATCGAAGCGTTCGTGCTTGACTTCGATGCCCTGCACAGGATCCGCGACATCATCGAGGCCACGGGCTGCTTGTCGGCGATCAACGTGCTTGACTTCGATGCCCTGCGCAGGATCCGCGACGGCTGGCATCGAGGCGAACAGCATCGCGATCAACGTGAATGTCCGCATCGGCTGCACGATACCCCACCAGTCGCTCACGATCTATGCCCGCCACACTCCATCACGGCACCGTCGGACAAGTTGCAACACCGCGACCGCTGATGCGCAGGTGCTCAGGTTGTGATGAGAGGCGCGGTCGGTGAGGCTGCTTACATGCATGCTGAGGATCGACTCGGTTAAACGATCGATGCTGCATTCGAGCACGCAGGAGCCGTCGCGCGATGCACGAAGTCGGCAGGCCACGCGTAGACTCCCATCGGACGAACGCCGCTGACGCCCAGACCGACCTCGTCATCCAGCATCTTGCCGCGCTCTGGTCCGGAGGTATACCAGCGTCGAGCAGCACACCGCACGGCACACGACAAGATTCAGGAGAGCAGCGATGTTGCCAATCGCTTTGTTGCGCATTGTGCTATGGGGCGGTCTCATCGCGTTATATGCATGTGAATCCGACATGGATTGCAGAGGAAGCGATCGTCTTTCTCTACCCGGATGGACGCCGAGTTCCCGGTAGGATTGCAGTGAGCCTGCCCGTGCAGGTTGATGACATCGAGTCATACTGCTTGGTGGCTCTCGATGGGTGTACGCCCAGGCCTACCAAGATCATCGGCGGATCCAGGCTGCAGGCGCTCACTCTTGCGGTCAGGTTTCTTGGCAAGAGGTTGCATGACTTCGTCGGTGATGGCGGTCGCGTCCTTCATCCGGACGAGGACTTCGCCCTCGAGTCGTACTTCGGCTCGTTGCCACGGCAGGTCACGGACGACCAGCCTCCGGACGATCCGCCTATCGAGGGCTCCGACACCGACACGGAGTGACCGCACTTGGCCGAGGACCTGACGTGCCTCCATCACGGACCCGTGCGTCGCGCCGCCGCATCAGTGCGGTAGTTGCTCTGGCCCTTCACTGCGTGAGATTGACCTTGGCGTTTGTACGCACGATCGGCGGCAAATCGATGCCAGGAGCGGTCTCGAAGCGCTAGGATGCGCGGCATGGGAGGTCTTGAGAAGAAGCCGGGTGGTAGCAGTTTGACCCAACATGCGGACGCTCCGGCGCCGGGGGTGGCGCCAGGCAAGCGCACACTGACGGCCGCGCTGAGCTACGAGGACCCGTTGAAGGCACCGGCAACGGCTACCGCCAGCAAGGCGGCCGTGATGACCGACGCCGAGATCGCCGCGTTGCTCTCGGAGCAGGATCAGGCCGATGCCATCGAGGATGCGCAGCCTGGTGGCGCCACGGTGACCGATGAAGCAGCGAACCACGATCTCGGGCCGCCCGATGGGATCCCGCTCGCGAGCTACGACCACGGTACGCACTGGGAATCCATCCAGCAGCGCATGGAGTGGATTCGCGAGAACTTTCCCCGCGCGCGTTTTGCATCCGCCACAGAGCGCCAGTTTTACGAGGATCTGATCGTGCACGGGCCGGAGCAGCACGCAACCTCGGAGTTCCCGCATCTCCAACCGGCCGAGTCGCTGGATCCCTCCAGCAATCCGCGAACGGCGGCAGTTGGACCACGCTACGTGCGAACCATTGTGTTCGTTGCGCCCGGTGGCGTGCTTGGTCCGATGATTCGCGAGAACGATGGCTGGTTGCTGCAGACGGCGCCCGATCCGAGCGCCGGCTACAACTTCGATACGTACTTGTACGACTCCGGCCGTGGCCGCCGGATTCCGGCGATATCTCTCGGCGCAACCCGGTTCCGCGTGCTGATGGGGACGGCAGAGTGCCCCGGTTGCCATTTCGGCCATGGGCTCGAGGTGGATCTCTACGGCCAGAACTTCATGGAGATCGTCGCGATGCTGGCGGCTGGTGGCGCTGGGGTCATGGGCGGCGGTGAGCCGATCTCGATGGACGAAGGAGGCTCACCGACGATGATGCCGCGCGAGCCACTGCCACCGCGACCGGCCGGCCCCCCGGACTTGCGGGTGGTGCAAGGCGGCGGGGGTGCCCCGATCCTGCCGAGGCCACCGGCGATGGCTACCGGCGGACCGCGCTACGCGGCGAGCGGCGGTGCGGCGCTCCAGGTCGAGCCGGTGCCCGCGGTGGAGCCGCAGCCTTCCCCTGTCCACCGCCCGCAGCTTTCGCTCGTGCCCGAGGCGGCGGCTGTGCCCGAGACGGCGGCTGCGCCCGAGACGGCGGCTGCACCTCGAAGCCGACCCACCGCGAATCGTCCGGGGCTGGGCGCGACGCCGATGGGGGCGCCGCTTGTGGCTACGCAGCCGGCGCCTGGCGGCCGTAAGCCGCGAGGACCACAATGTCCACAATGTCCACAATGTCCACCAGGCACGCACCCCGTCAGGTGGCCGCTGCCGATCTGGACCACGCTGGGATACGGAGACACGGGCTCGGCTGATGCCGAGTATGATCGGCCTTCGACGCCGACCCTGACCCGAGTCAAATCAAAGCGCAAGCGAGGGTTTGCGGAGGCATACGTGCTGCGCAACGCCGCAGCGTTGCGCCCGTTTTTTCTGAGTGGTGTCAAGGGCGCCGTCCATCACAAGATACCGCTCTACGTCGGGGGCCCCGATGACATGGGCAATCTGGTATTTCTGCCTAACGCACAACACGCACAGTGGCATGAACAGCTCGCGCGTCAGGGAGCACGAGGCTGGATGCCACTCGATCCGTTCGGGACGGTGTATTGTGTCCTTTGAATCGCCATTGCTGGAGGCGGCGGTCGCTGCGTACCAGGAAGCGCTCCTTCGCTTTGACCTCCCCGCCACGGCACGCGAGAGGGCAGCCCAGCGGTTTCGCACTATCGTCGCCGAACTGAACGAGACCCGAGCCGCGTTGCCTTCGTTCCTCGCGGCTCTGGCCAGTGAGGACGTATATCGGCGTAATGCCGCGGCGCGTGCACTCGTCGACACGCAGTGGCCCGAGGTCACAGGCCAACTGTTACGAGCGTACACGTCTCAAGGCCCGCCCATCAAGGACGCCATGCTACTGAAGCTCGGCCAGTGTGCGCCGTTGCCTGACGATGCGTGGGGACTTCTCGAACGTGTCCGGCCCTTCGAACGTGGCCCTCTAGTTGGGGCATTGCTCCGCTGGCCATCGGCGATTGCCGAACAGCGATGGCGTGAGGTCATCGCCAGAGACGATGATGATGCCGTTGTCCGCCGAGCGATTGCCGCCGTCGCACGTTGGGGGCGGCCGGAGCTTCTGCGCGCACTACTCGCGGAGCCACGTCGTCCTCTTCCGCCGGGATTCCCGCGAGGGTTGCCTCCAGCGTTGCGGCCGGGAGACATCCGGCTTCCAGCCGCGTTCCAGCTCGCCTTGCACGGCGACCACAGCGCAATTGAGTTTCTCCTCGAGCAGGCGGCTGGGCGCGATGCGGAGCACGCAATCGAAGCCGCCGTGCATCTCGCGGAGTTGGGCTTGCCTGCCTCGGTTGCCCATGTCGCTCGGCACCTTCACGGCCGCAACAGATACGCGCTGGAGTTCGCGATGGACGCGGCGGTGAGTCTCCGTACCCCAACGTTGGGGCCGGCGCTGTGCGATGTCGCGGAGCGCACCACCTCGCGCGGCTTTCCGTCTCCGTCCGACGAGGCGCTACGCGTACTGGCGACGATCACAGGAATCGACTCCGCGGATCCCGCCGGCGATGATGGCAGCGCCACGCCGCTGGCCACGCGTAGGCGCGGAGCGATCGTGCAGCGCACCGCGCTTGCAGAGCTTGATATGCGCTTGCGCTATCATGCCGGCGAGCCGCTCACCCTGGCGCACCTGGTCGAGGATCTGACGTCCATCCATCACGGACCGGTGAGCGATGCCGCCTATGCGCTGCAAGCGATCACCGGCGAGGATTTCGGTTTTGATCCTGACGATGATCTCATCGCGAACCTCGATGCGCTCGAGGCCTGGCGTGCCCGTGCGAAGCAGCCCTCACCGGTCGGGCCGGGGGAATGGGCGTTTCACGGCAAGCCGCTACCGCCGCCGGAGGTGCCCGTATGAGCGTGACGTTCGAAGCGATCGTCGTCTTTCCGGACGCGCTGCCAGCCCCGGCCATGCTGCGCGTGCCGACCAGCCGGCCGGCGCAGTTCGACGGCGTTGCGGTCGCATGCTCGCCTGACCTGCTGTCGAGCTATCTGGCAGACCCCGGCCAACCGGTCACCGAGGCCGAGTACGAACGGGTCGCTGGCGCGCGTTGGGGGCTGCGGCTCGTCAGCCGATCCGTCGATCGGCCATCGCAGCTGGCGCACCTGGTCGAGCTGGCGAAGACGCTGTTGCATCGCGGCGCGTGCGCGGTGGCGGTACCGGCCGCGATGAGGCTGTTTGGCGCCGCGCACCTCGAGCAGGCGCTGGCCGAAGCAACGGACGCCGAGCGCTGGGCGTCGCTGTTTGTGCATCACCACGCGTCACGCAAGGCGAGCGGGTATGGCTACACACGCATGGGATGGAGCATTTCGGGTTACCCGACCTCGAATGCGTCGAGCACCTGGATCGCGCCGGCGAGGCGCATCGTATCTTGTGCGCTGTGATCCGGCGGCTGACGAGTGGAGGGCCCGCGCTGCATCTCGGCGATGTGATCGAGCGTGTTGACGGAGGAGCGCGATTCCAGCTGGTGCCCGCGGTTCCCGTCGAGGGCCACTTGGTTGGAGCACATGGCGTCGTGCGCCTCGAGCGCACCGCGTAGGCCGCAAGGCTGCGCCTGGGGACTCTCGCGATTATCGGCGCTGGCAGCAGGCGACGAGGAAGCCGCCGGCGTCGCGCGCGCCCGGCAGATCGGCGAGCCGGTGCTCGGCCCAGCGTACTGCCGTGCCCAGCAGCGGCAGCTCGAGGACCTTGGCGACGGGTGTGATCACGCGGATGCCGCGGGTCGCGACCCAGGTGAGCTCGGGCGGCAGGTAGCCGCGGATCGCGCGCGCGTCGTCGTAGCGGGTGAACACGTGCTCGTCGTGGGTGGTCTCCGACACCGCGCTCGGCGGCTTCATCGCCTTGATCAGCCGGCGCAGCGACCGCGCGTTGTAGAACTCGGCGATCACCCAGCCGCCGGGCCGGACCACGCGCGCCATCTCGCGCAGCGCGCCCTGGATGTCGGGGATGTGGGCGAGCACCTTGAACGAGTACGCGACGTCGACCGAGGCGGTGGCGAGCGGCAGCGCGGTCGCGGACGCCTGCATGACGTGGAGGCCGCGCGCGTGGGCCTTTTGCAGCATGCCGCCGGATAGATCGATGCCGATCGCGTCGCGGGCGAACCGCGCGGTGCGGTGGAGGAGGAGGCCGGTGCCGCAGCCGACCTCGAGCACGGTCTTGCCGGTCGCGTAACGCTCGACCAGCTCGATCTCGAGGTCGTCGAGCATCCGGTGGTACGGGAGGTGGCGCTCCTTCTCGTACCAGCCGGCGAAGCCGTCGTAGTAGGCGCGATTATCGAGGCGAGACATCCGGGGGCGTTCTACTACAGCTCTACTACAGTCCTGGCAGCCCCGGGCGCGGTTTTGCGCTAGAGCTTGGCGAGCAGCTCTTTCTTCTTCGCGTCGAACTCGGTGTCGGTCAGGATGCCGGCGGTCTTGAGCTCGCCGAGCTGCTTGAGCATCGCCATGATCTGGTCCTTGCTCTCGGCGGGGGCGTGCGGCTGGGCTTGCTGGGCGTTGGCATTGCCCATCATGTTCGCCATGTTGCCCGCCATCGCGAAGCCCATGCCGATCCCGGCGCCCTGGAACGCGCCGCCGCCGTCGCCGCCCTTCTTCATGCCCTCGGCCGCACCCATCATCATCTCGGCCTGCGCGAGCTGCTGGTAGGCGGCCATGCCGCCCGACGCCGAGCCCATGCCCTCGACGTAGGCGATCCGATCGACGAGCTTGTCCAGGCGCTCCTTGTCGGCCTGGTCCATCGAGATCGAGAAGTCGCCGAACCGCATGATCTCGACGCCGTACGGCTCGATGTCCTTGCGGACCGCCTGGAGCGTCGACTGCTCGATCTCTTCGGTGTAGGCGCCCGACGTGACCTTCATGAGCGGCCAGTTCTGCTTGACGATGAGCTCGGCGACGCCGTCCTTCATGACCTTCTGGACCTGGCTCTTGAACCAGCCCAGGAAGGCCTCGTTGGTCGTCGCGCGCTGGCCGACGAGCCCGATCACGAGCTTGGTCGGATCGATCACCCGCGCCGAGAACTCGCCGTACACCATGAGCCGGATGCGCAGCTTGGTCTGGGGATCCTGGACGTCGCCGATCGACGTGCCGAACTTGATCGACGGCAGCTCGCGCGTCGTGACGAAGAAGACTTCGCAGATGAAGACGTTGCCGCCGGTGAACTTGTCGATCAGCTGGCCAAGGAACGGGATGTTGGAGGCGTCGAGCGTGTGCCGACCCGCCGAGAAGCTGCCGACGAACTTGCCGTCCTTGAAGAACAGCGCGATCTCGTCGCTGTCGACCGTCAGCTGCGCCTTCATCGGGATCGTCTGATCCGGATGCTTGTAGACCCACTGGTCCTTGGCCGAGTCCGGCCGTGCGATCGCGAGCTCGGCGACCCCACCCTTGATGAAGCTCATGATTCCCATCTGAAGCGCCTCCTGCAGCAGCCTGTTGCGCGGTCCCTGGGCTGCCGGTGATAGCACACACCGTAATCACCCTTGGGGCCGGCCCAAGATCCCACGCATGGCGATCGTCCGCCGCTGAGGGGTTCTCGGAGTGCCACCCGATGTGGAGTCCGCTACGTTACGGCGAACTTCGTGGGCCAGCCTACGGTAATGGCACCGTCCTGGCTGGCCACCTGGGGAGGGCTGCATCTGGGGCGTGCAGCTAGGAGCGAAGGCGGGGCGACATCACGGGCTGCAAGCGGGCAAGCTCTGGCCGGTGCCGGTGCAGTGGGGAGCGTCGAACGTGCCCGGCCCCGCCAGACAAAAATACCGGCTGGGAACCACCTCGTTGCTGATCGCGACGAGCTGGCCGTCCCGGTAGTACCAGCGCATCACTGTATCGATGCTGCCCTTGGCGATCACCTCGTACCGGCCGCATCGGGTGATCGTCGCCGGGCACAGGTTCTTGTCCTGCTTCGCGGCGTCGAGGGTTTGATCACAGCTGTTCGAGGCGCAGTAGTCCGCGACGCTGGTGCTGCAGGTCATCGCGATGGGCGGCTGCCCGGTCGGGTCGGGCGGCGTCGGTGACTTCGACGCACACGCTGCAAGGAACACGAGGAGGCTGAATGAACGCATACGGGTGAAGTTCGCAATCGCCGCGCCAGGCTAGCCCCCGGACCTCCTGGCCGCGCCGCCTTCCAAGCGTGGAGGACCATTGAGGGATTTTTCTGATGCCACGGTGACCTGACGCTCAACCGCGCGCCAGAGTCACGGAGGCTCCGCCCGAGGTGGTGGGCAAGACGTGGCACCCAGTCGTTCCCTCGGGATCTTGAGGAACCCAGGACAGCGGTCTTGTGGGTCCTGGCGTCACATCTGGTCGGGCGCGGCGATCCCGAGCATCGCGAGGCCGTCGCGCAGGGTCGCCTGCACCGCCGCGACCAGGGCGAGCCGGGCCCGCCGGGTCGGGGCGTCGTCGGTCAGGACGCGGTTCTCGGCATCCTTGCCGCCGGCGGTGTACCAGTGCGAGAAGTCGGCCGCGAGCTGGAGCAGGTAGTGGCAGATCACGTGGGGCTCGCCGGCCTCGGCGGCACGCACGACGGCGCCGGGGAACTCGAGCAGCCGCCGCGCGACGGCCCACTCGAAGTCGTTCGAGAGCCGCGAGACGTCGACCCCGTCGAGCGACGTCACGGTCTCGCCGGCCTTGCGGCCGATCGCGGCGCACCGCGCGTGGCTGTACTGGAGGTAGGGCCCCGAGTCGCCTTCGATCGAGACCGCGTTGTCGAGGTCGAAGTCGATGTCCTTGTCGCGCTGGGGGGCGAGGTTCGCGAACACGATCGCGCCGATGCCGACCTGGCGCGCGACGTCGTCGACGATCGCCGCCGGGAGGTCCGGGTTGGTGGCCGCGGTCCGCTCGCGGATCATCTCCTCGGCGATCGTGAACACCTCGCGCATCAGCACGACCTTGCCGAGCCGGCTCGCCGCCTTCTTGTTGTCGATCCGCACCAGGCCGTACGGCACGTGCTCGCAGCGCGCCGCCCACGCGTGGCCCATCTTGTCGAGCAGCTTGAACAGCTGGCGGAAGTGCAGGGCCTGGCCGCGGTCGACGACGTAGAGCGAGCGCGCGAACTGGTAGTGGTCCCAGCGGTACTCGGCCGCCGCGACATCGCGGGTGGCGTACAGCGTGGTGCCGTCGCGCGTGCGCAAGAGGATCGGGGTCTTCTCGTCGGGCAGCTCGACGACCAGCGCGCCCTCGCTCATGGTGGAGAGCCCCTTGGCGGCGAGGGTCTCGAAGATCCGCGGCATGTCAGGTTCGTAGGCCGCCTCGCCGCGGACCTCGTCGTACTCGATCCCGAGGATCTCGTACACCGACTGGAACTCGGCCCACGAGACGTCGCGAAACCGCTGCCACAGCGCGCGGGCCTCGGGATCGCCGTCCTCGAGCCGCTTGAACCAGGTCCGGCCCTCCTGCTCGAGCGCCGGGTCGTCCTTCGCGGCGGCGCGGAACTTCTGGTAGAGGGCGTGGAGGTGGGTCACGTCGAGCGGCTCGTTTGTACCTTCGCTCGGGCCCCAGCGCGCCCAGGCGGCGAGCACCATGCCGTGCGTGGTGCCCCAGTCGCCGAGGAAGTTGATGCCCACGACGCGATAGCCGAGCGCGCGGAACGTCTGGGCGAGGGCATGGCCGATCGTCGTGCCGCGGATGTGGTGATAGGCAAGGTGTTTGGAGATATTCGGCGACCCGTAGTCGATGCAGATCGTCTGGCCGGCGCCGAGATCGCGGGGCACCAGGCGGCCTTGGAGCGCGCCGTCGATCAGCCAGCGGTAGGTCGCGTCGCGATCGGCGTGGAAGTTGATGAACGGACCCTGGGCCGTCGCGCGCACCAGGAACGGGGTGGGGGTGAACGCCGCCGCGATCGCCCGGGCGACCTCGGCCGGGTTTTGCTGCCTGGTCTTGGCGATCGCAAAGCAGCCGACCGCGAGATCGCCGAGCTCCGGACGAGGGGGAGGCTCGACCTTGAGATCGCCGGCCGAAATGCCCGCGTAGGCCGCGACCACCTCGGCCGCGGCTCGATGCAGAGGCGTATGCTGCGTAGCCATGGGCGGCAAACGTTAGCACCGATCAGCGCAAGTCGCCAAAAGGCCCACGGATTCTCGGCAGTTGAATTGACCCTTCGGCGAACGCCATGCTACCAACGACCATGCGTATGGCCTAGGTGTCGGGCGCGTTGCCAAGCAGACCCAGACAATTGGGGGAGGATCCCAAGTGAGCAAGATTGTTTTGTGCGTCGATGACAGCGCGACGATGCAACAGGTCGCGGACATCACCTTCCGCGGCACCGAGTTCACGTACGTCGGCGCACGCAGCTTCGACGAGGGACTCGACAAGGCCAGGAGCCAGAAGCCGACCCTGGTCCTCGCCGACTCCCACATGCCGGGCAAGGACAAGTCCGGCTACGACCTCTGCCTCGCGCTCAAGTCGGAGGCGAGCACCTCGAACATCCCGGTCGTGATCCTGATCGGTAACGCCGCGCCCTATGACAGCGCGCGCGGCGCCCAGGTCGGTGCCGACGGCAACCTGCCCAAGCCGTGGGACACGCAGACGATGCTCGAGAAGGTCGTCGAGATCGTCGGCAAGGCGGCGACCGGGGTCGCCAAGCCGGGTCAGGCCGCCGGAGCCGCCGCGGGGCCGCCCGTCCCGTCCGCGGCTGCCGGGGTGGCGAACAAGAGCGCGCCCGCCGCGGTGGCTGCCGCCGCGTCCGCCGCGATGCCGCCGCGCTCGGCGACGATCATGGGCATGCCGACGATCAAGATGCCCGCGGGCAACGCGCAGCCGGTGGCCCCGGCCGCGCCGGCCGTGATCCCGAGCAAGACGACGGTGATGGCGGTGCCCCCGATCTCGCCCGGCAGCACGGGGCCGGGAACTTCGCCGGTGATCCGATCGCCGGCGCCCCCACCGCCTGCCCCGGTGGCCGCGGCGGCCGTCGCGCCTCCGGTGGTTGCAGCGCCTCCGGTGGTCGCGGCGCCTCCGGTGGTCGCGGCGCCTGTCATGACCGCGGCGCCCGCGGCGCCTGCGGCGTCTGCCGTTGGCACCATGGCCCCCAGCACGGCCGGTCGCGCGCCGATGATCAGCGGCACGCCCACCAAGCGCTCGCTGCTCGTCGAGCGCACGCTGGCGAAGATGGCCGCCCGGCTCGCGGAGGCGTCCGGCCTCGAGGCCGGCAGCCCGGAGCTCGCTGCGCTGCTCAAGCTCTCCGCCGAGGTGATCGAGCGGGTCGTGTGGGAAGTCGTCCCGGATCTGGCCGAGCAGATCATCCGCGAGAACCTGCACGACCTCACGGCGCGCCGCAGCTAGCACGGCGGGTTCGCGGTGGACAGCCTCGAAGCTGCCCCTGTCCAGCACGGCAACGTCAGATTCGCGTGAACCGCGCAGGCCGCGTGTGGCGTGCGCAACGGCAAGGTTTGTTCCCGGCTCATGTGAACCGCGCCTGACGGATCCGCGTCGCTATACTGCCGGCCATGAAACGGTTCACGGCGGTGTTGCTCGCGCCGGCGCTCGCAGGGTGCTCGTTCATCTACAACCCGAACAACCTGCCGGACCCGCGCATGATCGATGCGGCCGTGGCGGATGCCAACCCCTGCGGGCTCAGCCTCGGCGAGATCGCGCCGGCGATCATCGAGGAGGGCCAAGGTGACTCCGGCAGCCCGCCCGCGCTGCTGGTGATCCACGGGGATAACATCGTGAACACCAACCTCAAGGTCGACCTCAAGTCCCACGATGGCTCGGCCGTCCAGCTCACGCCGATCACCGACGCCGTTGCTTCGACCGACCACACCTACCTCGCCTTCACGGTCACCGCCCACGTCGACACGACGCTCACGACGGATGTTGCCCTGGACATCACGGTTAGCCAGGACGCTCCTCAGGATGGCAGCTGCATGGGCAAGGCCACGGGGCCGCTGTCGGGCAAGCTCACGCTGCATGGCCTACCGGAGCTCATGAGCGCGCAGCCCATCGTGATGACCACGCCACTTCCGGCGAGCTACTCGATGGTCCAGGCTTCGAACGTCAAGTTCACCGGTCCGGCGCCCGCGGTGGTCAACGCGGTGTCCTCGATCTCGCTGGGAACCGTCGTCGCGGACGGGGTCCTGACAGCGCCGGGACCGGGCGCTAACCCGGGTGGCGCGAGCGTGGGCATGTGCCCCGTGCCGGGCGGCGGAGGCGGGATCGGCGCCAGTACTGGCGTCGCCATGTTGCTCGCGACCGGTGGTGGTGGTGGTGGTGCGGGTGGCACAGCCATGGGAGGCACCGGTACGGCGGGCAAGACCGGCCTCGGTGCTGCAGGTGGGGCCGGCGGCAGCGGTGGCATCAAGGTTGGCAGCGACCAGATCGTGGCGTTCGAACAGAACGCGGCGTGTGCCGGCGGGCTCGGTGGTAATGGAGGCACGCTCGTCCTCACGGGGACGCCGGGCGCCGGGGGGAGCGGCGGTGGCACGGTCGCGCTGATCGCGGGCGGCAATCTCCAGGCGACATCCGTCTCGGCCAAAGGTGGTGCAGGGGCGCCGGGCGCGAGCGGGGGCGCCGGCGGTGGAGGCGGGGCGGGTGGCAACCTCATGATGCGCACGGACAACGGGACGCTGACGATCACCACGATCGACGTCAGCGCCGGCCCCGGGGGCGCGCCGAACGGGGCGGCGGGCTCGGTCGGCCGCGTGCGCTGGGATGCTCCCGGTGGCAACGCGCCGAGCGCGGCGGCTCACCGCGGCCTCGCGTTCGAAAAGCTCGCGACGCGCATGTTCACGACCTCGTCTCCCTCCTTCACCGTGGTGGGCACATCGGGCGACGGGTTCAGCTTTCGCGTGATCGATCAGGACGGCCACGCGTTCGACGGCGGACACACCAGCATCAATAACGGGCTCGCGGCGATCACGCCCGCGCTGCATCCGGGATACAATCAGGTCTGCATCACGCTCGACAACGGCTTGCAGGGCCACGTTGAAGCCGACAAGTGCATCGCTGTCGCGTTCTTGCCATAAGATGCCGCTCGAGGCCATGGGGCGCTGATCGAGGCTCACGCCCCTGCTGCAGCTCGCGGCGGCCCGCGGCAGGCGTCCCCGTGCTAGCGTCGCGAGGTGACGACGTCGTCGGCGCTACCCAAGCAGTACGATCCCTCCGAAGTCGAGCCGCGATGGCGCAGGTTCTGGCTCGAGAATGGCTTCTTCCACGCGGATGAAGCCAGCCCCACGGTCCCCTACGCGATCACCTTGCCGCCGCCGAACGTGACGGGCTCGTTGCACATCGGCCACGCGCTCGGCTCGACCCTGCAGGACATCCTGATCCGCTGGAAGCGCATGCAGGGCTTCAACGCGATGTGGATGCCGGGCATCGATCATGCGTCGATCGCGGTGCACGTCCTGCTCGAGAAGGATCTCAAGCGCCGCGAGCACAAGAGCCGGTTCGAGCTCGGCCGCGACGAGTTCATGCGCCAGGCGTGGGCGTGGAAGGAGCGCAGCGGCAGCCGGATCAGCGAGCAGGAGAAGCTGATGGGGTTCTCGCTGGACTGGCCGCGCGAGCGCTTCACGATGGACGAGCGGTCCAACCGCGGGGTGATCGAGGCGTTCGTGCGGCTCTACGAGGACGGCCTGATCTTCCGCGCGAAGCGGATGATCAACTGGGATCCGGTCAGCGAGACCGTCGTGTCGGATCTCGAGGTCGATACCGTCGAGGAGAACGGCTCCCTGTGGGAGATCCGGTACCCCATCGTCGGCGCAAGCGCCGGCGGGGCGATCGCCGGTACCGGCGAGGCCACCGCGGGCGAGATCATCGTCGCGACCACGCGGCCCGAGACGATGCTCGGCGATACCGCGGTCGCGGTGCACGCGAGCGACGAGCGCTACAAGCACCTCGTCGGCAAGGAGGTCCTGTTGCCGCTGACCGGCCGGCGGATCCCGATCGTCGCGGTCGACCTCATCCGCGACGGCAAGCCGTGGCCCGATCCGGCGTTCGGCTCCGGCGCGGTCAAGGTCACGCCGGCCCACGACCCCAGCGACTACGAGGTCGCGCAGGTCGCCCAGCTGCCGATCTTGCAGGTGATCGACCTGCATGCCCGGATCTGCGCGCCCGCGCCCGCGAAGTACGTCGGGCTGACCGTCGACGAGGCGCGCAAGGCCGTGGTCGCGGATCTCGAGGCCGCCGGCGTGCTCGGGGCCGTCAAGGACTACCGGGTTCCACGCAGCCGCAGCCAGCGCTCGGGCGCGGTGATCGAGCCGATGCTGATGGAGCAGTGGTGGGTCAAGGCGGCGCCGCTCGCCGAGAAGGCGGTCGCCGCCGTCGAGCAGGCCAAGACGAAGTTCGTGCCGGAGCACGAGACCAAGACGTTCATGCACTGGATGACCAACATCAAGGACTGGTGCATCTCGCGCCAGCTGTGGTGGGGGCATCGCATCCCGGCGTGGCACTGCACGTGCGGGGCGATCATGGTCGCGCGCGAGGCCCCCAAGGCGTGCGGCGCGTGCGGCAACGCGGCGATCACGCAGGACGAGGACATCCTCGACACCTGGTTCTCCTCCGGGCTGTGGCCGTTCTCGACGCTCGGCTGGCCGGACAAGACCCGCGACCTCGCGACGTTCTACCCCAACAACGTGCTCGTCACCGGGCCGGACATCATCTTCTTCTGGGTCGCGCGCATGATGATGATGGGCCTCTACTTCATGGGCAAGGTCCCGTTTCGCACGGTGTACCTGACCTCGATCGTCACCGACGAGAACGGTGACAAGATGTCCAAGACCAAGGGCAACGTGATCGATCCGCTCGACATCGTGCACGGCGCGACCCTCGAGCAGCTGCTCGAGCGCGTCGACGTCGAGAAGCCGCCGGTCGATCCGGACAGCTTGAAGCGCACGCTGCGCAAGAACTTCGCCCGGGGGATCCCGCCGATGGGCGCCGACGCGCTGCGGTTCGCGCTCGCCGCGCTCAACACCACGCAGCGGCTCCGGCTGTCGGTCGAGCGCGTCGAGAAGTATCGCAACTTCATCAACAAGCTGTGGAACGCCTCGCGGTTCGCGCTGCTCAACCTCGACGGCTACGATCCCGAGCGGTTCGAGGCCCAGCTGTCGACGCCGGCCGGGCGGGCCACGCTCGGGATGGCGGAGCGCTGGATCCTGTCCCGGCTGCAGGCGGTGGTCGGCGACGTCGACGCCGCGCTCGAGTCGTTCCGGTTCACCGACGCCGCCAACGCGATCTTCCACTTCGTGTGGGACGAGCTGTGCGACTGGTACATCGAGGTCGCCAAGCCGCACCTGTACATGACCCCCGAGGTCGAGCAGGACGCCGCGCGCAACGCGCGCCGCCACGTCGTGCAAGGCGTGCTCGCGACCGCGCTCGAGACCACGATGCGGCTCCTGCACCCGTTCTCGCCGTTCGTCACCGAGGAGATCTGGCAGAAGCTGCCCAAGCCGCCGCAGCTGCCGGGCTCGCTCATGATCACGGTGTTCCCGCGCAGCGACGCGTCGTGGATCGACGCGGCCGCCGAGGCCGAGATGCGGCTGCTCCAGGATGTAGCTGTCGCGTGCCGGATGCTCAAGCAGACCTACGGCGTGTCGCCCGCGCAGGCGATCACCGTCGCGCTGGTCGTGGGGAACCCGGCCCAGCGCACGATCATCGAGCATCACCTCGCGATCATCGAGCGCGCCGCGAAGGTCATCGCGACGGTGTCCGGCGGTGGCGCCGCGGCCGAGGTCCCGGCGGATGCGGCGAAGGCCGTGGTCGGCGCCGACGTCGAGATCATCATGCCGCTCGGTGGCTTCATCGACGTCGCGGCCGAGAAGACGCGGATCGCCAAGGACCTCGGCAAGGCCGACAAGGAGATCACCGCGCTCGAGCGCAAGCTCGGCAACGCCGACTTCCTGGCGAAGGCCCCCGAGGACGTGGTCGCCGAGCAGAAGGCCCGGCTCGCCGAGGAGCAATCGCGGCGCCAGCGGCTGACCGACGCGCTCGCGACGCTGTCTTCGACGGGCGCGACCGGCGGCACCGGGGCCGGCGGAGGTGCCCCGTGATCGCCGGCCTGTCGCGCAGCCGCGCGGCGCTGCTCGTGGTCGATATCCAGGACCGGCTGTGGCCGGCGATGCCCGAGGCCAGCCGCGCCGAGGTCCAGCGCAACACGGCGATCCTGATCACGGCCGCGGATCGGCTCGGCCTGCCGATCGTGGTCAGCCAGCAATACCCGCGCGGCCTGGGCCCCACGACCCAGCCGATCGAGGAGGCGCTTGCGCTCGCCGGCCCCGCCGGGCGCGTGCATCGCTTCGACAAGCTCGAGTTCTCGGCGGCCGCGGCCCCCGCGTTCGCCGCGCTGGCGCCCACCCTCGCCCGCGATCAATGGATCGTGTGCGGGATGGAGACCCACGTGTGCGTCTATCAGACCGCGCGTGATCTGGTGGCGCGCGGCTGGGCAGCCCATGTGTGTGCCGACGCCGTGTGCAGCCGTACGGAGCAAAACCGCGAGCTCGGCCTCCGCCTCATGGAGCGCGCGGGCGCGATCATCACGTCCACCGAGATCTGCGTATTCGACCTGCTCGGGCGCGCCGGGTCCGACGAGTTCCGCGCGCTGTCGAAGGTCATCAAGTAGGCATGTCGGCGGGCGAGTCCACCGGCGAAATCCTGAAGTCGCTCGCGGTCAACGTGATCATCGCCGTGTCCAAGGGCGTCGCCGCGGCGCTCACCGGCTCGGGCGCGATGCTCGCCGAGACCTTGCACTCGTTCGCCGACTGCGGCAACCAGCTCCTCTTGCTCAAGGGCGTGCGGTCGACCCGCCGGCCGGCCGACCGCGAGCACCCGTTCGGCTACGGCCGAGCGATGTACTTCTACTCGTTCATCGTCGCGCTGCTCCTGTTCTTCGGCGGCGGGGTGTTCTCGATCTACGAGGGCGTGCACAAGGTCGCGCACCCCGAGACGGTCGAGGACGTCGGCATCGCGCTGGTGATCCTCGTGATCTCGATCCTGCTCGAGGGCTGGTCGACGCTCGGCAACATCAGGGCGATGAACCAGCGGCGCGGCAAGGTCGGGTTCTTCCGCTACCTGCGCGAGACCAAGGACTCGGACCTGATCGTCGTGTTCGGCGAGAACAGCGCGGCGGTGCTGGGCCTCCTGCTCGCGATGGGCGCGCTCGTCCTGGCGTACGAGACCGGCGACGGCCGGTGGGACGCGGTCGGCTCGCTCGCGATCGGCGGCGTGCTCGTCGGGGTCGCGACGTTCCTCGCGCGCGAGGTCAAGAGCCTCCTGGTCGGCGAGGCCGCCGATCCCGCGCTGATCCAGTCGTTCGAGGAGCTCGCCGATCTCGATCCGAACGTCGAGCGCGTGCTGAACGTCCTGACCCTGCAGCAAGGCCCGGGCGAGATCGTCGTGGCCGCCAAGCTCAAGTTCCGCTCCGGCATGGAGACCGATGCCCTGGTCGAGGCGATCAACGCGTTCGAGCGCGCGCTCAAGGCACGCGTGCCCGAGGTGCGGTGGAGCTTCATCGAGCCCGATAACGTCGAGTGACCGGTCGTCCAAAGATCCTGGGACCACGCTGCCGGCGCTGTGCCTGGTGTGCGAGACTGACGGCATGATCGCGATCTGCCTGGTCCGGGTGGAGGCGGCCGGATGACGGCTCCTGTGACGGGATCGACGACCCGGCCGTTTCGGGTGCTGGGGGTGCAGCAGCTCGCGATCGGCGGCCCCAGCAAGGCCGCGCTGCGCCGCCTGTGGGTCGATCTGCTCGGCCTGCCGGTGATCGGGACGTTTCGCAGCGAGCGCGAGAACGTCGACGAGGACATCCTCGCGATCGCCGGGGTCGAGATCGACCTGATGGAGCCGATCGATCCCGCGGCCAAGCCGAAGGTCGCCGAGCCGCCGCTCAACCACATCGGCCTGTGGGTCGACGACCTGCCCGCCGCGGTCGCCTGGCTGACGGAGCAGGGCGTACGGTTCACGCCGGGAGGGATCCGGCGCGGCGCCGCCGGTCACGACGTATGCTTCGTCCATCCCAAGGGCGACGCGCAGTCGCCGCGATCCGGCGAAGGCGTGCTGATCGAGCTCGTGCAGGCACCGCCCGACGTCCTCGCGAAGCTTGGTGGATGACGCCCGGGCGGTCGTACAACAAACTCGCATGACCTCTCGCACGGAAGTGAGCCCGGTGTCATGCGGCGTTCGCCACGAAAAATGTTCGCGTCACCTCAATGAAATCGAGCGCTGGGGCACACCAGAACTACCGCTCGGCAGGTTCTCGGCTAAGCTGTCGAACCAATCACCCGAGAGGTTCCATGGCCAATCGAAAAGCCACATTCGCAAAACGTCAACGCGAGGCCGACCTCAAGGATCGCGCGAAGCAAAAAGAAGATCGCCGGACGCAGAAGCGTACGGAGGTCCGCGACAGCAAGGGACCGCAGATCGCCTGGGACGAAGCCGTCCACGCGGTCACGTCCGATGAGCTGCCACCGCTCGGCCAGGCCGAACAAGACGCCGAGCAAGACGATGATGGTGCCGACGGTGCCGACGATGCCCCTGATGTCGACGATGCACCCACACCGCCCGCATCGTCGGTTACGCAGGTGAACGCGAGTCCTGGAGCTGCCCCGAAGCCGATGCCCGCCGCGCCCAAGACGGGCCCGGTCGCCGTGAAGCCCAAGGCGTCACCAGGTCCGGCATCGCCTCGCGGATAGGCTGACCGGCGAGGCCATCACGGCGACCGCCGGGATCGAGACCGCGATCCGGCGAGCACGAGCATCGCCAGGGACGCCCGCAGGTCAGTCCTGGAACAGGTTCTCAGCCTCGGTCTCCTGGCCGTGGCGGTCACCGTGCAGGGCGTCGGATAGATCGTTCGTGGTCTTGCGGAGCCGGGCGCCGAGCACCTGCACGAAGCTCCACAGCATCTTGGTCGCGAGCGCGGGCTCGCGCTTGATGATGTCGTAGAAGTCCTTGCGGTGGATCACGACCAGCCGCGTGCCCTCCGCGGCCGTCGCCGTCAGCGAGCGCACCGAGCGATCGACGAGCGCCATCTCGCCGAAGTGATTGCCGCGGGTCAGCTCGGCGACCACGGTATCGCCCTTGGCGAGCTTCACCGTGCCCGACAGCACGACGTACATCGCGTCGCCGGGTTGCCCGGTGGCGAAGATCACCTGGTTGGTCGACAGCTCGATCATCTCGGCGATGTTCGAGACCCGCACCAGCTCCTTGTAGGACATGTAGCGGAACATCTGCATGCCCTTCAAGACCTCGAGCTTGAGCGAGACCTCGGTGGTGCGCGGCACGAGCTCGGTCGACGACGTCTCGCCGACGCGGACCACGACGGCCGTGATGTTGTCGTGGCCGCCGCCCTGGTTGGCGACCTCGAGGAGCCGCTTGGGGACCTCCTTGACCTCGCCCTCGGCGAGCTGCTTGGGGAGCTCGTCCTCGTCGACGTAGGCGTACATGCCGTCGGAGCACAGGAGGAAGCGATCGCCGGGCAGGATGTCGAAGTCGAAGGTGTCGACCTCGACCGAGCTGTAGACCCCGACCGCGCGGGTGACCGCGTTCTTGTACTGCTTGTACGGGGAGCTCTCGATCTGCTCGCGGTTCAGCTTGCCGCGGCGGACCAGCTCGTTCATCAGCGAGTGGTCCTCGGTGAGGACGTGGCACTGGTTCTGGCGCGCGAGGTAGACCCGGCTGTCACCGACGTGGGCGATGAAGCCGCGCAGGTGGTCGCCGCCGCCGGCGATCAAGAGCACGGTCGCCGTGGTGCCCATGCCGCGCTTGTCCGGCTCGGCCTGGGCGCGGGTGTGGACCGCCGAGCACGCCGCCTGGATCGCGTGCTCGAGGACCTGAAGGATCTCGTAGCCCTGGACGCCCGGATGATCGACCCGGTAGCGATCGATGAGGTCGCGGCTGTTGAACACCGCGTCGCGGATCTCGTGGACGGCGATCGACGACGCGACCTCTCCGGCGGCGTGCCCGCCCATGCCGTCGGCGACGAGGAACAGCCGGAGCTTCTTGTCGATGAGGAAGTTGTCCTCATTGTGCGTACGCTGCCGACCGGTATCGGTGGCTGCGGCGAACGTCAGCTCCACCTTCTTCGGGTAACACGCGCAGGTCTGACGGTCAAACCAGCTATTTGCCTGTGTGCCAGCGCGGCAACGATCCGAGGACCCCGGGCGCGAGCTCGGCTTCGACCAGCGCATGGATCATCGACTGCTCGGTCAGCCCATCGTAGATCCGCCCACCGATCACGACGGCGACGTTCGCGCGTGGCGGCACCCCGGCGTGCCTCGCCGCGGTGATCCGCGTGAGCGTCGAGCTTGCGATGGTTGCCCGGCACGCCGAGAGGGTGCGTGCGTTGACATCGAGCTTTCCGGCCACAGCGTCGATCAGTTTATCGGCCAGGAGCTTCCTGCCGCGGAATTTGCCAGCCTGCGTGTACATCTCCTTGATCCACGCCCACCCCGGTGAGGTGGTCAGGTCACTCTGGTTCGAGCCGATCACCTCGGCGCACAGCGCGGCGTCGCCGAGCAGCGTGAGCTCGGTGGCGCTGTCGAGGCTGACGTCGAACCACGGCGCCCACACGATGCGGACGTCGTCGGGGTAGAGCTGCGCCTCGGACTCGATCGTCCGCAAGAGGTTGCCGCACCCCGTGTCGTTGGGCCGGCACAGCACGACGACCGGGACGGTGGCGGTGATGCCGGGCTTGCCAAACGACGGCAGCCCCTCGAGCTGGAGCGGCGGGGTGGCGAGCGGATGATCGAGCGGAGACCGGTCGGGGTCGTCATCGGGCGTCCCGGCCGTCATCACGACCGGCTGGGTGCCGGACATCGCCTCGTCGTCGAACGCGCTGGCGAGGTCACGGGGCGCGACCCCGCGAGCGAGCTTGTCGAGCGCGTGCTCGTAGGCCACCGTGTACTCGCGCTCGAGCTCGGCCAGGGTGAACCCGGAGGGCCCGAGCTTGGTCGGCCTGGTGTTGAACAGCACGCAGGGCGCGTTGCCGGCATGCAGGCGATCGAGCCGGTGCTGGTTGGCCTCGAACACCTTGCGGTAGTGCTCCTGCTTGATCGCCTGGTCGACGCGCTGCGGATCGACGCCGACCTTGCGGGCGAGATCGAGCACGTCGTCCCGCTTGAGGGGGCCGCGCTGCTTGCGGAGCTCGTCCATCAGCTCGAAGAACTTGCCCTCGGCGTGGGCCTCGAGCGCCGCGCTCGGGGCCAGCAGCGACGAGCTGCTCCTCAAGATCCGGTAGACCAGCCGGATCCGTGCCGGGTGGTGGTCGGCCAGCTGCTCGAGCAGGTGCAGCGCCCCGACCGGCATGTTGGGGCCGGGCACGAGGAAGACCTCGATCGTGACCGGCGCGCCGGCGGGCCCTTGCGACGGCGGCGTGGCGGGATCGTGATACTCGATGCGCTCGGCGTGCCCGGGGGTAGGCCTGGGCTCGGCCGCGGCGGGCGTACTCGCGGCGAGCAGGGACCCGAGCAGCGTGCCGGCAGCCCGCGCCAGGGGGACCCTCGCGATGCCGACCTGCACGCCGGGCCCGGTCACGACGCAGGGCTCGTGGGGGCGTCCGTCGTGGTCGTGCCGCCGGTCGCGGCGGCACCGTCGGTCGCGGCGGCGACGTCGGGAGAGGAGATCTCGGGGGCGGCGGCGGGCGGGGCCACGGCGGGAGCCTCGGGGAGCGTGGCCGCCGGTTCGTCGACCGGCTCGACGGAAGGCCACAGGTACGCGAAGTACAAGCCCGCCGAGACGATGATTCCGAGCACCAGCGCGAGAAGGAAGGGCTCCCAGATCACGCCGCGATCATAGCGCGGCGCCCGCCGTGGTGTAGGCTCACGGGCGCATGTACGCCAACGCCTTCCTGATGTCGGCCGGGATCACCGCGGCCTCGACCGGCCTGCCGTACTTCCACCTCGGCGCCCTGGACATCGGGGTCCCGATCCAGTGGTTCGGGATGATCGTCGCGGTCGGCGTCTTGATCGGCGCCACCCCGCTGCGTCGCTACGCCGAGTGGCACGGGGTCAGCGACGACCACATCCGCGGCCTGCTGACCTGGCTCATGGTCAGCGGCTTCCTCGGGGCGCACGAGTTCGACGTGATCGCGTACCAGTGGGACCGGATCGGCGAGACGGTGATGAACACGCCCCGGTGGGGCTGGTTTCCGGCGCCGCTGTGGCCGTCGAACTGGCCGTTGGTGTTCCGGATCTGGGACGGCATCTCGTCGTACGGCGGCTTCATCGGCGGCGCGACCGGCTACGCGCTCTACGTGTGGTGGAAGCGCCTCCCGGCCCGGCTGTTCGCCGACATCACCATCGTGGGCCTCTTGCCCGCGTTCTCGATCGGCCGGATCGCCTGCACCGTGGTCAGCGATCACATCGGCGCCGCGGTCGATCCCGACCGCTGGTACGCGTTCCTCGCGATGGACTACCCGCGCAGCGCGGCCATCGAGGTCATCAAGGACGCGGCCACCGGCAAGACCACGTCCCACATCATCAACCCGACCCTCGCGGATCTGTTCACCACGCACGACCGGCTGTACCCCGGCACGGTCGTCGATCACCTGCTGGCGTGGAACCTCGGCCTCGTCGAGTTCCTCTACCTCGTGCCGGTCAACCTGCTCATCCTCTGGCTCGCGTTCCGGCCGACGAAGCGCATGCCGGCGGGGTTTGTCACCGCGCTGGCCGGCGTGTGCTACGCGCCGGTCCGGTTCCTCCTCGATTTTCTGCGCCCGGAGGACACCGACCCGCGCTACCTCGGCCTGACCTTCGCCCAGTGGAGCTCGATCCTCGCGTTCGGCGCCGCGCTCTACGCGGCGAGCCGCATCCGCAAGACCGGGGCGCCGGCCGAGACCGTGACGGCGACCTCGCGCGAGGCCCAGGAGCGGCTGCGGGTCATCCTCCGTGACGACGAGGAGGTGCAGCAGAAGCACCAAGCCGACCGCGAGGCCGAGGCCGAGCGCAAGAAGGCCGAGCTTGCCCGGCTGCGCGCCGAGCGCGATCGCGAGGACGCCGAAGCCGCGGCGGCCGAGGCCGCCGAGCGAGGCAAGGCGGCGATGGTCGGCAAGCATGACGCCGCCCTGGCCGGCAAGGACCCCGCTGAGGATGCCGAAGCCGAAGCCGACGAAGCCGACGAGGCCGATACGGCCAGCAAGACGAAGCCTGCGACACCGTCCGGCGCCGCCAAGGCCGGTGGCCCCAAGGCTGCCACCAAGGCCGGCGGCCCCAAGAACAAGAACCGCAAGCGCTAGTCACCAGCTGCGAACGTCGACACGGACAGCGTGCGAACGGCTCGCCTGGGGCACCGGAGCACCGGCCGGTTGGGCGCCTGGACGAGCTAGTACCTCGCCGCAGAGAAGATGATGGGTTGCTCGATGCGGCGGTTGGGAGAGCGCGAGGCCCCGCGGGCTGGCTCGCCGATGGGCCCCACCGTGCTCAACAGTCCTCGCGCTGCCCGAACCCGACCCGTCGGGCTCGATGAGGTTTGTCGCTTCACGCGCTCGGACGTGGGTGCGCTGCGGAACTCGCACGGCGAGGCCCTCGGCGGCCGCGCCCGCGGGTGACGAGATCCCCCCCCCTATGCGGGACCTCCACGGCAACCCATCAAGACCACTGCGCCGAGGTACTCCAGTGCAGATCGAGATCGCTGGCGCGGGCTGGCGCTGTACGGCGTCGATGGCACGACGATTCGCGTGCCCGACAGCAAGGAGAATCGCGCGCACTTCGGAGGCCAGACGGCGGGTGCCGACCGCGATGGCAAGGACCGCGGGGCTAGCGGGTACCCGCTGGTGAAGGTCGTGACGGTGATGGCGTTGCGCTCGCACCTGCTGTCGGCGGCCTGCTTCGGCCCCTACGAGACCGACGAGCGACAGTATGCCAAGGCGTTGTACAGCTCGATCCCGGCAAACTCGCTGGTGTTGATGGACCGCGCGTACCTGGACGCCGCGGTCTTCCATGAGCTCTCAGCGGCGAATCGGCACTGGCTCACGCCCGCGAAATCCACGACGAAGTGGCGGGTGATCGAGACGCTTGGCAAGGACGATCAGCTGGTCGAGATGGAGGTCAGCTCCGAGGCACGCAAGAAGCATCCGCATCTGCCCACGCACTTCGACTCGCGCGCCATCCGCTACCAGCGCAAAGGCTATCCGCCGCGTACCCTGCTGACCTCTTTGGTCGACGCGAAACAGCACCCAGCGGCCGAATTGTGCGTCCTCTATCACGAGCGCTGGGAGCTCGAGTTGGGCTTCGGCGAGCTCAAGACGGACATGCTCCAGCGCCTCGAGGCGATCCGGAGCCGAAGCCCCGACACCGTGAGCCAGGAGCTTTGGGGGCTCTTGCTCGCCTACAACCTCGTGCGGCTCGAG